>Ga0302324_100000144_pt1 | contig 180767 bp, 142 predicted proteins | sample Palsa_T0_1_FD_201949 | JGI IMG/M metagenome (GOLD analysis project Ga0302324, IMG submission 201949) | Peat permafrost microbial communities from Stordalen Mire near Abisko, Sweden - Palsa_T0_1 | ecosystem: Environmental > Terrestrial > Soil > Palsa > Peat permafrost | place: Sweden: Abisko...
TCACCAGAATGCCCGACTTACGTTTCGTAGTCGAGAGGCTTTAGCCAAGAAGATCATGATCGAGAGGCTGACGGTGAACGCGGCTGCAGCCGCGTTCACCGTCAGCCGAAAAACCGCCGCCAAGTGGGTCCGCCGCTATCGCACCCTGGGCTTGCCTGGCCTGCGGGATCGTTCCTCGCGACCGCTCCATAGCCCACGCAGAACCTCGTCGGAGTTGATCGCTCAGGTCGTTACCTTGCGCCGCGAACTCCGCCCCGCCTATCAGATCGCCCAAGCCACCCATCTCAGCCCCGCCACCATCAGCCGCATTCTTCAGCGGGCTCAGCTCAACCGCTGGCGCCATCTCCATCCCGCTCCGCCCGTCGTGCGTTATGAACACGCTGCTCCCGGAGATCTGCTTCATCTCGACATCAAGGGCATGAGCCGCTATCAGCAGGTCTCCATCCGCGGCGACGGCCGTCGCCGCGGTCGCCCTCAGTTCGCCGGCTGGCAGGCCTTGCACATCGCCATCGACGATCACTCCCGCCTCGCTTTCTCCCGCCTGCTGCCCAACCAGACCGTCGACTCCGCCCTGGCCTTCTTACGTGCCGCCCTCGCCTTCTATGCCGAGCACGGCATTGCCATTCGCCGACTGCTCACCGACAACGGATCCTGCTATCGCTCCCATCGCTTTCGCGCCGCCTGCGAAGAACTCGGCATCCGCCATCGCTTCACCCGCCCGTACACTCCCCGCACCAACGGTAAGGCCGAACGCTTCATCCAGACCGCCCTGCGCGAGTGGGCTTATGTCCGCCACTACACCAACTCCGAAGAACGCGATCAGCAACTCTCCCCCTGGCTCCACTACTACAACTTTGCCCGCCCGCATGGTAGCCTCGGATACGCCCCACCAATCAGCCGCTCTCCCACGAACGGTACAACCTCTTGAGGGATCACAGGTACCCCACGGTTTATTTTCTACGGGATACTCGCTAGGTGGGCTGGAGACGTGAACCGCCCGCCCAGCTGAAGCTGCGATTGATTTTATCGGGTTCTTGCGGCGCGACTGAAAGTCGCGCCCTTTCAAAGCCGCCGCGAATTGAGTTTTTCCGCAATCTCTGAAGTCGAGCCCTTCCCAAAGCCATTTATGAGACAGCCTCTAGCGCTTCTCCGCTTGCGTCCCGCGTGGTGCCCCATGGCGGGCGATGCAGCCGTTGACCGGATCTTCGTAATCGGACTCCGCATTCACTCGCATGGCGTAGGTGGAAGTTTTATGTTGATTGCAAGCTACGCCGCCGCAGGTGCAACTGGGCGGAGTTCCGGTGCAGACCGGACAGCTTGAGCCCACGCACACGTATCCGGTTGCGGCCTCTTCCACCGTGGTGCAGCCGAACACGCGATTCACCATGAGGCAGGAATTGGGAGTGGAGCTGTTGCTGTTGGTGTAATTGCAAGTGGCGGGCAGGTCTGTGCTGGTGAACTGCGAGTAATAGTACCAGCCCTGAGCTTCGGAAGGATTCTTCCAGATGCTGTCGTCATCGCAAAGGTAGGCGCTGAGGGCGGTTTGCGGATAGTTGTAGGAAGCATCGTCGAGGTCGTCGACCACGCTGGTGGCGGCTAAGGTGTGCCGGTTCGCCGTGGTGTACGTATAACTCTTATCGTAACAGGGTGGGTCGCTATCCAGTTCGGTAGTAAGGTTGGCAGCCGAGCCCGACTGATAGTTGGGACGGTCCGTCCACGTTCCTGCCAGAGTATTGCAGCCCATGGCGTAAACGCCGTTCGTGTTCGGACAGATATTTTGCTCGGGATGGATGGGCGTGGTGCAGCCGCTGATCAGGTTTCCATACTCCGGTCCGGAAACAAAACCGGCTTTGTCCAGGTAGCTGCCGGCTCCGTAATAGGTGAGCGCGAAGCCAAGGCCGCCGGCGCCGCCGCTCTGGCTGTGGGCGCACATGCCGGCGGTCGGACTATTGTTGGTGTTCGTGAGGTAGAAAGTGGTGTAAAGGAAATTGACGAAAGTGGCCACGCGGCAGGCTGCAACCTTAAGGCTGGCGGTGCTGGTTCCGGTAAGTTGCCACTGGGAATCGAAGGCAAATTGTATTGTCTGGTAACTGGCGTGGTAGAGATCGAAGGGAATCTCGCCGACGAAGTTGCCGGGCAGGGTATTGATGCCGAACTTGGCGGGGACGAAGACCATGGTGCCGTTGGAAGCGGTGGCGGGGGTGGCTACTCCGTAGGTGACGCCGAGATCGGCGGTGTTTGGGCAGCTGATGCTGGCGTGGTAGCAAACGGTTTGGATGTCCGTGCCGTTGTTCGTTTCCGTAACCCAGTCGGCGGCGTCGCCACCCAGAACTGTGGGGCAGGTTTCATTCACCACGTCTGACATTCCACCCAGCGCGTATTGCGCGGCTGCGCTCGCGGAGAGGGCCAACCACAGCAATGGCAACGCAACCGTACAAAAAAGCGTGATGCGGACCGATTTCATCAAACCCACCTCTACGCGCGATTTCGATTCACTGATTTTGTGGGGGAACTCTGCCGTGGGGCGGCTGCCGCTCCAACGCGCAACTGCGGTTGGCGAACACTATATTTCCACGGGGCGGCGATGGCGTCAATATGAAACATCTTGCAACCTGGCCGTGATTCTAAATCGCCAGGGTCAATGCATGAGCTAACCCCGGTTGGGGTATCCCGGCCCTAGATGAAAGTCTCTTGCGCGGATGTTGCATTCAATAGTACTTTTGGACTCTCGTTTGTCCCCCCACGAGCCTTAGAGATACGAATCCGGAGAGGAGAATCTTCGCATGTCCGTTCCTCGTTCACTCTTATTTGGTCTGGCTTTGACCCTCGTGGTCTCGCTCGCGGCAGCCCAGGAGCCAGGTCATGCCGCCGAAGCCTCTACGGCAGCCCGCACAAAAGCACACTCCGCTTCGTCCGGCGCAAAGGACATTACGGTGATCCAGCACATCGTCTTCATCATTAAGGAGAACCGCAGCTTCGACAATTACTTCGGTGCGTATCCGGGGGCGAACGGCGCGACCACAGGTTTGACCTCCTACGGAGCGGTGGTGCCACTGCTGCCTACTCCGGACTATGCCTATCCATTCGATCCCGAGCATGGCTGGGCCAGTGGAAATGAAGCGATTGACGGCGGGAAGATGGATCGCTTTGACCTGCTGGCCGACAGCAATATCAACGGCCAGGGGTATCTGGGCTACACGCAAGCGTCGCAGACCCAGCTCCCCAACTACTGGACCTACGCGCAGAATTTCGTGCTGGCGGACAATGCGTATTCTTCCATCCAATCGGACAGCTTCACCAACCACCTTTACACCGTGGCCGCGCAGGATGACGGCGCCCTGTTCATCTCGGGACCGACTACAGGGGTGCAGAGCGGCTCTTTCGGGTGTGACGCGCCGGTGGGAACCGCTGGTGTGACCGCCGACGACGAGGGCAACATCAGCAAGATATTTCCCTGTTACGATTTTCAAACTCTGGCCGACTCTTTGCAGAGTGCGGGCATCTCCTGGAAGTTCTACGCTCCGCCGGAAGGGCAGCGGGGCTATAACTTCTCAACGCTGGATGCGATTAACCACATCCGCAACGGTCCGCTATGGGCGACCAACGTGGTGAATGACGCGAATTTTGTGAGCGATGCGGCGACGGGTTTGCCGGCTGTGAGCTGGTTGGTGACGGGCGGAGCCGCCAGCGAACATCCCAAACATGGCGCCCTGTGCGCCGGCGAGAACTGGACGGTGGAACAGATCAACGCCATCATGAACGGGCCGGACTGGGATACCACCGCGATCTTTATCACTTGGGACGACTTTGGCGGCCTCTATGACCACGTAGCTCCGCCGGTAGTGGACAATTGGGGATTGGGACCGCGCGTGCCTTTCCTCATCGTCTCGCCTTACGCCATCAGCGGCTATATTTCGCACACGCAGTACGAGTTCTCGTCCGTGTTGAAGTTCATCGAAGAGCGGTTCGGCCTGGCTGCACTTACCGCGCGAGATGCCAACGCCAACGATACTACGGATAGCTTTAACTTCTCCCAAACGCCGCTGTCGCCGCTTATTCTTCAGACGCGCACGTGCCCGTTTACTTCCATCGCCACGGTGCCATTTGGAGGGCAAAGCGTTGAGACCAGCAGCACGCCGTACACTGTTACGCTAACGAACTGGGGCACCACCAAGGTGACGATGGAGAGTCCCACAATCTCCGGTCCCTTCAGCAAGACGACCACCTGCACGGGAAGTCTGAAGCCTGCCGCTAGTTGCGCAGTGAACGTCACCTTCAGCCCGACAGCCACCGGAGCCCAGTCGGGTACGCTGACTGTCGATACGAGTTATCCCGGCAGCCCTTGGACGGTAGCCCTGCAGGGCACGGGCAGCCTGTTTTCGTTGGACATCCCATACCCGGGCCTGAGCTTTCCATTGCTAAGCTACGGCACGGGCACTCTGTCGAAGCCGGTTACGCTCACCAACCACTCGACCACCGCGGTCAATATTTCGAATGTGCAGGTGATCGGCGGAGCTTTTGGGCAAACTAACACGTGTGGCAGCACGGTGGAGCCGGGCGTGACGTGCACTTTCAACGTTACCTTCGCCCCGACCACCGCCACGGCGTTGCCAGAGACCGATGCATTTTACGGCGATCTCGTGATCTATTCCAACGACCCCGCCAGCCCGACGCAGCTAAGATTGAGCGGGAGCGGAACGCCGGTCAGCTACTCTCCGAAGAGCCTGACGTTCGCAGCCCAGGCGGTCGGCACGACCAGCGCGGTGAAAACCATAACCGTAGTCAACCACGGCACCAACACTCTCACCTTCGGCAGCGTGAGCACCACTGGCGCCTTCGCTGAAACCAATACATGCCTGGGTGGCGTGGGCAAAAATGGTGGCCGGTGCACCATTAGCGTAACCTTTACCCCTACGCAGAGCGGGACAAACACAGGCACGCTTACGTTGGTTGATAGCGGCGGCGACAGCCCGCAGGTTCTCACCCTGACGGGAACTGGAACCGGAACCTAGCCAGCGGAGTTGTATTGCGCCCGCAGATTGGCGGTCGTAACTAAGTGCACTCGGGGGTGGTATCGGCTTCAGCCGTGCCACCCCCGTGGCATTTGGGCGCAGCAAAGTCGGTAGTGACCGTGAATTGGCGAATTAGACGTACCCTTTCTGATTCAGCGACCAATCTACATTCCTGTGCGTAAGCCATCTCGCTAAAGCCGTCGCGCTTGCTGACCGGCGGCCGATTGTAGTTTTTCCCATTCCGGAAACCCAGTAGATCATTGAGCTAAATTGATCGCAAGCCAACCCCCGCGGCGAGATAAGGTATCTCAGTGTCGCCAAGACGCTCCAAAGAGCGAGCTTGGCAAAGGTCAGCGCTCCCGGTCGACGCCCGAGCCGACGCATTAGTGTCGGCTGTCAGCGGGCCAGTTTCGAGTTTGGAAATGCGAAGAAGTCAAAGCGGGACTAATACTTTGGTGCTTCGTTGCCACACCCTTTCGCGTGGGGTTGCAACAACTTTGACCCTCGATCTGTGTTAAGACTTTAAGGATGACAACAATTCTTGACAATCGCTGGAGGAACACTTATGACCGTTTTTAAGCCCTTTCGGCGCGTGTGGCTTTACGCGATCTGTGCCGGCCTAGCTTTTTTGCCCGGCTGCGGGGGAGTGTCATCATCGTCACCACAAATCATTCCGGGGACGCCGATTGCAGACTGCGCGATTAAGCAGATAAACGCCCTGAAGCCGCCGTGCCCGCCGGGAGTTTCGTGCGCCACGCTCTCCAATGGAAACTGGAACGACAGCGCCTTCCAGACCGTGTTGTCGAGCTCGGCCGTCTTCGGAGTAAACATTTATGTTCCCTGGAACACGGTGGAGACGAGCCAGCAGGTTTACGATTTCTCGGACTTAGATGCGCAAATCGGAGCCTACCAGGGCACCAACAAGAAAGTGAACCTGATGTGGATGGCCATTAACTACGGCTACATCAACGATTCCGCGGGTGGCGTGAATAATATGACGCCCTCCTATGTGTTCACGACGAGCTGGGCTACCACGGCAGGCGCGGGGGCGAGTTCTCCGCAGGACGTGGTCTATTGCTCCACCTATCCGGGCAACAGAACCTTCGTTAACACCAATGCGAACATCTTGACTCCGAACTTCGACTCCACCGGGTATCCGGCGGTGTACGAGAAGCCATTCACGGCCGCCTACCAGAACTTCATTCAGAAGGTGATTCAGCACTATAACGGCAACTCTGCGATTGGATACATGCGATTCGGCTTGTCGGTTGGAGACGAGGCCGATGCTTATTGCACGGCCCAACTACAGTCCATTCCATCTCCCAATACCTTCTCTCCCGATCCCAGCCCCATGGTCTGGCAAACTTATGTGCAGGCCATGGACCTCTTCGAACATAACCAGAACCCGACCGTTCAGCTGATGGAATCCTTAAATTCTCTTGACACCACCTCTGACCCGACTGTGATGCCGATCATCGAAGCGCAGAACGCAGTGCAGTATGGCTTCGGTTTTGGCTCCAACGGATGGCAGAACAGTGACATTGCCGCTTTAGCTTCGAACACTCCATGCACGGCAGATTGGTGTGCCCTGTTCGATCAATACGCCGGTCAAGTGCCGCTCGAACTGCAGACGTCGCAGCCCAGCGACCCCGTGGATCCCGTCGGTCCGAGCAACACCACCGGAAATCTGGCTACGTTAATACCCACAGCTGCGGAACATCACGCGACGATCCTGGAGATCGCGCTGCCCGATTTGTACCTGGGTCTGGTCCCAGGTTACCAGCCGGCGAATCCGAATGACGCCTCCTATGCCTCGGCATACCAGGCGGCTATCACCGACCCCTGTAGCTCGAACTGACCGAGCAAGAAAACGGGAGCCCGACTGGGCTCCCGTTGTTTTATTTACCCCCGATCGAAAATTCAGCCGCTACTCGCCCCTAAGTCCCATCCCCTGACAACGACACAGTCTGCGGACTGGGATTCGAGTTGTCATTCACATTCAGATAAGCTTGCCGCGTGCCATCTGCCGTCGGCGTAAACGTTACGTTGATGGTGCAGGTTCCTCCTGAGAGGACGGTGCCGTTGCAATTGTTGGTCTGGGAAAAGTCGCCAGGGTTGGGGCCGGTGAATGTGATGCCGCTGATGTACAGCGTGCCTCCTCCGTTGTTCGTCAAAGTTACCGGCTGCGCTGAGCTGGAACTGCCGACCGCAATCATCCCAAAGCTAATCTGAACCGGCGACAGAACTACGTTGGGTTGGACGCCCGCGCCACTTAAGCTGACGGTCTGTGGGCTGCCGGTGGCGTTATCCGTAACGTTGAGGGAAGCGCTGAAATCCCCGTTGGTTTGCGGTTCGAACGTCACGTTGATGGTGCAGCTTCCATTTACCGGCAAGGACGCGGGGCAGTTGTTGGTCTGCGTAAACAGGCTGGCATTCGTGCCCGTAATATTGATGCCGCTGATGGCCACCGCCAGGTTGCTCGAGTTCGCAACCGTTACGGTTTGCGCCGGGCTGGCGATTCCGATGTCCTGAAGGCCGAACGCCAGGTACGACGGATTCACCAACACCGTTCCCTGCTCGCCCGTGCCGATCAATCCGATATTGTGCGGACTGCCCACGGCGTTATCTTTTATGGTGACGAACGCGGTCTCCGGCAGGCCGAGCGAGGGAACGAAAGTGATCGAGAGCTTGCAGGTCGCATTCACCGCGAGCGACGTGCCACACTTATTCGTCAGCTTGAAATCTGCGCTGTTCGTTCCCGTGATCTTGATTCCGGTAATGTCCAGCGTCGCGGTCCCAATGTTCTTGATCGAAGCCACCCAGGCCGCACTCTTCTGTCCGATGGGTACGGTGGGAAATGTATCGCAAGGACTCGATAGGGTAATTGCCGGCCCGGACTGCGTGCCGAGGAGCCCGAACACGTCGAGTTGCGTCTGAGTTGCCACGTAGACGCGGCCGTTGGCGATGGTGGGCGTCTGGAATTTGTTGGCGCAGCCCAGCTGATCTCTGCCGTTTGTCGTCTGAGTGCTGTTGTAGAGCATGGTTGCGACGTTGGTCGCGTTATACGCGTAGAGGACCGCCGCGGTATCGCCGGGCTGCTCATCGAGAGAATCTTTGCGTTCGATTGCCCACACGATGCCGTCCGAAGTGCCGTTCGATGAGACCGAAGGCGTGGCTCCCTGGGGGAAGAGGGTTGTGCTGGAAGCGGACAGAGCGAGTTTCGCAGTCGCAGTTCCAGTCACGCCATTCAAAGCGTACTGATCCAGAGGCGCGCCGCCATTTCCGTTGCCGTTTAAACTCGTTCCCGCCATGTAGACGTAGCTCGTGCCGCTGGTGCCACTCGCGTTCTCCGTGCCTTGCCAGAATGCGGGACTGCTCCAAAAGCCCTGGGCAATGTTTCCGGGAGGATCGGTTAACTCCTGGATGACCTGATCCTGAGTCGCGTTATATTTGCCCAGGTCTTCCTGATTGAGCAGATACAAATCCGTCATGTCGCAAGTCGAGCCGGTGATGCCGGTGCCGCTCTTGCCGATGACCAGCAACTCATTCGGCACCGCACCTCCTTGGGTTGGGAGCATCACCGGTCCGGCTGAACCCAGATCCAGATCGTTCGGCTGACGGCAGAGTTGATCCTTGGGCGTGAAATAATCTGCGACGGTGAAGGTAGGAGGGGCGGGAGTCAATTTGAGCAGAGTGTCGCCGTAATCTTCGCCTCCGGTGTTCGCGTCAAACAATGCGTCGCCGATGGGAACGTAGAGATTTCCGGAACTGTCTGCGACAAAACCGTTGCCGGTTTGCCAGACGCCGCCAAGCACCGCGTTCGGCGCGGTGTTGAAGATCTCAGTTTGCGCGAGCGTAGCCGCGTTGTAGCCCATGATCCATCCATGCGCGGCGCCCGCCCATCCGATGTAAACCGTGCCGTTTACCAGAGTCAGCGCGGCGCGCTGAATATCGGCCAGGGGGTCGTAATTGACGATGCCGCCAGAGCTGCCTGCGCCGGTTCCGGCCACGCTTCCCGAGATTACGACCGGATCCCCAAACTTTTCCGCGCCGGTCGTGATGTCCACGGCATGCAGGCGTTGATAGTAAGTTGGGCCAGGTTCCGCGGTCCGTACCACGAAATACATCGTGTCGGTCGTGGGATCGATCACCGGCGTCCCGGTAATTCCGTAATACGGGAAAACATTGCAGCTGATGTCGGTGGTGCTTCCGTCCGTTCCGCAAGGTACGGGCGTTATGCCGCTGGTCTCATTAATGTAGCTGACCTGCCAAAGCGGAGTGGTGGTTTTGCCGTCCGCATCGAAGGCATAGGCGCTGTCGTTTTCGGTGACAACGTAGACGACGTTGTGCACGCCTTTCTTGGGGATGGTTACGTTTGGAACATAAAGCGGCTGGGCATAGATTTGTCCATCCACCGCGAATGAGAACACCTTCCCGAACGACGTGGAGTTTACATTCGCCGGAGTGAGAATCGTCTCACTCAAATTCTGGCCGGTCCGGGAGATATCGTTATGCTGGGTGAACACTCCACTGAAGGTTTGAGCGCTCGCCGGGCTGGCTAGCAGAGCCCAGGTGGCCACGAATGCGGTAATGAGAGAGAAGAATTTCCGGCACATCATTTTAGGGTTCCTCGTTCTAGGGTTCCTCATTGCGGCCAGAAAACACGGTCCTGTTTTTTCTCTGTTCGCTGGCAACTCGATGGTCGAGAGAGCAGTCAGCTCGCGGTTAAAACAGTGACTTAGAAGCAAGTGATTTAAGAGCGGCGAATCGGCGCAGTCCCGGGGGAGACTTTCCGCAATTATTATTCAATGTGGAGCCGTTCCGCAACGGTCGAAAGACTCCATGTCGAAGTTCTTTCTTTCTCTTCCTAGTACTGCCGTCGCTAGTTGTTGGCCGTGCGTTGATTGAGGCCAGATATTTAGTTGCAGGGTTCCTTCATCTTTGAAATGTGTTTGCGAGTTGAACTGTTTCTGGCTGTGCTAGCATTTTTCTTCCAAACGCGGAACCGCGGAGGGCAGGCATGAATCGCAGAATCTGGGTGTTGTGTGTGTTGGGTGGAAGTCTGGCGTGGGGACAGGCCAATCCCGGCGCCGCCGCGGCCTCCAAGCCAAACCCGGATGACGATCAGAAATCCGCGCCTTCAGCAACAAAAGTCGCAATGGATGCTCCAGTGCTTACCATCAAAGGTTTTTGCCCGGGAGCGGAGCCTGCATCGGCGGGGGCCGTGGCCTCGTGCGAGACCGTGATCACGCGGGCGCAGTTTGAGGCCATGGCGGCCGCGATCCGTCCCGACCTGTCGGTCTCCGTGAAGCAGCAGTTGGCCAACTTGTATCCGCGCCTTTTGGTGATGTCGCAGGCGGCGGAGAAATTGGGTCTGGATAAGCAATCGCCCTATGACCAGATGATCGTCTTCTCGCGATTGCAGATTCTCACACAGGGACTGACGCGCAAGCTGCAAGCGGATTCGGCCAATGTCACCGATCAGGAGATTGCCGACTACTATCAGAAAAATCCAGAAGCTTTTGAGGAGTACACGCTGCAACGGCTTCTCGTGCCGCTCCGCAAACAGAGCGACGGCGCCAAAGCTGCTGACACGAAGCGGACTCAAGCGAGTGAGATCCAGCCCAAACCCACAGCGGAAGAGGAAGCTGCCCGGCAGGCAGCCTCGGAACGGGAACTCTCAGAGTTAGCGCAAAGCCTGCGGGCGCGAGCCGCGGCCGGGGAAGATTTCCTGAAGCTGCAGCGAGAGGCATTTGAAGCGGCAGGAGTCAAGGTCGCGTCTGCGACGACCAGCATGGGGAAGGTGCGGCGCTCGGCGCTGCCCGCAGCGCAGTTGGAAATATTCGAGTTGAAAGTGGGCGCGGTGTCGCAGGTGGTCACCGACGCCGGTGGGCATTACGTCTACAAGCTCGAAGCCAAGGACCGGCTGACATTGGACGAAGCCAAGGGTGAGATTCGCCACACTGTGGAGAGCCAGCACCTGAAGGAGGCGATGGACAAAATTCAAGCCTCCTACACGACCGAGACCAATGACATCTATTTTGCCGCGCCACCAGCAAAACGTGGGCAGTAGTGACTTCGATCGGAGCGGAAAATATCGGTCGAGGTCGTGCGCTTAGCGCAGTATTTTCAATCGGTTGAAAGGATTGCGCAGGTTGCGATCAGGGTATGGAGACTTTGGGCACCAAGGCTTTTTACCACTTGCAGTAATTTGCAAGCTTCCGTAGGCTGTTCCTAACTTCGGTGCGGTTTGTCTCCGGGGAAACCTGGAATGTGCGCTCCGATTTCGTGGGTCGCTTTGTACTGTATCTCCCCCCAAATTAACAGGTAACGGCAGCGAGTCGCTTTCCTTCAGCCTTTCGAGGGCAGCGTAGGGAGCCGCATTTGGAGTGCATTACAAATTCTTCCCGGTCACGGAGTGTGACTGAGAGGGCGGAGCCGCGACCGACAAGCTCCGGTTCCGAGGGCTCGGGGCATATGACGGATCAGGGAACGTCGGCGATGCGCTGGTATGCGGTTCAAACCCGTTCCCGCCACGAGAAGATGGTAGTCCGGCAGCTGGAGGGCCAGGGATTCGCAACCTTTCTCCCGGTCACGACTCAGTTGCGACAATGGAGCGACCGCCGCAAGCTGGTGGAACTTCCTTTGTTCTCCGGCTACGTTTTTCTGCGAATGGTCTACCAGCCCGAACCACGGCTGCGCGTTCTTACTGCCGAAGGAATCGTCGGCTTCGTGGGGGTTCACGGCCAGGGAATGCCGATTCCCGATCGGCAGATCGAGCACATACAGACTCTGTTGGCGGCTAAGGTGCCGGTTGAAAGTTACCCCTTTCTCAAGATTGGGCAGCGCGTGAGGATTCGTAGCGGCTCGCTGAACGGGACCGAGGGCATTCTGGTGGGGCAGGAAAACGACCGCATGCTGGTCATCTCGGTAGAACTCATTCAGCGCTCCGTTTCCATGCGGTTGCAAGGCTACGAAGTGGAACCGATCTAGTGCGGGTTTTGAGATGTGGCAAGACACTCTCCCAGAGAGTGGGTTGCAAGATTAGATTTCTCTCCCGGTTGCAAAAATTCCTTAACGAGATCTTCTGGCAGAACAGAGGGCGCGAGGTCAGCTATGAATGAAGCACAGTTGAAGGAGACGATCGAAATGGAAGATCAAACACAGCCAGCTAAGCAAGCGGCTTCTGATGGGTCGGCTACTCTGGCGCAGCCGAATGGGACGCCGGCTCCATGGGCCGCTCTGCGACACCTGCGAGCCGAAACGGAGATCCACGCCATCAGTAGGGCTCTCGAAGAATCACGCTGGAACCGCAAGCATGCGGCGAAGTTGCTGAGCATCAGCTATCGTGGATTGCTCTACAAAATTCGCCAGTACAATATCACCCCGGCCTCGCGGAATAATCTGGCGTCGGCGCCACGGCCGGAGGTTTAATAGGGTTCGGCCGGCGAAGTTATACCGGCTGGCTCTGGACGGGCAGCATCGCTGCCTTGCCGGAGTCTGATCTAGCACAATTGTAGGGCTAGGGGTGTGGTTGGAAAGATGTTAGGCTGGGCGTTGAGCCAAGGGACCACGGGAGAACTAATTCATGAGCCGTAATTTTGAACTGCTGCAGAGAATTGGGCGCGAGCAAGCTCTCTACACGACTCCGCCAATGGCGGAGGTTGAGTCGGAGCAACTTCCGGAGAGACCAGTTGTATTCTCCGAGCCGGTTGCGCCGCCGCTGCCCATGGCTAGCGGCGAGCTTGAGGAATTCACCAAGCTGGTGCAACGTTTGTTCATCATGCCGGGGAATGAATCCCCGCGGACCGTAGTGTTTGCGTCTCCGGAGCGGGGCAATGGCAGCAGTTGGGTGTGCGCCCGCGTGGCCGAGGTGCTGGCCAGCCAGGTTTCCGGTTCGGTTTGCCTGGTGGATGCCAATCTCCGCCGTCCCGGTCTGCATTCGCAGTTCGCGATAGAAAATCCTTATGGCCTGTCCGATGCGCTGCTGAGACCCGATCCGGTGCGGAGTTTCGCGCAAAATCTGGGGCGTCCGAACCTGTGGCTGGTAAGCTGCGGCTCCAACGCGGAGGGCGCGCAGAATCTGCTTTCCACCGACCGCATGCGCTTGCGCATGTCGGAGTTGCGGGCCGAGTTTGACTACGTCCTGCTGGACGTTGCGGCGTTGGGTGACGCCAACGATGCTGTGCTCCTGGGCTGTGGAGCGGATGGCGTGGTGCTGGTACTCAAGGCGAACAGTTCGCGGCGCGAGAGCGCCCGCAAGGCCATGCAGGATCTTCAGAATGCCAAGGCGCGGGTGCTCGGAGCCGTGCTTAACCAGCGGACGTTCCCTATTCCAGAATCGATTTACAACAAACTCTAGGTCGGCTATCTTGTCCGGCATGCATTAATGGTCGGGGAGTAGAGGAAAGCCAGCATGTTCGAAAATCTACGCGCGGACTTCGAAGCGGCTGCAGGACACCGCACGCTGGAAAAAGGCCTGCTGCGCGTCCTGATGCGGCTTGAAACCCCGGCGATTGTCTGCTACCGCTTTTCGCACTGGGTTCTGAAGCTGAAGGTTCCAATCGTAAGGCCGTTGCTCATGATCCCAGCGCTGATCTGGCAGCGCTTCAATCAGATGTTTTTCGGGATATTCATCTCCCCCGATGCCGAAATCGGTCCGGGGATGGTCATTCATACTCCCTACGGCGTCTTCATCCCGCCGGTGAAAATCGGCGCCAATTGTACGTTTACCACTGGAACGCTGATCGCCTCCGGTTGCAAGAGTGTTGGTGACAATGTGTATTTCGGGGCTGGCTGCAAGATCATCGGTGACGTGAAGATCGGCAACAATGTGGTCGTCGTTGCCAACAGCGTTGTGCTGACCGATGTGCCCGATAACATCACGATCATGGGAGTGCCGGCACGCATCAAGCTGCCGGGAGGCCGGCCCAAGAAATTTCCCTGGCGCGCGATGGACGCCGAAAAGAAAAAAGAAGCGAAACCGGCCGGCGTCAACGGGCAGGGCAACGTGGCGGGCCAGTCACAAGGCCAGTCCCAAGGAACGAACGGAGCAAGACCGGCTGCGTCGGGAAACGGGAGTGGAAGCGCGCCGCCGCCGATCGTTGAAAAGGCGATCGTCGAAAAGGCGAGCAGCGACAAGACAATCGGCGACGAGACGGCAAGCCGCTGACAGACTTCCGCAATAAATGGAGAGAGAAAGACCTTGGATTTTTCGTGGAGTGAAGAACAGGCAGCGTTTCGCAAGGAAGTTATCCGGTTTGCCAAGCAGGAATTGAACGACGATCTCGCTCGCCGCGATCGGGAAGAGGAGTTTCCCCGGGAGTTCTTCACCAAGTGCGCCGAATTCGGCATACAAGGTCTGCCGGTTCCCCAGGAGTATGGCGGCGGCGGCGCTGACACGCTTACTACAGCTTGCGCCCTGGAAGCTCTGGGCTACGGCTGCAAAGACAATGGCTTTTTGTTCTCGCTGAACGCTCACATGTGGACGAGCGAGCTGCCGCTGATGGCCTTCGGCACGGAAGAGCAGAAGCGCCGCTATCTGCCCAAGCTGACGAGCGGCGAGTGGATCGGGCTGCACTGCATGACCGAGCCCATGTCGGGATCCGATGCTTACAGCCTGCGTACCCGGGCTGTGCGCAAAGGAGACCGCTATGTGCTCAACGGCTCAAAGACTTTTATCACCAACACGACGCACGGCGATTTGTTCATCGTGTTCGCGAACGTGGATCCGTCGAAGGGCGCGAACGGTGTAACCGGATTCCTGGTGGAGAAGGGAACGCCCGGGTTGGTGCTGGGAAAGAAGCTGCACAAGATGGGCTTGCGGACTTCGCCCATGTCGGAGGTTTCGCTGGAAGACTGCGAAGTTCCGGCGGAGAACATTTTGGGCAAAGAAGGCAGCGGGCAGGCGATCTTCACGCACTCTATGGAGTGGGAGCGCACCTGCATCCTGGCCAGCCATTTGGGTATGATGCAGCGGCTCATCGAAACCTGCGTCAAGTATGCGCGCGAGCGCCAGCAGTTTGGCCAGCCCATCGGGAAGTATTCGGCGATCGCGAACATGATCGCCGACATGGAAGTTCGCCTCGAGACGGGGCGTTTGCTGCTTTACAAGGCGGCCTGGCTGAAGAGCCAGGGCCGGCATGCGTTGCGCGAGGCTGCGATGGCGAAGCTTTATGTGAGCGAGGCGACGGTGCAGACTTGCCTGGATGCGATTCAGATTCACGGCGGCTACGGCTATATGGCTGAGTATGAGATGGAGCGCGATTTGCGCGATGCCGTCTCCGGAAAAATTTACTCGGGAACATCCGAGATTCAGCGCGTGATTATCGCTGGTTTTCAAGGACTTTGATTCGAATCCCCGACTACGCAAAGAGGCCGAAAAGTTAGATGGCTTACATCCTGCAGCAACTTTTGCAAAAGAGCGCGGCCCGCTATCCGGAGAAGCTGGCGGTGTGGGCGCGCGGGCGCAGCTTGACGTACGGGGAGCTCGAACAGCGCTCGAATCAATTGGCGCACCTGTTGCGCGACCGCGGCGTGCGCAAGGGCGACCGGGTGGGAATCTATTTTCCCAAGTGCGTGGAGTCCGTGATCGCCATGCTGGGCATCGTGAAGGCGGGCGGGGTCTACGTTCCGCTCGATCCGCAGGCGCCGGTCGATCGAGTTGGCTACATCATCGGGAATTGCGGCATCCGGGTTTTGATTACGCGTGAGGACAAGCGCCGCGGTCTCGACGCCGCCACGCTGGAATCGCTGGCCTTCACCGTGGTCATCGACGAAGCGCCGAAATCTTCCAACGGCGGGGGATTGGTACCGTGGACGATGCTGGGCGAGTATCCCGCCACGCACGCGCCACAGGTCGTGCTCACCGAAACCGATCTCGCCTACATCCTCTATACTTCGGGATCGACCGGACGTCCTAAGGGCGTAATGCTCACGCATCAGAACGCGCTCACGTTTATCGAGTGGTGCGCGGATATTTTCAAGATCACCAGCGACGACCGCCTTTCCAACCACGCGCCTCTGCACTTCGATCTCTCCGTGTTCGATGTTTACAACACGCTCGAAGCCGGTGCTTCGCTGTATATGGTCACCGAGGATCTCGCCTTGTTCCCGGCCAAGCTCGCCAGTTTTATCGAGACCCAGGGAATTACGATCTGGTATTCGGTGCCGTCTGCGCTGACTCTGTTGCTCCTGCACGCGAACCTCAGCGCGGAGAAGTTGAATTGCTTACGCATCATCCTGTTTGCCGGCGAAGTTTTCCCCATGAAGTATCTGCAGCAGCTTGCCCAACTGCTGCCCCATGTCGACCTCTATAATCTTTACGGCCCCACGGAAACCAACGTCTGCACTTATTACAAAGTGGAACGCGAACGCCTTGCCAGCATGGACAAACTACCCATCGGCATTGCGTGCGAGAATACGGAAGTCTTCGCGGTGAACGACCAGAATCAGATCGTCACGGAAGCAGGCGGCACCGGCGAACTCTATGTGCGGGGGCCGGCGGTTACTTACGGCTACTGGGCCGATACGGAAAAGACGAAGAAGATGGTCCTGCCCAACACTTTCCAGCCGAACTTTGAGGAGAAGATGTACCGGACCGGCGATCTGGTTCAGCTGGCGGAAGACGGAAATTACTATTTTCTGGGGCGGCGCGACAGCATGATCAAGAGCCGCGGTTATCGCATCGAGTTGGGTGAGATCGAAAGCGCGCTGCTCAGCCATGCTGCCGTGAAGGAGGCGGTGGCGATCGCCATTCCTGACGAGATCGTGGGCAGCCGCATCCAGGCGGTGGTCGCGTTCCACGACGGAACCACGCTTACCGCCGCCGAGTTGCAGCAGTATTGCGGGGCGCGAATCCCGCGGTACATGATTCCGGAAGCCATTGAATTTCGCGCGCAGTTGCCCAAGACCTCCACTGGCAAGGTGGACCGTGTGCAACTGGCGCAAGATAGCTTGCGTTCGACTGTAACTCCGCAAGCGATTTGAGAGATGCACGCAAATTTGCAGTTGTGAAAATTCAGAGAGTTTTTAGGAGGAAAGTTTTCCAATGTCCGCCACAAACCAAACACCCGCAACCCAAGCCTCACTCAAGGACCAGATCCGCGAGTTTATCCAGGTGCAGTTGGCCGAACCCAAGGGCATCGCATCGTTTACCGACGATGAGTCTCTCATGGAGACGGGAGTAATCGATTCGCTCGGAATTTTCCGTCTCGTTTCTTTTCTCGAGGAAGACTTGAGAGTGCGGGTGAGTGACGAAGAGATCAACGCCGAAACCCTGAAGAGCGTGAATGCAATCGAAGAACTGGTAATTCGCAAACGTAGCAAGTAAGGCTGGCGGACTGCCGTCTGCCAAGGCTGGTGCTTCGCGGCCTGGCAAGTCGGAAGGTCCGTTAGCCGGGCCAAGCGGGAAAAAACTTGGTAGCGTCTTTTCTTCCCCCAATTGACGCGTGACCAGGCCTTGCCGAGGTGGCTGGGCCGAGAGGATTCACGTGAAACCTGAAACGCAACTGGTCGAGGACCAACGACTGAAGATTCCGTCGTCGGGCTGCAATGGCTGTGTTCTCCAGTTGGTCGAGCAACGATCGCAAGCGAACCCGGAGGCCGCGGCCGTCATCGGCAGTGCCCCGGCGCTGACCTATGGAGAGTTGGACCGCCAGGCCAACCGGCTGGCACATCACTTGCGAGCATTGGGCGTGCGCACGGAGTGCCTGGTGGGCGTGTACATGGAGCGTTCGCCGGCTTCGGTGATCGCCGCATTGGCCACCTTTAAGGCGGGCGGCGCTTACCTTCCTCTCGATCCTTCTTTGCCCGAGGAACGCCTGACGTTCATGCTGGCGGATGCCAAGGTTACGGCTGTAGTTTCCAGTGCCGCGTTACGCGATCGTCTGCCCAAAGGGCCGTGGGCCGTGTTTGACTTCGAAGATGTGGCTTCAGCGTCGTCGGCGCTTGAGCAACACGGGCCTGAAATCGAGATCTCACCCGACAACCTCGCGTATGTGATTTACACTTCGGGTTCAACCGGACAACCCAAGGGCGTCGAGATTACGCATGGCAGCTTGATGAACCTGGTTGAGTGGCATTTGCGGGCGTTTGAAGTAACTGCCGCCGACCGAGCCACCCTGCAAGCGGCGGTCGGCTTTGATGCTGCGGTGTGGGAAGTTTGGCCTTACCTCGCATGCGGGGCCAGCGTGGCGATCCCGGAAGAATCCGTCCGGAACCACCCCGAGGCTCTGCGCGACTGGATGGTGGCCAACCGGATTACTATCACCTTCCTGTCGACAGCAATCGCTGAGCGCATGCTTCAGCTCAAGTGGCCGACGAAAACTTCGTTGCGCATTTTGCTGACCGGTGCAGATGCCCTGCGCAGGCGTCCCACCACGGATACGCCGTTTGTTCTCATCAACAACTACGGGCCCACCGAATGCACAGTGGTGGCGACCTCCGGTGCAGTTCTGCCTGAGCCTTCGGCAAGTCTGCCTTCCATCGGTCGTGCCATCGACAACACCGCAATCTATATCCTCGACGAGAAGATGCGTCCGGTTCCGCAGGGAGCTGCGGGAGAAATCTATATTGGTGGTGTGGGCGTGGCCCGCGGCTATCGCAATAACCCCGCGCTCACCGCGGAGCGGTTCGTGCGCAGTCCTTTCGAAGGGGGGAACGGCACCGGCAGTCGCGGCCGCCTTTACCGTACCGGCGACGTGGCGCGGTTTCTGCCCAACGGCGAAGTGGAATTTCTAGGACGCGTTGATGAGCAGATCAAGATTCGCGGCTTTCGCGTGGAACCGGGCGAGATTGTGAGCGCACTGAATTCGTTTCCAGGAATTCAGGCCAGCGCCGTATCCCTGTTAGGCGGAGCGAACGGAGACCGGCGATTAGCCGCCTATGTGGTGTGCGCTCCAGGGGCGCAGATCACACTCACGAGTTTGCGGGAGACTCTTGCCCGGCGATTGCCCGACTACATGGTTCCGTCGGTATTTGGGAAGGTGCAGTCATTGCCGTTGACGCGGAACGGCAAAGTGGATTACAGCGCTTTGCCGGTTCTGACGGAATCGAACACCTGGCCGGAATCGGAGTTCGTCGAGCCGCAAACGCATGTCGAACAACGGCTGGCTGCGATTCTCGCGCCCTTGCTGCATGTGGAGCGAGTCAGCGCAAAAGACAATTTCTTTTTGCTCGGCGGGCACTCGCTGCTGGGCACGCAGCTGATCACCAAGATCAAAGAAGCGTTTGACGTGGAACTCAGTCTGCTCAGCCTGTTCGACCATCCCACGCTCGAGGAGATGTCGGTAGAAGTGGAAAACCTCATTCTCGTGAAGATCGGCGCTGGGAATGGCGACGGAAGCAAAGTCTCGCGCGCCATTGTGCAGGAGAGCCAGTAGTGCCATCTGGTGCCGAGCCGCAATCCCGCATCGACGGCGCCGACTCGGCCCTCAGCCTGTACCACCTGCTCGACCCTAAAATCCTCGCCAATCCCTACCCGCTCTTCCACCGCCTACGCGATGAGGCTCCCGTCCATTGGGATCCTTTCCTGCACGCCTGGGTCGTCACCCGCTACGCCGACGTTCTGGAAGTCCTGCACTCCTACTCCGCCAACCGCACGCCTACGCCCGAGCAGCTTGCCTCCATGGGCCTGGCGCACCTGAGCCCGATTGCGCAGCTCATGGTGCAGCAGATGCTGTTTATGGACGCCGCACAGCATACCCGTCTGCGCGGCCTGGCTTCCCGCGCCTTCTCGCCCGCTCGCATCGAAGTGCTGCGCTCCCACATGGTCGAAATCGTCGATCATTTGCTTGACGATTTTGAGAAGCGCGGATCGATGGATGCGATTGCCGACTTAGGAGAGCCTCTTCCGGCGATTATTACGGCAGAAATGCTGGGTGTCCCAGTGGAGGATCGCCACCGACTCAAGCAATGGTCCGCTAATTTTGCCGAGATGCTCGGGAACTTCCAGCACAATCCCGAGCGCGCGCAAACCATGCTGCGTACGGTCGAAGATATGACCGCATATTTCCGCGACGCGGTGCGGGAGAACCAGCGGCATCCGCGCGAAGGCCTGATCAACTCGCTGCTTACCGCCGAGATCGGCGGCGACCGGCTGAACGAAGAAGAGATCGTGGCCAATGTGATCATTACGATGGTCGGCGGCCAGGAAACCACAACCAACCTGATCGGCAACGGAGTGCTCACCTTGCTCCGTCACCCCGACCAGATGGAGAAGTTGCGCGGCGATCTGTCGTTGATTCCGTCGGCGGTGGAGGAGATGCTGCGCTTCGAGAGTCCCAGTCAGCATACGGCTCGTCTCGCACCGGAGGATTGTGAACTCGGGGGCAAACAGATTCGCAAGCGGCAAGCTGTGATTGCGGTGATGGCCGCGGCGAATCGCGATCCCGAGCGGTTTCCCGATCCCGATCGCTTCAACATCGCTCGTGCGGATAACCGCCATCTGGCATTCGGCTATGCCGCTCATTTTTGTTTCGGCGCGCCTCTGGCGCGGCTCGAAGGGCAGGTGGTTTTCGAATCGTTGTTGCGTCGCTTCCCGAAGTTTCGTCTGGAGCCGCAAGAGCTGGAATGGCGCACCAATCTTGGCTTGCGTGGGCTGACCTCTCTCAAGATTGCTTTCGAGCGTCCGGGATCGTCAATGAAATCTGCGCCCGTTAAGGCGGATGACAATCGGGAATCCAGCCCGGAGAAGTTGGCTCAGGCGGAGCGCCATCGGCTCGCCTTGGAATGGAACGATACCGATAAACCCTACCCGGCAGACAAGTGCATTCACGAACTGATCGAAGCGCGGGTCGAGAGGACTCCGCAGGCGATCGCCATCGAGGATGGATCACAGCGGCTCACCTATAGCGAACTGAATCGGCGTTCCAATCAACTGGCTCATTTTCTGCGCAAGAAAAACGTGAGAGCGGATGTGCCGGTTGCGGTCTGCCTGAAACGCTCCGCCGAATTGCTGGTCGCATTACTGGGCGTGCTCAAAGCAGGTGGCGCGTGCGTCCCGCTGGACCCCGACTATCCGAGCGAAAGGCTTTCGCATATCCTGCGAGATTCGCGGGCGCCGATTGTGATCACGCAATCCCAGTTGCTTTCGGTGGTCGGCGCAACGGGCGCGGAGATTCTTACGCTCGACTCGATCGGCAAATTGCTGGCGGGAGAAAGCGGAGAAAATCTGCCGGTGGAGGCGACTCCTCAAAGTCTGGCTTACGTGATCTATACTTCGGGCTCGACGGGAACGCCGCGTGGAGTGCAGCTCACGCACGGTGGTCTCGTCAACCACGGCGCGGCTTCGCTCGATGTGTACGGATTCACGGCCGCGGATCGAATGTTGCAGTTTGCCTCGATCAGCTTTGACATCGCCATCGAAGAAATCCTTCCCACGTGGATTGCCGGCGGCTGTGTAATCCCTCGCGGTGACGATGTTCCTCTCACGGCCGCGGAATTCCTGCGATGGATTACGGATCATAAGATCACTGCGCTCGACTTGCCCACGGCCTACTGGCACGAACTGGTGCATGAACTCGCCGAGAGCGAGCATTCGCTGCCGGAGAGTCTGCGGCTGGTGATTGTGGGCGGAGAGAAGGCTTCTTCGTCGGCCTATTCGGCTTGGTTGAAAGCTGGCGGCGCGAGCGTCCGTTGGGTCAATACCTACGGGCCCACAGAGGCCAGCGTGATCGCTACGGCCTACGAGCCGGACCCCAAAAAACCGTTCCCGGATAATCTTCCGATCGGACGGCCGATTCAGAATGTCCGCCTGTACGTTCTCGATTCGGATCTGCAACCTGTGCCCGTCGGCGTTCCCGGGGAACTGCACATTGGTGGAACTGGACTAGCGCGGGGATATCTCAATCAGCCCGAGTTGACGGCGGCGAAATTCATCGACGATCCGTTCTCCGGAAAGCCCGGAGCGCGCCTGTACAAAACAGGAGACATGGTTCGCCGCTTGCCGGACGGGAATCTGGAATTTGTCGGCCGCATGGATTTCCAGGTAAAGATTCGCGGCTTTCGCGTCGAACTGGGCGAGATCGAGGCGGTGCTCGAGAAGCATCCTACAGTGGCGCAGGCGGTTGTGATTGCTCGCGAAGCCGACGGCGGGAAGCAGCTTTTGGCTTATGTCATTGCAACTCCGGAAGGCGTTGCCGCGGCCGAACTCCGGGAGTATTTGAAAAAGCAACTTCCCGAGTATATGGCGCCTGCGGAATTTGTTTTCCTGGAAAGTTTTCCGCTCACTCCAAACGGCAAGGTGGATCGTCGTGCCCTGCCCGAGCCTCAGACCATGGAGTTGGCTGCAGCCGCGGACTTTGCCGCTCCGCGCGACGAATTCGAGTCGAGGATGGCGCGCCTTTGGGCGCAGGTGCTGGGCAGGGAAGCGGTGGGCATTCGCGACAATTTTTTCGACCTCGGCGGGCATTCTCTGTTGGCCTTGCGTTTGACCAGCCGAATCGAAAAGGAATTCGGCAGGAAGCTCACGCTGACCGCAGTGATCCAGGCTCCCACGGTCGAAGAGATGGCGCAGTTGGTTCAGCGAGACGAAGTCTCATGGTCGCCGCTGGTGGCGCTGCAATCCGCGGGCACGAATCCAACGTTTTTCTTCGTACACGGTCTGGGTGGGACGGTGATGCGCTTTCACGAATTGGCCCGCCACATGGCTCCCGATCAGCCCTTCTTCTGTTTTCAGGCGCAAGGCATCGACGGAAAACTGCCGGTGCTCGATCAGGTCGATGACATGGCCGAGCTTTATTTCGAACATTTACGGAGGGCCCAGCCCGAGGGGCCTTACTACCTCGGCGGTTATTCTTTCGGAGGTTTGGTCGCGCTGGAAATGGCTCGCCGCCTGCTCGCCGCCGGCGAGGAAATCGGCTTGCTGGCGCTGGTAGACACTTATTTCGTGAGCCGGCAAGCGGGTTCGTCATTGCTTGGCCGTTTCTTTTCGCTGTCGTCCGAGCAAAAGATTGCCTACTTGAAGAAACGTGCGACCCGTTACCGCCGCGGCATCAAGCGGCGCATTGATTCGCTTTCTTTGCCGCTCGCGGTGAAGGTGGTCCGCGAGGCTTGCGCGGCTGCGGAACAGAAATATCGTCCGTCGGTATATTCGGGCGCGGTGACGCTGTTCCGCGCCAGCGAAAAGGCGCTGCGTGGTCTCGACGACGCGCAGGACGGCTGGCAGCAGTACGCGGCGGGCGGCCTGGAGATTCACGAAATTGACGGCGACCATGGCAATATCTTGAATGAGCCCAAGGTGAGGCAACTTGCCGCTGCATTGCGCGCCCGGCTGGATCAGGCGAGGTTGGAGCGCTTCGACGATGCGCGCGAGCGTTCCATGAGTTCCCGCTAGTAAACTTGAGATATTACCCAATCGCGACTGCAAATTTAAAAGGAGACTATCAGGTGTCGGTGAAGTTCGAGGACGAGTCGGGAGCGGCAGCCCGAGGAAAGAATGAGGATTCCGATCGCGTCCCCGTGCTCAGCCGCCGGTTCATCACCGAGAAGTTTCTTCCTTGGGCGGCTAAGGGTGGGCTGGCTCTTCTCGATTTCGGTCTTTACTCCGGATCGAATTTCTTGCTGGGGATTCTGCTGGCGCGCTGGATGGTGCCCGAGCAATATGGCGCCTACGCGCTGGTCTTCAGCATTTTCATCTTAATCACTTTCCTGTATCAGGCTCTGTTGCTCGAGCCGCTCTCGGTTTTCTCCGGGACCACCTACAGCAAGAATCTGCGCGGCTACCTTCAGTCGAACTTCTGGCTGCATTGGGGAGTCTCGGCCGTGATTTGCCTGCTCATGGGCGGTACCGCGGTGGCGGCGAAATATTGGTTTCATTCGCCGGTGTCGGCGATGGCGTTTGCGGGAATGACGGCAGCTACTCCCTTCATTCTGATTCATGCCCTCGGTCGCCGCAGTTTCTATCTCAAGCTTTCGCCGGGTCCGGCCGCCTTTGGGTCGTCCTTCTACTGCGTGCTGGTTGTTTCGGGTTCGTTTCTCCTTTTTAAGTTGGGGTGGCTCTCGGCATTCAGCGCCTTCCTGGTGATGGGTTTCGCGGCGCTGGTGGGCGGCGTCATTATGGTTTTCCAGTTGCACGCCAAGCTGGAGCCAGCCACTGCGGAAATGTACCTGAACGAAACCTGGAAGAAACATTGGGAGTACGGCAAGTGGGCGCTCGGTACCTGCATCGTCGGCTGGATTCCAACTTACGTTTACATTCCGCTGGTGAGCAAATTTTCCGGGCTGGCTGTGACTGCGGAGTTGCGCGCGCTGATGAACCTGGGCGGTCCGGTGCTGCAAACCTACGCCGCGCTCTCCATGCTGTTCCTGCCCTTTGCCGCACGCGTTCAGGGAGCGGAGGGCAGCCGGGGATCGGCCGCGCTCACGCGCAAACTCACGGCGTTGTTTGTGGCGGGTGCAATCGCCTACTGGATCGTTCTCATTCCGCTGCGTCGTCCGTTATTCGCATTGCTTTACGCCGGCAAATATATGGATGCGAGTTCGCTGTTGCCATTATTCGCCGCCGAAACCGTGATCTGGAGCGCGGCCCTGGGCCCGGCTATCGTGCTCCGCGCCATGGAGTATCCGCGATCGTTGTTTTTTGCCAATGGAGCCGCCAGCGTCGTAGCCATTGTCTTCGGCATTCCCGCAACCCGTTATTTCGGCCTGCGCGGAGTGATCTGGAGCATGGTCCTGGCCAACGTGCTGTACGTGGTGGTTGCTTTTCTTCTGCTGGGGCGGAAACTGGCCACGCTCAAATCGGTGGAAACGGAGATTGTCATCCCGCGCCAGGCAGAAGAGGTCGCATTCTGACCCGAGTGTCGCTGCGTAATTTCATTTCATGCGTCGTCTGAACATCATCTCGGTGCACAACCACTACCTGCTGGCGGGCGGGGAAGACCAGGTGTTCGAGTCGGAAGCCCGGTTGCTGCGGGAACGCGGGCACCAGGTCACGCAGGTGGAGGAGCAGAATGCGTATCCCGATAGCGTGTCGAAAAAGATTGGGATGGCGATCGATTGCGTGTGGTCGCGGCGGTGGCACCGCGAGTTTCGCGCGCGGCTGCAAAAATCGCGGCCGGATGTGGTTCACATTCATAATTTCTTTCCCCGCATCTCGCCGTCGATCTATTACGCGTGCCGCCGCGAGGGCGTACCGGTGGTTCAGACGCTGCACAACTTCCGCCTACTCTGCGCGGGAGCCGAGTTGTATCGCGACGGGAAAGTCTGCGAGGAATGCCTGGACCATGGCGTGCTGCGCGGCGTGCGCTACGGTTGTTACCAGGGATCGAAGCTGGGTACGGCTGTTCTTACTTTGATGGTCGATGTGCATCGCCGAGCGCGCACCTGGTCGAATATGGTGGACTGTTACATCGCGCTCACGGAGTTTTCCCGCAGCAAGCTGATCTCCGGCGGCCTTCCGGCGGACCGCATCCGGGTGAAGCCGAATTTTGTGTTGCCCGATCCCGGCCCAAAGACCGGATGCGGAGACTACGCGCTGTTCGTAGGCCGTCTGGTTCAGTCCAAAGGCGTAATCTCGATGTTGGAGGCTTGGAAAGAACTGTCCACGATACCGCTTCACATCATTGGCGACGGTCCTTGCCGCGAACAGATCGAGAACGAACTGAAGACTGGCAGCTTGCCATCAGTCACCTACCGTGGCCGGCTGCCCCGCGCTGAAACTCTGGCTGCGATGAAGAACGCGCGCTTTCTGGTTTTCCCCAGCGAGTGGTATGAGGGCTTTCCCGTAACCATCGCGGAAGCGTTCGCCTGCGGGATTCCGGTTGTCGGCTCGCGGCTGGGCGCGATGCAGGAGATCATCGCGGACGGCGCGACCGGCTTGCATTTCCAGGCTGGTGACGTCCGGGATCTGCGGCAGAAGATGCAGTGGGCCTGGGACCATCCTGCCGAGATGGAGCAGATGGGCCGCCGCGCGCGGAAAGAATTCGAACAGAAATACACGGCCGAACAAAACATACTGATGCTCGAGGAGGCCTATGAATTTGCCATGGCTTCCCGGGGCAAGCAGGTGGCGGTCGCGGAGCCGGAGAGCGTAACCGTTTAATCTAGCGATTGCCGTCCAGGTGTCGAAGGCGCGATCACCGAAAAGCCATGTCTGAAGTCCTCACAAAGGCTCGGCGCAAGCAACTTCTGGAATCTTATTTCCGGACTCAGTTGGAGTCTGCCTCGGAGCGGCCGTCGCAGATCACGCCTCGCGCTTCAGGGGCAGCGATGCCTCTCACCTTTGCGCAGCAGCAACTCTGGCTGCACGCGCAACTCGCACCCAATACTGCGCTCTACAACGAACCTCTCACCGTCCGGCACCGCGGGCCGCTCAATGTGTCCGTTCTGGAGCGCGCCTTCACCGAAATCGTCCGCCGCCACGAGGCTTGGCGCACCACGTTTCCCGTGATTGATGGCGAACCCGCGCAGCGTGTGCTGTCCTCTTTTCCTGTAGAACTGCGGGAGATCGATCTGCGTGCGCTGTCTTCCGCCGAGCGTGAAAATGAAGCCACGCGCATCGCGACCGCGGATGCCCGCCTTCCCTTCGACTTGGCCGGCGGTCCTTTATTCCGCGCCAAACTCGTCCGGTTGGACGAAGAGGAACATCGCCTTTACGTCACTCTCCATCACCTCATCTTCGATGGCTACAGCGGCTATCGCGTTTTCCTGCCCGAACTCGTCGCTCTTTATGATGCGTTCTCTCAGGGGCAGGAATCGCCGCTGCCCGAGCTGCCTTTTCAATTCGGCGATTACGCTCTTTCGCAACGAGAGTGGATGCAGGCTCCTGCCCTCGAACCCCACATGCAGTACTGGCGCAAACAGTTAAGCGGACCGTTGCCTTCGCTGCACCTGCCTTTGTCCAATCCTGCGCCGGCGATCCAGACCTTCGGAGGCGCCATGCATTCGGTCTCGCTGCCGTTGGCCTTGAGCGAGTCCTTGCGTGAGCTGTGCCGGCAAGAGGGCGTTACTTTGTTCATGGCCCTGCTGGCGGCTTTTCAGGTTCTGCTCTGCCGCTATAGCGGACAAGAAGACATTCTGGCCGGAAGCAACACCGCCGGCCGCCGCTATCCGGGCAGCGAAAAGCTGCTGGGTTATTTCCTGAATACCGTACCTTTGCGCACCGATCTTTCCGGCGATCCCACTTTCCGCGAAGTGCTCGATCGCGTGCGCGGCGTCACGCTTGACGCGCTGTCGCACGAGGAAGTCCCGCTCGATCGCCTGGTCGCTGAACTGCAGCCCGAGCGCGATCCGAACCGTAATCCTCTGTTTCAAATCTTGTTCTCGCTGGAACCGCCAGTCTCGCCGGTTTCACCGGAGTGGGATCTGACTTGCATCGAAGTCGAAACCGGCGCCACCAAGTTCGAGCTTTGCCTGGTGCTGGACGACCGCGCCGATGGCCTTCTCTGCCGCCTGATCTACAACACCGCTCTGTTTGACGCTGGGATGATCAGCCGAATGGCCGGACATTGGCAAACTCTGCTGGAGAATATCGCAGCCGGCCCCGGGCAGCGCATCAGCGAATTCCCCATGCTGACTCCAGCCGAGCGTCAGCAGATTCTGGTGGAATGGAACGACACCGCATCGCCCTACACTCCCGTGCCAGTGCATGAACTATTCCACGAATCAGCGCTCACGAAGCCCCGCGCGACTGCGGTGCGCTGCGGAAACCAGGAATCGGCCTACAGCGAACTCGACCAACGATCCGCGCGACTCGCGCACATCTTGCAGACCATGGGAGTTCGGCCCAACGTTCCCGTCGCTCTTTGTCTTGATCGTTCTCTAGAAATGATCGTCGGCATTCTCGCCGTTCTCAAGGCCGGAGGCTGCTACGTTCCGCTTGATCCCACGAATCCACGCCACCGCCTGGAATCGATTCTCGAGGATTGCCGGCCCAAGGTGCTGCTCACCCAGCGAAATCCCTTAGGCGCCGCGTTATCTGCGAAAGTCCCGACCATCTTCATGGATCAGCCTTTGCCAGAAACGCCTTCGCCCGAAGGGGAAAGCGTGCGCAATGCGCCGGTCCCTGCGCAGAGTTCTCATCCGGACGATCTCGCCTACATTCTTTACACATCCGGTTCCACCGGCACTCCGAAGGGCGTACAGATCACGCATCGTAACCTCTCCTGCTCTACTCACGCGCGCCTGAGCTACTACAAGGATTCTCCCGAAAGATTTCTGCTGCTATCCTCCTATGCTTTCGATAGTTCGGTGGCGGGCATCTTCCACACGCTGACTACCGGGGGGACGCTGGTGATCCCGTCCGCGGAGTTCCGCTGGGAAACGGAGCAACTCATCAGCCTGATCTTTGAAAATAAGATCACGCATACGCTGACCTTTCCCAGTCTCTACGGCGAAGTACTGGATGGCGGCGATGCTGGCAGCGGAAAAGACCGGCTGAGCTCGCTTCGCTCGGTCATCGTGGCCGGCGAGGCGTGTCCTCGGCAACTGGTGAACCTGCACTACGAGATTCTGCCGCAGGCGTCTCTATTCAATGAATATGGCCCCACTGAGGCCACCGTATGGAGCACGGTCTTCGAATGCGAACCGGGTGGAAATGAGAGCAGTGTACCCATCGGCCGTCCGATTGCCAACGCCCGTGTTTATCTTCTCGACCGCCGCATGCAACCGGTCCCCGTGGGAGTTCCAGGGGAACTCTATGTCGGCGGTGAAGCCGTTGCACAGGGATATCTGAATCAAGCGACTCTCACCGAGAAGGCCTTCGTTCCCGACTGCTTCTCGTCGAACTCTGAATCCAGACTGTATCGGACTGGCGACCTGGCTCGATACCTGCCCAGCGGGGACATCGAATTCCTCGGGCGCAGTGATTTGCAGGTAAAGATCAGGGGACTGCGCGTCGAGCTGGATGAGATCGAAACAGCTTTGAGTCAGTATCCGGCCGTGCGTGAAGTGGCTGTAGTCAACAGGATTCAACGTTCGGGAGATTCCGTGCTGGCAGCCTTTCTGGTGGCGCACTCGCAGGAGTCCACTTCCGCCTCCGAGTTGCGTGCCTTTCTTAGAACGCGGCTGCCGGCATACATGATTCCTTCGACCTTCCACTTGCTCGATTCGTTGCCGCGAACTTCGAATGGCAAAGTTGACCGGCAGAAGCTGGTGTCGATGGAAGTCCTGGCGCCGGAACCGGCAGACGAAATCAGCGGTCCGCGCAACGAAGTCGAGCGGCGACTGCTGGCAATCTGGAAAGATGTCCTCAAGACATCGAGCGACGATGTCAATCAGGATTTCTTTGAACTCGGTGGGCATTCGCTTTTGGCGGCGCGACTGCTGGTGCGCATCGAAAAAGAATTCCGCACAAGTCTATCGCTGGCCTTCATCTTCCAGTCGCCGACCATCGCGCAAATGGCGGAGGCGCTACGTGTAGCCCGCCAGTCGCTGCGCGACCGCGCCATCATACCCATCCAGCAGAACGGCTCGCTTGCTCCACTGTTCTGGGTGCGCGGCGGCCCGCGCTTCCGGTTGCTGGCGCAGAAGCTCGGACTGAATCGGCCTTTTCTGGGCGTCGATCTACCCTACGCCGACGGCATCAAGCTGCCCATGCCGCATCGCCTGGAAGACATCGCCGCTTATCTTGTAAAAGCCATACGCGAAGTGCAGCCTAACGGCCCCTACTATCTTGCGGGTCTATGCGTGAATGCCGTGATTGCCTACGAGATTGCGCAGCAACTCCTGCGCCAGGGAGAGTCGGTGGCACTGCTTGCCATGCTCGACGCGCACAATCACGCTTACTACAAGCACCCTTTCAAGGACGGCCGCTACACCGCGCGTATCAAGTACCATCTCGCCAACCTTCTGCGCATGGATTCCAGTGAGACTTCGGCCTACCTGCGCGACCGTTTGGACGAAGCTCGCCGCAAGATCGAGCGCATCACCTGGCGTCTTACCGCCGATCGCGAAGGGCACACCGACGATTTTCGAAATACGGATTCCATCGTTCATCCTGCGTTCAGTCAATACGAGCCGCAACCCTATCCGGGAAAGATCGTCCTTCTGCAGTCGAGCGAGTGGCCGAAGAGCCCATATTTTGATTTCAAGCTGGGGTGGGAAGATCTCGCGGGCGGAATCGACTTCTATCGGATTGCGGGAGACCACGCGTACATGTTCGACCAGCCCAATGTCGAGGCCGTGGCGCAAACCTTGGATGCTTACTTGGAAAACTCCCGAGCTTCATGACTCGCGCAGTTTGTGGGCCCCCGACCGCAACTAGATAAGCCCTGCACGCTTGTTTTCGTGCTTTCAGAGGTTCAAATCGGATACCTGCTGCGGCGGCAGCGAATTCCAGGATTTGTACGAGCCTGTAAGTATTTATGAATCAATAGATTACATGGATTTGTGCAAGTAGGAGTCTTTCTTCTCTAAGCTTTTTGACCACTTGCAGGATTATGCAGGCGCAGATATTCTTGCAGCAATTGGGGCGGTCTTTATGGTCACCCCTTCGCTGAGACGCTGTAGAAGTAACCCCCCAACAAATCAAGCACTACCACGAGTTACGCGAACTCTTTTGACCGTCTTTTTTGATTTCCGTGGGACGGTTGTTCCAGGCTCTTGTGACCCAAGGTCGCTGAATGTGACTGAGAGGGCGGAGCTGTAGCTCGAGCTCTGCAGGGAGCTGAAAGGTTTTCCTTTTTTACCTGTTTCCGGAGACTTACAATTGTTGATCGACATGGGATCGAAGAAGTAACCATTCTTGGAGGCCAGTGGCATGAAGACGTTCGTCGGTTTTGTGTTGGGATTTTTTTTGCTGACAGCGGCATTGCTGTCGGCGCAGCAAGGGACCGCGGAGCCTGTCGCCAAATTGGCGAGCTCGGACGCAACCCCCGACACCGCGTCACAACCCAGCGCTCCACAACTGCAGCAGCGCGATTCGCGCTATCACCTGGCGGCGGGCGATACCTTCGACGTTTCCTTTGAACTGAGCCCTGAATTTAATCAGTCCGTGGTCGTGCAGCCGGATGGATACGTAACGCTCAAGGCTGTGGGAGACGTGAAAGTAACGGGCCAGACGGTTCCGGAGTTGACCCAAACTCTGCGCACAGCTTACGGAAAAATGTTGAACGATCCTTTGATCGTGGTCGCTCTCAAGGACTTTGAGAAGCCGTATTTCGTCGCCGACGGTCAGGTTGCCCATCCCGGCAAGTACGACATGCGGGGCGCAGTTACGTTAACCCAGGCAGTTGCGATCGCGGGTGGTTTCACCGACGCCGCCAAGCACTCGCAAGTGCTCTTGTTCCGCCGCGTCAACGACCAGTGGCTTTCGGCAAAGATTTTCAACATCAAGGACATGGAAAAGCGGCGCGACCTGCATGAGGATCCCACCCTTCATCCCGGGGATATGGTGATCGTGCCCAAGAACGCGCTTTCCAAGATCAAGCCCTTTATTCCCAATTCCGGGCTGGGAGCGTACAGGCAGATCGACTAAGCGGTGGCGGCGGACGAGCACGACTCGTTTCCCTGGATTGCGAAGCAGACCACAGGAGATTGAAATGACAGAACCATCATTTACCACGACCAACACAGGCGGCTTCAACTTCACGCTGCGCGATTTGTTCAGCATCGGCTTCCGCCACAAGCGGTCCTTCCTGCTGTGTTTCTGCGGAATCTTCGCGGGCAGCCTGGTCGCCATGTTCATGGTCCCGCCCACCTACGAGTCGAAGAGTCAAATCCTGGTTACGCGCGAGCGCGTGGACCCGGCCGTCAGCGCGGAGAAAAACGATCTCACGCAAGTGCGAGAGGACGTCACGGAAGAAGAGATCAACTCCGAAGCCGCTCTCATTACCAGTGAAGACGTCCTGCGTAAGGCTGTCACGGATTCTGGCCTGCAAGATCGCAAATCCACGTTCTCATTCATTTTGAACGGACAGAACCAGGATGTGAAAATCTCGCGGGCGATCGACAAGCTGCGCGCGCATCTTGTCGTGGAACCGCTCAAAAAGACCAATGTCATTCAGCTTACCTACACGGCGCACGACCCGAAATTCGCCGCGCTGGTGTTGAACAATGTGGTGAACGCCTACGTTGAGAAGCACGTCTCGATTCACCGTCCCGCCGGGCAGTTGGCGTTCTTCGACGAAGAAACCAACCGCTATAAGCAGGAGCTGGATCAGGCTGAAGGCCAACTCAAAACCTTCTCCCAGGAGCAAGGCGGAGTCGCACCGCAAATCTCTCGTGACATCACCCTGCAGAAGCTGAATGAATTTGCCGCTTCCCTCGAGTCAACTCGGGCGGAAATGGCTGCGACCGAGCAGAAGATTGCCAATCTTGAGAAGCAAGCGGGTTCGACTCCGGATCGCCTGACTACATCGGTACGCGAAACCGATTCCGAGGGCGTCCAGCAACAGTTGAAAACTACTCTGCTCACCCTGGAACTGAAGCGCACCGAACTGCTCACCAAGTATCAGCCGGGATACCGCCTGGTGCAGGAAGTCGACAAACAGATTGCCGATACCCGCGCCGCCATTGCGACCGAAGAAGCCAAGCCAATGAAAGAGCAAACCACGGATCGCAACCCGACTTACGCCTGGATTAACGAGGAACTGGCCAAGGCCAAGTCCGATTACAGCGGCCTGCAGGCGCGCGCCGCAGCCACGCAGGCCATCGTCGCCCTCTACCAGACAAAGGCTCAGAAGCTCGAAGAGACCGGGCTGGTGCAACAGGATCTGCTGCGCGAAGCCAAGGCCAACGAAGACAACTACCTCCTCTACTTGCACAAGCGTGAAGAAGCCCGCATTGAAGAGGCTCTCGATCGCACCCGCATTCTGAATGTCGGCATGGTTGAACAGCCCACGGTTCCGATCTCCCCGGCACGCTCCGCGATGGTTCTTGGTCTGATTGGCTTGCTCCTGGCGTCGACCGTAAGTATTGGTCTGGTATTTACCCAGGAGTACCTCGATTCTTCATTCCGCACCCCGGCCGAAGTCCTCTCCGAACTTCGAATTCCTGTCCTGGCCTCCGTTCCGTTGTATGGAAACGGCAATGGCAACGGAAACGGGAGTCACGGGGTCAACGGGAACGGCAACGGAACCCATCACGATGCCGCTCCGGTTACGGACCAGCCCGGTGTTGGCTCCGAACCTGACAACTTCCACCAGCAGCGGTAGAGACTAAGCCGCGCGACAGAGGACTCGGGAATGTTTTTAAGCTACTACGGATTGCGGGAACAGCCATTTGGGGTCACTCCGGACCCGCGCTTTCTCTACCTCAGTCCAGCCCACCGGGAGGCGTTAGCTTCCATGGTTTACGGCATCGAGGCGGGCCGCGGTTTTATCGGTCTGATCGCGCCTCCGGGCATGGGCAAAACTACCTTGCTGTTCCATCTGCTCGAGAAATTCCGCTCTTCCGCACGGACCGCCTTTTTATTCCAGACGCAATGCAACTCGCGGGAATTCATGCGCTTCCTGCTGGCCGAGCTGGGTTACGAAAGCGACGACCGCGATTTCGTGCGCATGCACGAGGAGTTCAATAACCGCCTGCTGCAGGAAGCGCGCGCCGGTAATCGCTTCATCGTCGTCATCGACGAAGCCCAGAATCTGGACCCGTCGGTGCTTGAGACTGTGCGGTTGCTCTCCGACTTCGAAACTCCGCGCGCCAAGCTGATGCAGATCATTCTCGCCGGCCAACCCGAACTGGCCGACAAACTGGCCCGGCCCGGCATGATTCAGCTTCGGCAACGGGTTTCGCTGGTAACCGGACTGAAGCCGCTCTCCTTCGAAGAGACCAACAAATATATTCAGCACCGTCTGCGCGCCGTCGGCTATTCGGGCGGTCCCATGTTTACGCCCGATGCCCTGGTGCGCGTTTCAGATTTTACTTCCGGCATCCCACGCAATATCAATAACCTCTGCTTTAACTGTTTGTCGCTGGGATGTGCTCTGCAGAAGAAGGTCATTGACAGCGAAATAGTGGACGAGGTCATCGCAGATCTCGATATTACGCAGCACACTTCGCAAGCTGTGCACAGTTCCGCGGGATATGGTTCCGTGGGACATGGACCGGGAGTGGCACAGGTTTTCGCTGAGGATCCCGTCTCTACGGCGGCGCCGCTGAATGACTCGATCGGATACACCCCCGGCTCAAACGGTCGGACCGGGAACCTCGGCGGAAACGGTTACAAGCACCAGTCTGTTCTAAGCCCCGCCGAGGCCAAAGCCTACATGCAACAGGTTGCCGCGCAATTGCAGGGTTTCAGCCGGGCGGTCGGCGACTTTGCCGCCGGACGCAAGGCGCCGGACAACGGTATCGGGTAGTTCGATGAAATTGTGCAGCTTCGTGAAGTTGTTTGTCGATTTTCCTCAAGCCCCCATAACTGTCTAAAGTTCTTATCCAGAAGTCGTAATTCCCAGGAGTCGCCTCAGTGGGCCATTTTCGGCGGCAGGTTCTGTTGAATTCGATGAAGCTGTTCGACCTGGCGGTGGTGATGTTTGCCTTCGGTCTGGCGGCGGTTGTGGTTTCGCAAAAGGCTACCGTTTCGTTGACGGAGTTTTTTGCCATGCGGGTGAAGATTCAAAACTTCATCCTGTTTGCCATCCTGCTGCTCATCTGGCATCAGATTTGTGTCCTTTTCGGCATGTATGCTTCGCGCCGTCTGGCGGGCCGGTGGGATGAGACCGTCGATATCCTCAAGGCCACAACACTGGGCACGCTTTTGATTTTCTTCGCTCGCCTTCTCATACGCATTGATCTGGTAACCCCGGAATTTCTGGCCGTGTTCTGGCTGGCTGCTGCCTGTGCGACAGCGACCGGCAGGATCTTCATGCGCATCATGCTCCGCAATGCCCGGCTCCGCGGGCGCAATTTGCGCGACATACTCATCGTGGGTACGAACCCGCAGGCGGTGCAGTTTGCCCGCAAGATGCGTGACAGCCAATTCCTCGGCTATCGCGTAATCGGCTTCGTGGACCAGGAATGGCCGGGGTTGACCGAGTTCTCACAGTCGGGATTCAGCCTGGCCTGCAATTTTGACAACCTGCTTACCTTCCTGCGTTCGACCGTAGTCGACGAGGTCGTGGTCGCGCTGCCCATGCGTTCCCTGCACGCCCGCGCCTCGGAAGTCGCCACCATCTGCGAAGAGCAGGGAATTGTCGTCCGTTTCATCTCCAATCTGTTTGACGGCAAGACGTCTCGCCCGCGAGTAGTGGTAGTGGAAGGCGACTCTCTCATTACCCACAACACCGCAAGGTTGGAGGGTTGGCCGGTTGTCATCAAGCGGCTGGTCGACATCGTAGCTTCGGCGGCAATGAGTCTTGTGCTCTTGCCGGTTTTCCTGCTGACCGCCCTGCTCATCAAACTTACTTCGCCCGGCCCGGTCTTCTTCGTGCAGAAGCGGCTCGGTCTGAACAAGCGCCACTTTGGCATTTACAAATTCCGTACCATGGTTGTGGACGCGGAAAAGCGCATGAAGGAGATCGAGCACCTGAACGAAGTCACCGGTCCGGTTTTCAAGATCAAGAACGATCCGCGCATTACGCCGATCGGAAAATTTCTGCGCAAGACCAGCATCGATGAGCTGCCCCAGCTGTTCAACGTACTCAGAGGCGATATGAGCCTGGTGGGACCGCGTCCGCTGCCATTGCGCGATTACGAAGGTTTCAATGAGGACTGGCAACGCCGCCGCTTCAGCGTTCGCCCCGGCGTCACCTGCCTGTGGCAGATTGGGGGCCGCAGCTCGATTTCGTTCGAGGAGTGGATGCAGCTCGACTTGCAGTACATCGATAAATGGTCGCTGCTGCTGGATTTCAAGATCCTGCTTAAGACCATTCCCGCCGTGCTGAAGGGCTCGGGGGCAGCCTGATCATGTCATCTCTTCTGAACTCGAGAGAATCGGGAGTGCAGTCGCCTGCTCGCTCTCGCTCTATCCTCTGGATAGTTGGCCTGGCGCTCGTCACCATGGCGGCGCTCGCCGCTTTTTCCGCGCTTTCTTCCGATCAATCGATTTCCATCATTATCGCGGGAGCGATCTTCTTTGCCCTGATGTGGGCCGTAGTTTCAACGGCTCCCAGCGCGGAGTTGCGCAGCCGGAATCTGGTTTTCGCCTTGTGGTGGGTCTTGCTCGGGTCCGAGGCCATTTTCTCCTACATCACCGACGATGCCGAAGGCGGCCAGTTTTCCTCCGGCGCGTATTCCGAGGCGATGATGTGGGTCTTCATCGGTTTGGTGTTTCTGATCTACACCTATCGCCACAGCGGGTATCTGCGCACGCTTTTCACCGGCTCCTATAAGTGGGTTTCGTGGTTCGGGGTCGTATGTCTTCTTTCTTGCGCCTACGCCGAGCACCCCAGCTTTTCGATGGCGTGGATCGTCAAGTTGTTCCTCGCGATCCTATTGCTCGCCGCATGCAACTATGAGATCAAGAATACCGACGATCTGCGATCTTTTCTGCGGGCCAGCCAGTGGGCGCTGGTGTTCATGGTCTCGCTCCCGATTATTCGACTGCTTACCAATCCTGACACCCTGGCTACGGGCCGTCTCTACGACGTAGGTACCGCGCCCACCGTCCTTTCCGTCGATGCCGGACTCCTCGTGCTCTATTCGCTGACGCTGGCGCGACCCGGCAAGAATATTCTTTCGCGAAATATCCTCGTGCTCCTTGGCTTAGTCGTCATGCTCCTGGCCGCCGGCAAGACCGGCATCGTCGGCTGTATTGTCGGCGCGGCTGTATTCTTCATGTTGCAGGGCAAAGTGAAAGCCGGCGCCCGCTTTCTTTTGATTTTGCTGGTGGTTGGAGGCGTGTTGGTGGCTTTCACTCCCCTTGGTACGTACCTCAAGTTTTATGTCGGAAGCGGACAGGCAGAAAGCGTTACCGGCCGCTCCGATGTGTGGGCTGCGGGCTGGCAACTCATCAAACAGAAGATGATTTTTGGACGCGGCTTCATGTCTTCGCGGTTTTTCGCCTACAAGATCGACATTGACTGGATGCCCAACCACCTGCATAACGGATTTCTTGAGGTGATGTACAACAACGGCCTCATCGGTCTTTTTGTCATCGTGATGATGCTCGGCTGGACCGTCCGCAACCTGATCAGCGTGATGCGGGCTGTAGACACCAATCATCCACTGCATCAGTTGGCGGTAGGTTGCTTTGCCATCTATCTCGACATCTTCATCAATGGCATGGTGAGCCGCGCTTTCGGCAGCCGGCCGGACGGCACCTTCATCATCTTGTTCTCGATGGTTTTCGTCAGCGATCGCCTGCTGGCTGCGGCCAAGAAAAAAGTAGAAGTCAGGGAGACGCCCGCGTGGCAGCTTTCTTCAGTCCCGGCACAGTAATCGGGCTGGGAACTTTCATCATCGAAAAGTCTCGTGTTTTCAGCAGCACAAAGTCAGGAAACAGAACGTGTCGACCGTGGCCATAGCAAATTCGCCGGTGACCATCCCAAGCTATCGCGTGCTCGATGTCCGCGTTGACGCGGTCCAGATTCCCGATGCCGTTCAAATCCTGGAATCCTGGATACAGGAGCGCTCAGAAGAACAGCGCTCGCAAGAACAAGAACAAGAACCGGCCCGCTACGTGGCGGTTACCGGTATGCACGGCGTTTCGATTTCGCGTGAAGATGTGGAGTTCGGCAACATTCTCGGCCACGCGAGCCTGGTCGTTGCCGACGGCATGCCCCTGGTATGGCTTGGCCGTTTGCAGGGATTCAAGCAGATGCGTCGACGCGTATACGGTCCGGAACTGATGGAAACATTTTGCCGTGATACTGGCTCGAAGTACCGTCATTTCTTTTATGGCGGCGCGCCGGGAGTCGCCGATGCTCTCGCCCAAGCCGAGCGCGAGCGCTATGGCATCCAGATCGCAGGCACATATTGCCCGCCTTTCCGTCCTCTCACCGAAGCGGAAGAAACGGAAGTGCAGCGCGTGGTTGCGGAGTCCCGCGCCGATGTCCTGTGGGTGGGCTTGAGCACGCCCAAGCAGGAACGGTGGATGTACGAGCACCGGAACACGCTGCGCGTTGCGGTGATGCTAGGCGTGGGCGCGGCTTTCGATCTGAATACCGGCCGCCTGAAGCAGGCGCCGGCCTGGATGCGGGAGAACGGCCTCGAATGGCTGTTCCGCCTCTGCGCCGAACCCCGGCGGCTTTGGCAACGTTATGTGGTGAACGGCTCGAAATTTTTGTGGGCGGTTTGCGTGGAGCACTTATTGCCGCGGATTTTCTAGGTAGCCCCCGGAAACGCAGACAGCCCTCCCTCAATCATCGGCTTACCGCAACTGCAGGTCGCGGAACTTATCAACTATTCAGGAGACCAGTCACTATGAGCAAGCAAAAGCGGATTCTCGTAACCGGCGCGGGAGGTTTCATCGGCCACCACCTGGTTAAACGTCTGAAGAAGGAAGGACACTGGGTGCGGGGCGCCGACATTAAGCTGCCCGAGTACGAAACCAGCGCCGCCGACGAAATGGAAGTGCTCGATCTGCGCCGCATCGAAGATTGCCTGCTGGCCACGCGCGGCAACATTGACGAGGTCTACAACCTCGCGGCCGACATGGGCGGCATCGGCTACATCACGGCCAATCACGCCGATATCAGCCGCAACAACATTCTCATCAACGCCCACATGCTCGATGCCAGCTACAAGAACGGCGTGCAGCGCTTCCTGTTCTCCTCTTCCGCCTGCGTCTATAACCAAGCCAAGCAGAAGGACCCCAATGTGACGGCGCTGAAAGAAGAAGACGCCTACCCTGCCGATCCCGAGCCAGGATACGGATGGGAGAAGCTCTTCGCCGAAGAGCTCTGCCGCTATTACTACAAAGATTTCGCATTCGAAACCCGAATCGTCCGCTTCCACAACGTCTACGGGCCGCTCGGCACCTATGAAGGCGGAAAAGAAAAAGCTCCCGCCGCCATCTCCCGCAAAGTCGCGCTGGCCGAAGACGGCAGCGAGATCGAAATCTGGGGCGACGGCGAGCAGACCCGCTCCTTCATGTACGTGGACGATTGCGTCGAAGGTCTGATCCGCCTCATGGCCTCCAATCACCGCGACGCTCTGAACCTGGGCACCGACGAACTCACCACGATCAACAATCTGGTCGACGTGATCTCGCGCATTGCCGGCAAGAAGCTGGTGAAGCGCCACAACCTCACCGGACCGCAGGGTGTGCGCGGCCGCAACAGCGACAACACGCGGCTGCGGCAGACGCTGGGATGGGAGCCTTCAATTTCACTCGCGGAAGGCCTGAAAAAAACCTATCCCTGGATCAGGTCACAGGTTACGTCGGACGCGCTGGAACTCGCCGGTGTCGACGGAGACTAAGTTGTTTTGAAAGGGCGCGGCTTTCGGCCGCGCCGTAAAATCTACGAAAATCGACCGTGGTTGCAGCCGCCAGCCCCAGGCGAGTGAACCAGGCTCAAGGAAGCAATGACGAACGACCAATCCGCGGGACCCATCATTGTGGTTGGTATTTGGCGTTCCGGAACTTCGCTGTTATACACGCTCCTGAACCAGCATCCCCAGATCGCCCTCATGTATGAAGGCGATCTGTTTTTGCTGCGCTCACTTTTTCGGAGCGCTCGCAGCAAGCCGGACCGGCTCGAGCGCTGGGAGTTCTGGAATAACGCGCTCAGCCGCCACAACATCGATACCGGTAAGCTATCGGCTTGCGCCGCGGACTATCCCGCCGCCGCCACCGAAGTCTGGAAGCAGTATGCGAAGGGTGCGCTCTACGGCGACAAGTCCCCGAACTATTTCGATTCCCTGCAACCGCTGGCGCGGGAATTTCCCAACGCCCGTTTTATCGTGATCTGGCGCGATCTCGCCGATACCTGCCGCAGCCTGGTTCGCGCCGCCGAGGGTTCGGCATTTTTTGCCAAGCGGGGCATGTCCCACCGCGCTTTGGTCGGCTATCGCAAGCTGAAGTGCGAGTGCGACGCTCTGGTTCGCAACGGTGTTCGGCTGCACCAGATTCATTACGAAGAGATGGTGCAATCGCCGGAGACGGTGATGCGGGGCATCTGCGCATTTCTCCAAATTCCTTTTGACCCGCGCATGGCTTCGCTCGAAGGCGCGGACCGCTCGGCCATCTATGAAGCTCCGCAGCACGCCGGCGTAAAGAGCGAGAAAATCCGATTGAACGGAAAGCCCACGTCCGCTTTATCCCCGGAGTTGAGCGGCAAAATCGCCCGTTACGTGGCTTATTGGAAAAAAGAATCGGCCGGCTCCTGGCCCAGGTATCCGCAAAACGCCGGAGACGCGAAACCTGCGGGCTTGCTGGAACGCGCCGCCGATGAAGCTTACTTCCGCGCTCTGCGAGCTCTGGACCGCTTCACGGCTTTCGTTTACTGCCACGCTCCCATCGCTGTTCTGCGCCGTTATCGCGGTGCCAAGACCCAGCCGCGTGCTGTGACGACGCCGGAGAGTACTGTTTTATCGGAAGCGCCAAACCGAAATTGATTCGCCCCCAGAAATCAGGACCATGACTAAACTTCGCAAAGTCCGTCATACTTTTTCGAAAACTCCGGCGCGCGTGCCCCTGGTCTGGATGCGCCATCGCGGTTTTCGCCCCTCGGACGTGTTCGTCGGTTCCTACCCGCGCTCCGGCAGCACCTGGCTGCGCTTCATGCTGCTTGAAATTCTTGCGGGCCAAGCCTCCGGTTTCGCCAACACCAACGAGATGCTTCCCGACGTCGGCAAGCACGAAGCCGGCGCTCCCGTTCTGCCCGGCAGCGGCCGTCTCATCAAGACCCACGAGTCTTTCCGCGCCGAATACAAGAAGGCCATTTATCTGGTGCGTGATCCGCGCGATGTCGCTCTTTCCGAGTTCGCCTATCAGACCGCGCTCGGTCTCACTAAGGATGAGTTCGATCCTTACGTCGAACGTTTCTTGCGCGGAGGAGTCAATCCTTTCGGCTCCTGGATCGATCACGCGACTTCCTGGATGGATGCCGCTGACGCCCGGCGCGCCGAGATTCTGCATGTGAACTTCGAGGAACTCAAACAGAAACCGCACGACCAGCTTGGCCGCATCGTGGATTTTCTCAACATGCCCGAGGTCAAAGTCCGCATCCCAGCCGCTATCGAGAACAATTCGCTGGCCCGCATGAAGGAGAAGGAGAAGGCCAATCCGCAGCGTGCATCCGCCAAAGGGCGCTTCATCCGCAGCGGTTCGGCAGGGGGCTGGCGGTCCACGTTCACCGACCGGCAGGCTCAACTTGTGCAACAGTACGCCGGATCCCTGATGGCCAGACTGGGCTACTCTGCGGTAGAGTCTCTGGAAGGGCAGTTCGCGTGAGCAACGACAATGAGTGACGAAAAGACCAGCCGATTGAATTTTGCCGAGATCGATAAAAAAGGCGAAAAGAAGCCTGTGGCTCGCGCCCTGAGCGGCGTGCAGTGTTTACGTTGCAAACATGAACTGGAGAGCTACGTATTCACCAAGCTCACCTTCCTTCCCTACGGGACGCAGAGCGGCAACGTCATGCTCGAATGCCCCAAGTGCGGCCACCTGGAATTTTTGTCGCAGAATAGCCCGCTGCTGCAACGCCTGAAGGCAAATCCAGTCGCCGTCGGCGACGGCGACTAAGACTTTCTGGCGTGTGATTCCGAGCAAGCGTTTTTTTGCTTAAGCGCGTCAGGCTCGTTTCCTTATTGATCGCCGTCTGTCAACCAGCATCACCCAAAGAACTAACATGCGCATTCTCGGACTCTCATCTTTCGGTCATGACACGTCGGCTGCGTTAATCGAAGATGGCGTGATTCGCGCTGTCATCGAAGAGAGCAAACTTTCGCGCCAAAAAGACGCTCGTGGCGTGCCCTCCACAGCCATCAAATTCTGCCTGTCGAAAGCGGGAGCCGGCTGGGAGAGTGTCGATTGCATTGCCCTCACCGCCACTCCAATGCGCGGATGGGTGAGGCGCTCGGCTGCCGGCGCAAGAATCGCTCTACTCGATCCCGTCGCCGCCGGTCACCTTCAGGTTCGCGAAGTGGGAAGGCTCGCCCGCGAACTCGGCTACCTGCGCCTGCTTCGCCATCAGGCAGGCGCTCGCCTCCACAAAAAGATCACCAAGGTCGAGCACCATCTCAGCCACGCCGCCAGCGCTTTCTTTCTGTCGCCTTATGAACGCGCCCTTGTCATCACCATGGACGAGGAGGGAGACGGACGCTCCGGCATGATCGCCATCGGCGAAGGCACCCGCCTCCGCAAACTGCGCGACATCCCCTATCCTCACTCGTTGGCGTGGCTCTATTCCAGGATCACCGAAATCCTCGGCTTCGTTCCCCATGCGGAAGAGCATAAAACCCAGTGGTTGAGCCTGGGCGGCGAGCCGCAATACCGCGACGTCTTCCGCGACATGCTACGCCAGTCCGGAGACGGCTCTCTGCGTCTCGACCGCACCTACCTCGATCACGGCGTCGGCGACCGCTTCGTTCTCTCCTCCAGGTTTTGGCAGAAAACCGGCTTGCCCACGAATTCCTCCGAACTCACAGAAGACCAGCGCCGCGCTCTCGCCGCGACCGTCCAGCAGGTTTGCGCCGAGAAAGTTGGCGAGATCATTGAGAGCGTCCGCCGCCAGCACAACATCTCCGACGTTTGTCTGGGCGGAGGCTTGTTCAACAACAGCTTGCTCGTCGCTTCTCTGGAACAGAATGTCGGGCTCGATCACGTCTTCGTGCCTCCGGCCCCAGGGAACTCGGGAACCGCTCTCGGCGCCGCGCTGTACCTGCAACATCACGAACAGCAGATGCCTCGCAAGCCCTACCGGTCCAATTCCTACTGGGGCCCGGGTTACTCTCGCCACGAAATTAAGGACGTGCTCGACAACTGCAAGGCTCGCTTCTCCTTTCAGGTCATGCGCGAGCGGCAGACGGACCAGGCCGTGCAACTCCTGCTCAGCGGCAAGATCATCGGATGGTTCCAGGGCGCGGCCGAGTTTGGCCCGCGTGCTCTGGGCAACCGCAGTGTGCTGGCTTCGCCCTGGGCGCAGTACGTCAAAGAAAACCTCAACGACTTCATTAAGCACCGCGAGTGGTTTCGTCCCTTCGCTGTTTCCGTGCCCATCGAAGACGCGCCCCGATACTTCGAATGCTCCAGCCTCTGCGAGAGCATGAATTCGTTGGCCCGGGTTCGTCCCGGCGTCGAAGGCCTGCCGGAAGGTTTGGCGCTCCATGGAGGCTTGGTGCGCCTGCACACGGTCGGCAAAGAAGCCAATCATGCTTTGTGGGATCTGCTGAAGCGCTTCGGCCTGCAGGCTCCCGCGCCCATGCTGATCAATACGTCCTTCAATCTATTCGGTGAGCCGCTGGTCGTCAGCCCGCTCGATGCCATTCGCAGCTATGCCTGCTCCGGCATCGATGCTCTATTGATGGATAACTTTCTGCTGACCAAGGTCCCGTTTGCCTCGGCCTCCGCCCCGGCGCGCGAAACAACCTCCAGTTCGTCGCTTTCCAGAATCAGCGCGTAGCACGCTTTCGACTCACCCAATCAGAATTAACAGGCGCGGTGACCTCTATGGTTGCCACGCCTTTTTTATCCTCCGCGCGGTAAGATAACGAGGAATTTTATTATGAAAAATTCCTCCGTCCTTTTGCCTGTCGTTTTGCTGATACTCGTTTTCTCTGCCTGCACGGCTTGCAACACGAATGCCGTGTCATCCAGCCTGGCATCATCTAACACACCATCCTCAGAAATTTCTTCACCGTCCGCCCCCGTGGGTCCCATCCCGCCAACTTTCTTTGGCATGCACATCAACCGTCTCTCCACTCCCTGGCCACAAATCCCGTTCGGCAGCCTGCGCATGCTCGGCAACCTGACGACCTGGTTTCATCTCGAAGGCGACCGCCGCAACCGCTACGACTGGCGCATGCTCGATGGCTGGCTCAACGCCGCCCTCGTCCACCACGTGGATGTGATGTACACCTTCAGCCGCACGCCGGCGTGGGCCGCGCGCAATGCTCACTCCACCTGCGGACCCAGCCGTGATGAAGCCGACTGCTCTCCGCCGGCTGACCTCGCAACATCGGCTCCTTGTCAGGGCCCACTCCAGGGTTCGGTTACGACAGATTGTTATTTCAAAGAATTTGTCAGCAGCCTGCTCGATCACGTTTGCAGCGGCAAGGCTCCAAACAAGAGTTGCCGCATCGTCGCCTTTTCCTGTTGGAACGAACCGAACCTCGATGGCTTCTGGATCGGTACCTACGGCGAGAGCGCGCGGATGTGCTCCGACATGGTGCAGACGGTTAAGAGCCAGTGCAAAGACTGCATCACGCTCACGCCCGATATCTCCGCCGCGACCACTGGCGATACAAAGGACAATGGAGACAGCCGCTCCTACGACGAGTGGTTCAAGAACTTTCTCATCGCTTACCGGCAATACGGCAATTATCCTGATGCGGTCGCAGTTCATCTTTATGCCGCGCGCACGCATGGAATTGTTCCCGCACCATTCCCTGAAAATTTTGCCGGTAGCGGATGCCCACACGAAGATCGTTCACCTGTATGCCCCGACACGGTGCTTGGCAAAATCGATACGGTGCGTTCCCTTATGAATCAGGGTGGGATGGACGGCAAGCCGGTCTGGACCACCGAAGGCGGTTGGGGTACGAACGGAGAACTGTCCGACCCCGATGCTCAGGCCGCCTATGTTTCCCGCTGGCTCATTCTGCAAGCCTCTGCGGGCGTGCAGCGCGCTTATTGGTATATGTGGGATATGGGCAAGGATCCCCAGGCCTGGGGCGGGTTATGGGACTCCAGCGGGGTCTTCGAAGCGGGCATCGCTTACGGCGAAGTGTACAAATGGCTGGTCGGTGCAACATTTACGAAGCCTTGCTCTGCCAACCACGACATTTGGACATGTGATCTCTCACGTCCGGGCGGCCAGCAGGATCGCATCGTCTGGAACGATTCACGCTCTTACGACACAAGCATAACCTGGAAATATGCCGTGGGCAGCCAGTTCGCCAAGGCCCGCCACCTGGACGGGCAAGAGTCGCCCGTCGCCGGGGGTGTGGTTTCGGTCGGATCAAAACCAGTGCTGCTGGAAGGGGAGGTTCACCCGAAGTGAATGGACGCGTCGGCGGTTATGCCGTCGGTCCCACCTTATTGAACATCGTTGTCGCCTGCTCAACTTTTTTTGCCGTCGCGTGCGCTCCGCGCCGTCGCCCTCAGGGTAACGTCACTAGGGAGTTATGGTAAAGGGCGCGTTGCCTAAAAGTTTACCGGTGGGCGTGGTCACGGTGACAGTTCCGCTTGTGGCGCCTTCAGGAACCGTGAAGCGAATAAATGTCGGCGAGACCACGGTAAAACTTGCCGATACGCCATTGAGTTCAACACCGGTAGTTCCCGTGAAACCTTGTCCCAGAATCTGACCGGTCTGACCGACCTTGCCGAAACTCTGGACAAATGTTACGAACGGCGTGAGGCCGGTTGATATCGAGTACACCACTCCACAGCCCCAGTCGGCGAAGCAGTTGCCGCTGGTGCCTCCGCTGTACGTCGTTCCTAGGAAGTATCCTCTTGTGGTCTGAGTCAGACCCGCGAAAGGACTCCAATCGCCGGTTCGCTGGAAAGTGTACAGCGTCGTTAACCCTCCTTCAGGGGTGTACCGGAACGCCGTACCGCAGCCAACACCAACACCGAAGCAACTGGTACTGCCACCCTCCTCGGTCGTACCGTACAAAGCTCCATCGGTGCCTTGAATCAGCGTTCCCCCTGGTAATGCACCGTCGCTGCAATCCGAAAGACTACAGAATTGATAAAGTTCGGTGAAGTGACCTTGTGGCGTAATTCTGAAAAGGGCGCCACTTTGATCCGATCCACCTCCGCCCCACGCGGCGCCGTAGAAGCTGCCATCATTGCCCAAAACCAGCCCCGCAAACGGTAGCGCTCCATCGGTAGCGCAGAAGTTTTCGTCCTGGCAAAAATGGTACAGAACGGTTTCCCTTCCCGCCGAAGTTATTCTGAACACGGTGCCGCATCCGTATTCTCCCAGGTACTCGGTACACCAAAGCCCGGGATTGCCGCCCTGGGACGTCGTCCCGTAGAAGCTCCCGTCCGGGCCAAGTGTGAGGCCAGCGGAAGGAATCGCGCCATCGCCCCCGATGTAAGTAAATGCATACAGACTTGTAAACGCCCCATCTAGAGTAATGCGGAACACCGTACCGCATCCCAGCGGGCAATATTGGTTGTCTCCGCCCGTCCGGGTCGTTCCATAGAAATTTCCGTCGGCACCTTGGATGAGCTGTCCCGTCGGTTGAGCTCCGTCGAGACAGCCAGGCTCCGCGCAAAATCTGTGTAGCGTGGTCAGCTTCCCGGCAGGTGTTACCTTGAAAACTGTTCCCTCGCCAGTATTGGGGGCGCCGCCTTCATAGGTCGTCCCATAGAAGTCCCCATCCGTTCCGAGAAGCAGTCCTGCCCAGGGAGACCCGCCATCCGTGCAGGGCTGTTCCATGCAAAAGGTGTACAACGTGGTCAGATTACCCTGGGGCGAAACCTTGAAGATCGTCCCACACCCGGGGACTTGGTTGCAGTCGTCGCTTCCGTCATATTGAGTCGCGCCGTAGTAATTCCCATCTGGGCCCTGTGTCAGAGGCGCCAACAGGTTGCCGCCCTCGTTGGTGCCATTGAACTCTACCACCGTTTTGAAAGTCTGGGCGGGTGCGGCGATCGTGAATGCGGCAATGATCACGAAAATTACCGCGGCTACCTGAAAGCTAGCAGGTTTCATGGCAAGAAACTCCTTGGAACCGCCCCCTGGACTTGGCGCCATCATACGCCTGGCCTGCTACGACTCGATAGAGTCGACGGACTCTGTGCAATTTCCGTATAGCACGCTTCAGACTGGCGCGGTTTGGGATGCGAGCGAGATTCATCATCCCGCTCGCAGTGCGAGGATTTAGGCGCAAGCCAGGGAGTCGACAGGGACGGAGCGGCGCGTCGAAATGCGGCCGGACGGATTATTGCTGCGTCTGCGCGATACGAGCTCACGGCTCGCTTGGTCTTATGGGCTACGACTTGTAAGCCAGTTCCTTCGCCCGCTGAGTCGCCTTGACCACGGCCCGAATCAGCGTAACCCGCAGCTTGCCTTCTTCGAGTTCCATCAGTCCATCCACGGTGCATCCTGCCGGAGTCGTCACAGAGTCCTTAAGCAACGCCGGATGGTCTCCGGTGTCGAGCACTACCCGCGCCGCGCCCATGGTGGTCTGAGCAGCAAGCAGAGTCGCGATCTCGCGAGGCAATCCCACTTTCACTCCCGCCTCCGCCAGCGATTCCAGAATGACGTAAATGTAGGCGGGGCCGCTCGCCGAAAGGCCGGTGACTGCGTCCATGTGTTTCTCATCCACCACCACGGTGCGCCCGACGACATTGAACATAGTGGTAGCCAGCTCCACGTGCTTCGCGGTGGCGTGCGCTCCCTTGGCGATCGCGGTCATTCCGCAACCCACAAAGCACGGCGTATTCGGCATGGCGCGGATGACAGGAATGTCCGTGCCCAGCGCCTTCTCGATCAAACTGTTCGGCACCGAAGCGGCTACGGAGATTACCAACTGCCATGGTGACACATGTCCACGCAGTTGCGAAGCCACGTCCTCCACCACCTGCGGCTTCACTCCGATCAGGATGATATCTGCGTCTTCAGCGGCCTTCACATTATCGGTGCCCACTCTGATGCCCAGCTTCCGGCCCAGCGCTTTGGCGCGATCTTCGTGGGCGACCGTCGCCGTAGTGTGCTTGGGCGAAAGCAGGCCGTTCTTCAGCAGGGCCTGCAGGAGAATTCCTCCCATTTTGCCGGCCCCCAGCACCGCGACTTTTTTCCCGGAAAGAGTGGTTGTCATGATTGCTTTCTTCAAGCCGCTTCTCGCTTCTTGATTCCTGAGTCTTCGATTCTTCTGTCCCAAGCGCCGCCCGAGGTATTAAACCGGCACCACGCCCAGCGCGCGCTGGCGAACCTTCTGTTCCCACTGCCAGGCCGTCTGAACAATATCGCGCAGCGAACGCGTGGCCTTCCAGCCCAGGGCAGCCTGCGCACGCGAAGGATCGGCTACCAGTTCCGGAGGATCGCCAGCCCGGCGCGGCCCCACTCGCCGCGACACGGTCGCGCCCGTAACCTCTTCAATGGTTGCGATCACCTCCTGCACGGATGCGCCCCGGCCGGTACCCAAGTTGTATCTCGCCGAAGCGGAAGTTGCAGTATCGAGCTGCTTCAGCGCGAGCACGTGCGCCTCGGCCAGATCGTTGACGTGAATATAGTCGCGGATGCAGGTGCCGTCGGGCGTGGGATAGTCGCTGCCAAACAACTCCAACGCGCCACGTTCCCCGGTGACGGCTTTCAGCGCGCACGGGATCAGGTGCGTTTCGGGGTCGTGAACTTCGCCGACGATTCCGCTCTCGTCGGCGCCCGCGGCGTTGAAATATCGCAGGCTCACCGAGCGCAGCCCGTAGGCGCGCCCGTAGGCTTCCAGCGCATTCTCGAAAAAAAGCTTTGACATTCCGTAAGGGTTTACCGGCTGGCGCGGCGTATCCTCGGTGATCGGAACCTTCGCCGGAATCCCATACACGGCACACGTAGAAGAGAAAATAAGGTTTCTTACTCCCGTATCGATGGCGGCGTTGAGCAGGGTCAAGCCACCTTCCACATTGTTGCTGAAATATTTGCGTGGATGTTCCACGCTTTCACCGACCTGCGAATCAGCCGCAAAGTGCATCACTCCGGCCACGCGTTCGAGCGCGTGCGTGAGTTGTGATCGATCCGCGATGTCGGCCACGATGAGCTCAAAACCCTCCGCCAGGAAGCGATGTCCACGCGAAAGGTTATCGTAGATGAGTACGTCGTAGCCGTGCCGGCGCAGAGCGTGCGCAGTGTGGCAGCCGATGTAGCCCGCCCCGCCGACCACCAAGATGGAAGATCGCCGCCCTGACAAGACTCAGCCTTTCTGCCGGATCAGAAAATCGCACATAAGCCGAAAGCTGAAGATACCCAAAGCTCAAGCAGTCTGTCTAGCGCGACGGAAGCGTTTAGGTAAGTCTTGCAGCCGGTTTCGAAGCAGCAGGCAAGCGGCCGAGCCCAGGCCGCCGTGGCAAAGCCCGGTCCGGCGTCGCCCTTCCTTCTGCTTAGTTCTCTCCCGTCCCGGAAAGCGTCGCGGTCTGAGGACTGTTGATCGCGCTATCGGTGAGGGTCAGCGTGGCCGACTGTGCTCCCTTGCCGGAGGGTGTGAACGTTACGCTTACCGTGCAGGTGGCTCCCGATGCCAGGCTGGTGCAGTTGTCGGTTTGCGCGAACTCTGAACTGTCGGCTCCAGTGATATTTACGCTGGTGAAGGTCACAGTTACTTTCTCATTGTTCTTGACGGTGATGTTCTTCGCTGCGCTGGTCGTGCCCACATTCTGCATGCCGAAGCTTAGGGAAGCCGGACTCAGAATCACAGGCACCGTTCCCGAACCCTGGAGGCTGATGCTCTGAGGACTGTTGCTGGCGTTATCGCTGATGTTGACCGTACCGGTCTGCGCCCCGCTCGTGGTCGGCGCGAAGGTCACAGTGATGGTGCACTGCCCACCGGTGGGAATGCTGGTGCCGCAGGTGTTCACCTGCGTATAAGCTGCAGGTCCGCTGATTGTGATGTTGATGTTCGTCAACGCCACGCTTTGATTATTGGTAAGCGTGACCGGCTTGGCTGTGGCGCTATTGCCGATCAGCACGCTTCCAAAGCTGATGCTGCTCGAGGACAGCGTCACCGGAACGACACCCGTGCCGGTCAGGCTGGCCGTTTGCGGATTGTTAGGCCCGTTATCGTTTACGTTCAGCTCAGCGGTCCGCGTACCCAGGGCGCCGGGCGTAAAGGTCACGTTGATGGCGCAGGTTCCACCCGCAGCCACGGTGCCGTTGCAGTTGTTCTGTTGCGAGAAATCTCCACTGTCGGCTCCAGTGAACGTCATGTTGGTGATGTTCAATGGTACCTGCTGGCTGTTGATGAGCGTGATGACTTGAGGCGCGCTCGGAATGCCCACCCCCTGCCCGCCAAAGGTCAGGCTCCCCGGAGAAAGCGTGGGATTGCCGCAACCCGGCACCGCGAAGTTGGAAATCCGAGACCCCCACGCCGGTGGCCCGGTTTGATTCGTGGGAAAGTACTCGCCCACGTACCAGAACGTGCAGCCATTTTCAGGGTCGACCGTCATGCTGGAGTAGCTGCCCATGTGCCAGGTATTTTCCTCGTCGCCGGCGCCGTCGTAGAGCGTGATCTCCGTGGGCGCCGTCGGGTTGGCCAAGCTGAAGTAGGCGGCATTCATGCCCGGATGCGTGGTCGTGCCCGATATGCTGTAACCCACGGCTGCGTTGCCATTGGCGTCTTCGGCGATGCTGGGCATGAAGCGATAGGTAGTTTTATCGGGGCTGACGTTGCCATCCTGGTAGAGTGACGGCGTGCCGCTGCCGTTGTCACGCAATTCATACCAGCGCACTGCCGTCTGCTGATTGCCGGTCGCCGCCTGCACCGTGTGACTGACCACGAAAGACTCGTAGCTGCCAAAATTCCGGTACGACATCCGCGGCATGAAGCGGTCGCCCACCGAGTCGATATAGTTGTTCGTCGTAGCCGTCGAAGGTTCGGGAACGCAAATCGTGTTCACCGGAGCGTCTACTGTGTAGCATCCCGGATGATAAGCCGACTCGGTGATCGTCGATTCCGTTAACGACGACTCCGCTGGATTTGCCCAATCGACATGAAAGTCCCATAGGTTGAACGTGGTCGATGTCACCACTCCGCTGCTGAGAATCGGATTCTCGATGCTCGTCAGGAATTCGTCGCGGCCCGCCGGTGGAGGAGTCGTACCTTCCACGTCCGCGGGAATCAAACTGTGTCCCAGATAGACCGTCGTCGTGACCGGGTCGGGTTCTTCAAAACAAATGGGTGTGTTGGCGGTGCCATTGATCAGCATGTTCGTCCGGTCCAGGGCGCACACAAGCACGCCCTCTTCCCGGAAGTCCAGATTCGTATCGTTCAAATCGAATGAAACGTAGTAGGCATTGGACCAGGTGCCAATCTTCGGCCAATCGGGGAAATAGACATTCCCTTCCGCATTGGTTCCCAGGAAAGAATCCAGAGGAAATACGTACGTATACCAGGTCAGAGATGGAGAGGCGAGATTATCCGTATTGGAGACGGCCACGCAGTAGTTGTAGCCGCTTGAAGTCAGGCCGGTGTGGGCCGCAATGACCCAGCGCGAGGCCAGTCGGTCGAATATGATCATGCCGTCATTGGTAATGCTGGCGCATGATTTGATTCCGTTGTTCGCCCAGGGACTCGTCACCGATTTTGCTCCTGCTGTCCACACCGGGTCACCCGTCACCTTGTCGAATGCCTGGTAATACGCGTTGACATATTCCATGTACTGCAGCGTTCCCACCGCACCATTGGCGTCGGCATTGTATGCGGGATTTGCCAACTGCGAGGCATCAATCCCTTCGAAGGTGGTCACGGTTTGAGCCGTGAGCGGTCCCGCAAACAGTCCCAGCAACAGCGCGATCAGCGTAATTACCCTTGAGTTCGTCTTGGCCACGAGTATAGGTCCCCTATGCACTTTGAATTCATCCAGCGGAGCCAAGAGCGCCCCGCTCGCAACTTAATTCCCCAGTTCCATGAAGGTCACTTGCAGACTGTCCACGGTAGCCGTAATCGTCCACGTGCCCGGTACGCCGGGCAGAGTGTAGAAAGTACTGGCCGTGCCTTGAGCGCCGGTTACGGGGGACGAGGTTGAGAAAGAACCTCCCGACCCGTTATCCGTGAAATTGACGGTCACATTCGGAACGGGATTTCCGTACAGATCCTCCACCGTGACCTGCAAGGCTTTCGGCAATTGCGTGCCGGGCGTGCCGGTTTGCCGGTTCCCGGCGCTGGATATCATGCTGTTCGGCGCGCCTGCAACCGAAGTCTCGCGAAAGGTTGCGGGGGTTGCGCTGCCGGAGGAAGCGGTGGTACCGAAATTAGCCTTGGCCACCGTGGGCAATGTGAAATTCGTGCTGGCTTCTCCGTTTGTGCCGGTGGTCGCAGGATTCGGGTAGAACGCCCCGTTGTACCCGGTATCGGCAAAGGTGACTTGTGCATTCACCACGACGTTGCCGTAAGCGTCCTCTACTTTGGCCACCAACGGCGCAGGTAAAGTAGTTCGAACGACTCCTGACTGGGCGAAGCCGGAGACGGTTGCGATCAGCGCCGGAGGCCCAGCCACGCCCGTCTCAGTAAGAGTCGTGCTGACGTAGCCGCTGCTGGTCGCCGTTATCGTGATCACGCCCGCGGTCTTGGGCAGCGTGTAAGTGGTCGAAGCAACACCGGCGGAGTTGGTAGTCACGGTTGCGGGATTAAATGTGCCTCCGCGTCCGCCATCCGAGAATGTTACCGGTACGCCCGCTATATTCGCGCCCGTGTAGGCATTCACTGCCTGCACCGCCAGCGTGATGGGCGTGTTCACGGTGCCAGTCTGGAAGTTGCCTGAGGACGGACCCAGTTCGGGGAACAAGCCGTAGACCTGCACCTCGGTATTGGTACCGATAAACACTCTGCCATTCGCCACCAGCGGCGTAGCAAAGTGAGGCACGCTGCTCAGACCATCGCGCGTGCTGTTCTGCTGAGTGTCGTAGACCTTGACCAGATTTGTTTGCAGCGTGCTGGCATTAAACGCTGCCAGCACAGGCGTGGGATTCGTGGCCGTTAGATTGTGTATCAGCCAGACAATTCCGTTGGTATTTCCATTTCCAGAAACTGTAGGAATCCCCGTCAGGGTAAATGGGTTCACGCTCTCAACCGGGGGCGTAGTGATTACGCCGTTTACAAATGGGAACGCTTTGACATTGTCACCCCTTCCGGCAAAATACAAAGCGTTGTTCCAATAAACCGGAGCGCCCCAGATGCCCATCACGGCGCCAGGCAACTCCTGCACAATATTATCCGGCCCTCCTACCGTGTATTCTCCCATGTCGTTGCAGTTCACCAGGTAGATAGTGCCAGTCTTTCCCGCTGCCACCAGCAAATTCGGTGGGCCGGTCGTCTGTGGAGGAAGCAGCACCGCTCCGCCTGAACCGAAATCCAGATCCTCTGCCGCCATCGTGGCCTGATTATAGGGAGTAAACGAATCTTCCACCGTAAAGCTGGAGGTGCCGAGACTCATCTTCAAGATGGTGTCGCCCCAATCGGATCCGCCCGTGTTGATGTCGTAGGTTCCGTTGGCCGTAATCAAATAAATGTTGTTCTCCGCATCCGCCGCCGGGCCCACGCCCGACATCCACAGCGACGAACCCCAGGGGTCGGCCGGAGAAGTATTAAACACCGCTTCCTGTTGCAGGGTGGAAGCGCTGTAGGCCAGCAGCCAGCCATGCGCCGCCTTGTCGCATCCATTGGACCCGAAACCGATCAAAATGGTTCCGTTCACCTCCAGCAGCGCGGGCCGTTGCTGATCGTCCTGTGTATTCAAGGTGACCTGTGTGTTGCCATTCTGCACGGATGCTGTGATAACCGTGGGTCCGCCAAATTTCTCCAATCCGGTCGTAATGTCGAGCGCATGCAGGCGAAACACGTAGTCGTAACCGGACCCGGCTTGCTCTTGCGTCTTGGCCACCAGGTAAATCGTATTAGTGGTCGAGTCGATGACGGGCGTTCCCATGATTCCGACTTGTGTGTAGCCCGTAACTGCACCACAACCCTGCGCCGAAATGGGCACCGCAGTCGCGCCATTGCCCACATCGAGCAAGCTGACCTGCCAGAGCGGTTGTCCCGTGCCGGGGGTGTCGCCATTGAAGGCATATACGCTGTCGTTCTGGGTGGCCACGTAAAGGACATCGACCGTGCCCACACCCGCAATGTTCACGTTCGGCACGTAGAGCGGCTGCGCCGCTACTGCTCCATCCACGGTGTAGGAGAATACGCTTCCAAACTGCGCCGTGTTGACGTTTTCCGGATTGAGATAGATTTCGTTGTCGTACTGTCCGGCGCGGCTGGCGCCTCCGCGTTGCGTGGACTGCCCGCCTTGCGCCCAAAGCGCCGATCCCCCAAGCAAAGTCATCGCAGCCACCGCGAAGATGCGCCCGGCGCGCTGCCCCAGGCTAGCCATTCCGACCGCGCATCGCGATGTGCACGAGAGTCTAAGTGATCCGCCGCTTCTGTTCATAAGGCCTGCTCCAGTGCTGCGTTAAAGCAACTTGTCGGGGGGGGGAAGGACCGCTTACCCGCACAGTCAATTTGGGCGTCTGCGGACTGAATTGGTCGCTGCGTGTAAGCGTGACATTGCCAGTTCTTGTATCGCTGGGGGGAGACGTTTTGCGTTGACGTCTGCAGTATTCAGAAAAACGGGTTTAAACCGTCACTTGAGCATAGGGGAGCCGCACGGAGGCATCAAGAGGCGGAAAGTCTGGAGGCCTTTCTCTCTACGAACAAAAAGCGAACACTGCGCCGGGCGTCCTGGTCAGGTCTTTCTGTGCCTGATCCGCCGCTGACCGCCGCAACCTTCTCGGATTGCCGGTGTTAAGCTAATTACCACTCCGCGGAACCTGACTCAGGACGCACACGTGATCCCGGACCGCACAGCGAAGCTCTCACTCGGACTTTGGACTCTCTGTCTTGGAGTCTGTCTGCTGACGCAGGCTGGCTGCGGTGGGGGCAGTTCCACACCCGCCATGACTCCTCCACCGGTGATTTCGGTCACCCTCCAACCCGCTCCGCCCGGGACCATGGCCGTCACCGCGACTGCCAACATCGCCGCCGCAGTCAGCGACTCCGCTGGCGTGACCTGGACCTGCACCCCCACCGGTGCCTGCGGCTCTTTCAGCCCCGCCAGCACGGCCAGCGGCGTCACCACTTCGTACACCGCGCCTGCCACCGTTCCGAGCCCTAGCACCGTAACTGTAACTGCAACCTCAGTGGCCGATACCACCAAATCCGCTTCCGCCACGGTCACCATCACTCCCACGCCGAGTGCCGATTTCTTTGTAGCGCCCAACGGCAACGATTCGGGTCCCGGCACATTCTCCCAGCCTTTTGCGACCATCGCACACGCGCAGCAGGCAGTCCGGGGCATACTGCAAGGCCGCACCAACTCCATAGTTGTGATGCTTCGCGCCGGAACCTACTTCCTGTCCCAGCAGTTGTCTTTCACTTCCGCCGATTCCGGAACGCCCACCGTCGAGATCTTCTGGCAGAACTACCCCGGTGAGACTCCTGTGATCAGCGGCGGAATGCAAGTCACAAATTGGACGCAGAACGGTAATCAGTGGACCGCGACCCTGCCTTCAGGCACGCAGTATTTCGAGCAGCTTTTCTACAACGGCCAACGCCGGCTGCGACCGCGCCTCGGCGGCGCTCTCGGCACCTATTACCGCGTGGCTGCCACCGTCTATTTGCCCGGCTCCCCCACCGGACCAGCCCCCGACCCCAACTGCAGCATCTACGTCTCCGGACTCGGTTGGGAATGCTTCGACCGCTTCCAGTACACCGCCGGAGATCCCATCAGCGCCACGTGGGAGAACCTTAGTCCGCCCAGCGGAAACCCCTGCTCCGCGCCGACTGGAAATCCCTACCCCACCGGCGATATCGCTCTCTATAGTTTCGAGTTGATGGGAACATCCAAGATGCTCATCGACTGCATCGACGCCACCCACCAAATCATTTATCTAACCGGTCCCATCCAGATGAATGTGACCAGCAGCGGCTTCATTCCCGGTCACCGATACTTGGTCGAGAGTATTAAGGACGAATTGACCCAGCCCGGCCAGTGGTTTCTCGATCGTTCGAAGACGCCCTGGACGCTGACTTACGTCCCGAACTCCGGCGAGAATCCGAACACCGATACCGTGATCGTCCCGCAGATGCCGCCGGCCACGCCGCAAGTTCTGCTGGCGACAAACCTCCAATATGTGACCTTCAAGGGCTTAACCTTCGAACACGATAACTTCACCGTCCCTGCCGCAGGCTATCCCTACACTCGGCTTGATCCGAACGTCACCAGCGCGGTCTCCTGCCAGAACTGCCAGAACGTGACTTTCAATGGCGATACCATCACTCAAACCGCAGGCGCCGGCATCGACTTCACCACCACATCCGCCAGCGCCACCACCGCGCACAACACCTTCGAGAACGGAGCAATCTTCGACGTTGCTTCCCACGGCATTCGCATCGGCCTGCTGGCGCAGAGTACCGACACCGCCGCCAACCTGCCGCAATTCACCACCGTTCAAAACAATGTGATCGAAGCCTTCGGCCGCGTCTTCGCCAAAGGCTTCGGCATCGCGCAAGGCTGCAATCACGACAACACATACACTCACAACACGATTTACGATGGCTACAGCGGCGGCATCAATATTGGAGCCCTGAACTGTCCCGTCGCCAAGTCGAGCCTCACCGGCAACAACGTCGCTTCCTTCAACAACGTTTACAACCTTGGGCAAGGCGTCAACAACGATTTCGGTTGCATCTACTTCAACACCACCCCGCTCGGCGCCACGCCGCCCACCGGCAATCAGGCTCTGAATAATGTTTGCCACGATGTAACCGACGCTTCCATCGTCGACAAAGACGGCTACGGCGGCAACGGCCTCTACATCGACAATTACACCGGCCTGGTCACCTTGGAAAATAATCTCGTCTATCGCGTCTCCGCCGCTGCCGTGGCGCAAACCTGCGGCCCCGAGGGCGTGGCGAGCAGTCAAAACACCATCACCAACAACATTCTCGCCTTCGCCATGCAGTCCATGAAGCAGGAAGGCTGCACTCCTTCATCGGCATCGAACAAATTGTTTGACATGACCAACAACCTCGTCATCTTCGACGTAGGCAACATCCAGGGCGGATGTTTTTCCTGTCTGAGCGGAGATTGCTCCTCGGTCCTGCCGGCGACGGTGAACTTTCAAAGCAACATGTATTGCTACGGTCCCGGCAATAGCTGCACCCTCCCGACCAATCATCCTGCTTTCTTCAGCAACAACGATCCGCCCGACCAATTGGGATGCACCGATAAGACCACCACTTATTCGACTCTGGAGCAATGGCAAGGTACCGGTGAGGACTCCGGCAGTACGCTGCAAAATCCCTTCAGCAGTTCGAGCCCCACGAATGACGACTACTCTTTGTCGGCTTCGCCAGGAGTAGGCTTCACCGTCTTCGATCCCACCCAAGCCGGGATCACGAGCAGTAACACAATCACAGCCCCGACGGTGCCCGCCACGTTCCCCACGCAGTCGTATAAAGCGTCACAATTCTGAAGCGCCTTGCGAAGCGCTTCGGTGAATCGCGTTGATTTCTAGCCGCGAAGCGGCGGCAGAATGCAGCCCACCGCGCAAGCCGTGGGTAGGAACGTGGAAAAGGAATAAGCCCCGTCGGGGCGAAAGAATAGCTTTCGTGCACGTTCCCCAGTAAGAATCAAGGGGAGGCCGGAACCTTATCACGCGATTGGAAGAAAATTAGTCGCTGCTCTGGAGTTGCTCGATCGTGAACGCGAGGTTGTAGACGCCAATACTGCCGCTGCCCACATAGGTAACCGGAGTTCCAATCTTTGGAATGAACATGAAGAGGGCGGGTGGTTTTGGTCCCACGCCGCTCATGCTAAGCTCCTGGGCCGACCCGGTGACGTCAGTCCATGACAAGGTAAACTGCTGATCTGATCCCTTGCCGGTCTCTGACCAATAAGCGCTGACACGGTACACTCCAGCTTCAGTCGGCGTAAAGACCCTGGTTTCCGGCACCGGAACTGTCTGACGAATCAAAACCAGAGAATGCACGACCTTCCATTGCGGCGGCTGGTCCTGCCCGAATGCCGCCAGCGAACACACCAGCATCAGCAGGCCAATCATCGTAGTTCTTCGCATCGTCGCTTCCCCTCCGAGGAAGGCGGCAATTCTAGCACTAGGGAATGTCAGAAGCCCTTACCAGATCACTGAGCCGCCTTCGCCTCGCCCACCTGCTTCAGCAACCCGCGCGCCCGTCGCTCCAGGATCAAAGCCTTGATGCGGCCCTGGTCCGAGGCCGGCCAGAGTTCTTCCAGCGCCTTCCACGCTTGTTCCTCGCGCCCGCTGTAAAGGTAGTTCAGCACGATGATCAAAACGCGCCGCACGGTCGGAATCTGGTCGCTGAACAGCTTTGCGTTGTAGCGCGACTGGCGAAACTTATCGAGGTCGGCGCTGGTAAGATGGCTGCGCGCTTCTTCAATCAGCTTGTCGTACTCTGGTTGAAACTGCGCACTGACGTCGATCAGGCTGTCGCCTTGCATCTTCAAAACGACTTGTGGAATCACAGCGATCTCATGTGGGACCAGGAAATAATCAAAACTGCTGTCCCCGCCCCGAATGAGCACGGTTCCATCTTCCTGCTTCTCGAAGGTGAGCGCCGAACTGCTCTCGACTTTGCAGATGACTCGCGCCCTCGCGCCGAGGCCGACAATGGTGTAGGTGAAGCAGCACCGTTCGCCACCGGAATAGCCGTCAATCACCAACTCCGTCTTGCCGTCGCCGTTGATGTCGATGCCGGAAATCTTGTCGACCGCGAGCGACCAGTTCTTCGCCGCCGTCGTCACCGTTCCTTTCGCGGAAGTGATGGTGGCCCGGCAACGGTCGGTTGGCACTTTTGTGCGCAGAGGCCCGGGCAGCAGCCGCAGCGTAAACCCCGCAAACCGCTCGGGATGCTGATAACCCTTGGCGTAAGGACAGGAAAAGTCCGCATCCCCCGGTTTCTCGCCGGGTTTGAGGACAGGGGGACGGAACACGATCTTGTCGTCATCGTCATCCTTGTCCTGCCCGTGGGCCAGCACACCGGAACAAAGAGGAAAAATCAGGACCGCACTCATGAACGCCAGAAACAATCTTCGATTCATTCGGAACTTGCGCCTATTCGTATGTGGATTTATTGAGCCAGAAGCGTCTAGATATTTTCTATCCTCGCCGGGCGGTGGCTGGCAAGTGGCAAAACTGCGTCATCTCAACCCCAGCAGCGAAACCCCACGCGCCAAAGAATGCAAACCACAGGTGCTTGCTGCCGCCGGACGACGCAATGTCTGATCAGAGCCAAATGCCTCTATTTTTGTGCAACTTGCAGCCCTTCCCCATATGGCACTCAAGTGCCATTTACGGAGTCCTCCCATTGGGACTAAAGTCTCTTAACGATGTGAACCGGGCAGGGCCGGTTTTCAGAGTCCTCCCTCTTGAAAGTGCGTCCACTTCATAGTCTGTTTGCGCCGGCTTTTAAGCTCCCGATCGGTTAACGCCGCGAGGGAAACGGTGTGCCCCTAAATGAGGCGTCAGCAAGGTCGGCGTCGAGCGGTAATGTTTCAGTCAGGTACCTTCCTAGGAGGAGCAAAAAGAATGGCTCAACATGCGACGATCTCGCCCCAGCACTCGGAGAGGATCCGCGTTCTTGCTGCTGACAGCACTCGGATGAGCAGCCAGTTGCTAGCCCAGGCGCTGGCGCAGGATATCCAATTTCACGTTACCGGAATCGAGCCCAAACCGGCCTCCATTCTCGCTGCGGTTGCCGACGAAAAGCCCCATGTCGTGCTGATGAGTTCCGTCCTGGAGGAATCCACCACGGGGTTTGATCTGATCCGTCAGGTTTGTGCGGCCCGCCCCGGTACTCGCGTTGTGATGTTGATGGACACTTCCAAACGCTCCGCGGTAGTCGAGGCCTTTCGCAGCGGAGCGCACGGCGTCTTCTCGCGCACCGAATCTCCCAAAGCGCTGGCCAAGTGTATTTGCAGCGTCCACCAAGGGCAAGTCTGGGCCAACAGCTCGGAGTTGCGTTTCCTGCTCGAAGCTCTGTGTGAATCGGAACCCTTGAACGTGGTCGATGCCCGTGGCGAAGCCATGCTTTCCAAGCGCGAGCAGGATGTGGTTCGCTGCGTGGCGGAAGGTTTGTCCAACCGCGAAATTGCCAGCCGTTTGAGGCTGACCGAACACACCGTGAAGAACTATCTGTTCCGCATCTTCGACAAGTTAGGCGTTTCCAGCCGCGTGGAAGTCGTGCTCTACGCGTTCCGCTTCCGTAAGGATTTGGTTGGAACTCCTGCATCCGACAGCCAATGCGTGCAGTGCGCCAAAACTTACGAGAGCGCGCCGGTCCTCAAGGCCGTCCGCGGTACTCCGATGCCACTGAAAAGGGCAATGGAACCCGTGCCAGAGCTGGCAGGGCGGGCGCGCGTCTAACAGGCTGCAGAAAACTCGAACTGCGGCTCCGTAAGCCGCACAAAATCGACAGCGTCTTTGCAGGCTGCGGAAGAAGTCCACTGGCGCTTGATTTTGGGTGGCGCAGCGCTTCAGCGCTGCGATGACCGTCTTGCTTCCAATGTCGGCTTTAAGCCGCCGAGGCAAGCTTTGTTTACCTCGCATGTGTCTGGGCAGGCTCGGCCGCGCGGGACCGTCCAGAGCTCGCAAAGCCATCCGCCGGCCTAAGAGCCTCCAACAAAACCCCGCAGCAAGCAGAAAAGCTGCCCCGAGAGGCGGCTTCGTGCTCTTGCTCCTGAACAGGCCCAACTCATCATGGCGTGACGCTAAATTCCGTGTTGCTGTTGAGCGTGCCGCTGGGGATTGTCACTTCAACCGTGCCAGTGGTCGCTCCTGTCGGAACCGTGGTGGTGATTTCGGACCTGGAGACGACAGTGAACGTCGCAGCCGTGCCGTTAAACGTGACGCTGGTCGCGCCCGTCAGATCGGTCCCTAGAATCCTGACGGCTGTTCCCACCTTGCCGAAAGAAGTTTGGAGTTCCACAAACGGGCCCAGACCTACAGCCAGGCTGTAGACCGTGCCGAAGAAGTTGGCCCCGCCTGCCCCCGTTGTCCCGTAGAAGGTCCCATTGGTGTCCTGTTGGTGTCCTGGATCGGCCCTGCAAAGGGGTAGGCGCCGTCAGTGTAGTCGAAGCTGTACAGCGTGGTCAGAGTGCCCCCGGGGGGTGATTTCGAAGACCGTCCCATCGCCGTTGGCCTTGTCACTCTCCGTTGTTCCGTAGAAGTCGCCATTGGTGGCTTGGACGAGCCCTGCAAAGGGGTAATCGCCGTCCGTGAAGTGGAAGCTGTGCAGCGTGGTCAGCGTGCCACCTGGAGTGATTTTGAAGACCGTGCCGCGGTTCTGGGTCCCGCCATCGTTGGTTGTCCCGTAGAAGTCCCCATTGGTGGCCTGGATTAGCCCCGCGTAGGGGTTGGCGCCATCGGTGCTGTCGAAGCTGTGCAGCGTGGTCATCGTGCCACTGGGGGCGATCTTGAAGACCGTGCCGTAGCCGTTGGCCCCACCCTCGCTGGTTGTCCCGTAGAAATCCCCATTGGTGGCCTGGAGCAGCCCAGCGTAGGGGGCGTCGCCGTCGGTGCAACCGCTTTGGGAGCAAAAGCTGTACAGCGTGGTCAGCGTGCCGCTTGGGGTGATTTCGAAGACCGTGCCACAGCCATACTTGTTGCAGCCGACGATTAACGCGCCACCGAGCGTTGTCCCGTAGAAGTTCCCCTTGGGGGCCTGGACCAGCCCCGCGTAGGGGTTGGCGCCGTCGGTGCAACCGCTTTGGGAGCAAAAGCTGTAAAGCGTGGTCAGGGTGCCGCTTGGGGTGATTTTGAAGACCGTGCCATAGCCGTTGGCTCCTCCGTTAATGGTTGTCCCGTAGAGGTCCCCATTGGTGGCCTGGATTAGCCCCGCGTAGGGGTAGCTGCCGTCCGTGCAACCGCTCTGTGGGCAAAAGCTGTACAGCGTGGTCAGCGTGCCACTGGGGGTGATTTTGAAGATCGTGCCGCAGCCATACGTGCAGGAGCTGCTGGTGCCGCCATATTCCGTTGACCCGTACAGGGCCCCAGCGGTGGTCTGCACCAGCGCCCCGACGGGCTCAAAGCCGTCCGTGAGGTCGAAGTTGTGCAGCGTGGTAAAAGTCTGCGCAGGCAAGGACATCGCAGTTATGACGAAGAGGAGAAGCAAGGCGTAAGAGCTTTTCCCCCAGGTAGGTACTGCAGAACATGAGGCGCGCATGTCGGTCCTTTCTGTGTCTTGAACTTTGGGGGAGCCCGGTCGAGCTAAGGAAAACCAGTCCAGAAGGAAGCGTAGAGATTATTGCTCCGCCAGAGTTAGCCCGTCAAGATGAAACGTCTTGCTCGGCGCAGGCGAGTGAGAGGTTCCGCTTGGAATCAGCGGAGGTTTCCACCTTGGGCTGGCGAGCGGAGGTTTTGTTCGACGCTCTAAGCTATTTCTTGAAGGGAGGCCGCCGGTGCGGCGACTTTCTCTGTCGCCGCCCGCTGCATCTGCTCCGGGCAGACTAGCTCAAGAACCGGCGTCGTCATGAAAGTCGTGAACAACGCCATCAGCACCATCATGGAAAACAACGCCGGCGAGATGACCTTGATGTCCAGTCCGATATTGAGGATCACCAGTTCCATCAGGCCGCGAGTGTTCATCAGCGTACCCAGGCCTGCGGCCTCCCGGAGAGACATTCCCGATAACCATCCGGCTACCGTGGACCCACCCAGTTTTCCGCCGGTTGCCACCAGGATGATCAGGCCGCAGTAAAACCACATCGCGGGACCTTTGAGCAAACCAACGTTGGTGCGCAGTCCTGTGAAGGCGAAGAACAGAGGCAGCAGCAGAGTGATCGTGATGGTTTCAAAGCGATCGAGAATGTAGCGGACGAACTTTGGTTCCTTGGGCATGATGGCGCCCATCAGGAAAGATCCGAACAGCAAATGAATTCCCAGCCGCTCGGTGCACAGGGCGGAAGCCAGGGCCAGCAACAGCAGGAATGCCATGCGGTTCTCGCTGATCTCGCCGTACTTGTGAAAAGTACGCTCTAGGCCGCGCAGCAGGAAGCGCACACCGTAAATCATGATCACGGCAAACAGCAGGATGCCGCCCAGAGTCACCCAAATGGAAGTCGCCTGGCGAGCCGCGCGGATGAGCACAACAATGTAGGCGAGAATGCACCATCCGGTTACGTCATCCACCGCGGCGCAGGCAATGGCCACGGTTCCCAGCCGAGTCTGCATCATGTTGCGTTCGTCGAGAATGCGTGCCAGCACCGGGAACGCGGTTATGCTCATGGCTGCGCCCATGAAGAGCCCGAAGTTGGTGAACGACACACTGTCGTCGGAGAGCCTTGGGTAGAGGTAAAGAGCCAGCAGTGAGGCCAACACAAAAGGAGCCGTGATGCTCACGTGGCTCACCAGGACGGCTGCGTGACTTTGATGTTTGAGTTCCTTGGGATTAATACCCAGCCCCACCAGGAACATGAAGATCACCACACCCACCTGGCTCAAGGCGTTGAGAAATCCCAGGCTCGAAGGCGGAAACAGATAGGCGGAGAACTGTGGCGCAACCCAGCCTAGCAGCGAGGGCCCGAGCAAAATGCCGGCGAACATCTCTCCCACCACGCGCGGCTGATGGAACTTGCGAAACAGGCTGCCCATCAGGCGGCACACCGCGAGAATCACCGTAATCTGCAGAACCAGCGTGAAAAGATTCGGCATCAGTGTCCTCCCTTGGAAGGGGCGGGAGCTTGGCGGTCAGCTCGGAATGCCACGGATGCGCACGCTGGACAGTTCGCGACCGATAGCGTGCCCATCAGCGACCTGGACTCTGGCGTTCCGTTCACGCTGGCCAGAATCGATAGTTGGCGTCCGCCGCAACTGGCGTCGGAAGGCGATCCAGATTGCATGAGCGAAGCCCGCAGCGTGGTCCCATCGAGAGTGCCCGAAGCCGTGCCTTTGGTGTCGCTGGGGAAGCTGAGTACGAGACTCCCGCCGGATTGTGAAATCGCGATCGTTTTGTCGCTGGCGAGGATTTTGCCGCAGGGCAGGGAATCGAGCTGCGCGGAGTCTACCTGCAGATTCCAGAGGCCATCGATCGAAACCGGGGCCACCAACTTACGCCCGCTCTTGAGAATCCCAGCCAACCCCACCAGAGGCAGAATCACCAGGAAGGCGTAGGCGAAAACGAAATTTCTGTTGGTCTGAGACATACGCGCCTTCTTCACCTATCCAAGGGAGCGCCTTGACCTCATGCCGGCGAGCGGGCCGCACCGGTGGTCGATAATCATACAAAGAATCCCCTTAATTGCTTGCGGAAATTCCCTGCAAAACAGTTCTCGTCGATCCGACCGCGCGGTCGTTTCTCGGCCCGCTGCCTAAGCCCCCGGACGAAACGCGTTCGAAGTCAGATCGCCCAGCAGCTTATGCCAGGGGTGCTTCTCGTTCTGCTCGACCTCCGCCACCATGGTGCGCATCTTCTCCAGCACCGGCGGAGTGGCGTCGTCGTACACGTCGCCCTGCAACAACTTCAGCACATCCAAGCGGTAGCGTTTGTCGTTGATGAAGTACGTGAACAACACGTTGAGCCGGTAGTAGACCGTAATAAAGTCGTACCAGTTCTTGGTTCCGCGGCGCAGAGTGTCCTCGTAGGTGGCGAAGCTTTCGCGCGAAAACTCATTCTTCTCGAGCGCGGTAAGAATATCCTTGTGCGCGAAGCGCGAGCTGTTCAGCGCAATGCTCACACCCGTGGAAAAGATGGGATCCACGAATCGGCCCGCGTCGCCGACCATGAGGAAGCGGTCGCCGCAGAGTTGCTTCATGGCATAGCTGTAGTCGCCTTCGTCCTTGAACGGACGAATTCGGTTCGCCTTGCGCAAGGTCTCCTCGATCATGGGACGCGTGCCCACCGAACTCCAGAAAAACTTCTCGCGATCTTCTTTGGACTTGGCGAAGTTCTTTTTCTGCGTCACCACGCCGATGCTGGTCACGTCGTCAGAGATCGGGATCTGCCAGATCCAGGTGTTGGAAATCGGCAGGAAGTGAATGTAGATGTAGTCGAGGTTCACATCGCGCTTGGCGAATACTTTGCGGTCGTAGCTATCGAACCAGGAGTGGATCGCGTACTGGTCGAACACCGTATCCTGAACTTTGAGCTTCAGTTGATTGCCCAGGAACGTGTTGCGGCCGCTGGCATCCACCACCATCTTCGCGCTGACGCCGAACTCCTTCGAGCCCATGTTGAAGCGGACCATAGGTTCTTTCGGACCGAAGTCCACCGAGCTTACCTTGACGCCGTCATAGACGGTCGCACCCAGCTTGTTGGCATGCTGCAACAGCATCAGATCGAACTTGCCGCGGTCCACGTGGTAGGTGTGGTTCTTATCCACGCCGGCCTGCTGGCGCTCGTCGAAGCGTATGTCGACGTTGCAATCTGGAGCCAGACCCTCGAGGTCGTGAACGTAGGGAGTTTTCTTATCGTCCGTGGTCCACACCGCTCCATACTTGTGCGGAAACTTTGCCGCTTCCATTTGCGGCAGGAAATCCAGGTCTTTGAAAACCCTGGTGGAAGATGGGACGAGTGACTCGCCTACGTGCGGACGGGGAAACAATTCCCGTTCAAACACAACGCAGTTTACCCCGGTCTTGGCCAGGTAGGCAGCCATGGACGATCCAGCCGGTCCTCCGCCAATAATAGCGACATCAAAATCCGGTTTCGTAATAACCAACGCTTCCTCCTGGGTCTTCCTTACTCATGTCTCTAGAAACTCTGTCCACTTATTCGCGGCGACTCAGTTTGACCAAGCATTGCATTCTGTCATTCCGAACCGGCGTTCTTTGCCGGTGAGGAATCTGCTGTGTTGGCCGGACCAAAGCACATGCCTCGAGATAAAACTGCGCTTCGCAATGACAATTTTCAAACTGAGCCACTACACACTCACTGGCTGACTTGCTTGAACGCATCCACGGTCATGTCTCCCAGCAGCTTGTGCCAGGGATGCTTCGCATTCTGCTCCACTTCAGAGACCATCTTCTTCATTTTTTCGAGCACCGGCGGAGCCGCGTCATCGTACACATCGCCCTGCAGCAGTTTCAGCACATCCAGGCGATAGCGCGGGTCGCCGACAAAATACGTAAACAGCACGTTCAACCGGTAGTACACCGAAATGAACTCGTACCAGTTCTTGGTTCCGAGGCGAAGCTTGGTCTCATATTCCGCAAAGCCCTCGCGCGAGAAGTCATTTTTCTCGAGCGAGCGCAAAACGTTGGTGTGAGCGAAGCGCGCGCTGTTCAGAGCGATGCTGACTCCGGTCGAGAAAATCGGATCGACGAAGCGTCCGGCATCGCCGACCAGCATGAATCGGTCGCCGCACAGTTGCTTCATGGCATAGCTGTAGTCGCCCTCGTCCTTGAAGGCATGCATCTGGTCCGCCTGCCTCAGCTTCTCCCGCAACAACGGGCGGGTGCCTACCGCTTCCCAGAAAAACTGTTCGCGGTCCTGCCTTGACTTGGCAAAGTTCTTTTTCTGAGTAACCACGCCGATGCTGGTGACCGTGTCGGTGATGGGAATCTGCCAGATCCAGGTATTCGAAATCGGCAGGAAGTGAATGAAAATGAAATCCAACTGAGCGTCTTTCTTGGCGAACGCCCGGCGGTCATACCCGTCAAACCACGTGTGGATAGCATACTGATCGAATACCGGGTCTTTGATCTTCAGCTTCATCTGATTGCCCAGGAAAGTATTGCGCCCGCTGCAATCGATTACCATCCTGGCGCTGACGCCCATTTCCCGGGAGCCCATGTTGAAGCGAACGATCGGCTCCTTGGGGCCGAAGTCCACATCTTTGACTTTCACACCCTCATACACCGCCGCGCCCAGCTTGTTGGCATGTTGCAGCAGCATCAGGTCGAACTTGCTGCGGTCCACGTGGTAGGTGTATTCCCGGTCCACGCCTTCCTGCTCGCGTTCGTTGAACCGGATGTCCACATAAGATTCCGGGTTGATCTGATCGGACTCCTTATCCTTGAATCCGCCCTGGAAGTTCATTTCGTAGGCGCCCTGATCTTCGGCCGTCCAAGCGGCGCCAAACTTGTGAGGAAACTTGGCTTCTTCCATCTGTCCGAGGAAATCGAGGTCGCGGAAAACCCGCATCGCGGAAGGCACCAGCGACTCGCCAACGTGGGGGCGTGGAAACAGTTCCCGCTCGAAAACCACGCAGCTCACTCCCGCCTTGGCCAGGTAAGCAGCCGTGGCCCCGCCTGCAGGACCACCGCCAATAATGGCAACGTCAAAATCCGGCTTCGTAAGAACCAACGCTTCCTCCTCGAAATCTCTTCATTAATCAATTACTTACTGTGCTATCGCTCAAGAAGTTGATTATGTCCGGCGATGTCCGCTGGGCCACCAATCCTGGCTACGTCCAAACCGGGTTCAGTAACAGCCAAAACGCTCAATCCTCTCCGGTGTCTTAGTAGTACAGGTATAGCGCGAAAATTCGGTCGTTAGGGGATAGACCAGCGCTCACTGGGTTATCCCACTATGTACCGGCCCGCAGAAATCTGTCAATGAGAACTTCGTCTCTATTGAGTCCCCCGCCGCTTGGAACTTTGGTAACCGCCGCAAGATTGATGCGTAATCACTGCGCGGCTTCGGCGACACTGCCAAGAGCACAAAAGGTGTGGGCCTCAGCGCTGCGGCATTGGATCAGGGGCTCCGCCCCTCGGTCTGGTTAAATTTGACACCCGTGCCGAGCGCGACTACAGTTGGTCCCGCCTGCGAAAGCAGGTTCTGGACCCTCCCCCCGGCCCGACGCCACTCGTCGATTCTCAACATCGAGGACTACCATGCAACGCAGCCTTTCCCTCCTATCCACCGCCGTATTGGCCGCCATCACGCTCACAACGTTCCTGAGCAGCGCTCACGCGTTTGGTCAAACCGAGACAGTGCTGTACAGTTTCTCGGCCAATGGGACCGACGGCTACGATCCTTTCGGGAGCCTAATCCCAGACGCTGCTGGGAATCTCTACGGCACGACGCAATACGGCGGGGCGCACGATGTAGGGACGGTGTTCGAGTTTTCGCCCCAATCGGACGGAACTTGGACAGAGCAGATTTTGTACAGCTTCGGTGGTGGCGAAGATGGCCAGTATCCCGCCGGAAGCGTGATCTTCGACAATGCCGGCAATCTCTACGGCACAACGCAACTAGGCGGCGCGCTGCTCAACGGCACGGTGTATGAGCTATCTCCGCACGGGGACGGAGCCTGGACGGAGTCCGTTCTGCATAGCTTCGGGGCAGGAACAGCGGGGAGGGTCCTGGACTCGGCCTCGTCCTCGATTCCGCCGGCAACCTATATGGTGTGACGCACAACGGGGGCATTTACGGCGACGGCCTCGTCTTCCAGTTGAGACATGAGCACGGAGAATGGGGAATGACCGTGCTTCACAACTTCGACTTTGATTTCGCCCAGGATGGAGTCGGCCCCAACAACCAGATGATCTTCGATTCCGCCGGCAATCTTTACGGCACCACCACTTTTGGTGGGGCGAACAACTCGGGCACGGTGTACGAGTTGACCCCGGAAGCGGACGGCAGCTGGACGGAGCAGATACTATGGAACTTCAATCAGGGTTCTGGGAGCGAGGTCCAATGCTGCCTTGTTTTTGACGCTGCCGGCGATCTTTATGGCACCGCATTCGCCGGTGGCCAGTACAACCAGGGAACAGTATTTGAGTTGATCCCGCAAGCGGGAGGCGCCTAGACGGCTCACGTATTGCATAGCTTCGGCGGGGATGCGGCAGACGGGAAGATGCCCTCCGGCGTAATTTTTGACGCCGCCGGCAACCTCTATGGCACAACCACCGAGGGCGGCCTCTACTCCTTGCGTCATCGTCCCTACGGCATAGCGTTCAAGTTGACGCCGGAAGCGGGCGGGGCCTGGACGGAGACCATCCTGCACAGCTTCGGCGGGGGTAAAGACGGGGCGTTTCCCTCGGGCAACTTGTTTTTGGATGCCCACGGAAATCTCTACGGCACGACGCAATGGGGCGGCACCAAAACAGGTCCTCTCGCATACAGCGGCACACTGTTTGAGATCGAGCTGCAGTAATAATCGTTCCTCTGGCGGCCGCGAATTCCTTTGTGCGGGGCCAGGGAACCGTCGTCTTATTTCCACCCGAAATTCTTCTCCGCCACGTCGGTGATCTCGCGTCCGATCATGATCGACGCCGTTGCGGCGGGCGAAGGCACATTCAGAACGTGCAGCATCTTGTTCGACGGCACAAACTGGAAGTCATCCACCATGACCCCATCTGGAGTGAGCGCCTGGGCACGCACCCCTGAATTGCCCGGAACCAAGTCCACGTCGCGCACCTCCGGAACCAACCGCCGCAAGGCGCGAACGAACACAGGTTTAGAAAAAGACCGGTGGAATTCATCCAACCCGCTGCGCCAATGCTTCGACGCCATCCGCCATAATCCCGGAAACGCCAGAGACGAAGCCAGATCGCGCAAGTTGAAATCCGTGCGCCGGTAACCTTCGCGGCGGAATGCAAAGACGGCATTGGGCCCGGCATCCACACTGCCGCTTATCCGGCGCGTGAAGTGAACTCCGAGAAACGGAAAGCGCGGATCGGGCACGGGATAGATCAGGCCTCGTACCAGCGAAGAACGCTCGGGGATCAGCTCATAGTACTCGCCGCGAAATGGAACTATCATTACTTGCGGATCATCGCCGGCCATGCGGGCGATGCGGTCGCTGAACAGTCCGGCGCAGTTGATCAGGGACGCGGCGGAAAACGCGCCGCAGCTGCTTTCTACTCTGATTTCATCGGCGCGCCGCTCGATGCCGATGACGGCGGTCGAGGTAAGAATGGTACCGCCGTGCGCCGAAATCATCTCGGCATACTTGCGGCAAACTTCCGCGTAGTCAGTAATCCCAGTGGACGGAACCACCAGCGCCCGCAAGCCGCTGGCATGCGGCTCAAGGTCGTGCAGTTCATCAGCGCCGATGGGGCGAAGTCCGGTGAGTCCGTTCGCCTCGCCTCGTCGCCGCAGTTCATCCAGGCGAGGTAATTCGTCTTCGTGAGTGGCAACAATAACCTTGCCGCAAACCTGGTGCGGGATGCCGTGTTCCCGGCAAAACTCCACCATGGCCGCCGCGCCGCTGACGCACAACTTCGCCTTCAGCGACCCCGGTTTGTAGTAAACGCCGGAATGAATGACTCCGCTGTTGTGCCCGCTCTGATGCCGGCCGACACCACCTTCCTTTTCGAGCAACAGCAGCCGAAGCCGGGGAAATCGCCGCGTGATCTCAAGCCCCACAGCAAGGCCGACAATCCCTCCGCCGACGATGACGACTTTGTAGCGGGTTTCGATCATTGATGCAAACGACGGAAGAGAGCTATCGGCGAGGTGTGCGCGATTCGCGTTCGCCTACGACAGTCCTGGTTGCGAGAGGTTAGCCGCTCCGCTCACGCAGATCATTGTACGGTGAGTGTAACCGACGAACCACTGGGTTGGCTGACACTGGGTGGTGAGCCAATGACGTTGATCGTGTAGATTCCCGGAAGAGTGCCCTGTTGTGTGTTGCCGCCGGGACTGCTGCCGCCGTTGCTGCCTCCGCCGCCGCAGGAGGGCAAGAAAAATAGGAGGACGAGCGCCAATCCCATGAACGCCGAGAGCCTGCGGCGGCGACTAAATCCCGCGCACCAGAGGATTCCAGGCAAGGCCATCCAAACCGCGTAAAGCCAGGGGCCACTTTTCGCACCGGGACGCCGTAGCTGCCCATTTGTGGTCTGCGTCGTCACCGTCAAGACCACCGCCGCCGATGTGGAGTTGCTGAGCGGCCCCACCGAGTTCGGGGACAATGCGCATGAACCCACGAAGAGCGGGGTGACAGCGCAGCTTAGAGTGACCACGTTGCTGTATGCCGCGCCCACCGGCAGTACGCTGAAGTTGTAACTGGCTGGCTGCCCGACGCTAACGGACTGGCTGGCTGGCGAGAAGTTGCCGATGGTGTAGTCCTGGACGACTGTGAGTGAAATCGAGAAATCGTGGCTGGGTGCTCCTGTGACGTCCTGGGTATTAATGCTGATGTTGTAAGTATTTGGTATGGCATTGCTCGGAACGTTGATGGACGCGGTCACGGGAACCACAGCGCCGCTCCCGATCGCGATGGGGTTCGCCGGACTCAGCGTACATTGCGCGCCCGAGAGCGCGGTAGCGTCGCAGGTGGCGTTAACCTGGCCGCTGTAGAAGTTTGAAGAAGCGAACGTAAGATTCGCCGTGGCCTGTCCGCCGGGAGCGGCGGAAATCGCTTGGGTACCCGCGATCACGTAGTCGCCTACGGAGAAGGGCACCTCGAGAGAATTTGTGATCGAACCGGACGTGCCCACGACGGCAATCTCATAACTGCCGGCCTGGAAACTGGTTCCGTTGATTGTTAAAGACGCCGTGGCCGGGAACGAGTTCACCGAGGCCGGGCTGATGCTGCAACTGTTGGCCCCGAAGGTTGCCGCGCAACTCAAGCTCACAGTACCGCTGAAACCATCTTGTGATGAAATGGTAATCGGGCCGCTGGTGCCGGTGCTCCCCGCTTTTACGTTCGGGAAAGCACCGGGTTCGCTCAGAACGAAGGCCGAGTTGGTCGTGACCACTTGCAAGGTGACGGCAGCCAGTTGCGTCGTGTCATTCGGATCGGTCCCAACGCCCTGCACGTTGAAGTTGTAGGTGCCGATGTCGGCGGGGCCCACGTTAAGCGAGAACGCCGCGCCGGCGGAAGTGGGCGTCAGGCTTGCGGGGCTCGGAACGCATGGGTTAGGCGGACTCGACGACCCCGCCGTGCAGCTCAATGCCACCGAATTGTTGTACCCATTCACCGCCGTTAACGTGCCATTGAAGGTGCCTGTACTCCCGGCGAGCACAGTCAACGGCGTATTGGAAACCGCAATTTCGAAACTTGGAGTAGTGAGCAGGTTGAACTGCCACACTCCGCGTCCATACGTGGAAGCGCGCAACAGCTCCTGTCCGCCAGAGTTGAAGATCGCGAGCGCCGTCACCGCGACGTTTGGCAGAAACCCGGTGGTACCGCCCAACGCGTTGGGAATCGGCCCTACCTCGGTCCATGCGGCAGCAGATGTTGCGCTCTGGAAAACGCCGACGTCCGTCCCCACATAAACGGTGTGCGTGCCAGCGTCGACGACCAAAGCATTCACCGGAGAATCCGGAAGCGCATTCACGCCGGTCCCGGTGAAATCGATCCAGCTCGCCCCAGCGTTCGTGGTTTGCCACACGTGCCCCGGTCCACCGGTGAATCCCATCACGGTGACGTAGGCCGTATTCCCTGTGGAGTCCGAAGTATCGATGGCAACGCTCGAAATCGGGAACTGATTGGCATTGATGCTGCTGCCTCCGGGACCATTTAGTGTGACGTTGGCGAATGTAGAAGCCGTACCGGAAACCGCTGCAGCGTTGGTTGTAACCCAAACATTTCCGCCGACGGGCGAAGTGATCTCGTTCGGGCCGGGGCCGTCGGTGGTGGCATAAATGACTTGCGACCCGTTTGCGTTGCTCGGGCCGCCGGCGGCCAGGGCGCGCACTAGATTGATCTCGTCCCCAGTGCACGTTCCAGTACCAAGCGTATCGAAATTGAGGCTTAACACGGTAAACGCGCCGCCGGAGCGCGGCCCGCTCCACACCCGGCAGGTGCCCACGAGTAAGGTCGTCGTCGATTGCGGATCGAGAATATAGGGAAAATAAAACGCCCCGTCGTCGCCACCCACGCTGCCGCTGCTGACGACTACATTGAAGAGACTATTGTTGCAGTTCACCCCCGCCGAACATTCCTGGATATTCAGCGTGCCTGATCCGGTATCCGGATTCGAGGCAAACCAGTTGCCGGAGTTGGGATCGATGGCGTTATAGCCGCCATCGCCGCCCAAAACATTTCCCCAACTCGTGCTGGTCGTGGCCGTCGCCGTTGCCGGCGAACCGTTATCCTGCGTGCCGCCGAGAATCGTAGTTGCATTGGTCGCATGTTGGCTGAAGCTGACGAACTGGGTCATCGATCCCAGGTCCTGATTGAGGTCATCAAACAGGTTTGTGCCCGTGCAGGAGCCCGTGGTGAGGCCGCTGAATCCGTCCAGCGCGCGGTAAATGCCGCCGTCGTTGGCGAAATACATCAGGTCGGTACCGCCCGATGGAATCGTATAGGCCAGCGCGTGCTGGTCAGGATGCACATGCGCCAGCGCCCCCAGCGGGTCGCATCCATAAACGTGCGTGAGATTCATGAACGGTGTGCTGGAGCAGGTTGGGTTGATGGAACTGATCGAGCACTTGTAGAGATTAATTGCGCCGGCGTAAATATCCGTCGCCGAAGTTCCGTTCGGAACGGCGAGGAGTTCGAGATTATAGAATCCCTGTTCCACTCCGCATCCATCACTATCGCCGCAGTTGATGATGCCGCTATCGCTGATTTGCGTCCACGATGCGCCGCCGTTTGTGCTCTGCCAAATGTCTTGATCCACGGGGCTGCCGCTTGCGCTCAGAGAAACGAACCACACATACATCTCGTTTCGTCCCGGCACCACAGTGATTTCGCCACGATAAATCGGACAAGTCGCGAGATAGTTCTGCGGGCATGCCGTTGTGCTGAGCAATCCCGACGCGCCCGGCTGCGTGGCCAGCCGCGTCCAGTTCAAGCCGTCAGGGGAAGAATAGAAGCCATGATAACGTTCCGCCGCAAAAAACAATCCCGCGGCGGCGTTATATACCACCGAAGTTGCCGAGGTCGCCTCGTTTGCCCCGGAGAAAAGGGCGTTATAAGTCCAGGTCTGCCCCGCATCAGTCGACGTGTAAAGGCCGCGGTAGGTGTTGCCGGTGAGCGCGCCATCGGTCACGCCTTCCGATGTCGCCGCCATGGCCGCGACCACCGTACTGGTATTGGCCGTGCTGAAAGCCATGCGCGTCGCGCCTAGGCCGCTGAACGAGTAGGTGCCCCCGTTCGCAGTGGGGATTAACGTCCAGCTGTTGCCGCCATCGGCGGAACGCAGAATGCCGAGCCCGAAATACGAGTCGCCGGAATTGTCGGCCTCACCCGTGCCCACCAGAACCACGCTCTGCGCAGGGTTGGAATTTCCCGGCTGAATCACGATGGAGCCGATCGAGAGCGTAGCCTGGTCGTCGGTGATCGCCGACCACGTCACACTGTTGCCTACGCTCGTGGCCGCGTTCGTGGACTTCCACACCCCTCCCTGCGCCCCGCCAATGTAAACCGTGTTTCCGCTCGCATCGGCGGGATCGATCGCCACTGCGGTTGCTCGTCCCGAAACCTGGTTGTAGTTCTGAAATCCGTCGCCCGTAGCATCGGAGGCCAGCGGCACCGGACCCAACGGCGTCCATCCGCTCGATGACGCCGGCGGCTGGGACTCCGCGTGAGCCGCGCGGGCCCGCGCCAGTCGAGCGGCGCGCGCCTGCATCTTCGCTTCATAAGCTCGGTGGCGCAATTCGGCCGAAGATTTTCCGGGGACAATGCGCCCACGCAAAAACCATTCCGAGCGTTGCTCTTCATGATCGGCATCCGCATCGGCGATCGGCGTCTCGGGCGCTGTTTTCTTAGCGCCCTGAGCGTGTGCGATGGAAAGCAAGAAAAATGGCAGCAGTGCGAGCAGGGAAGTGCGAACCGCGCGGCTGAACCTGGGAAGGGTCATAGACGCTAAAACTATGTCGTCAGTATCGAAGTAGCGGGCCGCAGGGTCAAAGGAAAAAGTCCATCAAATCTGGTCGCGGACCGTTCTGGGAGGCCGTTCCGGGAATCTGACGACCTGCGCCGGGTGCTGTCCGGCCTGTTTTTCCACCGGCTTCTCCCCATGGAACTGGAGAACGTTGCCGGGTTGCTTCCTGCCTTTGCGCGATCCTGTCTTTGTCGCTCCAGAAGCAGCCGGGTAACTATACAATCGATGGCGCATTCCTTCTTGGTCGATTTCGGACGTTTCGAGGTGCTTACCGATGAGGTCCTCATCAACGCTCATGCGGTTCTTTGCGGCATTAAATTCAATTGCCTTTCTGCTTTTTATTTTCGCGCTGTCGGCTGCGCAGTCCAAAGCTGCCGACCACGAGATCAACGTGGCCGCCGCTGCCGACTTGAGCTCCGCACTGCAGGAAGTTGCCGCCAACTTCGAGAAACGCACCGGCGTCGCGGTGAAGCTTTCTTTCGGAGCCTCCGGCGCGCTAACCCAGCAGATTCAGAATGGCGCGCCGTTCGACGTCTTCTTCTCGGCCGACATGGATTATCCAAAGCAGTTGATCGCCGGCGGCCAGGCCGAAAGCGCAACGTTGTATCGCTATGCCGTGGGGCGTTTAGTGTTATGGGTTCCGGCGGACTCGCACCTCGATGTCGAGCACAAGGGTATGGACGTATTACTGGATCCAACAGTGAAGAAAATTTCAATCGGGAATCCGCAGCATGCGCCTTACGGGCGCGCAGCTGTCGCTGCCCTGAAGCATTACGGGTTGTATGACAAACTAACCGGCAAGCTGGTACTTGGAGAGAATGTTGCGCAGGCGGCTCAGTTCGCGGAATCGGGCAATGCACAGGTGGCGTTTGTAGCTTTGGCACACGTCATAGCGCCCGCCATGCAGGGTAAGGGAAAATACTGGGTGGTGCCGGCCGAGGCATATCCTCCACTGGATCAGGGCGTGGTACTGATTTCGCGCTCGCCTCACCAGAAGGACGCGGCAGCCTTTCTAGGATATATGAAGAGCACAGAAGCTTCCGCAGTGCTGCGCCGTTACGGCTTCAGCTTGCCGGAAGCAAACTAGGAACGGCGTTCCGGCCTGAAGGGAACTGGCACAGAATGTCGATCAATTGGCAAGCATTCCTGCTCACCATAGAACTGGCGATAGTAGTGTCGACGATTCTTTTTGTAATCGGCCTGCCGCTAGCCTATTGGATCGCCTTCTCGCGCCAGCGCTGGAAATTTCTCGTAGAAGCTTTAGTCGCCCTGCCGATTGTGCTGCCCCCGACCGTCCTCGGATTTTATCTGCTTGTCGCCCTCGGCTCCCGCAGTCCTCTCGGACGCTGGTGGCAGTCCCTGACCGGACACACTCTCGCGTTCACGTTCACCGGACTTGTGATCGGTTCGATCCTCTACAGCCTGCCCTTCGCGGTGCAGCCCTTTGCGGCTTCGTTCTCGTCGGTCGACCGCAAGCTGCTGGCTGCTTCCGCCACGCTGGGAGCTTCGCCCCTGCGCACCTTCTTTCGCGTGGTAATTCCACTCTCCGTGCCCGGCCTGGTCACAGGCGTGGTCCTGGCATTTGCTCACACCATTGGCGAGTTCGGAGTGGTCCTGATGATTGGAGGCAATATTCCCGGCGTCACGCGTACCGTCTCGATTGATATTTACGATCAAGTGCAGGCCTCCAACTACGCCGCCGCCAACGCCACGGCGTTGCTGTTACTCGCATTCTGCTTCGCCGTGCTGACGGCAGTCTACGGGATGAATCGCAGGACGCCGAAGCCTGAAACCTTCAATCGAGGCCCATGGACGATCGGTCCGGTCCAATAAGCGAGATCTGATGCCCACGCCCGCGGAACCCAAACCCGCAAACTCAACTCTGAGCGCCCGCATCCGCAAGAGCTTTCCATCTCCGGAGCGCGTGTTCTCTCTCGATGTGGGTTTCCGCGCCGAGCCAGGATTCGCCATAATCTTCGGCCCGTCGGGCTCGGGGAAGACCACATTGCTCGATTGCGTGGCCGGGCTGGCCACTCCCGATGCCGGCCGAATCGCCGCCGGTGAGCGCGTCCTGTTCGACGCAGCGTCTCGTTTCAATACTCCGGTGGCCAAGCGCGGAGTGGGTTATGTCCTGCAGGATCTCGCGCTCTTCCCGCATTTGACGGTCGAGCAGAATACCGAATACGGCCTCGTGCTTCTGCCGCGCTCTGTGCGGAGGCAGCGAGCTGCAGAGATGCTGCAGGAGTTTCGCATCGAACACTTGCGGCAGCAGCGTCCCGCGGAAATATCGGGCGGAGAGCGCCAGCGCGTGGCCCTGGCGCGAACTCTGGTAACCGACCCTTGCGTCCTCCTGCTCGACGAACCTCTTGCGGCTCTCGACGCCACGACCAAATCGAAGATCCTCGACGATCTGCGGCGCTGGAATCAGGCGCACCGCATTCCGATTCTCTATGTCACGCACAGTCGCGAGGAAGTGCTGGCGCTCGGCGAACGCGTGCTGGTGCTGGACCAGGGCCGCATCATCGCGGAGGGTACGCCACATGAGGTGCTCCGTGCTCCGCTGCAGGAAACCGTGGCGCAGTTAGCGGGATTTGAAAACATTTTCGACGCCACGGTGGAGGCGATACACGAAGATCGCGGCACGATGATTTGTCGTCTATCGGGCATCGAGGCCGGAGGCGGCGTACTTCTGGAAACGCCATTGATTCGCACCGCAGCAGGCTCAATGCTCCGGGTTGGAATTCGTGCCGGCGACATTCTGCTGGCGATCGCAAAGCCAGCGGGACTGAGCGCACGCAACGTAATCGCTGGACGGCTGGTCTCCCTGGAACGGCGCGACGTGATCATCTCCGCACGCGTGAATTGCGGCGTCGAGATGGAGGTCTATCTGACCATCGCCGCACGCGACGCCCTGCAACTCGAAGCCGGCCGCGAAGTGTGGCTCATCGTCAAAACGCATTCATGTCATCTAATGCAAAAGTAAGAAGTCAGAATGCAGAAGTTTACTCTCACTTCTGCATTCTGACCTCTGCATTCTGCATTTCTCCGTGCTCCATCTCAATCACTGCAACCCACTGCCCCTGTCGCCGTTCTGAGAACACAACGTGGCCGCCAAGAATCTGCGCGGCCGCGGCGGGCGGCAGATCGCGGTGAAAGCCGAAGAATCGAGTCTTCAATTCTGTCCAGGTTCGCCAACGATCCCACCGTGCCGGCCCAGGTTCGTATTTCGTCGAGAAGATCAGGGCAACCTCATAGTTCGACCGAAAGTCGGCTGCGGATAAAACCTCATCCAGCGAGAAGTCTTCGATTCGCACCACGCGCATCGGCCGCGTAATATAACCGAGCCAGGGTCGCGTCATTTCATCCGAAGCTGGCCACGCCGTCAGCACCCGTGCCATGGGGTACCGAGCCTCCAGAAAGCGCTCGCCATCCTCATGCAGCACGATGTAATCACGGTAAGCGAGATTGTCCTCGGGCGAGAATCCATACGGAGGACTCCAGAACCAGCCCGCAACAAACACCAGCGCAACGCATCCCACGGCGACCGGCCAAAAACTCAACCTGCGCCACAGGGTCGAGATCGAGAGAATAATGACCAGAGGAACGGCCGGAAGCATATAGCGAGCCAGCACCGCGCCCCCAATCAACGCCATCGCGACTATGTAAGCGATTATGACTACGTAGAAAATCATTTGTACCCGAATACCGATTCGCGGGCGCTCGCCGAGGCTATCGTGCTGCGGGGGCAGCATCCACATCGCGAGCAGCATTGCCAGCGCCAGAACCCACAAGTGCATATAGCCAAGTACCTGCCACAGCCGCATGGCCAGTGCCAGCAAGAACCGGGCAGGACTCAGAGTCGCCGCCACGTTGTAGCGAAAGAACTCGGGATTGCCGAAGACGTACCCGGTATGCGCGTAGTGATAGGCATACCAAAGCGCAAGCGGCAACGCCGGGATCAGCAACAAAGCAACCCGCCGAAAAGATTCGGCACTCGATTCCAAGCCATTTCGTCCATTCTCGAAATCTCGCCACAAACTTCGGGGCGAAGTCTTGCGCGAAAGCCAACCAATGACTTCCCATCCGGCCAGCGCCATCGGAGCGAGAATCGCAGTCTCCTTCGCCAAGGCCGCGAAGGTAAACCAAACTACTGTTGCCACGGCTTGACCTTCCACGTAGGCCGACAGAGCCCAGAACGTAAGCCCCGCGGAGGCCAGGTCCACCTGCGCCAGAGAACTCTGCGCGAAGAACACGGGATACAGCGCTGTACACAGCGTTGAGGCGACCGCAACCTTCCTGTTGACGACGCGTTCCGCCAGCCGAAACAAACCGAGAAGTGAGAACGCAGCAATCAGCAGCATGGCTGTCCGTGTCACCAAGGGAGCGAAGCCCACCACTTTCCACCACAGAGCCAGCCAAGCCATCACCAGGGGCGGGTGCGCATTCGAAACCGTGGAATGTGGAATCAGACTGCCTGTGAGCAGAAGGTCGCGCGCAGCCGGAACATAGTAGCCGGCTTCGTCCCAAAAGTAAGGCAACTGCAACAAAGGCACGTGCAGAAGGAAGATGAATACGAAGACAAGCGCGAACACGAGGGCCGGGTAAGCGTCTGACCATCGCACCCGGCCACTCCTGGGGTCTCTCAGAGTTTTCCCTCCTGGGCGGTGAGTGCGGCGAAACCACCGATTCGAATGGTGCACGGCTGCCTGTCGGCAACGAGCCTTGGTTTCCTACCGTGCCATGAATCCAACTCGATGACCGGATCCTAGTGCACTTGTCCCGCCGGGGTCATGCGCGGGTCCAACTTGATCTCGCCGAAGGCGGTCTCGTAGCCGGCGACATTCTGCTGCAGAAGTCCGAGCAGCGCCTTGGCCTGTTGCGGGCTCAGGTAGATGCCCTGAAAGTTACGAATCTCGACTTGAGCTTCGGTCTGCTGTTGCACGGTGCCAAAGACGAGGAAGAAATCCCATACATTCACTCGCATCTGCACGCTGTTGGCATAGGCCTCCCGGTAGTCGGGAGCACTGACCAGCTTCACATTCGGCTGTTGCGGAACGCTCATAGACCGTCAGTGTAATGACTTTCGGGGCAGAAAGGGAAGGCGCGGCCAACAAAATCCCTTCACGGCTGGTGTGATTGCACCTATTTGCTGGGGTTTGGAGTGACAGATTTTGTCAGTCCGCTTACGGAATTCTGGCTGGCCCGGCTGCCGCGAAAGGACATGAACATAAGCTACTTTGCTGAAACCAAAGGGGTTGTAGGATGTCATTACGAGCGCCGTCTGGCGTTCAAAGTGCGGTAGTTGAGGTGGTTCCTAAATTGAATTTTGCGAGCACTCTATGACTCATAAGCCCGAAAACGCGGCCCTTGACGAATTCATTCTCCCCGAGAACTTGCTGCCCTTAGGCTCTGTCCTGAGCGAAGGCGTCACGCCGCTCGATGTCAGCATGGTATTGGCGACGGTATTCCGCGTCCAGTATGCGGAAGTCGCTCTGCTGCGCTTGGAAGGCGGCTTGCTCAAATTTGTTTTTCCTGAGCACCTCCGCACCACCGGAGCCATTCCGATTTCCAGTAAAGCAGTCGCCGCCCACACCGCGCTGAGCAAGAAGGCCGAGATCTTCAACAATTTTGCCCGGGTAAAGCACGCCAGCATCTTTGAGACGATCAAGCCGGTCGGAGAAGAGACTGAAGTTCCAGCGCCACCCTCGCCCATCCAGAAATTGATGTCCGTACCGATTCTGGATCAGCAGTTGGCCGTGATCGGCGTCATTCAGATTTCACGGAAGGGTCTTGACCCACGCTTTACCCAGGATTTCAGCCGCGAAGACCTGCACGATCTCGAACTCGCTGCCGGACTGCTTGCCGTTTCGCCCGTAATGCGCGCCAGCTAAGCTGCACCGGCGCCGCTGGTCAACGGATCCTCTCTGGTAAACTTCGCACTCCCGCGCCTTTTTGTCTTTCATCCTACCGGTTCCCACACCTTCTATATATAATGTGGCGATTTCGCAGCTGATCGCCAAGCCGTATCGGAGGCCCGGTGCGCCTTTCGCTCGACACTCGCAAGGTTGGACACGTCACCATCGTGCGCTGCAACGGGCGCATCGTTGCCGGTGGCGAGAGCGACTCGCTGCGCGCGCACGTTACCTGGCTGTTGCGCGACCGCCGCGCTATCGTCCTGCACATGGGCGAGGTTGAATTCATCGACAGCAGCGGCCTCGGCACTATGGTCCGCAGCCTTACCAGCATCCGCCAGGCGCACGGAGAACTGAAGCTCTGCAATGTGCCGGATCATGTGCGCAAGGTCTTGGAACTCTCGCACCTGACGAAGTTATTCGACAGCCACGACTCAGAGGAGATGGCTGTCGCCGCCTTTTACCGGCCCGGTGCCGGCGCTGAGACGCCCGTTCGCACCGGCCGCAGCGTTCTGTGCCTCGACTGCAATGCCGACGTGCTCGCTTACCTGCGCGAGATAATGAGCCGCGCCGGATACGAAGTCCACACCAGCGGACGCATGAGCGATGCCCTGATTCTGATGCGGGTCACGCACTTCGATCTCCTGCTGGTCGGCCCCGGCATCGCCGCGTCTCCAGCCACGCAACAAGCCTTCCAGACCGCTTGCGCCGCGTTGCCGGTCATCGAACTGGGCGGCGAGTTTTCCACCTGCGATGCTGGTGAAGCCGGTGCCGGATTGCTGGAGAAAATCGAGACTCTGCTCAACTCGAAGACCGCATGACTTCTAGCTCGCCGGCGCTTCCAGCGTCTTAACCAGCCAGGGAATAATCACTTCCTTGAATATCCGCGGATCGGGCCATACTCCCACTTGCCGGCCAAGATGTCCGCCGTGCGGATTGATCCACGCTTCCTTCGGCACGTCGCCGTTGCTCAGCAGCAGGTATTCGTCTTCGATCGGCACTTGCGTGTCCCGAACTCCGGCGAGAATCAGCATCGGCGCCATCGGTTTGCCCAGCAGCCCTTCCTTCACCAGCGAGAGCTTCGGCAGGAAATCGCCCATTTCATCGAGCGTGTTCACGCCGTCCAAAATGCTCATTAGCGCCGGTACCTGATCGAACAAGTATTCGCGATTGCCGATCAGCGAGTTCATCAGGAATTCTCTCTGGAAAAATTTATCCACCGGCGGAGACTGCGCGCTGCAGCCGCGCAGCCGCGCATGCTCGACGATCGCCATCTTTGTTGCCCAATACGCTCCCCAACTCACGCCGTGCATCGCGATGCGGTTCTTGTCGATTTCCGGCCGGGACTGTGCGTAATCGATCACCTTCGACAACATTCGGTCCGCCGTCTCACTCACCTTCACCGGATTCTGCCCGGTCCCAGGACCATCGACTGCGAGAACGCCGATTCCAAAAGGAAGAATTGCGCCGAAGCTTTCCGTTAAGTCTTCCTTGCGGCTATCCAGGCCGTTCACCGCGATCACCAACGGCACCGGTCCCTTTGCATTCTTCGGCAACCGCAAGTAACCGATGATTTCCTTGCCCTCGAAGGGAATGCGCACGACTTCGAGCGGCGTATCGTAGAAGCGTGCATGCGCCAGAAATGCTTCCAGAGCTTTTTCATACGATCGCTGCTTGCCCGGAGACGCCGGAATGGGCCAGCGCCCGAACGAATAAAGCCGCCACGCCCGGATGTAATCCGCATTCGCCTTGGCCGGATCGGATTTCTCCACTGACTTCGCTTCATTGAAGTAGCGATCGGCTACGCGCATGAATCCCGCGGCCCACTCGTCTTTGTCGGCGGTGTGAATGCTCTCGAAAGCTTCCTTCACGTCGCCGGCATCGAGCCCGATCAGCGGATACTGACCCACTTCGGCGCGATGAATAGCTTCGACCCGGATTTCGTCAATGGTGCGCTCGCGGCGTGGTTCGTTCTGCGCAAAACCACCGGCGGAAATGAATGCGATGAATCCCAACAGGAGCGCCGCAGAACAAAGCTGATTTCCCATTTTCATAATTTGGCCCTTTTTCTTTTCTTGTTTCGAATTGCGTGGACGTCCAACGAACGAAAGGCCGGACGGAACTGCGTCCGGCCCTGCACTCAATCCGAATAGCATGACCCACATCTAGAACGTGAACTTTAACCCCAACTGCACCGCACGGCTGCCGCCGGATCCAATGACGGGATTTGCCGCCGCCACATCAGGCGTGGCGCAGCCGCAGCCGAAAGGCTGCGCCGAAGGATCGTTCAACCCGAACCCGTTCTGCCCCCCGTACGGATTCGCAAAGTTCGGATGATTGAGCACGTTGAAGAACTCAGCCCGGAACTGCGCGCGAACCTTTTCTCCGAGGTGCCAGTTCTTCGCAATCGACAAATCGAAGTCCCGGAAGCCGGAGTCGGGGAATAAATTGCGCGGCATATTCCCCAGTTGTCCCAGCGGTGGCGGGATCATGATCGAAGCGCCTTGCGCGTAGCAGCCGAACAGGTTCAGGGATGCGGTCGACGCGCCCGCAGTGCCCCCGTCCACGGCTAGAGCCTGGGTTGCGCAGGCCGAATTTGATGCGCCCGGGAAAAACGGAATTGGATTAGGCCCCGACTTGAAGTCGGAAGGCTTGCCGAAGAAACTCCAACGGATGGGGGCGTTAGCCGGAGGACTTACCGGCAGCGGGCCAGTCCCCGCCGCATCGGTTCCGAGATCAATCGGGCCCCAGAATTGTGGACTCTGCAGGGTCACGATAGAGTTGATCTCCCAACCTTCCATCGTCTGCCAAAAGCCCTTCCGCCCCGGGATGGCATAGGTGAGCGACAGCGTGAAGCGCTGCCGCATGTCGAAATCACTATTCGCGTATTCCCGTCCCACATTCGCCGAGTCTTCAGGCAGACCCGCGCCATAGCCGAAGTCCCAGTTCGCGCCTACATCGTCCAGCGCGTGGGAGAAGGTGTAACCCATCACCATGCTCAGGCCGTGAAAGTTTCGCGAGTTCAACGTGGCTTGCAAACCGTCATAGTTTGACCGGTAGACGTTTCCCATCTGGAAAATATTGCTGAGATACCCGAACTTGTTTGCGTATGGCTCCGCAGCCTGCTCATTCCCGCTGTCGACGGCGCAGTTGTTATATCCGGTCGACGCGCTATCGAGGCAGGCGGTAAGAGAGCCAACACCCGTTCCGGTGGTCGTCCAGCCCGATCCCACCGGCGGCTGATTGATATCCCGAATCCCCGTCAGATTCGTTCCATGATTGCCCACATAGGCAACTTCCAGAGAAAGATTCGGCGTAAAGGAATGCTGCACGTTCAAAGTCCAGTTCCACACGTAGGGAGTCGTGATGTTGCGATCCACGCTCATGATGGGGCAGGGATTGTTGAAGCAATTGAGCGGGCTGGTGCTAACGTTGGCTCCATAGAGCGGCACTCCGCTGTCCCACTGCGGCATGGCGGGCGGGATGGCCAGATTGCCCGCCGTGATTGTGCCTCCAGCCGTGTCTCCTGCGCCATCGATGATGCCTCCCGTAGGAACGTTGTTAAGGCCGAACGCGTTGTTGAAGGCAAGCAGTGACTCCCAATTGATCGTTTCATACACCAGACCGAATCCGCCTCTCAGCACCGTGTTTCCTTTACCATTCACGTCCCAGGCAAAGCCCACTCGCGGGGCGAAGTTCTTGTGATCGGAGTTGTAAGGACCGCTCACGCCGTTTTCTCCCGCCTGAATCAATCCGGTCGCCGAATTGGGATCGAAGTTGCCCAGCAGGTTGTGAGCCTCTTTCATGACTGAGCTGAACTCGTAGCGCAGTCCGTAGTTGATCGTCAGGTTCTTCGTCGCTCGCCAGTCGTCCTGGATGAAGCCCGCGTAAGCCCAGTTGTGGATCTGCCGCCTGGGATCGCCCACTTGCACCGACGCTTTGAAAGGATCGCCGGCGAAAAAATCCTCCAGCGCCGTCGACCCGGCTCCCGTGGGTATGGCGACGCCGCCCAGAAACGTGATGCTGCCTCGGGCGTTGCCAAAAGCCCCGCCGCTAACTTCGTTGCGATGCAGTTCGCCGCCGAATTTGAAGGCATGCGTTCCGCGGGTGTAGGAAACGTGATCGATGACCTGAGTGATCGAATCCGGCCCCTGGAACTTAGGCCACTTGAAACCACCCAGGCCCGGGACGAAGGCTCCAGCGAAGCCGATGCGCGGCAATCCTCCTGTGAAGGGCCCGCTCACGCCTGTGTTGAGGTCGTAGCCGGACGCGGGCGTATTCAAATCTCCGGGCAGCGTGGGCTGGTAGAGCCGGTTGTACCCGACCCTGGCTTCGTTCACCCACTTCGCGCTTGGCGTCCAAATCCAGTTTCCTCCCACCACCTGAGCCCGAGTATGGATGTCCGACCGCCATTTGGATTGCAGCTCCGGAAAATCCTCCACCGTTCCCGTGTTGTTGCCGTAAAAGTAAAATCCACTGATACTGTTGCGCTCATTCAGGTTGTAGTCCACCTTGCCGATCGCGTTATCGACGCCAACATCGTTGGGAAATCCCTGCACCACGTTGATGCTTTGCGTGTTATTCGTGGGAAAGCCTGAGCCGTTGCAACTCACTGCCGCGGTGGCACCGGCACCGGTAACGCTGCACCCCGAAATCAACTGGCTGGCGTTACTGATCGGAACGTCGTTCGCCAATAGATCGTCAATCGCGTTTGGAATGCTGTTGCCGCAGTCGCCCAAAATTAGGGGAGACGTGCAGTTCCCCGCGTTGGGCAACGACGCCATCGAAGGAGTGGTTACGCTATACGAATTTCCGACGTCGTAGCGCTGCCCTTCGTAGGCGCCGAAGAAGAATGCCTTGTCCTTGATAATCGCGCCGCCCAGACTGCCGCCAAATTGTTCCAAGGTCCGCGAAGTTTTCGCCGCCGGAGAAGCGTTGAAATAGTTGCGCGCGTCCATCGCGCCATCGCGTCCGAAGGCAAATGCGGTGCCGTGGATCGAATTCGTTCCCGACTTCAATCCCACATTGATGATCGCGCCCGGCTTCCAACCGTATTCAGCCGAAGGATTCTCCTGAACGTTAAACTCCTGAATTGCATCGATGGGCAGGATGGTCGCGGAATCTCCCGCGATACCCGCTCCGTTGATGATGCCTTGGCCGGAAAACGGCTCGCTGTTGAACAACCCTTCGACGAAGTAGGCGTTGTCTTCCGCGCGCAGACCGTCGGTACTGGTGGTCGAGAAACCGCCGCCAGGGTAGCGCATCACCCCCGGTCGAAGCTGCAGCAGGTTTTCGTAGTTGCGGCCATTCAATGGCAGGTCATTGATTTCCTGATTGCTTAGGGTTCCTCCCAGAGTGGAGGAGGTGGTGTTGACCAGGGGAACGTCTTCGGTAACGGTAACGATTTCTGAGACGTTTCCCGGCTGCAGCGTGACGTCAACCCGGACGTCGGTCGCGACTTCGATGACAAGGTTCGGCCGCTCCACCGACTTGAAGCCCTTGGCTTCGACATGGATCTTGTAGGTTCCCGGAATTAGGTCGGGGGCCACGTAGTCGCCGGACGCGTCGGTCGTTAGGGTCCTCGAAGTGCCGCGCTGCGCATCCGTAACCACCACGGTGGCGCCAGCCACGGAAGCGCCGCTCTGGTCGGTAACGCTACCCAGCACACGTCCGGCTGTGGACTGGGCCATCGCGGGCAGCCCCGTTAGACTCACGGCGCAAACAAGAAGAGCAATAAAGGTGAGCACGGTCTTCCTGTGACCCGCGGACAGGGCGGTGGGGCATGTCATTGGAAACTCCTCCGTTTTTCTGGTCCGACAGCCATACCATTGCTGCGCGAATGAAGTCAAGTGAATTCTCCCATGTTCCCGCCCTCCTGCAAACGGTTGTGAGCTTAGTTAGTAAATCTACGGGGAGATTTCCCCGTGAAAACGCTAGAATCGCTTTTTCGCGAGGGACTTGCGTTCCAGGGTCAAGCGGTGTTATTGTCCCAGCTGTCATACCACCATACCTGAAGACCGCCCATGCCCCTTCTTCACGCCAGCTCCGCAGAAACACCCCCGCAACCTCTGGACCTGCGGTATAGTAGCCAGACCATCGCCGGTTCCCCCAAACTGGCTCGTGCGGGAGAAAACCCTGTGTACAAAGTAGTGCGAACCTCGCGCTTGTACGAGCAGATCGTCCAGCAGATCGAAGATTCCGTTCTTAACGGCTCACTGAAACCCGGCGACCAGCTTCCCGCCGAACGGGATCTGGCTCAACGCCTCGGCGTCAGCCGCACCGCCGTGCGCGAAGCGGTCAAGGCGCTGCGCGAAAAAGGTTTGGTCGAAGCTTACTCCGGCCGCGGCACCTTCATTACCGACGGAACTTCCCAGGCGGCGCGCCAATCCTTTGACCTCATGGTGAAAATCGGTCAGCAGGATGGTTCCACCCACTTGGCCGAACTGCGCTTGATTCTGGAGCCGGGGATCGCCGCGCTGGCTGCGGCCCGCGTTCAGGAACCGGAACTCGTGACTATGCGCGAGGCCGTCGCCACCATGGATCGCTCCCAGCGAGATCCCGCAGCCTATATCGAAGCCGATCTCGATTTCCATCTCGCCCTGGCCGAGGCTGCCGCCAATCCGCTTATTCTTTCGCTCATCGATTCCATTGTCGGACTGCTGCGCGAGCAACGGATAAAGATCTTCAACATCGAAGGCGGACCGCAGCGCGGACAGGTCCATCACAAGCGCATTCTCGAGGCCGTGGAGCGGCGCGATCCCGAGATGGCCCGCGGCGCGATGCGCGCTCATCTCGAGCAGGTGCGCCAGGATTCTCAGGTTTCTTCCAGCGGAAAGTCCTCCGGGAAACACGCGCCCGTCGGTTCCAGAATCACCGCGTAACGATCACTCTGTGACAAATGGCTGAGTAGTTAAGATTCGGAGGTTCGGGGCGGATGGCAAAACTCGGGTTCATCGGTTTAGGCGTCATGGGCAGCCAGATGGTCAACCGTCTGCTCAGCAAGGGTCACAGCGTGACCGGTTACAACCGCACGCGCTCCAAAGCGCAATGGCTCGTTGAAAAAGGAATGCAGTGGGCCGACTCGCCCCGCGCGGTGGCGAGCTCTTCAGATTTCATCTTCGCCATGGTCACCAACGCTGCCGCCATCGCTTCCATCACCGAAGGTCCCGACGGAATGCTGGCGGGTCTCAGCGCAGGCAAGATTTTTATCGACATGAGTACCATTAGTCCCACGGTGAGCCGCGGCCTCGCCGCCAAGGTCCGCGAAAAAGGCGCCGACATGGTCGATTCTCCCGTCTCCGGCAGTGTGATCACCTTGCAGGAAGGCAAGTTGTCGGTCATGGTCGGCGGACGCCGTGAGACCTTCGACAAAATAAAGCCGCTGTTGCTCGACATCGGCCCCAAAGTTACCCACGTTGGCGACAACGGCCTCGCCCTTTCAATGAAGATCGCCGTCAACCTGAGTCTTGCCGTACAGATGCTGGCGTTTTCCGAAGGCGTGCTGCTGGCCGAGAAGAGCGGAATCGCACGCGAGACAGCAGTCGATGTTCTCACTCACAGTGCGGTGGCCTCGCCCATGATTCAATATCGCGGACCTTTCGTGCTGCAGCAGCCGGAAGAAGCCTGGTTCGACGTCAACATGATGCAGAAAGATATGGTCCTTGCGATGGACTTGGGACGCCAGCTCGACGTGCCTTTGCCGACGACGGCGGTGAGCAACGAAATTTTGACCGCGGCGCGCGGCATGGGCTGGACGAAATACGATTTCGCCTGCATGTTCGATGTGCTGGCCGCCATGTCGGGCGTGACCACGCCCGTCACCGCCGGAGGCAAAAAGAAATGACCACCGCCACCTCCAAACCAGAAGTCGCCCGTGAGACCGTCACGGAAAAAGAAAAGTGGCTCCGCGCTTACCGTCAGATGTCGAGCATTCGTCTCTTTGAAGAGCAGGTAAACGAGGTCTATACCCGCGCGCTCATGCCCGGACTCGCCCACTTGTACAGCGGCGAAGAAGCCGTCGCGGTTGGAATCTGCGAAGCCCTGCGCATCGACGACTACATCACCAGCACGCACCGCGGCCACGGACACTGCCTCGCCAAAGGCGCATCGCCGGACCGCATGTTCGCGGAGTTATTGGGCAAAGAAGCGGGCTACTGCCGCGGCAAAGGCGGATCGATGCATATCGCCGATCCCGCCACCGGCAACCTCGGCGCTAACGCGATCGTCGGCGGCAGCGTGGGCATCGCCACCGGCGCGGCTTTCTCCGCCAAGACTCTGGGCACCGATCACGTAGCCGTTTGTTTCTTCGGCGAAGGCGCACTGGGCCAGGGATCGCTCTACGAAGTGATGAACCTGGCGCAGTTGTGGAAGCTGCCCGTCATCTACGTCTGCGAAAACAATCAATATAACGAGTACACTCACTACACCGAAACCACCGCAGGCACGATTCTCGGCCGCGCCGCTGCTTTCGGCATCGAAGCCGCGAGCGTCGACGGGCAGGATGTCCGCGCCGTCAATGAAGTCGCCACACGCCTCATCAAACGTGCCCGCTCCGGCGCCGGCCCCGCCTTTCTGCAGTGCGACACCTACCGTTACAGCGGCCATCACGTTGGCGACATCAATCGCGAATATTACCGCACCAAACAAGAAGAGCATCTTTGGAAGACCGATCGCGATCCCATCAAGGTTCTGTCGAAATGGCTGCTCGAACAGGGCTATGCCGACGCAGCCTCCCTCGATCGAATCACGACTGAAGTTCGCGCCATCATGGAAGCGGCAGTAAAGTTCGCCATCGCCGCACCTTATCCCAACGTCGACGAAGTGGAGAAGCACGTCTATGCCTGAACGCGAGCTCACCTTTGCCCAGGCCGTGCGCGAAGCGCTGGCGGAAGAAATGCGCCGCGACTCCCACGTCTGCATCTTCGGCGAAGACGTGGCCGAGGCCGGCACGCCATTCAAAGTGCTCTCTGGATTAGTCGAAGAGTTCGGCGCAAAGCGCGTAATCGATACTCCAATCTCCGAGGCCGGCTTCACCGGCGTTGCAGTCGGCGCGGCCATGACCGGCCTGCGCCCCGTAGTCGATATCATGTTCGGCGACTTCATCACCTTAACCATGGATCAAATGGTCAATCAGGCCGCGAAAGTTCATTACATGTCCGGCGGCCACTGGCGCGTTCCCATGGTGATGCGTACCACTCTCGGCGCAACCCGCCGCTCCGCCGCGCAGCACTCGCAATCTCTGCACGCCTGGTTCAGCCACGTTCCCGGATTAAAAGTAGTCCTGCCCTCGACGCCCTATGACGCGAAAGGCCTGCTCAAGACCGCCATCCGCGACGAGAACCCCGTAGTCTTTTTCGAAGACAAAATGATGTACAAGCTGAAGGGCCCGGTTCCCGAAGACGACTATACGATTCCACTCGGCGTCGCCGATGTGAAGCGCGCCGGCGACGACATCACCCTGGTCGCCACCAGCAGCATGGTGCAGGTCGCTCTGGGCGCGGCCATTCTGCTGGAAAAAGAAGGCATCAGCGCCGAAGTGGTCGATCCCCGCACCACGTGGCCGCTCGATGAAAAAACTTTAATCGACTCCGCGAAAAAAACTTCGCGCGTGATCGTGCTCGATGAAGGCTACGGCCGTTACGGTGTCACCTCCGAACTCGCCGCCGTGATCGCCGAAGGCGCATTCTACGATCTCGACGCCCCGGTAAAAAGAATGGGCGCAATGCACGTCCCAATCCCGTTCTCTCCGCCACTGGAAGACGCCACCGTCCCAACGGAGGAGACGGTGTTCCAAGCAGCCCGGAAGCTTTGTGGAGGACAATGAGCTCCAAGACCAAGAACACTCCGAAGAGGAGGCGGGTGACCGCAAAGACCTTTTGTGATGCCTTCCAGGCGTCGTACACGGAAGTGCGCAGAGCATTCCCCAGCACAGAGCGGTGGAAAAAGGCGTGGTGGGGGCCCCACTGGAGCGGCCTAGTACTCTCGCGGCACGACGAAACCTGGCTTCTGCCTAAGGGGGCCAAAAGGTCTCTCTTGTCAGGGGTGGCGCACCGACTCCGCCTTCGCTATCCGAGTGAGGCTGGCAATCGCCAACCAATGACGTTTGACGCCGCGTTCTCAAAACCGTACTGGAACAACGATCCATTTCCCATAAGGGTGGTGATCGAGAACGAGGCGAATTGGAGGGATTTTGAGTGCGAGATCAGGAAACTCCTATCGGCTCGTTGTCGGCTAAAGGTAGGGATAACCTATACGGATTCCGCACGAGGACGTGAGCACCGTAAGAAAATCGCCCGCTGGATACGGGAGGACTTCGAGGAGATTCAAAAGGTAATTGGCGAGGACCCGCGAACGGAATACCTGTTCTTGATTGGGGAATCGGACAGTTACGAGATCTCTTGGTACTCGCTTCAATTTCAAGCTCGGGACGGGCTTCGGAAACGTGAATTTCGGCCACTCGATGATCTAACCGTATAAAAGGAGCACTATGGCACTAAAAACTCACGGAACCATGGCAGTAGATTGGGAGCAGCGGATCGACTTTGATCGCCTCCGCCGCGAGCGTCTCGCGAAGGCAAAAGCTCTGCTGAAGAAGTCCGAGATGGGCGCGCTGCTCTGTTTCGACATGAACAACGTGCGCTACCTCACCTCCACGCACATCGGCACATGGGCGCAGGACAAAGCCAACCGCTTTACCTTGCTGCCGCAAAATGACGAGCCCATCCTCTGGGATTTCGGCTCCGCCGCCAGGCATCATCAACAGAATTGCCCGTGGCTGGATGGCCGCTCGCATTCTGGAATCTCCATGCTGCGCGGCGCCATGACGCCGGAGATGGGACGCGCCGAGGATGTTGCGAAAAAGATTCGCATCGAGCTCGAAATGCGCGGCCTGCACAAAGAGCCGGTCGGCATCGACATTATCGAACTGCCGGTTCTGTTCGCGCTGCAACGCGAAGGCATCAAAGTTGTCGATGGCCAGCAGCTTATGTCTAATGCCCGCGTCATCAAGACGCAGGATGAAATCTCGCTGCTCAACACTTCCGCCATGATGGTCGATGCCGCCTACGACGAACTCTATCGCGCTATGAAGCCCGGCCTGCGCGAGAACGAAGCGGTCGGCTTGGTGAGCAAGGTGCTTTACGATCTGGGCTCGGAGTACGTCGAAGCGGTGAATGCAATTTCGGGCGAGCGCTGCAACCCGCATCCGCATGTGTTTTCCGATCGCGTGCTGCGCCCCGGCGATCCCGTCTACTACGACATCCTGCATTCCTACATGGGATACCGCACCTGCTACTACCGCTGCTTCACCATCGGTTACGCCTCGCATGCCATGGTCGATGCCTACAAGCGCTGCCGCGATTATCTCGACGCCGCCATCGAACTGGTTCGTCCCGGCCGCACCACCGCGGAAATCGCCGCCGTGTGGCCCAAGGCCCAGGATTTCGGTTTCCGTAACGAAGAAGATGCATTCGCGCTGCAATACGGCCACGGCATCGGCCTTGCCATCTGGGAAAAGCCGGTCATCAGCCGCCTCGTTTCCTTCGATCATCCGGTCACCATCGAGCCCGGCATGGTGTTTGCGCTCGAAACTTTCTGGCCTTCCACCGACGGCTGGAGCGCGGCGCGCATCGAAGAAGAAATCGTGGTCACGCCCACCGGACACGAAGTCATCACCCGCTTCCCCGCGGAAGAACTTCTGGTGGCCGGCGCGCACTACCACACCGTCAATGGACCTCTGCCCACGACCCGCGAGAGTGAAGCTCCGGCCAGCGAGCATGTTTTGGATATGATCGAAGCCAGCGCCAAAACCGAGCGCGTAGGAGTTTCGGACTGACTCGTCCCCGGAACTTGATTTTAGTAACGACAAATCTCCGAAAAGATGAATTTCGGGAAGAGATAAAGAGTCAAATTAGATCACCCGAGTCCCGAAGGGACGGAATGCGATAGCCCCGGACGTAAGTCGGGGGTTAGGCAGTAGGAGAGAGCGAGTCCCGTAGGGACGGCACGGCGCGCGAACGCCGTAGTCCCCACCAATCCGCTATACGGCGAATATCAGACACTATGGCCTTCAGCGTGGTTATGCCCGCCCTCGAGATGGCGCAGGAAACCGGCAAGCTCATCGCTTGGCGGAAAAAGGAAGGTGACCGCGTCGCCAAAGGCGAGCCGCTTCTCGAAATCGAAACCGATAAAGCTGTGATGGAAGTGGAAGCGCCCGCCGATGGCATCCTCGCCGGAATTACAGCGCAGGCCGGTGCCGATATTCCCGTCGGACAAACCATTGCGTGGATCGTAGCTCCCGGCGAAAAGCTTCCCACAGAAAACCAATCTGCTGCCGCCGCGCCTGCAGCCCGTGGCAAGACAGAATCGCATGCTGCTCCAGTCGCAACTGGCGCTCCCGATGTGGCGGCCGTTCAAGGTGCGAGGATCTCCCCGAAAGCCCGCCGCCTCGCGAAAGAGTTGGGGGTTGAGATTGCGACCGTGCGCGGCTCCGGCCCCGGCGGCGAGATTCTAGCGTCCGACATACAAGCCGCGGCCGCGCCCAGAGCATCGAGCGCGCCCGCAGCACCCGCAAAATCAAGCCTCGAAGTCCCCAGCACTCTCGGCCGCCTGATGGCCGAGCGCACCACGCAGAGCTGGACCACCGTTCCTCACTTCTTCGTCACCCGTGAAATCGAAGCCAGCGCCCTCAACGAATATCGCGAAAAGCTTATCGGCGAAATCGAGCGCACGCACAAAATCCGCATCACGCATACGGATCTGCTGGTCGCGCTCGTGGCGCGCGTGTTGCTCAAGCATCCCCGCCTGAATTCGAGCTGGACCGCGGAAGGTATTCGTCTTTACGATCACGTGAACCTGGCGGTCGCCATCGCAGTAAACGACGGCGTGGTCGCCGCCGTGATCCCCAATGCCCACGTTGCAAGCCTCGCCGAAATCGCCACGCAGCGCCGCGACGTAGCCGAGCGCGCCCGGGTAGGGAAGCTGCGTCCCGCCGATATCGCCGACGCCACCTTCACCATCAGCAACCTCGGCATGTATCACGTCGATCAGTTCAGCGCGATCATCACCCCGCCGCAGGCTGCGATTCTCGCAGTCGGCAGCATCGCCGACCGAGTCGTCGCAATCGAAGGCAAGCCCGCCGTTCGCCCCATAATGACGCTGACTCTATCCTGCGATCACCGCGCCGCCGACGGCGCCCGCGCCGCCATGTTTCTGCGTGATCTGGCCGAGGCAATGGCCGATCCGGCTACCCAGCTGGAATGACCTTGTGCGGCGCACACAGTTACACGGTACCGGCGCCGTTAGGGTCTTCCTTCTCGAACCCGACCGAAATCCACACTCTGCGCTTGCAACCGGCGGATTAACTACTTCGGCCCCCCACGCCTGCGTTTCGTTGACACTCCCCAGACAGCGGAGTAGCGTCTCTTAAAGATTTCACCAAGACGTGGGACTCAATGTGGAGGCCGGCATGGTGTCGAAGCTATTGTGGGCGGGTGTGTGTGCGTGTCTGATCGTCGGTTCCGCACTGGCGCAGGACCCCCTGAAGGTTGAGCCTAAGCACTACAAATTGGATTTCGAGAACGATCGCGTGCAAGTCGTTTCCGTCCACTACGGCCCGAACGAGAAGTCAGCCCTGCACGACCATCCCGGAGGCGTAGTCGTAAGCCTCACCGAAGGCCACCTGCGCTTCACCGACGAAAACGGAAAGAAGCGCGAGGTCTTTGCCAAAGCCGGCGAAGTGCGCTGGTATCCGCCCTTCAAGCACAGGGTCGAGAACCTCAGCGACAACGCCTACGACGCAGTCTACATCGGAATCAAAGGCAAACTCGCCGCCTCCGCCGCTTCGAAGGATCCGGCCACCGCCACCGATATCGATGAAGAGACGAGCCGAATTGTCGCCAGCTATCTTGCCGCTGCAGGGAAGCAGTGAGGTGGTGATGGGAAGCGCTCAAGTCCGACCGGATAGTCGCCGATCCTCGTGACATCACGGGAATCGCTTCGCCGCTTCGAGATCAGCCCCAAATTGCCTGGTGCGAAAGGGGGGACTCGAACCCCCACGGTTTTACCCGCCAGATCCTAAGTCTGGTGCGTCTGCCAATTCCGCCACTCTCGCATGGGGATGATTATACAAAGGAGTGATGTTGTTCGCAGCGGCTCCCGCGGAAGTCGCGCCCTGACCCCAACCCAATGGGTTCGAGCGAAACTGGAAACTGACTCGGCTCTGAACTCCGGACCCGCTGGAAGATGCTGGAGAATTACAACGCGGCGTTCGCCGATTTCCTCGTCGTCGAACGCGCTCGGCATGATCAGGCGCAACTTCGCCGGGCGGGCTCCAGTCGCCATACTTCGGGCGCGGCCCGGCTTGCGGCTGGATTTACTGAACCGCGTTTAGTCCCTGATAAATGAACATGCCGAGCAACACCAGCAGCAGCACGCCCGAACCAGCTCCAAAAACCCACACTGGCTTTGTGAGCCGGTTGACCTTCACCAGCAATTCGGTCTGCTCCTGCTGCATGTGCGAATTCGCGTCGTCCAGATACAACTGCTCTTCCTCATGCATGGTGAGTGTGCTGCGGTAGATGAGGAGGATGATCAGGCCAACTGTAAATACACCCCATACAGTCGCAAGTCCGAGCAATAAAGGAGTCCACGTCCAAACCATAGGCCACCTCGACAGATTGCAAGCCTGTTGGCAACTCCTCCAAAACCCTGGGATGCAGGCGGCAGCCCACAATCCTCGACCTGGAGGAAGGGCCTAACGAAAACATTATAGACCCGTTGGCAAGTATCGCCGCGGGAATCGTTGCCGGGCGGCCGGCATCCAACAACAGAGAGTCCCGTTCGTGCGGCGGTGCTGTTACGATTATGGTGCAACCAGCTTGCCGCGCTCTGCTATAATTTAGAGACCTTTAAGGCCAAGGAGATACGACGAATGGCTACGACAACTGTCCCTGAAGTGAACACCAACACCCCGGAAGTGAAGAAGACTCCGCCGGTCAGTCTCACCGCCAGCGCGGTTTCCAAAGTAAAAGAAATTATGGGACAGCAGAATCCCGTTCCCGCCGGCCTGCGCATCGGCGTAGTCGGTGGCGGCTGCTCCGGCTTCTCCTATTCCATGCAATTTGAAAACGCCGCCGGAATGATGGACAAGACCTTCGAAATGGACGGCCTCAAGGTGTTCGTCGACGCCACTTCCGTGATGTATCTGAACGGCTGCCTGGTCGACTACGTCGAGACCCTGGAAGGCGCCGGCTTCAAGTTTGAGAATCCCAACGTGAAGAGCACCTGCGGCTGCGGATCTTCGTTCAGCGTATAGGACCGATCGCGGCGCTTCGGCAAAAGACAGTTCGTCCAAAAATATCGGCCTCATCCTGCGATGAGGCCATTTCTTTTTGTCTCACTTTCGTTATTGCGGCGGACTGGACGGAGTCTGCGCCGGCGGCGCAGGCCCGTTCGGATTTGAATTATTGCCAAAGCCCGAGCCCGTAGTCGGCCCGAACGAACTGCTGCCGGAGTTGCTGAACGCGCTGCCATTGGTGCCAGCCGGTTGCGCGCCGGGAATTCCGGATTGGCTTCCGAACGATTGCAATGCCGGCTGATAAGGTGTGGTGATCAGGCCGCCGCGGTCGGCGGTCGGGTCGTAAATAAACTGCCACTCGTTGTATTTCTTCTTCTTGTTGTACTCGCGAATCGTGGCGTCTTTGCTCAGGCTGGCCACGCCCACAATCGGTCCTCCACCAAACGGCTGGCCGCCGCTCCCCTGTCCATTCGGACTGCCCGACCCGCTCTGCCCCGAACTGGAGTCAGGCGATCCCGAGGAACCGGGTTGGGCTGAGTCCGTGCCGGCCGTCTGATTCGTGCCCGGAGTGTTCGAAGATCCCGAATTGTTGGAGTTCCCTCCAGATCCGGACGACTGCGCGAATACCCCCGAACTGTTGACTCCGGAACTGCCCGAACTGGAGCCGCCGAACGCCGACCCGCCAGACCCTGATCCCCCAAACGACGAGCCACCGAACGATGAGCCCCCAAACGAGGATCCCCCAGGCGATGACCCGCCAAAGCTTGAACCGCCGCCCGGCCCCGGCCCGTTCATCGCCGAACCGGCCGGAGTCGCTCCGGGAATGGCTCCGCCTCCGATGCTTCCGCCCAGTGACACTCCCGGGTCCCCGTAGTGCAGCAGCTTGAAGTCCTGACACTTGGAGTTCTTACAGTTCACCGGGTCTTTATAGTGTTTGCGCAGGTAGCGCAGATTGTTGGTGTTGTCCAGATCTTCCAGCCGGGTGGGATAGCGTCCGAATTTCTTGTAGTAACTGCGGATGGCGCGCGAGTACTGTACTCCGCGGTGGATCATTTCCAGTTCCCGGTCCCGCTGGATCTCGAATTTAATTTCGGTGAGAACTCCAGTCGCTACGATGGCCATTAGCGCCACGATCAGCAACAGCGTGAGCAGTATGTATCCCTCCTCACCCCGGCGAAGCCGGCGCGGTGAGGATCGCGCTCTGGTGGAGGAAGCCATGGAATTTTACAAATCTGGTAATCGGGTAATTTTGTAAATTGGGTCACACCATAGGAGCTTCCCGGGTTTCAAATTACCCAATTACAAAATTACCCAATTGCTAAATCTCGTCTACCCTTGCGTCAGCGGAATGCTCTGCGGCGGACCGCTGCCCACCACGTCCTGAATTTCCACCGACGTGGGTGAGATGTGCACAACTTTGTAACGGCGGTCCACAATCTCGCCCTCGCCCGCAATGAAAGTATCTTCGCCCTTGATAAGGAAAACTTTCTTGGGCTCTCCCGGCTGGTTCGCAAACCCGAAGAACTTCAAGGGAATCGGCGGAGCCGCGGCCACGGCTGGCGGTTGGTACGGTTTCGGATCATTTGGGCCGACCGCGCCGGGCGCCAGCGGCGTCGGAATCACCACCTCCGCCTGCGACACAAAAATATTTCTTCCCGACCCTTCGTACTTGATCTGCTCGGTGGCCGCGAGTTGATCCAGTCGCAAAGTGGGATCGAGGCTCTGCGGGGCGCGCTCTTTTTTCCCTGAGGCGGAGCCTGAACCGCGACGACCAGAACCTGTCGTATGCGCCGCACCCGGCGAAGAGGTGGGCGTGCCCGTCACCGGCGTCGTCGCAGCGATGGTCGACGAAGATGGCATGAACTCAAAAGCAAACACCAGGACCGCCACCCCTCCCAGCACCGCCGCCAGAATCGTGTTTCTCCGGTTCTCCAAACCCAGTTTCACGAAGTGCCTGCCTTCAAATAGGTCTCAAGTTTCATTTGCAGCTTGATGGGCCCGGTCTGCTCGCCGCCCAGCGTGATGCTGCTGATGATAAAAAGCGTGTCATCGCGCTCCAGGGCATTGATAAACTTGGCCAGGGAAACGTAGCTTCCCGAGAGGTCGGCTTCTACCTCGACCGGTTGCAACCGGCCGAGTTCCGCTTCCTCCTCCTTATACTTGGCCTGCTCGATCGTGATCCCGTTGGCTGCGGCCAGCTTGCCGAATTGGGCGGCAATTTGCGAATCTTGCGTGGGAAATCGTTTCTTGTAAAAATCCGCAATCTGCCGGTTCGCAGTTGTCACTTTTTTGGGCAGATCCGTCAAGGGCGCAACCTGCAGCGTTTTGCTCCGCAGTTCGGTCGACAACTGATTCAGTTCCTGGCGCCGCGAGTCCGAAGACCCCACCAGCGGCGAAAAAAACACCACCAGTGCCACTATATCCACTCCCAGCAGAACCGCCAGAGCCGTCTTGATGTGTTTCCGGGTTCGCCGTAAGTCGGGCATCAGGGCCTGCTCCTCTTCGAAATCTCCGTCCTCGTTGCTGGCGCCGGTACGGTCTCAGGGATATAAATCGCGTTTATGTTGAATCGAACCGTGTCGCTGCTGCCCGTCGTAGTCTCGTAGTGTTCCCCTTCGATGTAGGTCTGCGCAAAGCGCCGCGAATCTTCCATGCGCCGGGCCAATTCAATGGCTCGCTCGCGCGAGTCGCCCGCCACCACCATCTTCAGCGCCAGTTGGTTGTCGTCATCCAGTTCGGGATGAATCGAAACCAGATGGACCCGCGCCGGCATCACTTTCTCCAGATCCTCCAGCACGCGCGTCCAGGAAAACGATTTGCGCTCGATCAGCTCGTTCAGAAATTGCGACTGGTCCCGCGTGGTGCGATTCTCCGGACGGTTCAGAAACTCCTCGGCCTGCTGGCGGACCTGGTCGCGCTGTGCGATTTCGGCGCGCAACTCGGCGATCTTGGCGTGGTCCCGCCGCGCCGCAAACCGGCCCATGATCGTGATCGCCAGCAGCGCCAGCGTTACGATGACCGCCGCCGCCAGACCCGTTCCCCAACGCAGCCAGAAATCCCGCGCATCCTCGTAGGGCTGGCTGGCGAGATTGATGTCAAGACGCATATTTAAATTCAGGGGCTAGGGGTCAGGGATCGGTGTTCAGTGGATCTTTCTGATCGCTGACCCCTGATCCCTGGCCCCTGCACTTACGAAATCAGCGCCCCCACCACTCCGGCCATTCTCCACCGCGGCACCGAGCCTCCGCTGCTCACTCCCAGTTGCGAAGCGTTCACCAGTTCCTGCACTTCCGCGCCGGTTTGCGCGCGCAGCGCGGGCCCCGCGCTGCCCGTGTCCGATATCCCTGCGACAAATATTTTTTCAATGTTCAGGTGATATGTGTCCTGAAAAAACACCACCGAGGGATACACGTCCTCGGCCAGCTGATCGCCCGTCACGGTGACCCCGCGGGAATTTTCCAGCGTGCGGAAAAGCTGCAACTGGTCCGCATTCAGAATCGCGATACTCGTCGTGCGCGCATCCACCTTGACCACCAGCGTGGGCCGCTGCGCCTCGGCCGCTCCCAGTGCGGCCAGCATGGAGGGCAGCACCACTCCCGGATTGAATCCGGCGTCGCGAAAGGCAGCCTCATAGTCCTCCAGCACGCTAGCCAGCGAGACCGCGGCCACCACTCGCACGCCCTCGCTCGATTTCTGCGCATGGTAGGAAACTCTCGCCTTTTCTACATCGAAGGGCAAAGATTTTTTCATGCGAAAACGCACCACCCCCGCCGCTTCCTCGGCGTCAGAGGGGAGCGTATCGAACTCCAGAAGCACCACCCGCACCGCGGCGTCAGGCACCACCGCAATCACATCGTGCGACCGCGCTCCCACACTGCCCAAAGCCTCGCGCACCGCCGCGCTCACCGCCTCGCGCTGCCGCAAGTTGCCCTCCACCAGATCCGGAATCACGCTGCCCGGCGCTAATTCTCGCGCGGCGCAAGCTTCCAGACTGCGGCCATCTTCCGCCAGCCGCCCCACCAGTACCCGGTCGGACGCAATCTCGCAGGCTAACTTGGGTTTCGCCGCGTTGGAACCGGAACTCATCTCAGGTATTCACTTTCTTTCCAATCACTCTTATGCAATTCAAACGCCCCGCCACGCGAAATGCAATAGCTGGAAGGGAACTTAGGTGAAGTGGCCAGTGGTCAGCGCCTAGTGGTCAGTAATTCGAAACGCAGCCAACTGGCCACTAACCACTGACCCCTGGCCACTGCTCTTATCGCATGGCCTCGATGAAGGTGACCTTGTTGATCTCTTTCAAGGTGGTCAGGCCGAGCCGGACCTTGTCCAACGCCGATTCGCGCAGAAAGCGCATCCCTTCTTCCCGTGCCGCGCGCCGGATTTCCGAGGTCGGCCTGCGGGCCAGAATCATCTCGCGGATGCGGTCGCTCAAATCCAGCAACTCGTGAATCGCAGTTCTGCCCCGGAAGCCGGTGCCGGCGCATTCGATGCATCCCGGCCCCTCATACAAAGGCACCTTCGACCACTGTGCCGCATCCAGTCCGCTCGCCTCCAGCACATCCGTCGCATAATTTACCGGCGTGCGGCAGGATTCGCAGATCAACCGCACCAGCCGTTGCGCCAGAATGCAGTTCAGCGCCGAAACGAAGTTATAGGGCTCGACTCCCATGTTCAGGAAGCGCCCGATCACGTCCACCACGTTGTTGGCGTGGACCGTGGTAAAAACCAGGTGGCCCGTGAGCGCCGATTGAATAGCAATCTGCGCCGTCTCCGTGTCGCGGATTTCGCCGACCATGATCTTGTCCGGATCGTGGCGCAGAATCGACCGCAAGCCGCGGGCAAACGTCAGTCCCTTCTTCTCGTTGACCGGAATCTGCGTAATGCCGCGCAGCTGGTACTCGACCGGATCTTCGATCGTAATAATCTTGTCTTCGTCGGTTTTGATCTCGTTCACCGCGGCGTACAGCGTCGTGGTCTTGCCGCTGCCCGTCGGTCCCGTCACCAGCACCATGCCGTAAGGCTCTTTGATGTAGCGGCGGAATTTGCGCAGGTCGTCTTCGTCAAAACCAACCACTTCCAGCGTGAGCGATTTGAACTTCTCGCTCATCGACTCCTTGTCGAGTACGCGCAGTACCGCATCTTCGCCGTGAATCGACGGCATGATGGAGACGCGGAAGTCGATGGCGCGCCCGTTGTATTTCACCCGGAAGCGCCCGTCCTGCGGCACGCGCCGTTCGGAAATGTCCAGCTCGCTCATTACCTTGATACGCGAGATCACCGTGGAATGATGCTCTTTGCCGATGGGCGGCATGGCCTGCGTCAGCACGCCGTCGATGCGGAACTTGATTACCACCGAGTCATCCCGGGTCTCGATGTGAATGTCGGAAGCCCGCCGCTGCAGCGCCGTGAAAATCGTCGTATCCACCAGCCGGATGATCGGGCTGGTGTCGCCCGCCGCGGTCAGCTTGTCGATGGTCAGCGTCTCTTCGGCGCCGGTATTCTCGTCCTCGCGAATGATCTGGAAGCCTTCGCTGGCTTCTTCCAGAACCCGCTGCGACTGCTCGGTCTTCGTGAGGATGTTGTCAATCTGCTTTAACGTTGCGACCTTGGTGACGATGCGCTTCTGCAAAAGCAAGCTGATCTCATCGATCATCATCAACTGGCTGGGATCGGCGATCGCGATCGCCAGGCGTCCATCGTCCGTCTCCTCCAGGGGCACAAACTTATAGCGGAACATCAGCTCCGGCGAGAACTTCTTGAACAGCTCGTGATGCAGCTGGAAATCGGTCAGGTCCACAAATTCGCAGCGATAGCGCCGCGCCACGTCCTGCGCGCGTTCCAGATCGGTGATCGGATTTCCCGTCGTCACCATCTGCCCGCCGTTTTCGCCGTGTACGAAAAGCGATTTTTTGTCCGCCGTCGCCATTTTCTAAAATCCCCGCGTTCCCGGTTGTCATCCTGAGGCGACGGTTTCATCGTCGCCGAAGGATCTGGGCGAGCCGCGCGAAGCGTCGCGTTTTTTGCGACGCATAAATCGCGCGTTTGGCTCGCCTCCTCTAGTGCACCCCTAAAGTGAAGATCGGCAAATACAGCGAGATCAACACTCCACCCACAAAAACCGCCATCACGATTAGAATCAACGGCTCAATCAGCGCCATGGACGCGCCCAATGCCGTCTGCACGTCTTCTTCATAGAACTCGGCCACGGAATTCAGCATCGCCGGCAAAGCGCCCGTGGACTCGCCCACTTCAAGCATTTCCACCGCCAGATCAGGAAAAACATTCTGCTCCTCCAGACTGCCGGCCAGCCCCTGCCCCTCGCGCACTCTCACGCTCGCCCGCATGATCCCCTTCAGGATGCGGCGGCTGCTCATTGAAGTGCCCGCCGTTTCCATCGATGGCACCAGCGGCAAACCGCCCTGCAGCAGCGTAGCCAGCATTCGCGAAAAAGTTGCCACCTGATGTTTCAGCCGGATATCGCCCAGCAGCGGCAGGCTCAAAATGAACCGGTCAATCTGGTCCGCTCCCCGGTCCGTTCTCCGCCACTGCCAAAACACAAAACCGGCCACCGCCAGCCCGATCACAATAAACGGAAAGTACTTCTGCGCATACGTCCCCACTGCCAGCATAAACAGCGTAATCACCGGCAGTTTCGCATCCAGGCTGTTAAACAGGTCGGCAAACTTCGGCACCACATAGGTGAACAGAAACATCACCATAATCGTCACCACGCTCACCAGCAGCGTGGGATAGATCAGCGACACAAACAGCTTCTTGCGGAACGTCATCGCCAGCCGCTGAAAGTTGATGTAGCGGGTCAGCACCTCGTCGATGTTTCCGCTCTTCTCTCCCGCCATCAGCGTTGTGGTATAGATCTTCGGCACCATGCTATGCGTGGCAAAGGCGTCCGATAGCAGCTCTCCGCCTTTCACGCGCTCCCGCACGTTTTCCAGCACCAGCCGCAGGCTGGCATCCCGTTGCCGCTTGATCAGCAAATCCAGCGAGTTCAGAATCGGCAGCCCGGCCTTGATCAGCGTCAGAAACTGCTGGTTAAACACCAGAAACGAACTCTGCTTCAGCTTGCGCCCCCGGCGCAGCGAAAACCCGCCGGAAAGCAGCCCCTGCGGCTTTACCCAGTAGACGAGATAACCCTGTGCGGCGAAGCGATCCCGCACCTCCGCCACCGAGTACCCCTGCTCCACCTGCTGGTGCATTCGGCCCCGCTCGTCCGCGACTTTTACGACGAATTCCGCCATTCCCCTGTTCTTTTCGGACGTCTGTCCGGCCCGCCACCCTATCGGCTCAGTCTAACATTCCCGCTCTCGATCCCGAACCTTGATCACGACCTCCGCCCACGTTTCCAGTACCGCAAGTAACCCCCATCCCGTAATGGTCCGGGCAGAACACGCTACCCACAGATCGTCAACCCTCCAACCCCCGTTCCCCTGACTTGCACCCTCGCTTCTTCCCCTAGCCACGCTGCTTTGAAAGCCCCAGCCTAACGGCTATTGAAGTCCAGCCCCGCCGCCTTGAAAGGGCGCGGCTTCAGCCGCGCCGATAAAACTCGCCAAAAAGATGGGCTTTAGCCCCTGAGGGATGTGTGTTTCAGAGCTTACAAACCTATATAAATCAGCACAATACAGCCGTAAATCACAGCTTAACCTCACGGTCCAAGCTCCCCCTCAATCGTCTCCGTTCCCGGCGGTGGACTAAATTGGAACTCCCCCTCAGGAATTGCCACATTCTCCTTCTGCTCGCTGAACCGGTACTCCGTCGCCGACCCATCCACCTCGTCGATCACGATCCGCGCAATCCGGTGCTCGGGAGTCACTTCCAGCAGAATCTCGCTCACTCGGTCCGCCAGCGCCTGCGGCACCCCCCGCAACACCACGTCCCCGGCAGCCACCGGCTCCACATCCGGAGCCAGCGACAACCCCTGCAATTCCTTTTCCAGCTTGCTCTTACCCAGCAAAAACGCCAGCGGAGACCGCACATCATCCAGCTTTCGTGCATCCGTCTTCCGCACCTGCCGGTCGCCCGGGACGTAAAACCACGCACTGGTCCCATCGCTCACAAAGAGCTTCTCCCTGGGAGAACGGTACTCCCACCGCATCTTGCCAGGTTTTTTCATCCCACCCTTTTCCAGCCAAACCGTCCCGGATTCCGTCCGCTCCATCCCCGCCCCGCGATACTCCTCGGTAAACTCCGCCCGCAAACTCCGCAAGTGGTTGTAATGCTCATCCACCGCCTGCGCAATGGCATGGACATCTTCAGCCCCGGCGACGGATGTCGCCGCGACAGCCAACAGCAACACCGCTGCGGAAGTTCTGATCATTCCTACGATTTTACCCCGAGATACTAGCCGGCCTTTGCAGGGACAGTCGCCCTAGGCAAAAATGGAAGACAGAGACAACCGTGGAAGAGCGGCGCTTCAGCGCCGCGTAAAGCCCTCATCAGGAATAACTTTGTCATTCCGAGCCGCTTCGGAGCCGGTGAAACCGGCGAGAGCGAGCGAGAGCCTGCCCTGAGCGTAGCCGAAGGGAATCTGCTTCCGCCTCCACTAGAAATTCTGTCGTTCCGACCGCAGTCCGGAGCGCCAGCGACGGCAAATCGATGAACCTGCTCCTTGTGGCCTCTTTGAAGCAACCGGCCCCGCCGTTTTCCACAGCCTCATTGTTCACCTGTCACATCGCCGCCCACGCGACTTGGACTAAACTTATACAAAATTCTCTTGCTCAGTGCGAGGGAACCAGCCGATCTTTGTCATCTTTAACGGGAAAACCCAGCGGCAACTGTAAGAAAACAGAGATTTTACCGCTAAGTTCTTTAGCAGTCAGATTTTAGCCATATCTCGGCCATCACGGGGTCCGCAAGTGATTGTTTCCAGGGATTTTACGGGATCGATCTGTAATTTTTTTCGATCCAGATCTCACCCCGATCCATACACCGCAAACTGATGCGTCCCGCAAATTTTTTTCAACACCGCGCTCTCGCCCAGCACATGCTCCAGCAGGGGATTGTGATACAGCACATACACCGCCCGCGGACGCGCCCGCAGACTCCGCTCCAGATTTCCGATCACGCACCGCATCCCCGGCTCCGGAAACGGATTGAAGAGGTACAGCACCGTCGGCTCGTCAGCGAAAGTGAACTCAGTCGCATCCCCGCAGATCGTATCGATCACGAAACACTTCTGCGATTCGCCGTGATAACTGCTCACGTTCTGCTTTGCGATTTCGTGCAGCGCCGGCAAAAGCTCCACGCCCACGATACGGCGAAAGGAATAATCGGAAGCCAGCAGCAGCGTTCGTCCTTTACCCGAACCGAGATCGACGAACACGAACTCGGAAAGGTCGATGTGGGTATGCTCACACAGAGCATCGATCATTTCGTGGAAGAGACCCGCTTCTGTCGGCTGATACGGCGAGTGGAAAACTCCCAGCAGCCGGTCGCGCCAGCCCACCGCCGCGCTGGTCGTGTTTACGCGATGATCCCAATCGTATTCCGCATCGCCGTAGCGCTGCCGCAGCCGTTCCGGAGTCGAGTCGCGAACAAACTCCGCCAGCACACTCGCCAGCCGCCGCGTGGCCGCGACGCGCCCTTCCTGCGCCGCCAACTCATTCCACCAGCGCCACGCCGAGCGCGACAAGCTGATTCGAGGCGAAGCGGAAGCGGAGTTCATGTTCCGCCATCATAAGCGATGAGAAGACAAGCGAGGACGGCGCTACTGCGTTGGCGTATGGAACTTCGGCACCGGCTTATATCCCGGAGGCAGCCCCTTGGTGGCAAACGAGAAGTCATCCGGCACCCGCATTTCCACGTGGCCATCGGCCGTAAGCTTGTAGGGATGCCCGTCGGGATCGACCGGAATTCCGGGCAACTGCTCCGCGGCTACAAGTTCCGCCATGCTCGCGGGCAGACGCCCGGTGCGCTCTCCAAAGCGGGTCACCGCTTCTTGCAGATGCGTGACGTCCTCGTCTACGCGCAAAGCCCGCAGATGCTCGATCGCATTGGCGCGAATCTCGCGGTCCTCTGTGTTCTGGTAAGTCGCGGTCCACAGCATGCGGGACGTGCCATACTCGCCGGCATGCTGCGCCATCTGCGCCGCCATCAGCCGCAGGAACGGGTGCGCATTCGGAATCTGCGCTCCCTGAGCAAACGCCGCCGCCGCTTTTTTGTAATCCTCAAGATTGATGTAATAAACGAAGCCCAGGTCATAGTAGAGCTTCCAGTTGTCGGGATTATTCCGAATGCCGTATTCCATCAACTGAATGGCGCGCTCGGGCTGACCCGCCCCGTCCGGCGGCGCCGGAGCCAGAAAGCTGGCGCCGAACTCGTAGGCCACCACCAGGTGAGGATCGAGGTGCGTCGTGATCTCGAGCAGCGGAGCCAGCAGGTCGTAGCTTTGGGCATGATTGTGATGCCGAAAGCCGAAATACTGCACCACGCGAGTCCAATAAATATCTGCAAGCAGACCGTCGTAACCAAGGCTCGCGCGTTTCAGTACCTTGGGCGACGTCACGAACAAAGCGTCTTCGATGGTGGCTTGCGGGCGAAGTTGGTCCGTCCCATGCAAAACCACGGCACTGGCCGCCAGCGAAAACAGAAGACATGCGCCGGCCACAAGCGAAGTTTTGCGGCGTTGCTTCATTTCAGGTTCCGGCGCTCGAAGATGAGCACTGCCGCGCTCAATGCCATGGTGGCGTAGAACAGCGCGTACAGAGTGTTGTGCCAGATGAGCTGCCCCGCAACCGGTTGCTCATGAGCGACGGAACCGATCACGTTGAAGGCGGAAAAGTTCGGCACCAGATAAGCCGCGCCCGTGGCCAGCCAGCGGGTGAATCCGTGGGCCATGCCCGCAAAGCCGCGCAGATCTTCGGCGAAACTGCCGATCACGAAGAGGGAGAAGGCAAAGACGGCGGAAAGCAGCGGCGAAGAGAAGGAAGAAAACAGCAGCGCCAGCGAGCAAATGATCAGGAATTCAAGAACAATGAAATACAAAGCAACCAGAATCAGCGCGTCGGCCCGCACGAACTTGTGGGAAACATAGAACAGCGCCGCGAATACGCCGATCGCCATAAAGAACGTGTTCACCACCAGAGTGCCGGCCAGCCCGAAGAACTTGCCAACAATGAACTCCCACCGCCGGACCGGGCGCGAAAGGACGGTGTAAAGCGTGCGCTTCTCGATCTCTTTGGAGACCAGGCCGATGCCGATGAAGATCGCAATCACGATGCCGAACAGAGAAACGGCCGTGAGCCCGAGGTTGATGACGACGAGTTTTTCGATGTCGATCGAGATCTGGCCGACCAGAATCGCCGCACCCGACAACAGGACCGCGAAAGCGATGAGGTTGTAGAGCACGCGGTCGCGCACCGCTTCACGAAACGTGTTGGCCGCAATGTGCCCGATGCGCGCCTTCATGCCATTTTCCTCATGCGGTTCGACCAGCCGTGGTTTCGGCACGCTGCAGTTTCTCCACAAAATAAGCCTCGAGCGAAGTGCGAACCGGTACGATCGAAATCAAACGCAGGCGCTCGCGGCGCAGCGCATCGATGGCCGCATCCTGCTGGTTCTCGCCGATGATGGCGCGCACAGTGTCACCGGTGACGTGACATTCCGCGCCCAGAGCCTTCATTGACGCCGGCACCTGCGTGCCCTGCCAGATCACTTCCACCTTGCCCTGCACGCTGGAGGTCAGATCCTCGACTGCGCCTACACCACGCAGTTCACCTTTGTGAATGATGGCGACGCGGTCGCAAAGCGCCTCTGCGTCCGACAGGATGTGGGTCGAGAAGAATACCGTCTTGCCTTCGTGCTTGAGTTGCTCCATCAGGTCACGGACCTCGCGCCGGCCCATGGGGTCGAGTCCGGACATGGGCTCGTCGAAGAACACAAGCTTAGGATCGTGCAGAATAGCCTGCGCGATGCCAACGCGCTGCAGCATTCCTTTCGAGAACTTCCGCAGTTGCACTCCCTTCACATCCCGCAATCCGACGCGTTGCAGCATAGCTTCCACGCGCGGTGATCGCTCCTTGCCGGGAACACCGGAGAGTTGGGCGTAGTAATTCAGAAGTTCATGCGCGGTCAAGTGATCGTAGAAATACGGTTGTTCGGGAAGAAAGCCGATTTGCGCTTTCACTTGTGGGTCGGTCCATTCCTGGCCCAGAATGCGCGCCGATCCGGCGGAGGGGAATACCAATCCCATGAGCAGCTTCAAGGTGGTAGTTTTGCCGGCGCCATTGGGCCCGAGGAAGCCGAAGATCTCGCCATCTTCTACTGAAAGATTCAGGGGATGGAGGGCGCACTTCGGCCGTTTGCGCCAGAACCCGACCATATAGGTTTTTTGCAGCCCAAGGATTTCAATCGCAGGCATGGCACTCCGACCGATATAAAGACTACCTTCGTGCAGATTATATGCAAGGAGTTCAAATTTTGGGACTGGGTGGAGGGTTACGTCCGTCACCCGCGCGCGAATCACCCAAGACTGGCATCGACGTGGTTTCGCGCCTGCGCCTGCACCTTCACCTTGAGAACTCAGACATCCGCAACTATTGCATTGCCGTCAACGCTGAGCAGGCATTGTAGCTCCCGACCACAGTGATGGTGCCCGCAGGCTGGACGCGCAACACGGCGTCCTGGATCGAGCAGTAGGATCGCGTTCCGAACTGGGTGCTGAAGGGCGCGGCGGTTGAGTAGAACTGATCGTTGATGAGACTTCCGGCGCTAGCCGAGCCCGTGGCATTGAAGTTGTAGCCACTCTTGCCTGTGCCGCCGCCATTCGTAGCCAGAAAGTTGTCGACCAGGCATGCGTTGGCCGAGGCAGGAGTGCAGGGGGCAGCCCCGCCCAGCGACGCCAAAGCGACCGGAAAGCCGAGGGTGGGGTACGCGGAAAAGTATGCAATTTCGCCGGTGTTGATGGTCCGAACGGACGCGGCCGCGGAAGAATCGTTAGCGGACATGCGGGCGCGCATGAGATTCGGGATCGCGATGGCCGCAATGATCAGAATGATGGCCACCACGATCAACAACTCAATGAGTGAGAAACCCTTTTGTTTCCGCATCGAGAGCTCTTTCTTTTCCCCGGCATTTGCCCGGGCCGGCTCCGGGGTCTAAAGCCCGCGAAGACGTAAATACTTAGTGGCATGCGAAGGACCAAATCGACACGAACAAACACTTCGGTTACGACCTGGGCAACCGCCCTGCTTTCAACTCTATGCAGGATCGAACTCCGCATTCGTAGCGAATGAAGCGCCGTTTGACCTGCTCAGCTTGACAAATAGTGTCACTTTGCAAGAGAACCCACTCGCCGCTGTCTTGGCCCAGACTGCTTGGCCCCGGACTGATTCGGTTGGGAGTGAGTTATCGGGAGACCGGTCTTGACCGAACGACCTATACGATTGTCTGTGACGGCCTCAATTGACTTTCGCTCTGACATCCCACTCTCAAGCCAAAGTGTTATCGAGATGGTCAGCGCGACGAGAGTCCAGGGAATGATCGGAGATCGGAGTGCGAGCGAAACGCCAAAGCGCACCAGCAGAAGCCATGCCAGGGTGAATCCAATACCTGCAAGCATCGCTCTGGTGCGCCGCGACCGGTTGGGAAGGGCGTAGGATGCCGCTGACTGCACTGCCAGCGCGAAGGGTAAGCTCACGACGAGGTCGACGAAATAGTGCTGTCCGGCTCCCAGCGTAGCCACCACGGTCAGGAGGAGATAGAGAACCAGAGCCGCACGCAGAACTCGCGGAAGCCCTCTGCTATTCCAGCAGAGCAGTACGACCCATCCCACGTGCAGCGACGGCATGGCATTGCGAGGGATGTTGATCGGGATCGACATCTTTTCCAGAGCGAACGTCGATAAATTCCTGTACGGAATACTGTTCCAGGGAAAGTCCTTTGCGTAAGCGTAGATCGGCCCGGTGCCGGGCACGACGTTGTACAGAATCCACCCCGCAACTCCGGCCAGCAATAACACAATCAACATGTGCCACGAGATTCGCCGGGCGGCAGCGGGAACGTTCCAGGCGCAAACCACCGCCATCGCGAAGGGCAGGGACAAGTACGTGAGCATCGCGCTCCGAGCCAGGAAGACGCTGCCGTACATGATCTTTCCCATCAAAAAGCTGGGCTGAAATCCCAGGCTTCCGTCGAAGGCATACAGCCAGGCATCGTATGTCTTGGGGCTCAGGCCACCGGAGAGTCGCAGCACGTTGGCGGTAGCCGCAATGAAGACGATGAGGATCAGAGACGGCAGCAGCAGCGCGAGGGCGTTATCGCGGCCTTCCCGCTCCGACCACAAAGCGCGGAGTCCGAGCAGCAGGAGCGCGCCGAAGCCCAGCACCGCAAATGAACTGGCCACGCGCAGCACCCAGAAAGGAACCTGCGGCAGGTGGACGATCTTTACGAAGACCACCGAGATCACAAGCCAGGCGTAGATTTCCCAGCGGGAAGGAGCGCCACGCAAAAAGAAAGCAAGTCCACCAGCAATCGCGAATGGCAGGTAGGGCTCATCAAAATTGGTGAGTAACGCTCCGGCAATCACAAGCGCCGCCCAAACCACCGACAAGCCGACGAGAGAAACGATCGAATTCTGTCGCGACAGAGTAAGCTTTTCCCACGCCATACTAGTAATTTCTCGCGGACCACTCGACAGCGGAAGATGAGTCGAGGTGATTCTACATCCGGGGTAACGAGAATCCCCTGTTACCAAAGTTCGTTCAGAAGGGAACTACAGAGAAGTCGTTAAAAAACAGAAAAAGGCAGCGAACGTAAGTTCGCTGCCTTTGGCTTGTACCCTCCCCCAGGTACTTTGCCAAACTCATAAAGTTAGTTCGCCAACGGGTTCAGGGCTTGGCAAGCGGCATAGGTGCCAACCGCAGTGATGACGCCTGAGGCTCCCTGACGAACCACACCGTCATCAAACGCGCAGTACGACCTGGTACCAGTCTGCGCGGTGATGGGAGCAGCGGTCGTCCAAAACTCGTTCGGAATCGGACTGCCCGCACCCGTAGCCGGTGCAGCGGTGAACTTATAACCGCTCTTACCGCCGCCGGCAGGACCGTCGGTAGCCAGGTTGTTATCGATCAGACAACCAGTGGCCACGGCTGGAGTGCAAGGAGCCGCTCCACCGAGAGCCGCCAAGGTAGCGTAGCCGACGGTCGGATAAGCAGCGAAATAACCCACTTCGCCGGTGACGATGGTACGCTCGGAAGCGGCCGCCGAAGAATCGTTGGCTGCCATACGGGCGCGCATCAGGTTAGGAATCGCAATAGCTGCAATGATCAGGATGATGGCCACTACGATCAGCAGCTCAATGAGTGAGAACCCTTTGGCGTTGTGATCTTTTTGCACGTTTATTTTCCTCTATTTTCCTCGGGTTAGTTTTTTTTCGCTTGGAAAAGCAAGCCCAAGAAATTTCTAATCTTGCACCTTGGGGGCCAATCCGAGCGCCCGTCGCAGAATCAATAAAGATGGGGAAATGTCCCGTTTTTTCAATCAGATCGGGCAGGATAGGGTCGGTTGGCAGCTGCGGAAGTCCACCGTCGCCGCGGATTGTCGTTTTCGAGTGACGGAAAGTGGCAACCCAGCGAAGCGGTACGAATGAGAGGCATAAAAGCGAAAGAGAGCAGCGAGGTCACCTTCGCTGCTCCCCGACCGTGTACCTTCCAAGTTCTTGGCTAATCAGCTACTAGTTCGCCAACGGGTTCAGGCCTTGGCAAGCAACATAGCTGCCAACCGCCGTGATGACGCCTGAGGCTCCCTGACGAACCACGCCGTCATCAAACGCGCAGTACGACCTGGTACCAGTCTGCGCGGTAACGGGAGCGGCAGTCGTCCAGAATTCGTTCGGAATCGGACTGCCTGCGCCAGTAGCCGGCGCAGCGGTGAAGTTGTAACCGCTCTTGCCGCCGCCAGCGGGGCCGTTGCTGGCGAGGTTGTTATCGATCAAGCAGCCGGTGGCCACGGCCGGAGTGCAAGGAGCCGCGCCACCCAGGGCTGCCAAAGTAGCATAGCCGACGGTCGGATAAGCAGCGTAATAGCCGATTTCGCCGGTGACGATGGTACGCTCGGAAGCGGCCGCCGAAGAATCGTTGGCTGCCATACGGGCGCGCATCAGGTTGGGAATCGCGATCGCCGCGATGATCAGGATAATGGCCACCACGATCAGCAGCTCAATGAGTGAAAAACCTCTGGTGTTGCTCTTGTCGCCTTTAGAGTTCCGCATGTTCTAATTTTCTCCCAGATTCTTGTTGTTGTATCTGTGTGCCAAACCGGCACCGAATAGGGCTTTCGTAGTAATGCTACGCTCCGGGAGCCAGACTCGATAGGGCGGGAAGACTCTTTTCTTTCAAGGTACACGAGGTTGAGGGAAAAAATTAAAGAGAGCAGCGAAGTTGCCCTCGCTGCTCTCCGGCTTGTACCTTCCCCCAGGTACTATGCCAGACTAAGTTAGTTCGCCAACGGGTTCAGGGCTTGGCAAGCAGCATAGGTGCCAACCGCCGTGATGACGCCGGAGGCTCCCTGACGAACCACACCGTCATCAAACGCGCAGTACGACCTGGTACCAGTCTGCGCGGTGATGGGAGCAGCGGTCGTCCAGAATTCGTTCGGAATCGGACTGCCCGCACCGGTAGCCGGTGCAGCGGTGAAGTTGTAACCGCTCTTGCCGCCGCCGGCAGGACCGTTGGTGGCCAGGTTGTTATCGATCAAGCAGCCAGTGGCCACGGCCGGAGTGCAAGGAGCCGCTCCGCCGAGAGCCGCCAAAGTAGCATAGCCGACCGTCGGATAAGCTGCGAAATAGCCCACTTCGCCGGTGACGATGGTACGCTCGGAAGCGGCCGCCGAAGAATCGTTGGCTGCCATACGGGCGCGCATCAGGTTAGGAATCGCGATCGCTGCAATGATCAGGATGATTGCCACCACGATCAGCAGTTCGATCAGTGAGAAACCCTTCTGTTGTTTCCGCATCTCTATTTTCCCCTCGTTTTGGACTTCGTTAGATTCATGCTGGTCATGGAATGACGCAGTCGGACTAGATGATGGCACTTGCCCTGCCAAAGCCGGTAGTTACCTTGGTTCTGGGGGCGATTTGATAATCCCCTTATTTTCAGTGGGCAGCCAAACTCTCTTTTGATTCTGCGGCTTACCAAGCGGCGCCGGATGCCAAAATGCGTCGCGTACCCTGACAATTCGTGTCAGTCGAGGCGGCTGCATTTCCTATTTTAGAACGCCTCCTGGATACTCTGCTTGCGGGAAAAAACCGTGCGGTCGGCGCGAAATGGGAGAACGCAGCGGGAGTCTGCGGCTCGAGTAGAATGTCTATCCTGTCGCAGGGCAGGTGCGAACCTATGAACACTAGGAACGATTCGATTTCGATTGATCGCGATATAGCACGCGCGTGGACTCTACCCTCGCACCTCTATACGGAGCCGGATGCTTTCGCCGCGGAAATGAAAAGAATCTTTGCGCGAAGCTGGCAAGTGGTGGGGCATCACGACCAGGTGGCGAATCCGGGCGACTATTTTACGACCGAGTTGGTGAGCGAACCTCTGTTGATCGTGCGCGGCAGCGAAGGAAAGCTGCGCGGCTTCTATAACGTGTGCCGGCACCGCGCCGGGCCGCCCGCCGAAGGATGCGGCTCGCGCAAACTCTTCCGCTGCGGCTACCACGGTTGGACCTATGGCCTGGATGGATCGCTGATCAGCGCTACGGAAATCGAGGGCGTCGAAGGTTTCCGTCCCGAAGATTTTGCCTTGGCGCCGGTGCATGTGGAGGAGTGGTTCAATCTTATCTTTGTAAACCTGGACCGCGATCCTCGCCCGTTGCGAGAGAGTCTGGGCGAGTTGCCGCAGCAGGCGGAGAAGTTTCACTTTGCCGGGATGAAGTTGTTCGAGCGCCGCACCTACGACATGAAGTGCAACTGGAAGACTTATGTCGACAACTACCTTGAAGGCTATCACCTGCCCAGCGTGCATCCGGGATTGAACCGCGAACTCGACTACAACGCTTACGTGGTCGAGCCGCACGCGGGCTATGTGCGGCAGTTCAGTCCGATTCGTGGGGCGCAGCCCGGAGACGCGACTCCGCGGCGTTATCAGGAAGCGCGCGAAGATCTGACCACGGATTACTTCTGGATATTTCCCAACTGGATGCTGAACTGCTATCCCGACAATATTTCGTTGAACGTCGTGTTGCCGGTCGCGCCTGATCGCTCGCTGGCCATTTTTGAATGGTACTTACCGGAGGGAGAACACCGGAGTGCGGCGGCCAAGGCCTCGGTGGAATTCAGCGATCAGATCCAGATTGAAGATGTTGGTATCTGCGAAAGGGTGCAGAAGAATCTGAGGTCGCGCAGCTATTCTCGAGGCCGCTTCAGCGTCAAGCAGGAAAAAGGCGTGCATGCGTTTCATCGCATGTATGCGGAGTGGATGAAAGCCGACCCACGGCCGAGTTCGACTGGTTAAGCGTTCTCCGCCTTTACCAGCAGGCAGGTAACGTCATCGTGCTGCGGAGTGTTGCCGACGAAGAGATCAAGTTCCGCCATCAGGCGTTTCAGCATCTCGCCTGGCGTGGTTGCGGCGCCCGCGCTGATTGCGCTCAGAAGCCGCGCTTCGCCGAATTCTTCCTGGCGGGCGTTTTCCGCTTCCACCAAGCCGTCCGTAAAAATAATCAGCCAATCGCCGGGGGCGAGCGCGACGCTGGCCGACTCGTACTTCGCCTCCGGCTGAATGCCGATGGGCAATCCGCCGACGTCGAGGCGCTCGATTGCTCCGTTACTACGGCGCAGGATCGGAGTGTTGTGACCGGCATTGATGTAGTTGAAAGTGCGCCGAGCCGCGTCGTACTCCGCCAGGAACGCGGTGGTGAAGCGCAATCCACCCTGGCTGTTCGAGCAAGCGTATCTGTTCATGTTCGCGACGAGTTCCGGCAGTGCGACCTGAGCGGTGGAAAGTGTCTTGAGGCTGGCCTGAAAAGTAGCCATGAGCATGGCCGCGGGAATGCTCTTGCCCGCGACGTCGGCCACGGCGAATACCACGCGATTCTCTTCGTTGGTTTTGCCGGGACGCGGAAACACGTCGTAGTAATCGCCGGCGACGGTGTTGGCGGGGCGGGTTGTGTAAGCCACCGAGATTCCGGGAATCTGCGGCGGAGCGCCGGGCAGCAGCCAGGTCTGGATCTCGCGCGCGATCTGCAAATCGCGCTTCATCACCACGCGGTCGCCGATCTCCAGCATCAGCAGCAGAAGGAGCAACAAGCCGCCCCAGAAATGGAGGTCGAGTTCGACCACGTGGGTTTCGTTTCCGGAGCCTTGATAATTAAAGCCTGTGCTGGGAAACACAAGCATGATCAGCGCCGCCAGCAGTAGCACCCGGCGCGCGGGCGAGAGCTTTTCGAGGACGGCCCAGAAGAACTCCTTGACGACATGCAGGCGGTGGCCGCGCCTGGTAAGACCTTCTGGAGTCTTGGCGGCGACATCCCGCGAATAGAGGCGGTAGCTGGTGCGGGCTTCCGTTTCGAACTGCGACCAGAGCTGGGTAAGCTCCATCCCTTCGGTGACCCGCTGCCAGAACCGGCGCAGCCGCCCTTTGAGGGGAATGCGTTGCGCGGAGGCGGGTTGGGCCGGTGGGGAAGCGGTCGCCATGAGAGCCTTTGATTATAGAGGAACAGACTGGGGAGATTTCCGATTGTTGAATTCCAGTAGTGGCTCAGGTTGAAAAGTTTGTCATTCCGAAGCGCAGTTTTATCGCGCGAGGAATCTGCTTTGGTCCGGCTAAAGAACAGCAGATTCCTCACCGGCAAAGAACGCCGGTTCGGAATGACAAAATGCAATGCTGTTCAAACTGAGCCACTATCCGACTTCCCCTTGCTGGTCTGGAGAGCCGTCGGCGCTTGGCGATCGCAAATTGCAAATTTCTAGAACAGTGTTAACTGCTCGTCGAAGGCCTGTGCTGGCCACTTTTTGGCGTACATCGTTCCTCGCGGGTCGGCGCGTCCGATGCCATACTTCCGGCGGAAGGCCGCGATGAGTTGTGCCACCCGCTTGCCGTAGGAAGGCGGCAGAAATGAGCGGTCCTGATAGCGTTGGCGGTAGTTCTCAACCAGATGCGGGAAGTGTTGCTCGAGGAACGGGAGAAAAACCGCCGCCGAGCAGGGCTTGAGAAACAAAGGCCCGGCAAAGATGTGTCCGGCTCCAGCCGCGGCGGCTGCGCGCACCACGGCCTCAAGATCCGCGGGGGCATCCGTAATGCCGGGCAGCACGGGCGAGCAGCTTACGCCCACCGTGAGCCCGGCTTCGCTGAGCTGGCGAACCGCGTCCATGCGTAAATCTGGACGGGGAGCGCGGGGCTCGAGAATCCGGGCCAGTTCGACGTCCAAAGTGGTTATGGTGATGTGGATCGACAATGCGTTGCTGCGCGACACCTCGCGGAGAAGATCGACATCCCGGACAATGAGATTAGACTTGGTAACAATCCCCAACTCGAAGCCGCGGTGCCGCGCGAACTCTTCGAGAATGCCGCGCGTGACTTCGTAGCGGCGTTCGGCGGGCTGGTAGGGATCGGTGGCGGTGCCCAGCGCAATGGGTTCACGCGGTTTAACCCGCCGCAGTTCGCGGCGCAGCAGTTCCGCCGTGTGCTGCTTGACGTAGATCTTCTGCTCGAACTCCGCGCCGTCGCGCATTTCCATGAATTCGTGGGTGTAGCGTGCGTAGCAATACTTGCAGGCAAACTCGCATCCGCGATAGGGATTGATGGTCCAGGTGAAGGGCAGGCTGCGGCGGCTGACGCAACGGTTCAGCAGGGATTTCGCCGGGAGCGTGAAGTATTCAACGTTGTGCCCCTCGCGCAGGGATTCGCCCTCGGATGCGAGCCGGGCGATGCCGACCAGCGGGGACTTCGGAGGAAGCGCGAACAGCGGCATGGCTGACGGTTGCATATTCGCCGTTTGTTCGCCTACGATAAGACTCTAGATCGGCATTTGTCAAGAGGGAAAAAGCAGCGGGCGAGACGCCCACTGCACAGCCGCCGGGACGGCGGCGCTACGGTTGGGCTGCCGGTTTTTCTGCCGGCTTCTCGAACAGCTTGGGATCGACCGTCGGATTGAACTCCAGCGTCGTGTATTCCGAGGTACTCGAGTCCTGGCCGTTCTGCTTGTTGTGGCGCAGAAGCGGAAGAGTCAATCCGTTCACCGGCTTCCAGTTGTCCAGGTCAGTCTCGCCCTGCACCGGCTGACCCTGGCTGAGGGTGCGGTAAGTTTCTTTCAGAATGTGCCCGCTCTGCCGGTCGACAAACCAGCGGATGGCGGTGCCTGCGGCATTTACATCGACAATGCGGGCCTCGATGTCGCCGACTTTCTCGGTTCCCGCGGCTCGGAAAAACACATCCGGATCCTTCCAGTGCGACGCGATGAAAACGGGATCGCGCTTGATCTGATCGAGAGTTTCCGCCTTCTGCGAGGCAGGGAAGTCGCGCATGCCTTGGCCCTGCATCGCCATGAAGGCCACATCCGGTGTGACCACGATATTCATGTTTCCGCCCGGAGTGTGCATTTCCGCGTGCAGATGATCGGGGAAAACGATGACGGTTTCCATTTGCATGGGGAACTCGCCCTGCGGAGTCTTCTGCGTAAGCGTCAGCTCGGCTCGCACGGACTTGATCGCGGTCAGTTTCGCTTCGCCGCCCATCGCCGCCACCACCTTCGCCGCTAAGGCTTTGCCCTCTTCATTCGATTCCGTAGGTTTGGCGTTTTCTTCTTCTTTCGCACCCGGTGGAGGCGGAATCGTGATATCGATTTCCTTCACGGCTCCGAGAGATGTCAGAGGCTTGTCAAACTCTTTCGTGTTGCCGACCACAAGCACTGCGAGTTGATCGCGATGCAGATACTTCGTGGCCACTCGATTCACATCGGCGGCAGTGACCTTTTGAATTTCCGCGGGAAACTTGTCGAGCCAATCCGCTGGGTATCCGTAGAACTCGTAGGTCGTGCGCTCGTCGAGAACTTTGTCGGGCGAGTCGAGGCGGAAGATGAACGCGTTCAGGATAGCGTCCTTCGCTTGCTTGATCTCGTTATCGGTGATGGGATGTTTGGCCAGATCGTCGATGTCTTCGTCGAGGGCCTGGATCGACTCGATGGTGGTCCCGCTCTTGGTTCCCGCGACGAACTGCAGAATGCCGGGATGCCCGAAATTTGTTCCGATGCCGCCACCCACGTTGTAGGCCAAGCCGCGTTTGGTACGAATATCGTTGAACAGCCGCGAGGAGAATCCGCCGCCGAAGGCCTCATTGAAAACGGCGATAGCATAGTAGTCGGGGTTGTTGCGCGTCGTGCCCAGCGCCACCATGTGAATGCTGCTCTGATTTACGTCTTCTTTCGGGATGAGGTAATACCCAGGTTTCGCGGGCTGGAACTGAATCCCGCCCTTGGGTTCGTCCTTCCTTGCGATGGGACCTTTGGGCCATGACTCAAAGGCGGCGCGCAGCTTGGCTTCCATGACTCCGGAATCAAAGTCGCCGCTGATGCCGAGAATGATGCTATCGGGATGGACATACGCTTTGTGCCAGTCGAGCAGATCCTGGCGGGTGATAGCTGCGATGGTGGAATACTCCGGCTCACGGGCGTAGGGATTGTCCGCACCGTAGGCGAGCTTGGCGGATTCGCGCGCCGCGATACCGCCGATCTCATCATTGCGCCGGGAGATGCTGTCGTCCGCCTGTTTCTGGGCGAGGTCGAGTTTGTCGGCGCGGAATTCAGGATTCCGCAGCAGGTCGGCGAAGACTGCGAAGACATCATCGAAGTCGCCTTTCAGGCAGCTTAGGCTGATGGTGGTGGAATCGGGACCGCCGCCGGTCTCGACTTTGGCCGCACGCACTTCCAGAAAATCGTCGAGCTGATCGCCGGTTTGGGTTTTGGTGCCACCGGTGCGCCAGACTTCACCGAAAATATCCACGAGTCCAATCTTGCCGGCGGGCTCGTTGCTCGAGCCGCCGCGAATGCGGGCCGAACCGTCAATCAGCGGCAACTCGTGATCTTCCTGCAGAAAGATCACCATGCCGTTAGAGAGTTCGATGCGCTTGGGCTGTTGCGGATGGAACGCGGGCAGAGTGGGGACGGGGATCTGCTGCCAGTTCGTAGCTTGCGCAGCGGTTTTTGGAAGAGGCATGAACACGGCGGCGGCCGCGAGAATGATCGAAAGAACAATCCGCTTGGAGTTCATTGCGCACCTCCCTCATCTGCCGAGCCTTGGTCGGGGCCTGGGTCGGATCCGTGATCACCGTCTTGTCCCGCGCCCTTGCCGGTTTCGATCACGCCTACGGTGCGGTTGGTATCGTAGAAGGTTTCGTTGGCCACGCGGCGGATGTCCGCCTTGGTTACTTTGTCGATTCGATCGACTGAGCGAAACAGTTCGCGCCAGTCACCGTAGCGAGTCTGGTAAGTGGCTAACTGCGTGGCCAGCCCCTCATTATCAGCCAGGTCGCGGAGCAGGTTTGCCTTGCTGCGAGTCTTGATCATCTTCAACTCGTCGTCGCTGATGTCTTCTTTCTTTAGGCGTTCAATCTCGGCGTGAATTGCGTCGGCCACTTCCTGCGTGGTGTGTCCGGGGAGCGGAAAAGCGTAGAAGGCGAACAAGTGCGGGTATTTGATGCCGGGCAGCCCGCTGAAGCCAGCGGAGAACGATGCGATCTTCTTATCGCGCACCAGAGCACGGTAAAGGCGCGAGGTGCGACCTTCCGACATGAGATCGGTAATCGCGTCAAACACGGCGTCGTCTTTGGTCATGTAGTCAGGACGGTGGTAGCCCTCAAGATAGAGCGGCTGGGTCTTTTCCATCAGCACGACCTTGCGCTCGGAGTTCTGTGGAGGCTCGGTAGTCGTGGTCTCATCGGGCTTATGGCGAGTGGGCAGGCGGCCCAAATATTTTTCGAGAAGCGGCATGATCTCGGAAGCCTTCACGTCACCCGCCACTGCAACCACCATGTTTGCGGGCACGTAGTATTCGTCGAAGAACTTCTTCGCATCGGTGGCCGAGAACGAATTGAGATCGGACATCCATCCTACGGTCGGCCGGTGATAGGGATGCGCCTCGAAGGCCGCAGCGTCGAACTGCTCCAGCAGACGGCCGATCGGGTTGCTGTCCGTGCGCAGGCGCCGCTCTTCGATGACCACGTTGCGCTCCTTATAAAACTCGCGCAGCACCGGATGGAGAAAGCGCTCGGACTCGAGATACGCCCACAGCTCGAGCCGGTTCGCCGGCAGTGAGTAGTGGTATGCGGTTTCGTCGTAATCGGTGAAGGCATTCAGATCCTGACCGCCGCTCTGTTCGACGATCTTGCCGAACTGGTTAGGGACTACGAATTTGTCGGCCTCGGCGATGGCGTCTTTCCACGCTTTTTCTAGCTCCTTCAACTTGGCCTCATCGCGGCCCACAGTCTTATCACGCTCCACAATGTAGGCCGCGTAGGCGGTCTCGACCTTCTCAAGCGCTGGCTTCTCGGCCGCGTAATCGGTGGTGCCGACCTTGTCCGTACCTTTGAAGGCCATGTGCTCAAACATGTGGGCCAGGCCGGTCTTGCCCATGGGGTCCTGGGCGGAACCGGCATCCACTAGGGTGAAGAAAGAAAAGACTGGCGCCTCCGGGCGCTCGCAGATGACGATGGTCAGGCCGTTCGGCAGCTTCTTGACGGTGATGCGCTTTTCAAAAGATGCCACATCTTGGGCAGCGGCGAGCGCAGTCAGAAGCAGAAAGAGAGCCAGAGGCTTAAGTGCATGTCGTTTCATCGGACCTCCAGAAGGTCGGCGAACTTCGGACGGACAAGTTTGGACAACCGTTATTAGACGAACATTCAGGGCAGAAGTTTGAAATTACGTGGCGGGCAGGGAGGTTGTCAAACCGGCGGAGTGCATTCAGTTCAGGAACAGCGTAGGAAACAGCCGCATTTTGCGTTGAGCCGGGTTTAAGGCACAATGCCTCCTGGAGCGAACGCGCAATGGATTCGAGCATCGAGGTTCAGGGAAAGCAACTCAAGCTGTCGAATCTGGAAAAGGTTCTGTATCCCGCCACGGGATTCACCAAACAGCAGGTCATCGACTACTACGTTCGCATTGCTCCGGCGATGGTGCCGCATCTAGCCGGGCGACCGCTCACGCGCAAGCGCTATCCCAACGGCGTGGATGAGGAATTCTTTTATGAAAAGAACGCGCCCCAGCACCGTCCTGACTGGGTGAAGACCGTTCCCATCTGGAGCGGCAGAAATCGCCGCACGATTCATTACATTCTCGCCGACGATCTGGCAACGCTGGTCTGGCTGGCGAATCTGGCGGCGATCGAACTGCATCCGTCACTTTCCTTGGCGGAAGACATAACCTGTCCTACGATGATGGTCTTCGACCTCGATCCCGGACCGCCGGCAAACATTGTGCAATGCTGCCAGGTTGGGCTGTGGCTGCGGGAAATCTTCGAACATTTCGACCTGCAGAGTTTCCCCAAGACTTCGGGATCGAAGGGACTGCAGATCTACGTTCCCCTCAACACTCCAACCAATTACGAATCGACCAAGACTTTTTCCCACGCTCTGGCGCAGTTGCTTGAACATGAACATCCCGAGCTGGTTGTTTCGGACATGAAGAAGCAAGTGCGAACCGGAAAAGTATTCGTCGACTGGAGCCAGAACGATGAGCACAAGACGACCGTGGCCGTGTACTCGCTGCGGGCGCGCGAGCACCCCACGGTTTCGACGCCGGTATCGTGGGAGGAAGTCGAACGCGCTCTCAAGAAGAAGGATGCGAGCCTGCTGGTATTTGAGGCTAAGCAGGTGATTGCGCGGGCGGAGAAGATGGGCGATCTGTTCGCGCCGGTGCTCGATTTCAAGCAGCGGTTGCCGGAACTCAAGGGGGTTGCGGCCTCCGCGGCGGCAGCGCAGCCGGCAATCTCGATTGCCGCTCAAGCGGAAGAAGAACCGGAGGACGCCCGCCGCCGCACCGTGCGAAAAAACGAGAAGAAGGTGCACGCGCGCAAGCCGGGGCGCAAGGTATAATCCCGTCCGCCACGAATTTGCTTCGAGACTTCGAGACTTTGCCATGCCTCAACTGTTGGTCGGGACATCGGGATGGGCCTATCCGAGCTGGAAGCCCGACTTCTATCCAGCCAAACTCGCGCAGAAGAAGTTTCTTGGCCACTACGCCACGCGGCTCAATACGGTCGAGGTGAATTTCACTTTCCGGCAGCTTGTGAAAGAGACGACGATCCAGAACTGGATTCAGGAAACGCCGGCGCACTTCCGATTTGGCATCAAGGCTCACCAGGTGATCACGCACATCAAGCGATTGAAAGGCACCGAAGATTTTGTACCACGCTTCCTGGCCACAATTGAGCCGCTGGCCAGCGCCGGCAAGCTGGGGCCGGTGCTATTCCAGTTGCCGCCAAATCTGAAAGCGGATACCGCGCTGCTCAAGGATTTTCTCGCGCTTCTTCCGCGTACACTGCCGGCGGCGTTTGAATTCCGTCACGAGTCGTGGTTTACCGATTCGTCCTGGGAGCTATTGAGATCCTACGGCGCCGCTCTTTGCGTGGCTGAGACTGAAGAACGCACCACGCCGGATGTGGTCACCGCGGCATTCGTCTATTATCGGTTTCGTAAGCCAAGCTATACAGGAGACGAACGGCGGGACATGGTGTCGCGCATCGGCGAACACCTGCAGGCGGGCCGCGACGTGTTTGCTTACTTCAAACACGAGGAGACCCCGGAAGGAGCGTTGTATGCAGTGGATCTGCTTCGCGACGCGAGCCATGCCTAGCCGGCCACAACTTTAGGCGACCAGTGTCCGCCCGGCATCCTTCTGATCACTTCCGCCAGCGTCCGATAACGCGCATACTCTTTGCTATCCCCTCACCATGGCGTCCGAAGCAAATTCGCGCGTGCTCTCTGGCTTTCTCGACTATTTGAGAATCGAGAAGGGCCTGGCGCCGCTTTCCGTCAGCGCTTATACCACCGACATCGGCCAGTTCTCGGAGTTTCTGGATAAGCGCAGGCAGGTGCTGCAGACCGCTCGCCGAATCGATGTACGCGATTTCCTGCAGCAGCTTTTTTCTCATCAAGTGGATGGCCGCAGCGTGGGAAGAAAACTCTCGGCGCTGCGTCATCTCTATCGCTACCTGCTGCTGGATAAGAAACTGGAACACGATCCCACGCTGAACATCGAATCGCCACGGCAATGGAAGGTTTTGCCGAAAGCGCTGGCGCGCGACGAGGTGGAAGCGACTCTGGCCGCTCCTCTTGCGCGGCAAAACGCTAGAGCAGCAAGCATTCCAAACGGATCAGCCGCGCTGGCGGCCCGTGATCGAGCGATGCTCGAAGTTTTCTATGCGGGCGCGCTGCGGGTTTCGGAGATTGTCAGCGCGAAGTTGGAAGATCTGAAGCTCGATGCGGGATATATGTTAGTGCGCGGCAAGGGCGACAAGGAACGTGCGGTGCCGCTGGGGAGATCGGCGCAGGACGCGTTAACTCAGTATTTGGCCGAGGCGCGTCACCTGCTGGCGGCGGGGAAGCAAAGTGGGAAATCGACCACCACCGCCGCTTCCGCAAGGAATTCGCCTCTGCTGTTCATCGCTCGTGGAGGCCGGAAGCTGACGCGCCAGCGAATTTGGCGGATGGTGCGGGCAGCCTCGGCTTCTTCCGGGCGCGCTGCCTCTCCGCACATGCTGCGTCATTCCTGCGCCACACACATGGTGGAGAACGGCGCCGATCTTCGGACAGTTCAAACCATCTTGGGCCATGCCGACATTTCAACGACTCAGGTTTATACGCATCTGGCACTGGACCGGCTCAGGACCGTGTACCAGAAGCATCATCCGAGGGCGAAGGCGAGATGAGATTTGCTGCGAAAAGAAAGTCCACCACGGAGGCACGGAGCCACGGAGAAAAGCATTTAAGGCTTTCTCCGTGGCTCCCTGATAATCCCGAGCTTTCATGACTGAGACCAGGCAGATCCAAACGACAGTCGCCAAAGCGGTCGCTGACTTTATCCGCCATCTGCGCGAGCGCAATGCCTCGCCGCACACGATCAAGGCTTACAGCCGGGATCTGTCGCTCTTTGCGGTCTACGCCGGTTCGCGCGGATGGAAGCAGATCGACCACATCGCCGTGCGCGGATTTCTGTCACAACTTTACGAAAACAGGTTGAGCAAAACTTCCGTGGCGCGGGCTTTGGCTGCGGTGCGATCTCTCTATCGCTGGCTGGCGCGGGAAGGCGTCGTGGAGCAGAATCCGGCGAAGCTGGTGGCCACGCCCAAGCTTCCCAAGAAACTTCCACGCGTGCCGACCATTGAAGAGATGAACTCGGTAATCGATGGCCAAATGCCTGAGGTCGCGGCGTTTCCCGCGCGTGACCGGCTCATGCTCGAACTGCTCTACGGATGCGGTATCCGCAATTCGGAGCTCACCGGGATCAATCTGGACGACATTCGGCTGAGTGCCGAGGCCATTCTCATACGGGGCAAGGGGAAAAAGGAACGCTACGTTCCGTTCGGCCATTCGGTGAAGATGGCGCTCGCAGCGTATCTTCCCGGGCGCCAGAAGGTTTTCGAAGCGATCCGCAGGCATGCTCCTGCCTTGCTGATCAACCGGCGTGGCGGCCGGCTCACTACGCGCAGTGTCGGCCGCATCGTCAAGAAGATCGCCGTCGCCAAGGGCCTCTCCCCCGACGTGCATCCGCACACGCTGCGCCATGCCTTCGGCACCCACATGCTGGAAGAAGGCGCAGACCTGCGCGCCATTCAGGAACTGCTGGGTCACGAGCGCCTCGCGACTACGCAGCGTTATACGCAGTTATCGATGAAGCATGTGTTGCAGGTATACGACCAGACGCATCCGCGAGCGAAGTAAAGTAGCGCCGCCGTCTCGGCGGCCCGCGAGAGCATCTTAAACCGCGCGTCCGAGGACAAGATGCCCCCCGGACAGCCGGCGGGACGCCGGCGCTACCAAGTGACGGCCGTCAACGCCGCAGCCCTTCCCACATCTCGACCACGCGCGCTTTCAATTGCGCAGTCAGCTTTTCGTAGGTTTCCTCCGACGCCTCGCTCTCCCTCGGAGGGATGATTGGGTCTCCAAACTGCATCTTCAGCGGCGCGAATCGCTGGAAAGATTTGTTTCTTGGCCAAACTTCATAGAAGCCTTCGATCGCGATGGGAACGATCGGTACCTGCATGTGAATCGACAAGATGGCCGCACCCTTCTTGAAGATTCGCGGAGTGCCGTCGATCGAGCGCTCGCCTTCGGGATAAAGAATGAGCGCACGCCCCTGTCGCAAGCCAAATGCACCGGCACGCATAGCGGGAATCAGATTCGCGTCCGGGTCGACGACCAGTATCCTGAGCGAATGTGCCAGCCGCAACATAAATCCTTTTCCGAAGATTTCGCTCGTGCCCACGGCAAAAACGTTGTCAAACACCTCCGGCGGCAAAATGCTAGCCAGGATGAGCGGATCAAGATAGCTCTGGTGATTAGAGGAGAGGATGTAGGCGCCAGTCTTCGGCAGTTTCTCGATTCCGCGCACGCGTAAATGAAAGCGGTCGAACGCAATCACTTGTACGAGCCGCGAAACCATGTACCAGAATGCATTGCTAACCGGCTGCGGCTGGGCCAGCGAAAGTACGTCGGCGGTATCCGGTGTCTCGGCGAAGATTGCCTTCCAGCCAGCAAAGTGAGGGCGCGCACCGGCGCTGCCCACGCCACTGGCCGCGCTTTGCAGAACGGCGTCCACCAAGTCGCGCACCGTGTAAATCTCAGCCAGCTGCGATTCCTCGACATTCCCGCCCAGTTGTTCTTCGATTTGGCTGAGCAACTCGACGCGCTGCATCGAGTCGAGCCCCAGGTCGAGTTCCAGATTGTGAGCGGGTCGCAGGGTCGGAGGTGCGGTGCGCGCTGCCTCGCGAATAATCTTCAGCGCCCGCTGCACGTCCGGCTGATCGAGCCATGCCGTCTCGTCTGCGTTCAATGACTGTTCGGCCGGCAATTCGGAATCGTCCGCAACTGTCCGCGGCTGGTTCGCCTTAACCCGCTTCTCCACTTCGAAGCGCTTGATCTTCCGCGTCGTGGTGCGAGGCAAGTCCTCCTGCCATATCTCATAACTGCCGATGCGCTTGGTGGAAGCGATCTGCTGCGACAAGCTTTCGATATCGAAGCGGATGACTTCCTTCGCGTTCACGATCTTTTTCTGGCGCAGCACGTCGAAGTTGGGCACGATTACGGCGTGCAAGCGGTCGCCACCTTCTCCGGGCTTACCCTCCAGCCCCAGCACTGCCAGTTCTTTGATGTAGGGCGACTTCAGGTAGTGCGCTTCCACTTCTTCGGGATAAATATTTTTCCCGTTGCTGAGCACGATCACTTCTTTCCTGCGGCCGGTCAGAAACAAATTGCCGTCGGCATCGAAGTAACCGAGATCACCGGTATAGAACCATCCCTCACGCAACACGGCCGCAGTCGCATCCGGGCGGTTCCAATAACCTTTCATCACGACTGCCCCACGCAAGACGATTTCGCCTGTAGCCGGGCTATCATCTTCCTGCGGTTGCAGGTCAACGATTTTGCCCTCCACGCCCTTCATGGCTTTGCCCACCGATCCAATCACATTATTGTTTGGAGAATTCGCAAACACGGCGGCGGTTGTCTCCGTCAGGCCATAGGCTTGCAGCACGTCGATGCCGAGATTGTGGAAATCGGTTGCAATCTCGGGATCGAAGCGCGATCCACCGGTCACCAGATAACGCATCTTCTGGCCCAAAGTCTGGTGGATCTTCCCAAACAAAATTGACCCAGCGTTGACGCCGACCTTCCGCAGGCTGCGGTTGAACGCCACCAGAGCTTTGAATACTTTTTGCGTCAGGGCCCCTCGGTTCTCGATTTCTTCAAAGATCCGCTCGTGAATCAGATAAAAGAATTGCGGCACCACGGCAAAAGCGGTGATGTTGCGTTCGCGCAGAGCGCGCAAAAGCTCGGTCGTGTTCAGAGTCTCCAGGTACACCACGCGCGAGCCTTTTACCAACGGAAGAAGCAGATTAGCCATCTGTGCAAGCACGTGAAACATGGGCAATACACCCAGCAATGCGTCCTCGGGGCCGATGTCGACCCAGTTGAACACAGCTTCCACTTCACCCAGAAAGTTAGCGTGGGTAAGCATGACGCCCTTGGGGTCGGCGGTAGTTCCCGAGGTGTAAAGCAGGGAAGCGAGGTCTTCCGGCACCGACTGCGCAGGCTGGAATTTTCCCGGGCCGCCGTCGAAAATCGCCGGCAGGTTTCCTAGCCAGTGTTCATGGATGGAATGCTGGACCATGCGGTCGGGGTCCATGAGTACGAGCCCAAGGTTCAGGTCGGCGACCGCCTCCCGCGCCGCTTGCGCATGTCGCGCATCGCAGAAAAGGGCGGAACTCCCGCTGTCTTTGAGTAGCTTGGCCAGTTGATCGGCGTGTAGCGCTGTATCGAGCGGGACCACCGCGCATCCCGCGGCGATAATTCCCAGATACGCCGCTACCCAACGGGGATGGTTATCCGCCACAATGGCCAGCCGCGATTCTCGCGCGAAGCCGTTCTCGATGATCCACCGCCCGACGGATTCGGCCATCCGGCGAAGTTCGGAATAGGTGCAACTCTCGTTGCGATCATGGCGTTGGAGTTCCAGTGCGACGTTGTCCGGCCAGCGCTCGGCACATTCGACAAAACGGTCGTAGAAAGTGGGCATGAGTCGTGTGGAATATACATGAAAAAAGCGAGAACCGCCGAGAGCCTTGTGCGGTACCCGCCGTTGTTTCGGCGGATCCTCGTCCTGCATCCAATATGCTAGGCTAAAATAGATACGCTGGGGCAGCTCCCGCCCGCTAAGGATTTCACGGTTTGATTAACACTCTGATTGGTAAGGTCTTTGGGACCAAGAACGAACGGGTGGTCAAGAGCATGATGCCCAGGGTTGCGGCTATCAATGCCCTTGAGCCGCAGATGCAGAAGCTCAGTGACGCCGAACTCCGCGCCAAAACGGACGAGTTCCGGCAGCGCATTCAGGATAGGCTGAGCCGTTTGATTCCCGGAGCGACCCCGAACTCTGAGGCCGAAACTGAAGACGATCCCGACCGCACAAAACAGATCGAGAAAGAGCAGTACGAAGTTCTGCAAGAGGTGTTGGACGAGATTCTCGTAGAAGTCTTCGCCGTGGTGCGCGAGGCCGGACGCCGTGTGCTCAACATGCGGCACTTCGACGTGCAGCTGATCGGCGGCATGGTGCAGCACAAGGGCATGATCTCGGAAATGAAGACCGGCGAAGGCAAAACGCTGGTTGCTACGCTTCCCGTCTATCTCAATGCTCTCAGCGGACGCGGCGTGCACGTGGTCACGGTCAACGACTATCTGGCCAAGCGCGATTCCGAATGGATGGGCAAGCTCTATCGCTTTCTCGGCCTCACGGTGGGCGTGATCGTTCATGATCTCGACGACGAGCAGCGCCGCGCAGCCTACGCCGCCGACGTGACCTACGGCACCAACAACGAGTTCGGCTTCGACTATCTGCGCGACAATATGAAGTTCGATCTCAAAGATTGCGTGCAGCGCGGCCATAATTTCGCCATCGTCGATGAAGTCGATTCCATCCTCATCGACGAAGCCCGCACGCCACTTATCATTTCGGGTGCCAGCGAGGAATCGACCGACAAGTATTACCGCGTGAACCGCATCATCCCCAAGCTCGAAAAGGGTGAGGAACTTGAAGTCGCCCCCGGAGAGCCTGCCCAGCTCACCGGCGACTTTGTGGTCGACGAGAAGCACCGAAATATCACGGTCACCGATGAAGGTTGGAACAAGGTCGAGCAAATGCTCGGCATCGGCAACATCGCGGACCCGGAGAACTGGCCGCTCAAGCATCACGTTGAAACTGCGATCAAGGCACACGCTCTCTATCGCCGCGACGTGGAGTACGTGATCAAGGACGGCGAAGTTATTATCGTCGACGAATTCACTGGGCGCATGATGCCCGGCCGCCGCTGGTCGGATGGCCTGCACCAGGCCATCGAAGCCAAGGAAGGCGTGAAGATCGAACGCGAGAACCAGACCCTCGCCACCATTACTTTCCAGAACTACTTCCGCATGTTCAAGAAGCTCTCCGGCATGACGGGCACCGCGGAGACCGAAGCCACCGAATTCGATAACATCTACAAGCTGGAAGTGATGGTCGTTCCGACCAACAAGCAAATGCTGCGGCTGGAGAATCCCGACGTTGTTTTTCGCACGGAGAAAGAAAAGTACTTCGCGGTCGCCGATGAGATTCAAAAATTGGCGGAAAAAGGCCAGCCCGTGCTGGTAGGTACCACGTCGGTGGAAAAATCCGAGCGTCTCGATCAGTTGTTGAAAAAGAAAGGCATCAAGACCCACGTGGTCCTGAACGCCAAGTTTCACGAGCGCGAGGCGGAAATCGTCGCCCAGGCGGGGCGCAAAGGCGCGATTACGATTGCCACCAACATGGCCGGCCGCGGCACCGACATTCTGCTGGGCGGCAATCCAGAATTCATGGCCAAGCAGGAGATGGTGAAGAAGGGGATTGCGCAGCAACTGCGCGTGGCCGAGGGGAAAATTGAAGGCCCGCAGGAAGACGGCACGACTTCAATCTTCTACTACAACGGCAACGAGTACACCGTGCCGACCGATAAGTGGAGTGAGGCCTTCGCCCGCTACAAGGCACATACGGACAAAGAGCACGACGAAGTCGTCGCCGTGGGCGGCCTGCACATTCTCGGCACTGAACGCCATGAGTCGCGCCGTATTGATAACCAGCTTCGCGGTCGCGCCGGTCGCCAGGGCGATCCCGGCTCGTCGCGCTTCTACCTTGCGCTTGAAGATGACCTCATGCGCATCTTTGCCAAGGAGTGGGTTTCGAAACTGCTCGAGCGCCTCGGCATGGAGGAAGGCATTCCCATCGAGTCGAAGCTGATCAGCCGCCGCATCGAGACGGCACAGAAGGCAGTGGAAGGCCAGCACTTCGAATCCCGCAAACATCTGCTCGAATACGATGACGTGATGAACAAGCAGCGCGAGGCCGTCTACGGACTGCGCCGCCGTTTACTCGAAGGGATGGATCAGAAAGACTTGATCCTGGAAGATTATGTCTCCGCCATTCTCGGCGACCTGATGGATGAGTATTGCCCGCCCAAAGGCCATGCCGTCGACTGGAATATCAAAGGATTGAAAGACGCGGTCTTCACCCGCTTCGGCGTCGATTTCATCGCCGAGGGCGTGAAACCCGAAGCGCTGAACCGGCAGGAGCTCGGCGACGCCATTTTCGAAAAACTGAGAGAGCGTTACGACGCCAAGGAAAAGCTGATCGGCCCCGAGGCCATGCGCCATCACGAGCGCATGATCATGCTCAGCGTGATCGACCAGCAATGGAAGGATCACCTCCTCAGCATGGACCACCTCAAGGAGGGCATCGGCCTGCGCGGCTATGGCCAGCACGATCCGCTGGTCGAGTACAAGAAAGAATCGTTCGAGATGTTCGAAGCGATGCTGCAGCGCTTCCAGGAAGACACGGTCCGCTATCTCTACCTGATGCAGATTATCGAGCGGCCAGCGGACGCTCGACCTGCCGCTACGCCGGGAGGCCAGCCTGCTGGACAGAGCGCGGAGCCCGGAGTTCCGTCGCAGCAGGGAACTGGCGGGAACGGACATCGTCCGCCGCGCCTGGTCGCAACTTCCGCCGATGATCTGGAAGAAGCCTTCATGCGCCGCAAACGCCGCGAACTCGAACAGGCGCGCATGGCTGGAGCCGGGGACGTGGCGCCGGTGCAGCAAGTTGTGCGCGGGCAGGAAAAAGTGGGCCGCAACGATCCTTGCCCCTGCGGGTCAGGTAAGAAGTTCAAGAAGTGCCACGGGGCGTAAGCCGCGAAGGACCATGTGGGGACAGCCGCCTCGGCTGTCCAGCGGAGCGCAGCGAGGCACCCCTACGGTCAATGCCGGCCGTGTTTCGATCTTTCCATTGCTTTGAACGTCATCTCCTCAACCCGGCTTTTCGTCCGATCCTTCCACTCCAGAAACAGCGTCGCATAATTCTTCGTGATGTAATCGGCCGCACTCACTCCCAGTTTTCTTGCGGTCGCATCAATCCACCGCGGCGCGCCTTCGATCTCGCAGAAATTTCCGATGGGCGTTTGATCGACGACGACCTGGCCTTTTCCATCCGTCCACTCGGCGCGAAGCTTTTCGTAGCGGAACGACTGTGCGTAGCCCAGAGCCCGCAGAATCAGATCCATCTTCTTCCCGTCGGCGACCACCGTCTCTAACTCCTCGCGGCTGCTGTGCCGGCCAGTCTTCTTCTTGGCTTTATGCGTCAGCGTCCACTCCGAGCCGTACTGGCGCAGCCGCAACAGTTGTTGCCGTCCGCGCAGGACTTCGCCTGGAAGATCGTACAGCGTGTTCATCTCGTGGCTGCGCTTGGTGACAATGCGAAATCCCGCGGCTCGCAGCTTGCGCGCGAGCGTCCGCGTGTCCGCGACGCGAAACTTGATCTCGATTTCTCTGGTTGAGGCCATCCAAGGAAGTATAAAAGGGTCCACGCGGTTGCGGGGTCCCGGGCGACGATTAACGGCCAACGACTAACACCAACGGCCAACGGCCAACGACAAACGACAAACGACTAGGAAAACGTCGGCAGCTTCACCAGATCGTTTTGCGGCACCGACTCCAGCGGTTCGCCGGCCTTGCGCCAGGCGGTCAATCCGCCGACGATCACGAACGTGTTGAATCCTTTTTCCCGCAGCAGATGCGCCACCCGGGCGCTGGTTCCTTCGCGCGCTCAAGTACAGTAGAGATAAATATCTTTGTCCTTGGGTAGATTCTTGATCTCGTCTTCAAGATTATTGGGCTCGATGCGAATCGAGTTCTTGATGCGCGCCGACCCCGAGTCGTAGTAGCCGTGGCTGCGAACGTCGACGATCAGCACCCGGCTTGCATCTTCGGAGGCCAGACGCGCGGCCAGTTCCTGAACCTGGATCCGGGGCACCACACGATACATCTTGTTCTTGCCATACTGCCGGATGCGGTAGATCGCATAGACCACCAGCGCCGCGATGACCACCCCTTCCATGGCGCGCCCAGCTGCGTGAAAGCCGCGCAGGATCACCGCCAGAAAATCGCGCGAAATGTACCCGACCACCAGATACGTCGAGGAATAGAACAAGGCCCCAACCAAGTCCAACTGCAAAAACTGCCAGAAGCGCATCTTCATGCTCCCGGCCAGGGGCGCCGCCATGGTGTTGACTCCGGGGATAAACTTCGCAATCACCAGCGTGACCTTGCCGCGCTTGTAGAAGGATTCCGCTGAGCGAAGAATGCAAGTTTCCGGATTGATCGATACGCGGCAGAGGAATCCCAGCAGTAACCAGCCCATGTAGCGTCCCAGCCAGAACTGCACGGTATCACCTAGCAGCAAAGCCACAACCGCCGCCGCAAGAACATAAGGACCCCACAACGTGTGCGCCGCGACCGCAGCTCCCGCCGCCACCAACGCGATTGCCGCTGGGAAGGGAAGCCCGATCGCCTCTGCCAGCAGCAGGCTGAAAATCCAGACATAGCCGTGGCGCGCCATCAATAGAAACAAATTCATAGACAATCTTGGATAAGGAAAATCAGGAAAGGGTTCAGTATAAACAAAGCCGGCCGATTGCCCGGTGGACAATTGGCCGGCAAAATTGCGGGATAGCCTGTCGTCCCCGCGCCACAAAGCGACCTAGTGATTCATCGAACCGCCGCCCATCGCATCAGCCTTCAGCATCGTGACGCTCATCACATGGATCGCGTGCTTGTCGGCGTAAACGTGAGCGCTAAGTTGCACGTGGTGACCTTCGTGCCCCTTAAGTGTCTCGGGGTTTATTACATCCCAGCTCTTGCCATCCTTGTCGTTGACGAACGTGTACTTGTCGCCGTCGGCTTTGATCGTACCCTTCAGGGTCATCAGCGGAGCTTTTGGCGCCATCTGATCGGACTGAGTTGGAGACATTGTTCCGTTCTGTTGAGCGAAGGCGGTGAAGCCCATCGCGAGAGTTAGTGCCAGCAGACAAACCGCTACATTTTTCATTGAGAATCTCCTAATCGGTGAATGTGAAATCCCGGCCAGGTCCCTACTGCTATTTCTACTACGTAACTGGGGTCACGAACGGATTTGTTCGCCTCCGCGGTCGTGATCTCAGCACTTCCTGCGTTCGAAAGCTCTTAACCTACTTTTCGCGCGCCACCACGAACTCTGGCGCCCACAACAGCGCGCGCTTAATCTCGGAATCCGGAAAAGTACAGATCGCCTTGCGCGCTGACTCCGCATAGCGTGCGGCGCGATCAGTCGCGGCTTCCAGCGATCCGTAGCGCTGCAGGATCTCCATGATCTGCGCATGGGTTACACCATTGAAAGCCCGGTCGCGAAGAATCGTTTCAATCTTGTGTCGTTCCTCCGCGGTACAGCGCTCCAGCGCGTGGATCACCGCCATGGTCACCTTTCCCTCGCGCAGATCGCTGGCCACGGGCTTGCCCAAAACATCTTCGGACGCGGTGAGATCGAGCACGTCGTCCACGATTTGAAACGCCATCCCGAGGTCGTGCCCGTACCGGCCAACAGCCTCTTCCTGCGCGGCGGTCGCTCCTCCGAGAATCGCCCCCAGCCGCATGCAGACGGAGAATAGGCATGCTGTCTTGCGGTAAATGAGATCGAAATGCTCTTCGAGCGTGATCAGCTTTCCGAGCTTCTCCATTTGCAGCAGTTCGCCCTCAACCATCTGCTGCGTCAGTTCGATCAGCGTATCGAGAATGCGGAAGTTGCGTTCCTGCACCGCTACCTTGAAAGCCTGCATATAGAGCCAATCGCCAGCCAGCACGCACTTGGAGTTGCCCCATTGCGTATTGGCAGCGGGCCGTCCGCGGCGCGTCTTGGCCTCGTCGATGATGTCGTCGTGTACCAACGTGGCGGTATGAATGATCTCGACCACGGCACCTAGCCGCACCGCACCGCTCCCTGCGTAATGGAAGAGCTTGGAAGAGAGGAAAAGAAGTGCCGGACGAATCCGCTTGCCACCCCCAGCCCGCAGATACTCCCCGATCTCGGTGATCGCCTTTACGTCCGAGATGGTGTCCTGCCCGAACTCGCTTTCCAGCGCGGCGAGATCCTCGTGCAGCAGGTCGAAGATTTCTTTTCCGTTAATGAGAGGAGGTGCGCTCAATGTGGATTCCAAACGATCCGAATCTCCACCACGGAGGCACAGAGTCACGGAGAAAAACAAACTGAAGAAGATCTTTGTTTACTCCGTATCTCCGTGCCTCCGTGGTAGATTTGCCTCTAATTCGTCCGGTAATTCGTAAACTGCAAATCGATCCCAAAATCGTGCTGGCGCAGCATGGCGATCACTTCCTGCAGCGTGTCGCGGTCCTTGCTGCTGATCCGCACCAGGTCTCCCTGGATCGAAGCCTGCGCTTTCCTCTTCGAATCCTTGACCAGCTTCACGATCTCTCGCGCTTTTTCGATGGCGATGCCCTGCTGCATCGTGACCTTGCGCTTCGCCGTTCCCCCGGTCGCGGGTTCGACCGCGCCGTAGGTCAATCCCTTCAACGAAACGCCGCGCTTGACCAGTTTCTGCTGCAGAATGTCGTTCACCGCCTTCAGCTTGTACTCGTCGGCCGAGTGCAGCACGATCGCGTCTTTCTCCAGTTCGATATTCGACTTTGAATCCTTCAGGTCGAAACGCGTGTGGATTTCCTTCAACGCCTGCTGGATGGCGTTCGATACCTCCTGCAGCTCTATCTTGCTCACGATGTCAAAACTGTTATCGGGCATCGGATTTCAGTTCTTTCTGAAATGATGGAATCACTCTAGAGAGTACCAGAAGAATGGTGCACAGACGAGGGTGAAGGCGCCGATACTTTGCTTTCAGCAATTTCAGCCAGTTTGAAAAAACTGTAGAAATTGTCAGTTGTCTGCCGGCCGATTTCTTCCATCGCCAAACCTCGCAACTCGCCCAGCTTCCGCGCTGTCTCCTTCACGAATGCCGGTTCGTTCCGTTTCCCCCGATTCGGCACCGGCGCTAAATAGGGCGAGTCGGTCTCAATCAGCATTCGTTCGAGCGGAACCTGCAGTGCCGCATCTCGAATTTGCTGTGCTTTGGGAAAAGTCAAATTGCCCGCAAACGAAATCATGAATCCTATATCGAGCGCGCGCTTCGCCTGTGGCCAGGTTCCGGTAAAGCAGTGCAGAATTCCTCCCAGCCCCTTCGCAGCCCAATGCTCTTGCATCAGTTTGAAGCAATCTTCCCAGGCGTTGTCGCTGCCTTCCGACGGGCGACAGTGAATCACGATGGGCAGCTTCGCGGCCGCCGCTAATTCCATTTGCCGTGTAAAGGCTTGTTTCTGCACATCGCTCTCCGAGTGATCGTAGAAATAGTCCAAGCCGATCTCGCCCCATGCGATCACCTTGGGATGCTTCGCGAGACACTCCATGTTCTGATAAGCATCTTCATCCGCAAGCCGGGCTTCGTGCGGATGAATGCCTAACGTCGCGTAAATGAAATCGTACTCCTCCGCTAATCGGATCCCGCAATCCACCTGATCAGGACCGTCGCCGTTGCCGATGGCGACCACGGCCTGCACTCCGGCCTCGCGCGCACGCGCAATCACCCGCTCGCGATCGGTGTCGAACTGCTTGCCATCGAGATGTGCGTGCGAATCTACGAACATGGCCGTTGGTCGTCGGTCGTTGGTCCTTGGCCAAAAAACCTCAAATCTCTAGCATAATGACGGCGCTTCTTGCCCACTATCGAGCAACTCAGGTTTGCGATTCTTGTCTTACTAGAGTTCGCCACAGGTCGGGTCGGCTAAAGACCAACCACAAACGGCCAACGACCGCTTCATTTCAGCCTGGCTCCCACCGGCACATCCTCCAAAAAAGCTGCCAGCACTGGCTTTCCGCCTTCCAGCGACGCCGCTACGATCATTCCATTCGATTCCATCCCCCGCAGCTTGCGCGGCGCGAGATTCGCCACGATCACCACTTTTCGCCCGATCAGCGTCTCCGGTGCATACGCTTCAGCGATCCCCGCCAACACCTGCCGCACTTCGGTTCCAATATCAATCTCCAGACGCAAGAGCTTGTCTGCCTTCGGCACTCTCTCCGCGACCTTCACCAACCCGACGCGGAGGTCGACCTTTAAGAAGTCATCGATCGAAATTTTTTCGCTGGTCGTCGAAACTGCAGCCGGCGCTATCGGCGCCGGAACCGCCTGCGGCGCAATCGCCTCCATCGCAGGAGCGGGAGCGTCCCCTGCCGGCATAACTCTGTGCTCCTCTTCCATCTTCTGCATCCTTTCGATCGCGCTCTTGTCGGCGCGCGGAAACACGGGCTGCACTTCGCCCAACTTCGTGCCCAAGGGGAGCTGTCCCCAAGCCAGTTCGCCCAGGGCAAGCTTCTTGATATCTCCCAATCCGATTTGCGCCCAGATCTTCGCCGTCGCATCCGGTATCACCGGATGGGCCAACGCCGTCGCAATCCGCAACGCCTCAGCCGCTGTATAAAGCACCGTTGCCAGACGCGAGCGGCTATCCTCGTCTTGTTTTTCACCCAGCGCCCACGGCTCATTCTCCACGATGTACTTGTCCACCGCAGCTACCAAAGCCCAGGCGGCTTCCAGCGCCCGAGAAAACTGGAACTGATCGAACAACGTGCCAAATTCGCGAATCGTCTTTCGCGCGGCCTCGGCGATGGCGTCGTCACCAACCGTTCTTGACGCCCCACGCGATGGATACGGCACCTCACCCTTGAAATAGCGGTTGATCATGGTCAGCGTACGGCTGGCCAGATTTCCCAGTCCATTCGCCAGGTCGGAGTTATACCGCTGCACCAGCGCATCGAAGGAAAACGATCCATCCTGCCCGAACACGACTTCGCGCAACAGAAAATAGCGCAGCGCGTCCGCGCCCAGTACGTCGAGAATCGTTTCCGTGCGCACGATATTCCCGCGCGACTTCGACATCTTGCTCTCTTCGAACAGCAGCCAGCCATGCGCCACGATTGTCTTGGGAACCGGCAACCCCGCCGCCATCAGAAACGCCGGCCAGTACACGCAATGGAAGCGGACAATCTCTTTCCCGATCATTTGCACGTCCGCCGGCCAGAATTTCTTGAATGCCTCCTGCGCTCCCGCGTGCGAGGAGCCGTAGCCAATCGCGGTCAGGTAGTTCGCTAGCGCGTCAAACCACACGTAGATCACGTGCTTGGGATCGTCCGGCACAGGAATGCCCCAGGAAAACGTCGACCGGCTGATCGACTGGTCGTGCAGTCCCGAGCGCACGAAGGAAATCACTTCATTGCGCCGCGCTTCCGGACGAATGAACTCCGGATTCGCATAAAGCGCAAGCAACTTGTCCTGAAACGCCGAGAGCTTGAAAAAGTAGTTTTCTTCATGCACCGTCTCGGTAATCCGTCCGCAGGTGGGGCAGGGATCGCCCGGCTTCGCGCCATCCACATAGAGTTCATCCGACACGCAATACTGCCCCGTATAGGTGCCCTTGTAGATGTAGCCGTTATCTCGAATCTTCCGAAAAAGTGCTTGTACCCGCTTCTCGTGCCGCTCTTCAGTGGTGCGGATGAAGTCGTCATTCGAGATTCCCATCCGCTTCCACAACTGGCGAAACTCCGCAGAAACCTCATCGGCATACTGCTGCGGAGTCTTTCCTGCGGCTGCCGCCGCGCGCTCGATCTTCTGCCCGTGCTCGTCGGTGCCCGTTAGAAAAAACGTCTCCGCGCCAAGCAGGCGCTGCCTCCGGGCGATCGTGTCGCAAGCGATGGTCGTGTACGCGTGCCCAATGTGTGGGTGCGCGTTGACGTAATAAATTGGAGTCGTGATGTAAAACTTTCGGCTCATTTCGTTCTTCGAATGCTTTCTGCTTGCGCCAGGGTAACCCTTGGCATTCCGAACCGGCGCTAAGCCGGTGAGGGCTTGCCCTGAGCTTGCCGAAGGGAACCTGCCTTTTCCTTGCTGCGGACCCGTACGTATGCCTCGACCGCTTCACCCATCACCGCCTTCAGCGGCACATGATGCTGAGCCGCGATCCGCCGGCAATCTTCATACTCCGGAGCATAATTAGTGACCGTCCCATTCATGCTGGCGATCTTGATCCTGACGTCGCCCCATGGTGTCCCGACATTTTCCCACCGCCGCGCCAGAATTTGGCGTATCTCATCGCGTCGCCGCACACCCAGCGTGCTCGTCTCCGTGAAAATTATTTGCGTCAACTTGCTCGCGTCCTCGGGCTTGCACAGGATGGTCAGCAACGTTCCAGGACGATTCTTCTTCATCTGCACGGACAAGGCGAACGCATCCAGTGCGCCCTCTTCGAACAACCGCTCCATCACATATCCGAACACCTGCGGGTTCAGGTCGTCAAGGTTCGCTTCCAGCACCGTAATCGTTTCCAACGCGGTTTTCGCGGCCAGTGCATTCGAGGTCGCTTCTCCAACTGTTAACCGCACCACGTTCGGATGCCCGGGAAAATCTCGCGATCCCGCGCCATAGCCGGATTTCTCAATCTTCATCTCCGGAAACGCCGCGAAACGTGAAGCCAGCGTCTTTACGATTGCCGCCCCGGTTGGCGTCACCAACTCCGCCTGCAAACCGGAGGAATATACCGGCGCATCCGCCAAGATCTCCACCGTCGCCGGAGCCGGCACGGGAAACGTTCCGTGCGCACACTTCACCATTCCCCCGCCCACGTTCAGAGGTGAACAGATAATCTCATCGACTCCGAGTGCCTCTGCCCCGACCGCTGCGCAGACGATATCGACCATTGCATCCACCGCGCCAACTTCGTGGAAGTGCACGCTCTCGATCGAAGTATTGTGAATCTTCGCCTCCGCTCGTCCCAGCGCCTCGAAAATGGAGATGGCCGTCTTCTTCGCACCCTCCGAAATCGAAGCTGCGGAAATAATCTGGCGAATCTCCATCAGCCCCCGCCCATGCTCGTGTGGCGCGGGCGCCCCCGCCCGCGAACTCTCGCCCGCATGGGAATGCGGGTGCCCATGATGCCCCAGTCCATGCGTGCCCTCGCGAGAATGCTCGGAAGGCTCGTGATGGTGCTCACTCTCCGCCCGTTCCCAGTATTCCTCCCGCGGCAAATCCTTCTTCCCCTCCACCCAAACATCCACCTTCGTAGCCGAAATCCCGCTGCGCACCACACGAGAAATCTCCAGCCGCGCGCCCACATCGAGCGCGGCTACGGCCTCTTCCAGCACCCCGGCTGGGACTCCCGCATCCACGAGCGCACCCAGAAACATGTCGCCGCTCATGCCGGAAAAACACTCAAGGTAGGCTATGCGCATAAAAGGAAAATCGTCGTTGGTCCTTAGTCGTTGGTCGTTGGCCAAAACCTCAACTGTCGGCAGCGTAAATGCTCGGCGAACGACTAACGACCAACCACTAACGACTAGCGACGTTTTTTCATCATAGGGAACCCTGCACCCTCCGTCAAACCTTGCCACCACCGTGCGCTCTGCTAGAATCACTATCTTCTTACAGCTCAGAGGGAAGCCTTGTATCGTCATCTCGAACAACGTTTAGCCCAGCGCATCGTCGAGTTCCTCAGCAGCCGCTACGCGGGCGCAACTCTGCCAAAAGTGGTCATCGAGCAGCCTCCAAAAGTCGAACTTGGAGACTTTGCTATCCCCGTATTTCCTTTCGCCAAGCCACTTCGCACCGCTCCGCTTAAGATCGCCGAAGCCATTCGCGCCGAACTCGGCTCCATCGAAGGCATCGCCGAACTGCAGGTCGCGCCTCCGGGCTATCTGAATGTCAGAATCGACCGTTCCTGGATGGCCGCAGCCCTGGCTTCCGACCAGAAGCCGATGGTCGAAATTCCCGCGGGCAAGATTCTGGTCGAGCACACCAGCATCAATCCCAACAAAGCTGCCCACATCGGCCACCTGCGCAACGCCATTCTCGGTGACACTTTCGTCCGCCTGCTGCGTGACGCGGGCAGGGAAGTCGATATCCAGAATTACATCGACAACACCGGCGTGCAGGTTGCCGACGTGGTCGTGGGCTTCACGCAGATCGAGAAAAAATCCCGCGCCGAAATCGCGGCCCTCACCAGCCAGCCGCGCTTCGACTACTACTGCTGGGATCTCTATGCCCGTGTCTCGCAGTGGTACGCGCACGACAAGCAAAATTTGCAGGTCCGTGCCCAAACTCTACGCGGCATCGAAGACGCGAGCAGCGAAACGTCCGCGATTGCCGAACTAATCTCGACCGCGGTGCTGCGCCGCCATCTCGAAACCATGGACCGGCTCGACATCGAATACGACTTCCTTCCGCGCGAAAGCGAGATCCTGCATCTGCACTTCTGGGATGCGGCCTTCACCAAGCTGAAAGAAGCAGGCGTCCTCACGTACGAGAACGAAGGCAAGAATAAAGGCTGCTGGATTATGCGCCGCGCCGGAACGGCCTCCACCGCTGAGGACACAGGGAGCGTAGAGGATTCAGAAAAAATCTCCGAAGACGACCAGAAAGTCATCGTCCGCTCGAACGGCACCGTAGGCTACGTGGGCAAAGACATTGCCTACCACATGTGGAAGTTCGGCCTGCTCGGTCGCGATTTCTCTTATCGCAAGTTCTACCTCTATCCCAATCAGCACGACTGCTGGATTTCAACGACCCCCGACGACAAAGCCGCCGAGAGAAATCATCCTCATTTCGGAGATGTCGCGGAAATCTATAACGTGATCGACGCCCGCCAATCGGAAGCGCAGAACACCGTCATCGAGGCATTGCGCGGACTTGGCCACGACGAGGCCGCCGACCACTACACGCATTTTTCTTACGAGATGGTTGCACTCACCCCGCGCTGCGCCGCCGAGCTCGGCTACACGCTCAGCGAAGAAGACAAGACGCGGTCCTACATCGAAGTCAGCGGCCGCAAGGGTTTCGGCGTGAAAGCCGACGACCTGCTCGACCAGTTGATCGCATCCGCGAAGAGCGAAGTTGACTCCCGCCATCCCCAGCTCACCGATGCCGAACGCCTCTCCATCGCCACGCAGATTGCCATCGGCGCCCTGCGTTACTTCATGTTGAAGTTCACCAAACAATCGGTGATCGCCTTCGACTTCAAAGAAGCGCTGAGCTTCGAAGGCGAAACCGGTCCCTACGCGCAATACGCCGTGGTCCGCGCCGCGAGTATTTTCAAAAAGGCTGCAATCGATCCAGACACGTTCTGCAGCGACGTTGCGAGCAAATTCTTGGCTACTGACCTCGCCCCGTTCCTCACCGGCGAAGCCGCCAACGAGATCTGGGAACTCTGGCTTGCCGCATCAAAAACGTCATACATCATTGACCAATGCATCGCGACCACCGAACCCGCATATCTTGCCAAGCATGCCTTCCAGCTGGCGCAACTGTTCAACACTTTCTATCACCGCCATCCCATCCTGAGCGAGACCGATGAGAAGCGAAAGCAATTCCTCCTCGCCACCGTAGCCGTCGTTCGCCGCGAGTTAATTCGCACTTTGGCGGTGATGGGAATCACCGTGCCGCCGGTGATGTAGACAATATAGACTGTGTGGCGCGGACACTCCCTTCGGCTATGCTCAGGGCAGGCTAGTCCGCGATTGCCTGCTTAGGACTAACGGTGAGCGACACCTCAACTCCGGCCGCACTATCCCGCCATTGGCTGCGCATGATCGTCCGAAGCCTGATCCTCCTCGTCCTCGTCATCGCCACTGCAGGGTTCTTCTACGAGAACATCTCCGAGGCCCGCGACCGCCGCTTTAATCCCATGCCCGGTCAACTGGTCGATGTCGGCGGTTACAAAATGCACATCGATTGCATCGGCCAGGGATCTCCTACCGTCATTCTCGACTCCGGCCTCGGCGATTCCTACATCTCCTGGCACAAAGTGCAGCCGCAGATCGCACAGTTCGTCCGCGTCTGCTCCTACGACCGCGCCGGCCTCGGATACAGCGATTCCGGCCCGCACCCGCGCACCAGCAAAGACATTGCCGGAGAACTCCGCACGCTCCTGCACAATGCCGGAGTCGCTCCGCCGTATATCCTGGTCGGCCACTCCATGGGCGGATACGATGTGCGGCTTTACGCCAGCCTGTATCGCGGCGAGGTTGCCGGCATGGTCCTGGTCGACTCATCACATCCCGAGCAGCGGAAACGTCTTCCTCCGGCGTTGAACGATCTCGATGCCAGTTGGCTGCGCGAGCAGGAGCTCCTGGAGTTCACCCTGCCGTTCGGAATTCCCCGGCTGCTGGGATTCTGCGACACCGATGTTAAGGCTCGCGCCGCCGAGTGCAACTTTCACAGTGCCCGCGAAGCTGTCGCAGAAATGAAAACGTTTCCCGTAAGCGTCGCCCAAACTGCCGCCACGGGCTCTCTCGGCAATATGCCGCTGGCGGTGATCTCCCATGACCCAGACAAGCCCCAACCGGACCTGCCCGAAGACCTGGTCAAACCTATCAATTCTGCCTGGCAACAGATGCAGGAGGAATTGTCGCACCTCTCCACTGCAGGCACGCACGTGATTGCCAGGAACAGCGGCCATTACATCCAAATCGACCGCCCGGAAGTGGTGATCGAAGCGGTTCGCACGGTTGTGGATCAAGCCCGTCAATCGCCGTCATCGTCCGAACTCAAGCGGTAGAAACTAAATCGTTGAAGAGGGACAGCCTACCTTCCCGATGAGTTCGTCGGCAACCACTACGTTTACTCGTCCCTGGGATTCCGCCGCGAACTTTACCGCCTGCCGCAACTCGTGGGCGGCAAAATCTACTGGGGTGGATGGTACGAAGCCGGCTCCGCATTCAACGATCCCGGCACGGTCGTGGTGCGCGGCACATTCAATCTCGGCGTAATCGCCGAAACCATCGTCGGACCCATCGCTCTGGCCACCAGCGTCAGCCCCACCGGAGAGTCGCGGGTGAACTTCTCCATCGGAAGGCTGTTCTGACGGCAGCTACTCCACGGTCTGCACACCACGACCGAGGCTGCCCCATCCGTCGCAGTTTTCGACGGATGGGTACCACCGACGCGTGCGCAAACGGTTTGCTCTTATTTCCCACACGCGACCGTCATCGTCTCGATCGACGCAGCCGGAGAATAAGACCGTGGCACCTAATTGCAAAAAACGCGAGAGCGGGCATCCCGCCCCACGATTCGTATCAGGGTATGGCTTCAGCCATACCGTAAGCGCCACATCTTAAATCGCGCCTTCAGGCGCTGGCCGGCGGCCCAGCCTTCTGTATTTTCGTTCCCGTTCCGGAACAGTGGGTGCCTGTGATCTTTCAACACGTTGTTCCCACTCCAAGACCCTACGAGCGCCGTCGCCGCAGGAGCGGTGCGAAAGTGCAAATCGGCTGTAACGATTTGCAAGGCGCGGACTTATCGCGCCGTCTTTTGCACGGCTCGATGCCAAAACCAAGTCTGATCGACCCGGTTTTGATGGGAACAACGTCTTGACGGATCACACCAACAGAAAAAAAGCCGACCTGGTCGTGGCCAACTACTTGGGAAGCAGCCTGAGCGTGCTGCTGGGAAACGGTGACGGTACCTTTCAGCCGTCGGTCTACTACGACACGCAGTTCCCGACCTGGGTTCTCGCGCAGGACCTCAATGGCGGCGGGAAGGTTGACCTGGCTGCCTCGAATTGGGCGGCTAGCGGGCAGATTTCCGGCGTCAGCGTGCTCAACGGCAACGGCGACGGCACCTTCCAACCCGGGGTATTCTATCCCGCAGGAGAACAGATTAACTACGTCGCCTCCGGAGACTTCAACGGCGACGGCAAGCCCGACCTTGTGCTCGTGGATCTGGACGGCCACTCACTGATCACGCTGCTCAACACGGGCGCGGTCAGCTTCTCGCCCACCACCCCGCTGAACTTTAAGAAGCAAGCCGTCGGCGAAACCAGTGCGCCCCAGACCATCACCCTCACCAACACGGGAACGACCGAACTGAAGATTCAGTCGATGAAAGCCAGCGCCGAGTTCGCCATGAAATCGACCTGCGGCGACCGGGTTTCGCCCGGAGCAAACTGCACGATCAGCGCAACGTTCTCGCCAACGAAGCAAGGCGCGCAGCAGGGAACCATCTCCATCATCGACAACGCCTCCTCAAAGCCGCAGGTGATTGAACTGCTCGGCGCCGGAACGTAGGGCGGACACGGCCGGTACCAACGACGGGCCGCCCTGACGAAATCCACAGCCCCCTTGTGACATCTAACCTTGCGCCCCACCCCGATTCATATCAAGATTGTCCCAGCAGAGGCCGTGCATCGAGTTCGGCTGCCTCAGCCGGTACCCGGCAAGACCGGACTGCAACCCCCTTGTTCTCTATATTTTGGCGCTAAGTCCTTTATCCGCCGTATTTTGCGGGGCGGCCTCGCGCTAACTCGCTGATTCCAAAGATTATGCGAAAAATGGGGGGAGGGGGGTGGGGTTATTAAAATAGTAAACTTTCTCAGCTCGGGAGCGCAAACGGCCGAGCCAGGGGCATCAGCCCTCAACTTTTTTTTGATACCCGCCGCAAGCCAGAACCGGCAATCGCGGATACTTCGGAAAACGCGGATCGCTGAAGGCGAGCCTGCACTACTACCGGAACATCCCTCCTTGAGATAATGCTGCAATGTGCAGAAATATCAAAACCCTGTTCAACTTCGATCCGCCGGTCAACGCCGAGGAGATTCGAGCCGCTTCCTTGCAGTTCGTGAGAAAGATCAGCGGCTTTAACAAACCGTCGAAGGCCAACGAAGCTGCGTTCCTGGCTGCCATCGACGAAGTAGCTGCGATCTCGGCCCGTTTGCTGCATTCGCTAGAAACCACTGCGCCACCGAAGAGTCGTGAGGAAGAGGCGGCCAAGGCGAAAGCTCGCGCCGCGGAGCGATTCGGCGCCGGAGTCTGAGAAGCGCGGGCAGGAATGTTTCCTGCCCGCGCGGTTTCTACTGCCCGATTCTACTGCCCGATTCTACTGCCCGGATTCTACTGCCCGGATTTTACTGACCGGATTTTACTGACCAAGATAACGAGCGAGAGTGAAGCCGTTACCCGGACCAGCAGTGGAAGAGTCGTCGTACCCCACCACCACAATGTTGCCATCAGACTGAATGGCTAAGGCCGAGACCGCCGCTAAGTTACTGCCACTTGTGCCGAAGGCAGTGCTCACGAGGCCACCGCTGCCGAACGTTGGGTCCAGCTGACCGCTGGGAGTGTAGCGAGCCAATGCGAAATCGGAAGGTTGCGCTCCGAATGCGGGATTTGCAACCTCGGTCACTCCTGCCGCCACAATGTAACCGCTCGACTGCAGTCCCAGCGCAAAGACCACCGAATAGGCTTCCCCGGGGAAACTTGTAACCACCGCGCCGCGAGACCCGAAGGTTGTATCCACGGTGCCGTTGTTGTTGTAGCGAGTGAGAACGAAGCCTTGCGGTGATGCGCTGCCCACCGTGGAGGCGGGTCCGCTCAGTAAAGTGTTGCCCACGACGATCTTGCCGTCGCTGAGAATGGCCAGGGCTGCGGCCGGCCCGAAGCTGGGCGCCTGCCCAACCACGCCGAAGGTCGTGTCCAGGCTGCCGCCGGCGTTATACCGCGCTACGCCGCCCACGGCGAAAGTGGAATTGCTGGTCATCAGAATTTTCCCGCCGGGGAGCACGCCCAGCGCCCCGCTGTTCACGATTGACGCCAGGCCGCCCGTGCCAAAGCTGGTATCGAGCTGACCGCTGCTGAGCAGGCGCACCAAAGTGTTGTTCGCCGTCGCCAGGATTCTTCCGTCCGGCAACAGAGCCAGCGGTCCGGTGGTAAACACCAGCGAGATGGTGACGGCCGCAATTCCGTCCGTGCCGAATGTGGTGTCCGGCGTTCCGTTGGGGTTGTAGCGGAAGACAGCAAGTTTAAAGTCGTTGTCGGGAGCCACGGTGAGAATCTTCCCGTCGCTTTGAATGGCGAGTCCGGAGAATACTCCTCCGTCTACCAGAGTTTGCAGCACCAGACCTCCTGTGCCGAAGGTAGTATCGAGACCGCCGGTGGTGGTGTAACGCGCCAGGGCTCCCTCCGTGCTGCCATTGCTGCTGACTGTGGTGCCTCCGGCAACCACGATCTTGCCGTCACTCTGGATGGCAATGCTGCAACTCGTGACCTGTCCGCAGAAGGTGGCTGTGTTCGGTGTGGTGACAATGCCTCCGGTTCCAAAGGTCGGATCCAGAGTGCCGGCCTGCGCCATCAGCAATGGCGCTGAGGCGAGAGCCGCTGCCAAGACAAAAACCGCAATGTGTTTGGAAAAAGGAAAGCTGTTCATGACCCCTCCTGGTTGTTCGGACTATGTTCGGACTATGTCAAAGGCTGCAGCACTTTTATGCTGCGCTTGAGCCTGTAACTTGCCAAGTTCCGTGCGCAAGAATGGCGGAAGTCCCCAGGCTATGTGTCACCACGTTGTAAAGCCTTTGTAAAAAACTCGCGCGACAGGCGAGGAATCGAAAGCCTCGGTTGCGGGCCTTTCGTGCTCTTTCCAGTCAATATCTTCTAGTTATAATAGATTCAACGATTTAGCAATGATCGTCGTAGCGGGCAGGCATCTTTCCTCCGCGCACGACCATCTAAATCAGTGAAAGGGCATCCCCGGTGAATCCCATGAAAACGTATCGACTCAAACGCTCAGTCTCCAGCGTAGTACTCGCCGTACTGGCGACGACGCTCGCCCTTGCCGCACCTAAGCCTCCCAATGCAACGCCTCCGCAAAATGTTCCGGCGTTTCCCAGAACGCTGGTGAACGCCCGCTACGTCTACGTCACCAGCTACGACGGCGACCAGTTCGATCCCAACCTGTGGTCCGAAGATCGCCAGGCCATCGCCACGGTGCAGGATGCGATGCAGAAGTGGGGAAAGTTCATTGTGGTGTATAAGCCGCATGAAGCGGACATTGTGCTGATGGTCACGAGCCGCCCCTCCGAGGATGTTCTCGCCGTCTATGATGCGCACGGCTGGCCGGGCAACAGCCAGTATCTGTGGCGCATGATGGGCCGCAGCGGCTTGCAGCCGGCCGAAGCGCCGCTGGTTACGGATCTGGAGAAGGCCTTCGAGCAGGCGACGGCAGGGAAATAGGGCCGTAGCGATTGTTCATTGCAACGAGTCGAGTCCGGTGCCGCCGAGGTTGCGCGCGCCGTGAACCATGCGTTCGACGCGCACCGTCTTTTCCACCATTCTAAACAGGATCAGGTACTTTCCGTGCACCGCAGCACAAGACCCGAACGTGGGACTAGCCCACTTGACGTATGATCCCACTTCTGTTATCTTCACTGATCATGCCCGCCTGCGAAATCATCAAGAATGCCGACTTCCGCCTGATCTCGGAGTTCGCGCAGCCCGATGCCAAGAAACGCCTGTCGCTCGGAAAGGCCCTCGGCGCCGCAACCGCGTACAACATTTACCGCAATGCTCTTGGCCAGCTCATTCTCGATCCGGTAAAGGCTGTTCCCGCTTCTGAAATGTGGCTCTATGAGAATCCGCAGGCCCTCGCCAGCGTGAAACGAGGTTTGCGGGAATCAGCGGAAGGAAAGAGCGTTTATCGAGGCTCGTTTGCCAAGCATGCCAGGGAGTAGGCGTGCAACGGAAAATCAAGTTCACCCCGACCGCGGACAACCATTATAAAGCACTGGAAAATTCGCTGTCGCAAGCCGCGGTCTTCCAGCAAGTTCGGAAGGCTCTCGGTTACTTGGAATTAGATCCGCACCATCCCAGCCTGAATACGCACGAGTTCACGTCGCTGGCCGGCGTACATGGCGAGAAAGTGTTCGAGGCCTACGCGCAAAACAATACTCCCGGCGCTGACCGCATTTTTTGGCACTACGGCCCGGATGAAATCAAAGGTAAGAAAAGAATCCCTGTCATCACCATCGTTGCAATCACACCTCATCGGTAGCAAGCTGCGGCTGTCTTCAAGGGCTAGCTCTTCCGTCCGGCGATCATCAACCCGGCCCCAACAACCACCAGAACGATGCTCACTGCCGGCGGGACCCTGTCCTCGTCGTGCGTCGTGATGCCCACATGCGCGTCGCCGAGGCTGACGCCGTGATGTTCGGAGTGCGGCACGGGAACGAAAAACGAGAGAATCCCCAGAACCAGTACGACAACTCCCGCCAAGAGCAGACCTTTCATGCAATGCCTCCACACTCAGAATTTGGCCGAGTACAGGAATTCGAGCCGTTGCAGCCCACATTGGATGCCGCCAACCTATAATAAGGTCGGTAGAAAATAACTTCAGCCCCATTCATCTCTCGATCATAGCGGAAGCAATCGCGTAGGGGCTGGCGGCGCGATAGCGCTTTTCGAATTCCTCTCGGGTACACAGAGTTTTGATGTCGGTGATGCGGTCGACCGCGAGGACGCCATCGAGGTGGTCGACTTCGTGCTGCAGCAGCTCGGAAAGGCTGCGGTCGTCGCCGGCGCGGAGTTCATGTCGATTACCCGCGAGATCCAGCCAGCGGATGGCGATTTCGCGGTGCCGCTCGACTTGCATGAAGATCGAGAGGAAGCTAAGGCAGGCATCCCAGACGACAATTTTGTCCGGACTGCGTTCTGTGATTTCCGGGTTCACCAGCGGCCAGGGTTCTCCGCCGGGCAATTGCAGGAAAATGACGCGTTGGCGCACACCGAGCTGAGGCGCGGCGATGCCGCGTCCGTAGCCGGTGGTCGAACGCCAGTGGGCGAGCGTATCGGCAAGATCTCTGACTAAGGCAGCGACTTCAGGAGAAGAGGGATCTTCGACGGGCAGCGCGACTTCGAGCAATCTCGGGTCGCCCAGTTGGAGGATGGTGCGAAGAGGCATAATCGCTGGTGCCGACAGTCACCGCAGTTGACTCGAATCTTCCGAAGGCGATTTCTAAACCTGGAAGCTCTTCACGAACTCCACCAGACTGCGCAGGGCGATTCCCGACGGCCCTTTGGCGATCCAGGGCTTTTGATCTTCCATCCAGGCTGTGCCTGCGATATCGAGATGAATCCAGGGCGTGTCTTCGGCGAATTCTTTCAGGAACATGGCCGCGTTTATCGCTCCGCCCCAGCGTCCGCCGGAGTTGACGATGTCGGCAATGGTGGACTTGATGTTGTCTTTGTATTCGTCATCGAGCGGCAGCCGCCACATTTTCTCACCGGCTTCGGCATTCGCTTTGTGGAAGCGGTCATACATCGCGTCATCGTTGGCAAAGACTCCGGCGTTGGCATAGCCAAGCGCGACCACGACGGCGCCGGTAAGCGTGGCCGCGTCGACCAGATGTGTGCAGCCCAGTTGGCGCGCGTAAAAAAGGCCGTCAGCCAGAACCAGGCGGCCCTCGGCGTCGGTATTGATAATTTCAATCGACTTGCCGGACATGGCAATCTGCACGTCGCCGGGCTTCTGCGCTTTGCCGGAGGGCATGTTCTCCGTTGCGCAGACAATGCCGATCACTTTCACTTTCGGCTTGAGCAACGCGATGGCGCGCATGGCGCCAATCATGGTGGCGCCGCCGGCCATGTCGTATTTCATCTTCTCCATGCCATCGGCGGGCTTAATCGAAATGCCTCCAGTATCGAACGTAATGCCTTTGCCGACAAGGCCTAAAACCGGCTTGGCCGGCGCGCCTGCGGGCTCGTATGTCATCACGATCAGCGCCGGCGGCTCGTCGGAACCTTGCGCCACGCTCCAGAACGCGCCCATCTTGAGTTCTTTGATCTTGTCGGCGCCGTAGACTTCACATTTCAGTCCGACTTCCTGGGACATCTTTTTTGCGCGATCGCCGAGGATGGTCGGCGTCATGCGATTAGAAGGCTCATTCACCAGGTCGCGCGTGAAATTCTGCGATTCGCCGATGATATGCGCCTCATGCGCGGTTTTTTCGAGCGCGGCGTGATCCGCATTGCCACTCGCAAGAATGGTCAGCGCATCAATCTTTTGATCCTTGCGGTCGCTGCGATAGTAGTCCGGGTCGAAGTTGCCGACCAGCGCACCCTCTACAATCGCTCTCACCGCTTCTTCGGCCGGAACGCTGGGCGGAGCGATGAAGGCGAAGCTGCGGATGCCGCGCGACTTCAGGGTGCGCACCGCGGCTCCGGCGATGCGGCGCAGCTCGTAGCTGGTGAACTTCTTCGCCGCGCCTGCGCCGATCAATAACAGGCGCTTGGCCTTCAGGCCAGCAGGCTTGTGCAGCAAATTGGTTTCGAACGGCTTGCCGGTTAGTTCGCCGCTTGCCAGCAGATCGGAGGCGACCGACTGCACCGCCGCGTCGCCGGTGGCGAGCTTGAGCTGCGGCTTCTCGTTCTTGGCGGAATCGGAGCGCTCCTTTTTTGTGTGATCGAGTTTTGTGTGATCGAGTTCCGTGTGATCGAGCGCAATGGCGACGAGCGATTCGGTTTCGAGTTCGGCGGGCGTGGAGAATGAAAGCGTAGTTTTCATAATGGTTAGGAGGTTTCCCAAGGAACACTCCAGTATCGTCGGCGAGGAGGGAATTGCGCAAGAGGTGCGGCCCTCGGGTAGTGGGCTATCTTGAATCTTTAAGTTCAAAGTAGCCCACTACCGGCCCTGACTCGGGGAAACCGCAGCGGCTTACTTCTTGGCGTGCGAGTCGCTGAGATTAGTCGAGGCGACCAAGTATTTGCCTTCGTCGCCGTTCACAGGCTCGAGATCGAGGGAGAAGTTCGAGGCTCCGGTGGAACCGCCGTGCTCCGTAATTCGCACGCGGAAATAGTAGGTCTTTCCTGCGTCAGCAGTGAGGCTCGTGAACGCGGCCTGATTGGAAAAACGCTTCCAGTGCGATTGCCAGTTCGTGCACAAGTGATGCTCTCCGGGATCGACTGAAAACGACAGGTAGGAATTGCCTTTGTCGGCGCCCATCCAGGTCCCGTCGAGGCCGACGCGTAGGGTGGGACGGCTGATTTCACCGACGACTTTATCGAAAACTTCAACTACATAGACGACTGACTTATCGGCCTTAGCCTGAACCGGAGACTGCGGTGAGGCCTTCTGAGTGTCGAATTTGACATCATTGGGGCCGCAAGCGGCCTCGGCATCGGTGATGGGAGACTTTGCGTTGGCTGGGGTTTGGGCAAAAGCGGAAGCGACGAAAAGCATTACGACGAGAGCGGTTTTCATGGTGTTCCTCCGGCTGGAGGTGCTCTGTTCGATCCCACGGTCGCAGCTACTTAGCGGTCCTACTGGCCCGTTCGGGAGCAAAACCAGCTAATCGCTAGCATATCCCGAGCAGCCACTCTGGATGCAGAGATTTGTCAAGTTGCGCAAAAGTTTGTCAGCTCAGCTATCCGGCGATCCTGAAGGAACACCAGAACCGATTCGACGATTTGCTGGAACTTCTTCGCGAACGGCTCCGTATCCTGCGGCAGTGGGGCGGTTTGAGGTTTGGCGTGTCTGCGATAAACTTTGCCTCATGCTGTTTATGGTGATCGAACACTTCAAGCAGGGCAATCCCCGGCCGATTGCTGAAAGGTTTAAGAGCAAAGGCCGCATGTTGCCTGAGGGTGTTCGTTATCACGCGAGCTGGGTCGATTCGACAGGCGCGCGTTGCTTTCAAATTATGGAAGCGCGCCATCTACAACTGCTGGACGCCTGGATTGCCTGCTGGGATGACTTAGTTGATTTTGAAGTCATTCCGGTGATGACGTCCGCCGACTTCTGGGCCAGGCCGCAGTCCGAAGGATCGCAATGACGCTGTTCGGCTGCCTGCGGTATGATTCCATCCCACAGAGAAAACTGAGGTTCGCTTCATGAAGATCCGGTGGCTGATTTTGTTTTTTCCGATGGTCTCGATCGTTGTGCTGTCCTTGCTGGTGCAGGAACATGCGGCGAAAGCGGCATCTCCGCAGTCGGCTCCGGCCGCTTCGCCGTCTGAAGCTAGCGCTGCCGCAATGACCTCGAATCACCTCGGGGCGTTGGCGATTCCCGACACCACGATGGCGATCAATTCGCCCGCGCCGATGTCGCAGCGGGTGGTGCATTACGAGATCGACGCGAAATACGACGCGGCCAAGCATACCGTCGATGCCACCGAGGTGCTCACGTACCACAACTTGACCGGGCAGGCGCTGGATCATTTTCCTTTTCACCTTTATCAGAATGCGTTTCAGCCGAACTCTACGTTCGTACGTGAGGCCAAAGTCGCCGGCAACCGCGATACCGCTTACGACAAGTGGGAAGCTAAGGAATACGGATCGGAAGACATCAAGAGCCTGGAAGTGGTGGGGCAGGGCGATTTGACTTCGCAGGTGCAGTACGTCCAGCCCGATGATGGAAACAAAGACGACAAGACTGTAGTCGACGTGCATTTGGCAAAGGCAATTGCGCCGGGCGAGTACGTTCAGTTCAAGATTGCGTTTACGACCAAGTTTCCCGAGACGCAGGCGCGCTCGGGATGGAAGCGCGATTTCGTGCTGGGCGGGCAATGGTTCCCGAAAGTCGGCGTGTGGTGGCATGGAGCCTGGAACTGCCATCAGTATCACGCGATGACCGAATTCTTCGCCGACTTCGGCGTGTATGACGTGAAGTTAACCGTGCCCCAGTATGAAGTGGTAGGAGCAAGTGGAGTTAAGGTCGGCGAAGTAAGCAATGCTGATAGCACGAAGACGGTTACCTACCACGGCGACGACATTCACGATTTTGCCTGGACGGCCAGCCCGCGCTACAAGGTGAAAGAGGACGGCGTTTTTCAGGGGCACATGGGACCGGTGCAGATGCGCATCCTGATGCAGCCCGCGCATTGGAGCCAGGCAGAGCGTCACGAAAAAATTCTGCGGGAATCGCTCGACCACTTTGAGCGCTGGTACGGGCCCTATCCTTACAAGACGATCACGCTAGTCGATCCCGAGCCGGATTCGGCTGCGGGTGGAATGGAATATCCCACGTTCATTACCGGCGACTCGAACTGGTTTATGCCCGAGGGATTGCACTTGCCGGAAGTGGTGGTGGAACACGAGTTTGGGCATCAATATTGGTATGGCATGGTCGCAACCAACGAATTCGAAGACGCCTGGATGGACGAGGGCATCAACAGCTACACGGAAGTGAAGGTGCTGGATTCGATCCTGGGTAAGAATACCTCGATTATGAATCTGGCAGGAGCCACGTTGGGGGAACGCGAGGCGCAACGGCTGGGTTACATCAGCGCGGCCGATCTCGACCCGATTGCGCAAAAGGCTTACGACTATTACAGCTATGGTTCCTACGGTGGAATCACCTACGGCAAGACGGCGAGCGTGCTGCTGACGGTGGAGAGCATCATCGGCGAAGACACGATGGCCAGGGCCATGCGCACCTATTTCATGAAGTATCGCTTCACCCATCCCACCAAGGAAGACTTTCTGAAAACGATTGAGGAGGTCTCGGGGAGGGATTTGCGCTGGTATTTCAACCAGGCGATCTACGGTTCGCAGGTGATGGATTACAAGGTGCTGAAGATCGAATCGTTCCCGGTGAACTGGTACGAAGAGAAGAAAAGCGCCGGTAAGAAGGATGACAAAGATACCGTCTACCGTTCCTATGTCTGGCTGCAGCGTAGGGAAGATTTCGTGATGCCGGTGGATGTGGAAATTAAGTTCGAGAACGGCGAAAGAGTTCGCGAGCATTGGGATGGCGTGGGCCGCTGGACGAAGTTTACGTACGATAAGAAAACCAAGGTCGAATCGGCGGAGATCGATCCCGACCACAAGATCCAGATTGACCGCGATGACTTCAATAACAGCTATACCGCCGAGGCGCATGTAAAACCGCGTTGGAAAATCTCGAATTACTGGGTGTTTATGACGCAGTGGATGGGCCAGGCGCTGGCGTGGTGGGCGGTTTAGGAGGCGGCGAACGGCAAGGCAGGCGAATCGAGGATCGAGGCGGCATACATGGCAGAGCATCAGGGTTTGTTGAGCGGCGGTTGGGGTAGACTGGTGCGCAACAAGCGCTACATCGTCTGGTTCTATGTGCTGAACCTGGCGCTGGCGTGGTTTGGCGCGGGCGCGTTTAACCGGCAGGCCGAAGCGGTTCTGGATCACAGCCTGCACGCGGATCGCCTGGTACAGGGCTTCGACCTTAGCGTGCTCATCGAGATGTTCATGCGGCCAGAGTTCGGGCCGAACGAGGCTTCCTTCGCATCGGCGTTTCACTTTGCCTTGCTCTTCTTCTTCGCGACGGCCTTGTTCCTGCCCGGAGTGCTGCAAGGCTACGCCTCGACCTACCGGCTGCCGCGGGAAGATTTCTTCCGCGCTTGTGGGCGGAACTTGTGGCGGTTTATCCGGCTGATGATTGTGGCCGGCATTGTGATGGGCGCGGTGGCTGCGGCTCTGTTCGGCCTGCATGGCGTGCTGGAGAAGAAAGCTGCGGAGAGCACGAACGAACTATTGCTGCCCGAAGTGCGGTTCGCGGGCCTCGCGGTGATCTTTCTGGTGATGGCGACGCTGCGCATCTGGTTTGATCTGGCGCAGGCGGACGTGGTGCTGAGCGATCAGCGGGCGGTACGCAGGTCGATTGGTGCGGCTTTCGGACACACCTGGCGCAGCTTGGGCCGGCTGCTGGCAAGTTATGTGATGACCACGATTGTGGCGGCGATTGTGTTAGTGGCAGGACTGTGGGTGTGGCTGAAGTTTGTCCCGCCTGCGAGCGTATTCGGCGCTATTGTGGTCAGCCAGTTGACGCTGCTGTTGCTGTTGATTCCGCGCTTCTGGCAGCGCGGCGTGGCCGTGAGCTACTATCTGCAAAATATGGTGAAGTCGATTGCGGTGGAATCGTTCACGCCTGTGTCGGTAGTCGCGCCGGTGGTGAATGAGCCGGTTTCTCCGCCGGTACTTCCTAACGTGCCGCCGGCGACGTCAGGGGCGTAGAGGAAGCACCTCGCTTATGTGAGCATGTTAGAGCAAGACGATCGTGATTCCCCGGTTGCGGCGGCCGAGATCGGAGTCGTTCTTGAGCTCCGCGTGCGATTGCAGAAGCTTCCAAGTTTGCTCGTCTGACTTCGACCAGTTCTCGCCAAAGATGCAGCCTCGAATCTGATTGTTTTCAACCATCTCCAGTAATCGCTTTTGCACGGCGATGCGAATGTCTCCGCCTGCGCCGGTCGAGCCGTAGCCGTGGACCAACTTCAGCAGCTTTGCTTTCTCTTGACGTGCGAGGGCTAGCTCGCGCTCGAGGCGCTGCAGGGCTTCGTGTACCAGTGGCATGTCGGACTTGAGGTTTACGGTCTTGATGGCGCGGACCTTCCGGGTTCTTAGTCCATCATAATCGCAGTTCGAAGCTAGCTTCCGGAGCGGCGCGGGAAGATAGTGAACTTCTTCCGACCCGGAAGTCTATAGGTTTCGAAGTCGTCGCGATCGACCGTCAGAATCGTGCTGAGACGCTCGCGGCTCGCGAGGTGGACCAGGGTGGCATCGGCAAAATCCATGGGGCGGTCGGCGTATTGGGCCATGAGGGCATTAAGCGCGGGTAGGTCGGAATCGCCCATTGAGCGAACCGATAGCGCGCCTGAGCGAGCGAAGCTCCATGTTCGCTCTATATTGTGCGGCTTCTTTCCAGTCAGGTGGAAAGCTTCGGTGAGTACCGCTTCGGTAGTGAGCAGGGGTATGCGAAAGGATTGTAACGCTTGCAGACAAGCGGAATGCCATCGATCACGGGCGTCAACGATGGCTAGGATCGCACCGGTATCAATCAGCCCTACGGCCGAAGCGGCGAGCAAGTGCATTCGATTCCTTGAGGTGCTTCTTGTAGATGATTTCCCGGACGAGTTCGCTGGCCCGTTCGGCGCGGGTCGGGTCGTTGCCACGGATCGTTCCTACGGTGGCCATTACACGCTTGCGGAGAGCGGCCTGCTCGGCATCGTCATTGGAGTGGCCGTTGCGGCGGTGAGCGAGCCAGTCGGCGGTGATTTTCTCCAGAAGCTTCGACACAGAAGTGCCTTCCCGGCGAGCTTCGCTCTCCAAGTCGGCCTTTCTTGTGGCGGAAAGGCGCCAGCTATAGACTTCCGTCTTCATGCACTACAGTGTAGTGCAAATAAAAACGGAGGTCAAGCGAACCGTAGCGCCGGCGTCCCGCCGGCTGGGAGAATACCCTGAGCAAAGCCGGAGGGGATGGCCTCCTCGTCCTCTGCTCTCGCTCTACGGTTTTGAGTCGGAGGCTTTCAAATCGCTGAGCAGGCGCTGGAAGGCTTCCTGATACGAGTCGTGGTCTTTCCAGTTGCTGAAGTCGGGGATGAAATACTCGCGAATCTCGCGGGCGGAATCTTTCCCGGTGCTAGCTTGAGCTTCCCCGTTCCAGGATCCGTTTCACATCCCGCTTGCCGATAGAGGACCTTCACGAACGCGAGCCGGATTTATACTGGGCCAGCAGGGCATCGGTCCGTTGGGTGACGGAACTCCAAAATTCACCCTCCGCCAATTCCCTGGACGCCAGACCTTCGGAAAGCAGGGTGTCGAGTTCGTCTGGGGTGCCGGCAAACCCCGGAAGAGTACGCTGCTCGACGGCGGTTAGTGCCGCCTCGACAACCTGCTCAACGGATTCGTACGCGCCGCGACTCAGGAGGGCTTGCAGCCGGCTCTCTTGTTCCGGCGTGAGGTTGATGGTCATGGTTGCTGTCTCCCTGCTCATATTCAGGTTAAGAGAAAGTCTGCCCATGGACAATCAAAAAATGCAATTGCCGTGAGCGTCCGGTCTCCGCTGCTATTTCGGTTTGGCGTCCGACGCTTTCAAATCGCTGATCAGCCGCTGGAAGGCTTCCTGGTAGGAGTCGTGGTTCTTCCAGTTGCTGAAGTCGGGGATGAAATACTCGCGAATCTCGCGGGCGGAATCTTTGCCGGTGTCGGCGTCGAAGCACTCCCAGTCGCGCAGGGTTGCGAAGGGCGCGAGCCGGATGGGGAACAGTACCCGTCTTTTCAGAACGCCCTCAGGGTCGCGTACCTCGCGCTTGCGGGCCTTGACGATTTCGGTCTTCACCCACTCGCTCTCCATGCTGTGCGGCGACAGGATCAGCAGCAGCTTGTCGTGCAGGCGGATGGCTTCGTCGATCTGCTCGTGGAGTTTCCTGCCGCCTTGAACGTCGTGCGGGGCAAACCAGCAGCGTACGCCTTTGTTCTGAAGGTCGGCGTAGAGGCGGTCGGCGAAGGCTTGGTCTTTGGTGGAATAGCTGATGAAGCAGGAGTAGAACTGGATGGGATTCGTAACGAGGGATTTAGCGTAGGTGATGAATTCATCCGGGACGCCGCATCCACGCAGGAACTTCTCGGGGATGTTTCCCTTGGAGAGAAGGATCGTGTCGATGCCGATTATGGATGGACGAAAGTGCTGAACCGTTTCTAGTCCTTTGACGCAGCTGAGGTCGTTGCGGCCAAAGATGGTGTCACCGATCCGGGCCTCATGGAAGGTTGATCCGATAAGCTCAGCATCGGTCAAGTTTGCGTCGGTCAGTTGCGCTCCTCGGATGTTTGCTTCAGATAGGTCGGCCTCGCCACTCAGGTCTGCTTCGCTAAGATCGGCTTCGTTGAGGTTGGCTCCGCTGAGGTTCGCACCGCTTAGGTTCGCTTCGAAAAGGTGGGCTCCACTGAGGTCCGCGCCGCTGAGATTCGCGCCTTGGAGCTTGCCCCCAGCGATGTCTGCCCCACTGAGGTTTGCCTCGCTCAGATCCACGTGTACGAGCAATGCCGTCCCAAGGTTCGTCTCCCTCAGGTCGGCGCCGCTGAGATCCGCCGAGCGATCCATCCAGTCCTGAGACCTAGGCCCTCGATAACTCACTTCCAGCGTCTTATAGAATTCTGCCGCGCGATCGACCTGGAATTGGTTCCAGGCTTTTATGCCTTCTTTCAACTTAGCCAAATGTTCGGGATTTGCCATCGCCAATCCACCCACTGGCGGCCATGATACGCCGGTGGGTGCCTATTTTAGGGCCATGGTCCTGCGATTTCAGGTCGCGGCGGAGGCGGTCGAGCCCTTTGAAACGAGTCGTGGTCGTTCACTCACGGGAGTTTGGTCCTGTCGGGATGGGGAGCTATCGGGCGTTTTTCAGTCCGGCAATTAACTCGTCCAGCTTATCGTCTGTCTGCAACGCGATTCGCTTAGCGAAGCGGAATAGGGCGTTTAGTTGGTCAACTTCGATTTCTTCGACGGCGTTATTAATCTCGACCATCACGTTCCCCTTATCGTCCTCTACCATAACTGACGGAGGACCCGATGGATCTCCCCAATTATTTTGCGATGTGTATTCGCGTAATCGTAGAGTGTACTTACCTAGCATAGAGGCGACGAATATAGCCGGATCGGCCGAAGGCTGCCATGCCATTTTGCCTGCCTCGGTTTTTCTAAGCATCTCTTGAAAGAGAGCTACTGCCTTTGGATCACGCATTCCTCGCCTCGTCGTCCCTCCTCATCGCGGAGGCGTGCTCCACGACAAAGATCTCTTTGATTTTCATGCATGCGCTTTGCATTTGCAAGAGCTGTCTGGGAGTTGGCTCAGCGGCTCCCGCCGCGAATTTCAGTACCCCTACTCGCAGCACTTCCAGCTGCGCTTTAGCGTTGAGGCAGTTGTTCTTGGATTCCTCCGAGAGATCTGCATCCCAGCGTTTAAGAATCATCACGGTTTTATCATGAAGATCACCGCAGCGCAGCCTAGCAATTTCATGTTTACCGAACTCAATCAGCTCTGTTATCTCCCCGGCAAGCTTTGCCGCAATGCTAATTTCCTCAGCCAGCGTGCTTGAGAGTACGGCCTTTCGGGCCTGCTCAGCGGAGACTGACGCTCGTCTCGCGAAGTAGGCGGACGCTCCAGCTAAAATCAGCCCGGTCACACTCGCAAGGTTGCCCCAGTTCTGGGCTACGAAGTCGATCGTCCTCGAAGTGAGCGTCGGTTCGTTCAGCGCACTAACCCCCGGGCCATTGTAGCTGTAGCCATGTCAAGCCGGTCAAGGAGTCGCCGATGCTCAGCAGGTCGGCCTCGGCGCGGCGCGAAAATCGAAACTTCGCCACGGCTGGTTAGCGCGATGCGGGAAGCTTAAGCGTCTTACGGACCCGGCCAAAGACATTCCCGGCGGCCACTCCGCTGGCATCGCCTTCATCGATTGAGCTGCGCAGGGCCGCCAACTTTGCCGCGTGCTCCTGCTCTTCGCGCTCAAGCTTGCGCAGGCCGGCGCGGACGACTTCGCTTGCGTCTTCGTAACGTCCGCTCTTTATCTTCGTCGCCACAAAGCGGTCGAGTTCTGGCGTTAGATTTACACTGCGTGTAGGCATGGCCGACCCTTCGGAACATCCGTCAGGGAATATTATGGCATGGCTGACAAGGATAGGGGCGGGGCTTCTTTTGACTTTCCGGCGGGCGGGGACGCCCGCCGGACAGCCGGCGAGACGCCGGCGCTACGATCCGGTTGCGGAATCCTCTCGACACGTATATACGATTTTGGTATCGTGTATATATCAGTTCGGAGGGCACTATGGCTGTAACCATGACTTCCATCCGTCTCGACACCGACTTGGCCGACGAAGCCGTGAAGGTGCTCAAGGCGAAAAACCGTACCGATGCGGTGCACATCGCGCTGCGCGAAATCGTGGGGCTGAAGCGCTTCAAGAAGTTGATGAAGAAGTATGAAGGCAAGGCCACGTTCCAAGGCCACATTGATTGATCTTCTTTTTTGATGATCTGTGTTTTCGACACGTCCGTCATCGTTGACGATCTCCGAACGCTGCGTCATCGAGAGAGGATCCAGTCCCTCATTGGTGTTATCCGGACATCGTCTGTAGTTTTGGCAGAGTTATGGCGGGGCGCGGCGAACCCTTCCGATCGCGAGTTTCTCAGGGCCTTGGAGAGAAGTCATCCAATCCTGACTCCGACGAAAAAAAACTGGCTGGAGTCAGGGGAAATTCTGTCTCGCATTCGTGCCGATCACGGCTTCGCGCCGGCCAAACTGCGCGACCTGCATTTCGACGTTCTCATCGCCCTGACTGCTCGGTCGCATGGCGCGCGCCTCATCACGACCAACCGGGCTGATTTCGAGCTGATCAATCGGTATCGACAGATCAAGCTTGAGGTGTGGTGAACTCGGCGATTTCTGGAGGCCTTCACCACAGAGACACAGAGTCACAGAGAGAACCCAAAGCCTGCAAAATCACGAGCAACGTCAAAAGCGACGGACAGAGCCTGCCCTGAGCCTGCCGAAGGGAGTGTCCGTCCCACACAAGCACGCCTCAACATGAATTTCTCTGTGTCTCTGTGACTCTGTGGTGGATTTTGCGCTACTTCTTCCGGCTTCGGATGGCTTCTCGGGCTTCTTTATCTGCCGTGCGGCGGCGTTCGGTTTCTCGTTTATCCCAGAGTTGCTTGCCTTTGGCTAGGGCCAGCTCAACCTTCACTTTGCCGTTTTTGAAGTACATGCGGACCGGGATCAGGGTCAGGCCTTTTTGCTGGGTCTTGCCGATCAGCTTGCGGATTTCTTCTTTGTGCATTAACAGTTTGCGGGTGCGGAGGGGGGCGTGGTTGTGGATGTTGCCGTGCTCGTAGGGGCCGATGTGGGCGTTGAGGAGCCAGAGTTCGCCGTCCTTGACCAGGCCATAGGAATCTTTGAGGTTGGCGAGGCCGCCGCGAACCGATTTGGCCTCGGTTCCGGTAAGGACCACGCCACACTCAAATTTTTCCAGCAAGAAGTAGTTATGAGAAGCGATCCTATTAACGGCGGCATCGCGCTGGCCGGAGGCCGTAGGCTCGCGGCGGGGGGATTTCTCTTTGCTGGGCTTGGTTTCGTGGGTGGACTGGCGGGGCATGAGATCAGCTTCATCTTAGCAGCGGACGGGGGTGGGACGAAGAGCGGCTTCCGGCTTCCGGTAGGGAAGCGAGCCAAACGCGCGATTATTGCGTCGCAAAAGGCGCGACGCTTAGCGCGGCTCGCCCAGGTCCTTCGGCGGGCAAAAAGCGCCCGCCTCGGGATGACAGCCAAAACTGCACCACTACCGGGGTCGATATTCCCCCGTTGGGACTAAGACCAAAGAGTGTAACTGCCGTGGGTGCAATCACATGGGGAGCGGCGAAGGGCGATGTTATAATCGCAGCAAAAGTAGAGTGTAGGGCGTCGATTTGGTCCCAGGGTTCGCGGGCCGAAGGCGCAAGAGTGGTTTGTCCGGCGAAGACTTCCGGCGAAGATTTATAGACGAGGACTGACGAATGAGACGTCTGATGCCTGCGGCCATAGGGCTGCTGGTTTTGCTAGCTATCCTGCCTGCCATCGCCGATAAGGCCAAGACGATTTACGAAAAAGCCCAGGACGCCGAGGCGCGGCAGAACTACGTGGCCGCTTACGATCTCTATAAGCAGGCTTACGACCTGAAGCCGACGGACTTGCGCTACCGCACGTCATTCGAGCGGATGCGGTCGAGAGTGGCCCAGGAGATTGTGCATCAGGGGCAAGTGCTGCGCGACGACGGCAAGCTGCAGGAGGCGGTGGCGGAATTTCAAAAGGCGATCGGTATCGATCCCTCGCTGTTTATAGCGCAGCAGGAGTTGAAACGCACGCTGCAAATGATTAACGATGCGAACAATCCTCCTCCGCAGGCCGCAGGACCGCCGAGTAGTTTGGAACGGAGGATTAAGGAAGCGGGCGGGCCGGTGGAGTTGGCTCCGATTTCGAATGTTCCCATCACCGTAAAACTCACCGAGGATTCCAAGGTTATTTATCAGACGATCGGGCAGTTGGCCGGGATCAACGTTTTATTCGACCCCGACTATACGTCGCGGCGGATTAAGGTCGAGCTGAACGGAGTAACGTTGGAAGACGCGCTGCGGATTACGGCGCTGGAATCGAAAACTTTCTGGCGTCCGGTGACGGGCAATACGATTTTTGTGGCGCAGGACAATGTGGCCAAGCGCAAGGAATTGGAGCAGAGCGTCCTGAAGACGTTTTATTTGACGAACCTGTCGCAGCCCACCGAGTTGCAGGATGTGGTGAATGCGATCCGCGCCGTGCTGGACGTGCAGCGGGTGCAGCAGTTGCTCTCGCAGAATGCGCTGGTAGTGCGGGGTACGCCGGACCAGATTGCGCTGGCGGAAAAGCTGGTGGAAGATCTGGATAAGGCGCGTCCGGAAGTGATTGTGGACATAGCGGTCCTGCAGATCAGCAAAGACCGATCACGCACCCTGGGATTGAGCCCGCCCACCAGCGCCACCGTGACTTTGCAGGCCAATATCAACACTTCGACGAGCACGACCACGACAACATCGACGACCGGCTCGACCTCGAGCGGACTGAGCCTGAACAACTTGGCTACGCTGAACGCGAACGATTTTCAGGTGGCGATTGGTTCGGCCAACCTATCGGCGGTGATGGGCGACAGCGATACCAAGATGCTGCAGAATCCGCAGGTGCGCGCGCTGGATAACCAGAAGGCTACGCTCAAGATCGGCGAGCGCGTGCCGGTAGCCACCGGATCGTTCCAGCCCGGAATCGGCGGTGTGGGTATTAACCCGCTGGTAAATACACAGTTTCAATACCTGGATGTAGGCGTGAACATCGACGTGACGCCGCACGTGCACGGCGATCGGGATGTGACGCTGAAGATCTCGATGGAAATCTCCTCGGTGGTGGGGCAGTCGAGTATCGGCGGCATCAGCCAGCCCATCATTGGCCAGAAGAAGATTGAGCACGAAATCCGGCTGCGGGATGGGGAATCGAGCATGATCGGCGGAATCCTGGACGATTCCGACACCAGGTCGCTGGCCGGGATTCCGGGGCTGACGTCGATTCCGATCCTGAAATATCTCTTTGGGCAGACGACGCAGGACCGGGAGCATGACGAGACGGTGTTCGTCATCACTCCGCACGTGGTTCGCGGAACCATGGTCAGCGAGATGAACCAGCGGCAAATCGATATCGGGACCGCGAACACGATTGAACTGCGGCACGTTAACAAATCGACCGTTGCACCGGCTGCGCAGGCTCCAGCGAGTCAGGTTCCGGCAAATCAGCCGCCGGCGAATCCAGTTCCGAGCCAGCAGCCTGCGAACCAATCCGCAAATCCGGCTGCAAATCCGGCGACGCCGGGCGGTACTAACTTCCTGTTTGATCCGGGGCAGATCACGGCGACAAAGGGCAATACGTTTGTGGTGAACCTGCTGATTTCCGGGGCGCAGAACGTCTACTCGGTGCCGGTGCAGATGAACTACAATCCGGCCACGCTGCAGTTGGTGAACGTTTCGAATGGCGGGTTTCTGTCGCAAGATGGGCAGGCGGTAGCCCTCGTGCACCGGGAAGATGAGACCACCGGAACCTTGACTATTACGGCAACCCGGCCGCCGGGAGCCGGTGGAGTTTCCGGGCAGGGAGCGGTGGTTACGTTGACATTCCAGGCTAAGGCCAGCGGACAAACTCCTCTTACCATTACAAGGGGCGGAGCGCGCGATCCCGGCCAGCAGGCCATTACAGTGAATGGAGCGCAGGCGTCGGTCACCGTGCAATAGGCCGGCGAGCGGCGCGGTTTCCAATCCGAGAATCGAAAGATGAAGTTACACAGATTCCATCACGGGCACGGCGCAAGGCCCGACCGGGGGTTTACGCTCCTGGAATTGATCATCGCGACCGCCATCCTGCTTGTTCTTTCGACGATGGTCATACCCATGGCGCGGGTGACCATTCAGCGGGAGAAGGAGCGCCAGCTGCGATTCGACTTATGGGAGATGCGCGACGCGATCGACCGCTATAAGGCAGATGCCGACCGGAATGCCTTCCAGACCAAGGTAGACAGCCAGGGGTATCCTCCCGATATGGATACTCTGGTGAAAGGCGTGGATGTGCAGGGAAAGAAAGTCAGGTACCTGCGAAGTATTCCGATCGACCCCATGACGAACAGCACGGAGTGGGGCCTGCGCTCCATGCAGGATGATCCGGATTCCGATTCCTGGGGCGGGCAGAGCGTGTTCGACGTTTACACCAAGTCGCAGGGCACGGCGCTGGACGACACGAAGTATAAGGACTGGTAGATGGTAAGAAAGCTCAAAATCGGGCGGAACTTCACGGGGCGAAATCTGGGGTTCTCGTTGCTTGAAATGATGATCGTGATCGTCATTATGGGGATACTGCTGTCGATTGCGCTCCCCATTTACAACCAGTCGATCGTGCATGCGCGCGAGGCTGTGCTTAAGAATGACCTGTTCGAACTGCGCAAGCTGATCCACCAGTACACGATGGACAAACAAAAGGCGCCGCAGTCGTTGGACGACTTGGTGCAGGCGGGCTACATCAGCAAGCAACTCCCCAAGGATCCCATGACGGGTGAAGCGAACTGGGACGCACCAGCCTGCGAAGAGCTCGAGTCAATCGACCAACAGGATCCCGGCATCTGCGATGTGCGTTCGGCGTCGAATGCGATCTCCAGCGAGGGCACGGCGTATTCGAGCTGGTAATTTTGCTTTCCCCGTGCGTTCGCATCTCGCTAGCCTTCCGACGTTGAACACTTCCGCTCTCAGCAAGTAACATCTATTCATGCCCGTTACTTCGGAACTCACCCAGGCCCCTGCGTTCATTCGCGCGCCGCGCGGCAATCAGATCACCTGCAAAGGCTGGCAGCAGGAGGCTGCCATGCGCATGCTCATGAATAACCTTGACGCAGACGTTGCCGAGCGTCCGCAGGATCTTGTTGTCTACGGCGGAACAGGGCGTGCGGCGCGGAGTTGGGAGGCATACCACGCCATCGTCGCGGCCCTCAAGAATCTGGAGAACGACGAGACTTTGCTGGTGCAATCGGGCAAGCCGGTGGGCGTGTTTAAAACGCACGACCACGCGCCCCGCGTGCTCATCGCGAACTCGAATCTTGTCGGCCATTGGTCGAACTGGGAGAAGTTCAACGAACTGGAGCGCGCCGGTTTGATGATGTATGGGCAGATGACGGCGGGGTCGTGGATTTACATCGGCTCGCAGGGAATTGTGCAGGGGACGTTTGAGACATTTTCGGCGGCGGGCGAAAAACATTTCGGCGGAGATTTGGCGGGCAAACTGATCGTCTCCGGCGGCATGGGAGGGATGGGTGGAGCGCAGCCGCTGGCTGCGACCATGACGGGCGCGGCGTTTCTGGGAATTGACGTCGATCCGGAGCGCATCAAGAAGCGGCTGAAGACCGGCTATTGCGATTTCATGGTGAACACGCTCGATGAAGCGCTGCGCATTTTGAAGAACGCGGTGCGCAAGAAAGAAAATGTTTCGGTAGGGCTGGTAGGGAATTGTGCGGACGTGATTCCGGAGTTGGCCGAGCGCGGCGTGGTGCCCGACATTTTGACCGATCAGACATCCGCGCACGATCCGCTGAATGGATATGTGCCGAACGGCATGACGCTCGCAGAAGCAGTCGAGTTACGAAGGAGCGATCCCAAGTCGTATCAGGAAAAATCGCTCGACTCGATCGCCGCGCATGTCGAAGGCATGTTGCGCCTGCAGAAGATGGGAGCGGTGACCTTCGATTACGGCAACAACATCCGAACGTTCGCGTTTCAGCGCGGCGTGAAGAATGCTTACGACTTTCCCGGGTTCGTGCCGGCGTATATTCGTCCGCTGTTTTGCGAGGGACGCGGACCGTTCCGTTGGGTGGCACTTTCGGGCGAAGCTTCGGACATTCACGTTACAGACGATCTCGTTTTGGAATTGTTCCCGGAGAATCGCATCCTGCGGCGCTGGATCGATCTGGCGCGCAGGCGCATTAAGTTTCAGGGACTGCCGGCGCGCATCTGCTGGCTGGGATACGGCGAGCGGGCGCAGTTCGGCCTGGCGATGAATGATCTGGTGAAAAAAGGGAAGATCAAGGCGCCGATCGTGATTGGCCGCGACCACCTCGATTGCGGATCGGTGGCGTCTCCGTTCCGCGAAACCGAGAGCATGAAGGATGGTTCGGATGCGGTTGCCGACTGGCCTTTGCTGAATGCGCTGCTGAACACGGCGGCGGGCGCATCGTGGGTGTCGATTCACAACGGCGGCGGTGTGGGCATTGGATACTCGCTGCACGCGGGTCAGGTTACCGTTGCCGACGGAACGGATGCGATGGCTAAGCGCATTGAGCGCGTGCTGACGACTGATCCGGGGATGGGCGTGATTCGGCACGTGGACGCGGGGTATGAGGAGGCTGTGAACTTCGCAGAGAAGACGGGCGTGAAAGTACCGATGGGAAAAAAATGAACACGCACCACGGAGACACGGAGGCACGGAGTTCTTCGGGACTTTTGTCGGAGTCTCACTGGCAAGCGTGTGGGTCTTCTCACCAACTTCAACGTGTCGGTTCTCCACCGGGTAATCATGTGTCGGGTTCTACGATGCCAAGAGTCCTCCGTGTCTCCGTGCCTCCGTGGTGGGTGTTTTGGTTGCGGAGGCTGAGTGCGTAAGGAATCGTCGCTGTTCTTGGCAAACATCGGCCAGTTGGTCACGCTGCGTTGTGCTTCCAACAGGCCTGGACCGCGCCGCGGTTCCGACCTCAAAGAACTCGGCATCATCGAAGACGGCGCGGTCCTGTGTCTCGGCGGAAAGATCGTTTCCGTTGGCACGACCAAAGACGCGCTGCGCGATCCGTGGCTGAAGAAGAATCGCAAGAACGTTACCGAGATCGATTGCGCGGGAAAAGTCGTTCTCCCAGGCTTCGTGGATTCGCACACGCATCCGGTCTTCATCAGCCCGCGGCTGGTGGACTTTGAGAAGCGCATCGAGGGCGCTTCCTACGAAGAGATCGCCGCAGCCGGGGGCGGCATTCGTTCGAGCGTGGAAGGCGTGCGCGGGGCAGGGAAGCGAGTTCTCGCCGAAAAAGTTCTGGCTGTGCTGCGCGATATGGCGGCGCATGGTACAACCACGGTTGAGGCCAAGTCGGGCTACGGGCTGACGGTTGAGTCGGAAATGAAGTCGCTGGAGGCGATTCGCGAGGCTGCTGCTCGCTGGCCGGGGACGGTGGTCGCAACTCTGCTAGGGGCGCATGTCATCCCAAAAGAATTTCAGGGCCGCTCACAAAAGTATGTTGAGATCGTCTGTAAAGAGATGATCCCGCAGGCCGCGAAGCGGAAGCTTGCCCAGTTCGTGGATGTTTTCTGCGAGCAGGGGGCGTTTACGGCGGGGGAAACGGAGCAGATTTTTGAAGCCGCCGAACAGCATGGCCTTAGCGTGCGGGCGCACATGGGTCAGCTTTCAGGGACGGCGCTGCGACCGTTTTTGCACTTTAAGCCGGCATCGTTCGATCACATGGACCACGTGAACGAAGATGACATTGCGGAGTTGGCCAAACACAATACTGTCGCAACACTGGTGCCGGGAGTGAATTATTTTCTGGGGCTGAAGGAATATCCGCAGGCGCGCAAGCTGATTGATGCCGGCGTGCCGGTGGCGCTGGCGACAGACTACAATCCTGGCACGTCGCCAACCCTGAGCATGCCGATGGCGATGTCGCTGGCTTGCACGCACATGAAGATGTCGCCGGCGGAAGCCATTGCGGCGGCCACGATCAACGGAGCATGTGCGCTGCGAGTCGCGGACCGGAAGGGAACGATCGAGCCAGGAAAAGATGCGGATCTGGCGGTATTCGAGGTTGAAGACTACCGCGAGATTCCTTACTGGTTCGGGGCCAACCGGTGCGTTATGACGGTGATGAACGGCGCGGTTGCCCGCACGGCAGGGAACTTTTGCGGCGGCCTTTCCGTATAGTGTGAAGGCAAGTCACAGTTGCGTCTTGTGGGGGCGTGGCTGAATTCTTCCATGAGATCGGTCCTTGAAACTGGTTCTTTTTGCGAAACAGATAACAGATGAATTTCCCGAGGAACTTTATGAAGAGAAGTCTTGCGGTAATTATTTTTGCGCTGGCAACATTTTCCCTGGCAGGGGCGCAACGGCTGTCCGAAGTGGCGCGACCGGAGAATTACAAACTCAGCTTCACTCCCAATCTCGAAGTAGCCACTTTCGAGGGCGATGAGACGATTTCAATCCAGGTTCTCAAGCCGACTTCGGAGATCACGCTGAACGCGGTGGATATCGACTTTCACGACATTACGATAACCAGCGGCGGCGTGGCGCAACAAGCTTCCGGAACCTGTGACAAAGAGAAAGAAATCGCCGTGCTCACGTTCAAGAGACCGCTGGTTCCTGGCGCCGCTACCATCCACATTACATATGCGGGCATCCTCAACAACGAAATGCGCGGCTTCTACCTGGGCAAGGACGATCAAGGCCGCAAATACGCCGCTACGCAGTTCGAGGCTACGGATGCACGGCGCGCATTTCCGTCGTTCGATGAACCGGATTACAAAGCCACCTTCGATATCACGGCGGTTGCCGACAAAGGACTGGTGGCGATTTCGAACCAGAAAATCGTTTCCGATACTCCCAGCCCCAGCGACCGGCACACGGTGCGATTTGCCACCACGGCGAAGATGTCTCCGTATCTGGCGGCGCTGGTGGTGGGCAACTTCGAGTACATCGAGGGTGAGGCTGACGGTATTCCGATCCGGGTCTACAGTACTCCCGGAAAAAAGGAGATGGGAAAGTTTGCTCTGGAATCGGCGGAGCACATTCTGAGCTACTACGACAAATATTTTGGAATCAAGTATCCCTACGGAAAGCTCGACCTGGTCGGCCTGCCGGACTTTTCCGCGGGTGCGATGGAAAATACCGGCTGCATCACGTTCCGCGAGATCCTGCTGCAAATCGACGAGAAGCAAGGCTCCGTCGATTTGAAGAAGACGATCGCGTCCGTGATTGCGCATGAGATGGCTCACCAGTGGTTCGGCGATCTGGTCACGATGAAATGGTGGGACGACGTTTGGCTCAACGAAGGCTTTGCCACATGGATGTCGAGCAAGCCGATTGAAGCGTGGAAGCCGGAATGGAATTTCAATCTGGACGACGTGAGCGCTACCGGCGGGACCATGAACACGGATTCGCTGGTGAACACGCGCCCCATTCATCAGGCTGCGGAAACTCCGGGTCAGATATTGGAATTGTTCGACGGAATCGCCTATGGCAAGGCGGCGGCCGTGTTAAGAATGCTGGAGTCCTACCTAGGTGAGGAAACTTTCCGCGCCGGCGTAAACGCCTACCTTCAGCAGCATCAATATGCGAACGCGACGGCAGACGACTTCTGGGATGCGCAGGCCAAGACCTCGAGAAAGCCGGTCGACCAGATCATGCCCACTTTCGTGAAACAGGCGGGCGTGCCGATTATCAATGTCAAGTTCGAGTGTTCCGGCGGCTCGACCACGGTGACTTTGAGACAGCACCGCTATTATTACGACCGGGAGAAGTTCGAGGCGCCGAATGATGAACTCTGGAAAGTTCCTTTGTGCATGAAGTCATCGGCCGGTGGTGCGACAAAATGCGAACTGCTCACGAAGAGGGAAGAGACTTTTACGCTGCCGGGGTGCTCTGCCTGGGTGCTGGCAAACGCCGGCGCCACGGGTTATTACCGCGTGGGATACCAGCCCGATGCGGTGCGAGCGCTCGCGCGTGACGCCGAGACCAAGCTCTCTCCGGCGGAGCGGATTGCTTTGCAAACAGACATCTGGGCATCGGTAACAGTAGGACGCGAACCGGTGGGCGACTATCTTGCCTTTGCCCAGGGATTGGGCACCGACCGCGAGCGTGCGGTGCTGGAAGATGTTCTCGGGCATCTCAACTACGTTGGCAAATACCTGGTGACAGATAGCGACCGGGAGGCCTATCGAGGCTGGTTGCATCAGTATCTGTCGCCGATGCTGAAAGATATAGGCTGGGAACCCAAGCCGGGCGAGAGCGACGAGCAGAGAACGCTGCGGGCGCGCGTGTTCAGTGCGCTGGGCTACGATGCCCGCGATCCGGAAGTGCTGGCACAAGCCCGCAAGCTCGCGGACCAGGCTCTGGATAATCCCGCCACAGTCGATCGGGAAATCGCGCGCACTGCGTTTGCACTCTCGGCATTGAACGGTGATCAGGCGTTTTACGACAAGTTGATGGCTGTGGTGAAGAACGCGAAGTCGCCCGAGGAATATTACATGGCTTTCTTCGCGCTGCCGCATTTCAGCGATCCGGCGTTGCTGCGACGCACATTAGATTACGCGATCTCGCCGGATGTGCGGTCGCAGGATGCGCTCGGCTTGATCTCCAGCGTGATGGGCAATCCGGCCGGAGAAAAACTGGCCTGGGACTTTGTTCTGAGTCATTGGGATGCGGTGCAGAAAGCCGGGGGAGTCTTTGCCAGTGCGGAAGTTGTAGGCGCCACCGATTCGTTCTGCGATGCGCATATGCGCGACCAGGTGGTGGACTTTTTTGCCGCGCACAGGATCGAAGCGGCGGAACGAACCTACCGCCAGTCGATCGAACGCATCAATAACTGTGTCGATCTGAAGTCGCAACAAGAGCCGCAACTGGCGTCGTGGCTCGGACAGCACAGCTCCTCGGCTGGGGGACAATAGGCCGCAGGCCGGCGCCGGGCCGTTACGATGTGCGGGGAGCGGGCCTCAGTGGCCCGCCAGCTGCAAGGCGCCTTCCGTACGCGGTGCAACGATCATGGGTCTGCTCGCGAGGTTGAGCGATCGCTAAGCTTTGCTATAATCAACAACGTTCCGCACGCGTTCGGCGTTGAAGCTGTTTCTTGGTTGCAATCCCGCAACAATTAGCGTGAAGCGAACGATCCTCGCAGTCCACGGTGGACGAGCGGGTTTCAAAAAAACGTGGCCAGGTAGCTCAGGTGGTAGAGCGCAGCCCTGAAAAGGCTGGCGTCGGCGGTTCAACTCCGTCCCTGGCCACCACATTTCAAAGCAGTTACGTCCAATCAGCAAAATCGCTTCAGTCCGCATTCAGTCCGCTGTTGGCGGGAGTAGCGCCGCCAAGAATGGCCTGAAGTACTTCCCCTTGGGCCGTCATTCGGTCCGCGCTTACGCTGTGTGCGTACAGTTGCAGCGTAGTCTTCACGTCCGAATGCCGTAGCAATGCTTGCACCGTCTTCGGGTCGGTCTTGCTGCGGACCAGAAACGATGCCAGTGAATGCCGTAAATTGTGGAATCCGAAACGGCATGGATCTCCCTCGGCGATCACTCCCGCTTTTACGGCTGCTGGCCGGAGATAGTCTTCCACCAGCATGTTTGCCGCCCGCGGCTTCCTACCGCCTAGTCTGAAGCTGGGAAATACCCAGTCTTCAGGTTGTGGGTAGGGCGTGCGGATTTGCCACGCCCGCATGAATTCTGCCAGCAGAAGATGCATCGGAACCGGAGCTTGTGACGCCTTGCTCTTAGGTTGTCCGACCTTTCCCCAAGTCCAGGTACGCCGCACATGGATGAGCGATCCGTCGAAGTTTACATCCAGCCATTGCAAGCCCAAGCACTCGGAGATCCGTAGGCCCGTACTGGCAGCGAGCAGCGTCAGGGTTCTTTCCGGTTCCGGCAGATCAACCAAAACTGCGAAGGCCTGCTCCGGACTCAGAATCACCGCTTCGTAGTTGCTGATGGTCTTGCAGCGGACAAAGCGTAGCGGGTTGCACTCCTCTCGACGCGAAATGAGACCATAGCGCTGGCCGTGTTTATAGACCAACGACATGACCCGTCTCATCTTGTCGAGAGTTGGATTTTCCAGCAGTTCCTCTTCCTTCACCGCAGAAAGCCACTCTTCGACTTCCAACGGCTGAATGCTGAGCGCCATTCGCTTGCCCCATCGCGGTAGCAGACGATTGCGTAGCACTCGTTTGTATCCTGCGATGGTTGTGTGGGCTTTCGGATCAACAATCGCACTCCGCCGCTCGCCTAGCTCGTGCTGTTGGTAGTGCTGAGCCAAGTCTGCAAACGTCGCGCGCTTCCGAAAGTCCGGTTTATTGATATGGATCTGCTGTCGCTCCACTTCCGCCCAGGCCGAAGCTTTGGTCGGGAAGTCGTGAACCGTTCCAACGGAAATCTTTTGCTCGACTCGCTTGCCGTCGGATTCCCGAGTTGTGCGGAAAAACAGCATCCAAGTTTCGCCGTCTTTGCGTCGTTCTTTTTTCAACCAACCACGTTGATGTCTCTGTGCCATTTCAGATTTCTCCTCAAGGCACGTGAGACTGCCGCTTGCATTGTACCTTGCCTGCGAGCAGAGACGAGCAAGTTCTGAAAGACGGAATCGCCACAGATGGCGAAGGCCACTGCCAAGTGGATAACCGGGAAGAACGCCACGCCGTGCTAACTCAAGGATGCGACGCGGACTCACCTGTAGAAACTCAGCAGCCGCGTCAGCGTCAGCAAGAGGCTCCATTTCGCCGCCGATTGTGGATTGATAGCTGCTTTGGTGGGAAGACGGGTTAGAAGTGGGAGGCTGGGATTGGGAACACATGTTGACTCCGGCGGGACGAAGGCTGTGACATTTCGATTTTCTTCTTTCGCTTCCATAGTTGCGGGTTGGGTTGGAACTGCGAAGGTTCAGTCAAGGGCGACCGGAGGGAGCCGCGCCAGCGGGCCTGCCCCTTGACGGGTTCTTCGCAGTTCCGGTTTCGTTCCTGTGGAAGCGAAAGAAGACGTTGGATGTGTGGGATGTTGTTCAGGTGCTTCATTGCGCTGCCTCATCCTTCGATGTGGGTTTACCTTGAATCTTGCGGGCAAGGTGAGTCGTAACGGTGTTCGGCGCTGTTGACCCTGGTTTTGATGGAACAACGACCGCGTTCGGGGTTGGTTCTGGTGCCGCTGAATTGGCCCAGCGGTAATAGAGGATTCCCAGCGCAAATCCTACGGCCAGAGCCACACTGCACAGGGCGAGAACCGACCACTTGTATTCGCGGAGGAAAGTGTGCGTTAGATCGTGTGCTGCTTGCTTCGCGGTGGCCGTGGCATACTCGATGCTTCCGCGTATCTCGTCGAGCGCCCTGCGTGCTTCGCTCGCAGCGCCTCGATAGGAATCGGTCAGTTGCTTGGACGAGCGGTCAAACTCTCCCGCGACTTGCTTCGTTTGTTTCGAGATGACGGCTAGGGCTTGCGCTGTTTCAGGAATTCCACTTGCCACAAACTGCTGGCGCAGACTCTCGCTGAGTTTCGCAGCAATAGCTGCGGGACTGATGCCCTCGGAGATTTCTGCTGGCAATTGCGCCAGCCGCTCTTCGAGTTGCCTGTGCAAAGCGACTGCATCTTGTCGGGCGGACTGAACGGCCTTGATGCTGTGGTCCAAGATCGTGGCAAGCTTTTCTCGCTCCGTGGCGATCTGTCCGGGAGTTTGCCGCGTCACCAATGCCAGAAAGCCCATAGCGCGGGCAATCCGTAGCATCTCGTCATCGGCGGGCAAGCGGCGCAAATGCGCCATGTCACGATACCAAAGCGGACGCTGTTCGGTTGGCAGCAGTTCGGCGATATCGTCGATGAAATCCGACTCAGCAGATTGTTCTTCTACGAGTTTGGGCTGAGCGTTCACGGCAAGAGCAACCCTTTGGCTTTGTCAATTTCCTCAAAGAGCCGCCGCCGATAGCTCTGAGCGCGGATGACCAGTGAGGCTTTCTGCAGCTCCGGGACTTTAAGCCGGCGTTCGACGATCTGGCCAAGTGTGACGCCGTGTTGTCGGGCGGGGTTTTCGAGTTCCGGCAGACGAAACTCCATCGTGAGGACAACTGGCTGGAAGACTGTGCGAAATTGCTTAGCTTGATCGCTGTCCCGCCAGTAGGAGAACCCTGCTTGATGTGTCATGGCATTCTCAACCACGACGTAGTTCACTCTGTCTTGCAGACGGGCCGCCCAGCTCAGAATACTTTCCACGCTCGCCGGATCGGGAGTGACGATGCCGATGGCCGTGAACGCCACACCGGTAGCTGCCACATCCTCAAACATGCTGTCGAACCACTCGTGAGTCACTTGCCCGGAACTCGCGCCCATATCCGCAAGGATGATTGGAACACCCTCTGCCAAGTGGTCAACGAAAGCGTCAAGACCCGCAGCGGTGTGAATGTTTACCTTGGTCACCCTGCCATCGAAGTAGTGCTTCAAGCTTCCGCGAGATTTGTTTTCGGTGTCCAGGTCGAGAAGCGTTACCGGAATCTCATGGCTCTGGAACCATTCGGCGAGGGCAAGCATAAAGCTGGTTTTGCCGACTCCTCCTTTTCCTCCCATGGTGAGAATCACGCGCTTGGATGGGGCGGTGGACGAGACGACAGAACGCGAATCGGAATTTTCCCGTTCGGCTGTTGCGGTAGCTTTCGAGTCGTACATATATGGCTACTCCTTCGTTCTTTGATTACGATGAAGCCGCAACGGTTCGTCTGGGTTGTATTCAAATAAAAGTTTTTTCGCCCGCGTTTTCAGCGGTCGGTCTTTCAATTCCTTAATCGTCTTTGCAGTGCCTTCCAGTTCCTTCTGAGGCTCTCTGGTGCTCTCCTGAGCCTTAGTGTTCCTATACGTACCTGTAAGTGCTCTTCTGTTCTTCTTAGTCTCTATTGTCCCGGACGGCGAAACAGACCGCTTTGTTTTTGATCTCGAACCTGCGAGGACGAAGTCGTTGACCGTGCTCGTGCCTACCTCGAGGGCACAAGCTTTCTTGAGTACCTGGGTGATTTCTCGATAGCTGTAACCTCGCTTTCGCATCTCAGTGATTAGCTCGCCGTAAGGTTCCAAACGCGAGCGCGGTTCTTTCGTAGGCAGGCTGTTGAGTATGGCTTCAAATTTGGCGTCCACAATTTCCTCCGATGGACCTGGCCGGATGAAATCTGGCCGGTACTGATACAGACGCCGAACCGAGATCAAAGGGATGGCCGGACAGTCACCGGATACATACCGGATGTGCACCGGACAGATGCCGGATGCACCCCGGACGGAATTCAGGTCGCGCACGCGACACCGGACCTAACGCGGAGCGTTAGGGATGGTGTCTTCTTGCAAATGAGCCGTTAGAGGTCTTCAAACATGCTCACCATTCGCGCCATGTCCAACGGAACAGGCTACTCCGCACGCCATTTGCAGCACAGCGACTACTACGCCGAAGGGGAGCGTGTAACGGGTCAATGGCAAGGCCGGGGAGCGGAGATGCTCGGCTTGGCAGGGGAAGTTCAGTCGGAACAATTCGAGGCGCTGCGCCAGGGCGTCGATCCGCAGAGTGGTGAATTCCTCCGGCAACGCCACAGCGCCGACCGCACAGCCGCTGATGGCAGCACCCAAAGCCGAGGTCGAAATCTGTACGACTTCACCATCTCGGCTCCCAAGTCGGTTTCAATCATGGCCCAACCGGGTGGGGACTCACGACTTGTGGAAGCTCACAAGAAGGCCGTTGGAGAAACGCTGACAGAATTGGAGCATCGCGCAGCAAGCCGCGTCCGAAGGGACCATGAGAATGATAACCGCACCACGGGTAATCTAGTATTGTCTGTCTACCATCACGACACGAGCCGCGAACTTGATCCCCAGCTTCACACCCACGCGGTTGCCGCTAATCTGACCTACGACGGCGCTGAGGGCCGCTGGAAGGCGCTGCAAGCCTCCGCTATCTACGAGCAGCGGGCGTACCTGACTGAAGTCTACCGGAACGCGCTTGCCCGCGAAGTCCGGTCTCTGGGCTATGAGATCGAGGACCGGCGCCGCTCCAAGGGCAAGAACCTGGGTTTTGAGATCAAGGGTGTCTCCGATGAATTGCTCGAAAAATACAGTCAGCGTAGCGAGCAGCGCGACCGGGCCATTGCCCAGTTTGTCGAGAGTAAGGGTCACCAGCCCAGCGACAACGAAATCGCCGTGCTGGTTCGTGAGTCGCGGGCCGATAAGCTGGTTGAGATTTCAACTGCGGAGTTGCACTCGCGCCAAACCGCTCGATTAACCCCAGAGGAGAGCCTAACCCTTGAACAAATCCGCGAACAAGCCCTGGACAGATCCCAAACGCAGCGACTAGGACAGGACAGTGCAGTTCCCTCCCTCGACTACGCAAAACAACACGTTTTTGAGCGCGTCTCTGTGGCGCTCGACCACGAACTGTTGACTGAAGCACTCCGTCATGGCCGGGGGCGGATCGACTTGGCGGACCTGAAAGGTGAGTTTTCACTGGAAGAAAGCACCGGCAGAATCCTCCAGGCTGGGAAGGAAGTCGCCACACGCGAGAGTCTTGACCGTGAGCGCGACATGATCGAGCGGATCAATCGTGGAACCGGTCAGTTTGAACGGCTGGGTGGGCAGCATGAATTCGCTGATTCCGCCTTCCTCCGCCCCGAGCAGAAACAGGCAATCGAATTTGTTCTCGATTCCCGTGATCTGGCTGTTAACATTCGTGGGGCGGCAGGCACCGGGAAAACCGCCACGCTGCAAGAGCTGCAGCGCGGCCTCGAAGAAAGCGGTCGCCAAGTGTTGGCGGTGGCTCCCACAATGAGCGCAGTTGAAGAACTGCAGAAAGTCGGCTTCTCGGATGCCATCACGGTGGAACGGTTGTTACAGGGCCAGAGTGCGCAAAGGGATTTGTTCGGGAAAGCGCTGATCGTGGATGAAGCGGGCATGGTTTCCGGTCGTCAAATGTCTGAACTACTAAAGGTGGCTGACCAGCAATCAGCGCGAATCATTTTCAGCGGTGACACGAAGCAGATTCGAAGTGTCGAGGCCAGCGATGCTCTTCGTGTGCTGGAAAGAGAATCTCAGTTGGGGAGTGTTTCGCTTAGCGAAGTGCAGCGGCAAACTACCCAAGAGTATCGCGAGGCGATTCAGGAATTGCGCCGTGATCCTGAGCGCGGCTTCGAGAAGCTGGAACAAATTGGTGCTGTGCGTGAGGTTCCCTGGCCCGACCGTGCGCTGGAGGTTCAACGAGCCTACTCAGAAGCTCAAAGTCACGTCAATGCGAAAGGGGAACCACGGAGTGTGCTGGTTGTCGCCGCCACACACGAAGAGATTGGCCACATTACCGAGGCTATCCGCGCTGAGCGCACACGCACAGGGGAGCTAGGACAGAGTGCGCACCAGCAGCACCACGTACCACTAAACTGGACCAGTGCGGAGAAAAGTGTCGTGCGGAACTACGCTGAAGGCCATGTGCTGGAATTTAATCGGGCTGTCAAGGGCGTTGTTAGGCATGAATCGTTGGAAGTCAGTGGAGTGGAAAATGGCAAGGTAGTTGCCCGCAACGCACGCGGCGAAGAACGCGAGGTCACGGCAAAGCAGGCGAAATGCTTTGATGTCTATGAGCGCCGCCCCATCGAAATTGCTCCCAATGACAAGTTGCTGCTGACAGCAAATCGGCGGGAGCCGGGTTTTCGTGCTACCAACGGAGAACTGGTGACGGTTTCCCGCATTGACGAGCAGGGCCGCATTCATCTGCAGGACGGTCGCGCTCTGCCGGAGAACTACAAGCAATTCACACACGGCTACGCTGTCACCGCCCATCGCAGTCAGGGGAAGTCTGTCGATGCGGTTGTCATCTCCGCTGATGGGATGCGAAGAGAGCTGTTCTACGTAGCTGCTTCGCGGGGCCGGGATAGCATCACGGTTGTTACCAGCGATAAAGAGGTCCTCCGGGAGACGATGGCGCAGTCAGTTGCCCGGCAATCCGTTTCCGAGTTGTCGCGCAAGGCGCAAGGATCTTCATTCAACGAGGAAAGGCTTAAGCCGTCCCTACGTGAGCGTGAACGCCACGAACTGCCGGTCTCCCGCGAACACGGGTGCGATAAAGTGCTCGAAGAAAGGGGACCACTTAGAAAAGCTCCCACTCCCGAAACAGTGCAGACCATCGACCTGGATAAACCAAGTAACGAGCAAAAGCAGGAGCACGGCTTCGAATTAGGTCACTACTATGGGATCAGCCGGTAAAAACAGGCAGCTTGTTTGCAGAAGGGGCACGGCGAATACAAGGCGAGGCTGCTACACTGCCTTTTTGTTCCACGACGCGCTGGAGGCACCTTCTCACCCATACAGCAACGGGAAAGCGTAAAGGAGTTTGACCGAACAAAGACAGCAGACGAGAATCAAGAAGTATCGGAAGTTGTGCTGCCGAACTATGAGCAGGTTGACCGTCATGGATTGCCCAGAGAATCATGCTGATCTTTCGCGGAGACGATTAGTCAGTGTGAAACAACTCGTTTATGCCTCGCGACCTTAATGTTTTTCACAACCTTGTAGATGACGAGCCGTCCACGACGGAATTGCTGTGCAATCTGATGCGCTTTACAGCGTTTCGTCGCTTGCTGCTTTCGCGCTTTCTCACGGACGCATGCGCCTCTCAGATCGAATTCGAAGACATTACCACGCGTGCCCGTCTTGCGGAGGGCGATTGTCCCGACATCGTCATTGCGAACTCGGAAATCTATGCCTTCTTGGAAGTCAAGGTTGATCGCTATCGGGAACTCACGCAAAGGCAACGAGACGGCAGCTACTTGAAATGTCTCTCAGGGGACACGAGGCCGGAGCGTTGGCTTATATTCCTCGTACCCGAGGGTTGGGAATATCTTGACGTACTTAGGAAGTCGCTGGGCGGTCTTGACTCCGACCGCTCAGATGGTGTTCACACCCGAATTAGGTTTTGGAAGAACGACGTTCTCGACGTCGTTGAAATGAGCGGACTACCGGAACTTAGCCAGATTGTGAGCGAATTCAGCCTGTTACTCTCCCCCAAGTTCAGATTGATTGCATTCTCGAAACAGGAGGTGCGTATGCTCGTATCGAAAGAACTCGGAGCGGCTGTGTCGAAGCTGTTCGACGTGGTTGAGAAGATCCGAGAAAAGAGTAAGGGAAGAGGTTATAAGCAGTCGCAAACCTTGACGGGAGAGATATACTTCAGAAATTCTGCGGGCGAGAACCGCCTGTGGTTCGGCGTCTGGCCGGACTTCTGGAAAGAAAGTGGCTTTCCGCTGAGCTTTGGAGTAGAGGACGCATGGGGGCAAGAATTAGTGGACAATTTCCGCAAAGCCTATAGGGAGACGATCGGTCGGGAGGCGACGGACTTCAAAATTGGCAAGTGGGTCTGGACGCTCGGTTGGGTTACTGACGAAGTCCTGCAAAGCGAGAAGGTGGTAGATGACGTCTGGGAACAACTCGAAGCGGTGCTGAGAAACGTTGGTGCGGAACCTTCAAGCGCCAGTCACTGAAATCCGGTGCGTTTCCGAGATAGGCCTCCGGGCCGAGCTTTCCGTCGTGGATTGCCCCAGAACCTCTCTTGGTGATTGGCGTCACTGCTGCCCATTAGTATTATGGCGCATCCTGTCTGCGCCACAGGAAACACAACAATGCTGAATGCTGCACAGATGGCAACCAAGAAGCTGGTTGTGTTTGCCCTGCTGGCAACTTATTCTCCATTGCTTGCTCAAACCCCAGAAACGATCGAGTTGGGTTCAGGGACCAGAGGCATCGCAATTAACGGAACTACGCCGGATTCGGATTTTGCGCGTTTTTCACGAGTCTACAAACTGCAATGCTTCAATGGCTGTTGGGTCCTCGCAGTCAATGGCAGAAGATTCGAAACTGACAAGGACTGGCAGAGAACACGCAGTTATCACGACGACCCCTTGTTGCACGCCCTAAGGACGCCCAGTGCACGATCATTCCAACTTCAGGTTGTGGATTCCAACATCAGAGAAAATGTAATTTCGGTATACGAGGTCTACTTCGACAAATGGGATGCCCGAGTCCTGACATCGCACAACGGCGTTTATTTTGTCCCGAATTATTTCAGGCCGCACCAGCTTATCCGTGTGTCTCCTGATCTTCTCATCAAGCAGGTTCGTTCTTCCAGCCGTGACTTACCGTCCGCTAGGGATGCAGCTGCCAGAAGCGAGGCGTTGTATCCTTCGCCGCCCAGAGTGGCGGCGATGAGGGCCGCCCTCGGGGAAGTCATCGTCAAAGAGGTTTCGCGCAGAATCGAACAGGCTGAGCTGGCCGACAGTCAAAACGATTGGTCGCAGGCATCCTCCATCTTAAAAGGAATGCTCTCCGAGATTCCCGAATCGCGCGCTCAAGTCGCGAGTCTGGTTCAGAGCTACTATGAACACGGCACTCAAGCAGAGGCACAGGAAAACTGGGAGGCCGCGGTCAGCGCGTTCAATAAAACACTGGACGTGTTTCCCGAGCATCAACAGGCGCAAATCCATAAGAATGCCGTTCGGGAAAAGGCCGTAAAAGAGTGCCTCTCGAAGGCGCAGGGCTTTGAGTTGCGAAAGAATTATCAAGCTGGCTTGGCGTTGCTAGACAGATACACGGCCTATTTCCCTGATGATGAGCGGCTCGGTGCGGCGCACGAAAGGCTGGCCGAAGCGTCTGCGCGAGAACAGGCTCATCTGGCGGCCGCAGCAGCCGAACATAAACTCCAAAATCAGATTGATGCATGCACCCAACAGCTAAATGGTCACCTTTACGCTGAAGCTGCCCGGTCAGTCTCAGATCTAGTCTCCAATGACTTACCAGACTCGCAGATTAGAAGCCTCGTCGCTCGCGCCGCACAAGAGATCCCTCCCCAGTCTTATGAAAGCCACGCGCAAGCAGAAAAAGTGATCTGGTACGTGCAGCGCCTGACCCCGGCTTCGGCACTGGCCTCGCCCGAGGCCGGAGTTCGCATAGATTGGCACGGCAACTTTGAAGCCAAGACGATAGACAACTGGTATGTAGTTCGCAGCTCGCATGGTCAATTCGTTTTCAAAGGCTCTCCGGCCACCGTCGCATTCAGTCCAAATAAAGCAGTTAGGGTCATTGGCACTATTCAGGGTGTGGAGAGAATTGGCACGCTTGGTGGTCAACCACAGCAGATGGTCGTCGTCCATGTAGAACGAATAGACTAGGTGACCGCGATGAGCTTTCTGGACAATCTAGAAACAGCAGTACTTTTTCGCTTCGCCCGGCTACTAACGTTGCTTCTGGTGCTCGGTGGTGTACTGATGACTGTGGTCGGAATTATTCTGTATGACCCACTGTCTTTGGGGCAGTCGTCGCACGTGACCGCCGCTGAAGTTCGTTCGGAGCTTACCGCCAACCCACAAGCACAGGCTCCCGTACAGCCGAGATATGACTCAGGCGGAATCGCCGTATCTGCGGAGTTGGACAGGTTCATTCTTCTTTTCGACCCGAATGAATACGACCGGACCCAACTGCGGGCTGAGGCCAGCAATTGGGTACAGCAGCTTCAAGACCCGGATGATCGGGTTCAGTTTCTTCGCAACATGTCGGAGGTCGTTGGCGAATTTCCGCAGAAGGAACGCGGTGGGGCAGCTTATGCTTTCGTCCGCTTACGGTACCAAAAGGAGATACAGAGAGCTCTGGCCGCCCAGAAGAGTGTT
>Ga0302324_100000145_pt1 | contig 180721 bp, 174 predicted proteins | sample Palsa_T0_1_FD_201949 | JGI IMG/M metagenome (GOLD analysis project Ga0302324, IMG submission 201949) | Peat permafrost microbial communities from Stordalen Mire near Abisko, Sweden - Palsa_T0_1 | ecosystem: Environmental > Terrestrial > Soil > Palsa > Peat permafrost | place: Sweden: Abisko...
GACAAGATAACCGATGAGGAGAAGACGTTCTCCCCGACTGTGGTCAAACGCGGGAAATCTGCCGGTTTTTCCGGCTCAGAGTCCGCGTGGTGTTAACGTCTGACCTAACGTGGTCATCCAGGCTAGCCTCGCCTTCCCCGATAGCCATTCAAAAGAAACGCGACCACGAGAACGGCAATTATCAATCCGATGGGGCCTATTCCCCATCCGCCGCCCATTCCCCAATAAAGCCCTCCGCCTCCTCCGAACAATAACAAGAGCACAATCAAAATAATCAGGATGTCCATATTTCACTCCACTATCGAGAAACGCAGGCGCTCGTATACTAAGTCGTATACTTTCTCCGTCTGTGCGCTACCCAACATAAGAGCGCCTGCCGAGTGCGAACCCCCCCCTATTCCTTGGCCGGCAGCACCCGGACGCATCGCCTTGCGTACCAAACTGACGAAAGGCGCCAAAGAATGTGTGCAAGACGTCCAGTGTCAGGTCGGCTCGCTGATAGTCGATGCGTAACGTAGTCAGGCCAAACTCGATGGTGTCGGAAATGTTCCACTGTCGCCGCGCTTCCGCGTTAGTGCCGTTCGTCTGTTTCTGCGCGAGGTCTTCTGCTTCACTCGGAACTTCACCAATCTTGCGATTAGGCCATAGGGTATTCGCTGTGCTCGCGGCGCGGCGTTCCTGATCGTGAGCCGTATCCTTTCGAGGATCTCCTGCACATCGGGAGGGAACGAAGCGATGTACTCGTCGATGTTCTTGGGATTAGGTCGTTCAGCCATTCAGCCCTCCAAGGTCTTGCGCAGCGAGGCGAGGCCCCGCGTCATTTCGGGCGCATCCGCCGCCCCATAGCCAAACACGAGTCCCGCGCTTGTTTCGGGCCCAAGATAGTACCGGCTCAGCGAGTGTATTTTGACATTGGCCTGCAATAGAGCCTTCGCCGTGCGGTCGAGATCCACTGCGGTGCGCGCAACAGCGGCAATGTGCGTGCCGTAGAACGACGGAATAGGATCGAGCCACTCGCTGAGTTCTTGTTGCAGCGAATCCAACAGCAGCCGTCGGCGCCGCTTGTATTTGTCGCGCATCTTGCGTACATGATGCGCCAAGTGGCCTTCGGCGATGAAGCCGGCGGCCGCGATGAGACTCACCCACCGCTTGATTTGTCCGGTCACTCGCCGCCGCGCTGACGTGCACGCCTGATCGGCGCGTTCGCGAACGGGCGCGGAGAGCTCTACTCCTCCATTGCAAACTTGACGCGGCAACAACAATGAGTTGATCTTAGGTGATGAAAGATCGAGTGCTCAATTGGGCACTGCTGGCCGCTGTGTGCTTCGTGCTATTGCAATTCAGTAACGCGGGCCGGCAGTACACCGACAACGCTTTCAGCCGGATCAAGGGCGTTTTCAGTGACCCGCACCGGCACGGTGGCCTGGACCCTCAAGACTGCGTGCGCCTCTGAAACACTCCTTGCCGGACCGTCTGGGCGTGTACTGTTCTCCTGTAAGGATGGCTCCCTCCACTTCCTCGACAACGGTGCATTGGGATGGGTCTATCCGGGCGAGGGTGAATACCTCAAGTTCTTGATGGATCGCGAGGGCACAACCTATTTCGTCAATACGCAGTCGGTTGATCCGATCACCAAACGATTTCTCAACCATCCCGCCACCCATATTCATGCGATGTCATCGACTGGGCACATGCTGTGGACGATGGAGACAACCGACTTTTTCGCAAGATCGATCCAGCTTGACGGCAATGGCCGTCTGTATCTTTCGGGTCCGCGTGGGAACAGTGGCCGGCTCGTGTCTCTCGGACTGACAAACGCGCTAGACTCTGGGCGCAATAACAAGCCGCAACGCAATGCGCGCTCGGCCGGCCGAATCTCGGAGATTTCCTTGCTCAACGCCTATGAGAGCCGTCCGTGGCTCAAGCTGTACGGATCGGGTCGGTACCCGGTCAGTCCCTCGCCGCCCGATCTTCTTTCAGTTTTTCGTGGCGCGGTGGATCGCGATGGGAATGCCCCCGCCTTGCACTACTTTGACAGTAGCTTGAGCTACGCGTGGCTGGATGATCAAAGCGATGCGCTGGCGGTATGGCTGGTTGACGAAGCACAGTTGAGCCGCGGCGATCGGCTCGCTGTGATTCTGCAGAATGTTCCGCAGTTCGTGGTGGCGAGCGTGGCCGCCTGGAAACTCGGGGCCGTAGTGATGCCCTGCAATCCGATGTACAAGGAATTCGAGCTCACGCGGCTTCTCCGTGATGGCGCGCCAAAGGCGGCGATTTGTCACCGCGAACACTACGCTTGCGTTCGGGCGAGTTTGGCAGGGGCCGGCTTCGCGAAAGATACGCAAATACTCACCGTCTGCCCGCGCGACCTGCAGAGCCGCCAAGACGATCGCGTATTGCCGACCTCGCTGCAGATCCCTGTGGGCAGTCTCGACTTCGCGGCCGCGGTATCGAGTCGTGCCGGTCGGCGGCCACGACAACTTAAACTTGATCCGAGTGAGCCTGCGCTCCTCCTCTATACGTCGGGGACCACCGGCGTTCCCAAGGGCGCCATCATTTCGCACCGCGCGTTAGCGTTCAATGCGCACACCTCCGCCGCCTGCTGCACCATCCGCCCAGCTGCCTGCATTTTCGCCCTGGCACCGCTATTTCACATTACCGGATTCGATCTCCATATGTGCGTGGCTTTCTGCACCGGCGGTTCCGTGGTGCTTATCTACCGCTTCGAACCACGGGTTGCCCTCGACGCTCTGCGCGAGCGTGCACCCACCTTCACCATAGGGGCAATCACGGCTTATATCGCCTTGATGAACACGCCGGCGGCAACCGTGGCGCATTTCGCGAGCTTAGACACGCTTTATACCGGAGGCGCTCCGGTTCCACCGCCGGTGGTTGAACAGTTCGCCGCCCGCTTTGGCCGACGGCTTCGCAGCGGATACGGCATGACGGAGTTGGGCGGAGCCTCGCACTGCGCACCCTGCGACCGCATTCCGGTCGACCCAGGCACCGGCGCGTTGGCCGTCGGAGTGCCCCTGCCGGGCGTGGAGAGCGAGGTGCGGGACGAAACCGGAAATCCATTGCCGGTCGGTGAGGCTGGCGAGTTGGTCATTCGCGGCCCGCTCGTCATGGACTGCTATCTCAACAAAGCAGAGGCTTCGGCCGAGGCACTGCGCGACGGCTGGATGCACACCGGCGACATAGCTTTCATGGATGGCGATGGTTGGTTTTACATCGTTGATCGCAAGAAGGATATGATCTGCGCATCCGGCTATAAGGTTTGGCCGCGCGAGGTGGAGGACGTTCTCTACCAGCACCCGGCGGTCCGCGAGGCAGCAGTCGTTGGTATACCGGACGAATATCGGGGAGAGACCGTGCTTGCCTGCGTGGCACTCATCGGCGATGCGGAGACAAACCCGGGGGAACTCATCGCATTCTGTCGCGACCGCCTCGCCGCCTACAAGGCGCCGCGCCATGTCGAGATCTTCGCCGAACTGCCGAAGACCGTCTCCGGAAAAATCATGCGCGTCGAACTGCGGCGCACAGCGGCGCTAGCCGCTGGCCCACGCCGAGGACGCCAGGCCGGAACTTAAGATTGACGATCTGAAATCAGATGGTACTTCCAGGCGACGCCTGCGTCGGTCCCGGAAAGCGCTCCCTCCAGCGTTTTACCGTCCTCTGCGACCGTGAAGGTGCCCGTTTCAATGCGCTTTCCCGCCTTCTTGAGTACATATTTGAACGAATTTGGAGTGACTCGAGTAGCGCTCACCGAATCGGCGTATCCGCTTCCGGTCACGGGAACAAACTTGCCGTTCAGAGGTGCGGTAAATTCAATATGGGTACTCGATCCGTCACCTTCCACCAAGTCAACCGTGTCATGAAATGCACCACCCTTCACCTTGGCAATCCTGAGCGTGTGGCTTTTCATCGGCGGACCGGGGTCGAAGGTCGATTTCGCGATATTAAGTACCCACGTTCCGACAAACGGGTCCGCTGTATCCGCTGCCGATGCGATGCTTGTCAGAGCCAGGGCTGCCGCGCTCAACGTCAGTGCTCTGATGAAGTTCATCCGTCCCATGAGAGTTTCTCCCTAGTCTTTGTGAGTTTTTTGAGTGATCGACTCGCCTCGGGGAATTTTGCACTCCTCGGCTTGCCTGGTCAAAAGATCGGCAAACCGAGCAGCTAGCCGCGCGCTCGAGTTCTCATGGTGAGGCGTAGGCTCGCTTCAGCTTGTCCAGCGCCGCGTCCACCCGGCGCTTCGCCGCGGCGCCCTCCTCACTGGATATTTGGTTTGCTTTAAACCAACCTTTAACTTCGATCATCGCCGCCGCGATATTTTCTCGTTGCTCATCGGTTGAAGCAATGTCTCGAAGAACGGAAGCCACCCCGTATGCGTGGGCCATAGGATCGCCATGTGGACCTTTGTAAGCTCCGCCCATCTCCGCAATTCGCTGCAGTTCTCCAATACAGATGTTCGGGTCCATCGCTGCTCCTTGGGTGCCGCCCGGTCGACGGCAACATATGTGTTTAACTATATACTATAACGTATTGATTAATCAGTGTTCAATCTGGCGTACAAATCGTCATGGGAGCGGTCTTTGGGAATCTCTGGCGATTGACAACAACGCTTCGATAACGATAGAACTATGGGTGTGATTCAACCCGTTGAAATTGCCGTCTCAGCAATCGGGGCGGCCATCGGCGAACCGGCGCGGGCCCAAATCCTGTTTTGTTTGGTGGACGGGCATGCGCGCACGAGTACAGAGCTCGCCATCGTCGCCAACGTGAGTCCATCCACGGCCAGCACGCATCTCGCGAGGCTAAAAAAACTACGTCTGGTGGCGATGGTCGCACAAGGCAAACATCGCTACTATCGATTGGAAGGCCCCGCCGTCGCCGCCGCACTTGAGGCATTGACGGTCATTGCGGGCGGCCCTCATCAAACCTTTGTGCCTAAAACTCCGCACCGGCTGCGCACGGCGCGTACCTGCTACGATCATATGGCGGGGCTGTTGGCCGTCAATCTTCATGATCGTTTCCACAAGCTGGGATGGCTCGTGATCGGTGCGGACGGGGTCGGCACCTACGGGCTCACCGAGGATGGAGTGAAGGCACTTACGCGGCTTGGTATCGACATTGACGCAACTCGGGCGCTGCGCCGCCGGTTCGCGTGCGCCTGCGTCGATTGGAGTGAGCGGCGCCCCCACATCGGCGGCGCCCTCGGCGCCGCGCTTTTAAAAGTCGCACTGAAGAGAAAATGGGTGACTCAAGATCTCGATAGCCGGGCTTTGAACATTACGCGCCGGGGACAGCGGGAAATGTTGGCTCGCTTCGGTCTCCCCTATTGAATGCCTAGCTCCTCCCGGCCGCTGGCGCGGCGCCAGCCATTGAAAGTGGGCCGCCGTTTCACAATATACTGCTCTAGCCGCCCGACCGCTGTAATTTAACCGGTATCGGGCCGGTCTTTTGGATACAGGAGCTGAACCGTTGACTTGCGGCCGCACGCGTGGGAGCCGCCGCCATCGGTGGTCCACACTTGGTTTGAACGAACTGCAATTATGATTCTAGTGCTCTTGGTGTTTCTGGGCGGCGTACTGACCATCTTGAGTCCGTGCATCCTGCCGGTCCTGCCGTTTATTTTTGCGCGTTCCGAGGGCAAATTCCTGACCAGCGGATTGCCGCTCTTGGCCGGCATGGCGGTTACATTTTCAGGTGTTGCCACCCTGGCTGCCGTGGGCGGTGCTTGGGCGGTTCGTGTCAATGACTATGGGCGCCTGCTGGCCTTGGTGCTGCTGACGGCATTCGCCGCGACCTTGCTGTCGCGGCGGCTGGCCGATCTCCTGGCGCGCCCTTTCGTTGCGCTGGGAAATCGCTTGCTGCCGCAGAGCGTCGCAGGCGGCGGAAACGCCGGCGTGATGCCGTCGCTGCTGCTCGGCGTGGCCACCGGACTTCTGTGGGCGCCTTGCGCGGGTCCCATCCTCGGCTTAGTCCTAACCGGCGCCGCCATCTCCGGGCCCAACACGCATACGACGCTGTTGCTGTTCTCCTATGCGGCGGGTGCCGCGACTTCCTTGGCGGTGGCCATCCTCGCAGGTGGACGCGTATTTGCCGCCCTGAAACGCTCTCTCGGTGCGGGTGAGTGGCTACGGCGCACGCTCGGTGTGGCCGTCTTATGTGCCGTCGTGGCGATCGCTTTGGGTTGGGATACCACGGTACTGACCCGCTTGTCGCTCTCCGGTACGAATCGATGGGAGCAATCGCTGATCGATAGAATCAAACCCGACGCGGCTCCGCAGGGCGGCAGTAAGACTCTGGCCCTGGGCAATAGCTCCATGACGGCGAGCAACGTCATGATGAGGGCCGCCAATTCCTCGGCAGGTCTGCCCATCGAAGGAGAGATACCGTCATTGAGCGGTGCCACGGCTTGGCTGAATTCGCAGCCTCTGACTCCGGAGGCGTTGCGCGGCAAGGTCGTCCTGGTGGACTTCTGGACCTATTCCTGCATCAACTGCCTGCGTGCTTTGCCCTACGTAAAAGGTTGGTACGAAAAATATAAAGATCACGGCCTCGTGGTCGTCGGCGTGCACGCCCCGGAATTCGCCTTCGAGAAAAATCTGGGCAATGTGCGCCGGGCGGTGAGCGATCTAGGGATTACGTATCCGGTGGCGCTCGATAACAACTACGCGATCTGGCAGGGCTTTAACAATGAATACTGGCCGGCCCACTATTTCATTGATGCGCAGGGACAGATCCGCGGTCATCACTTTGGCGAGGGCAACTACGGGGAATCGGAGCAGACACTCCGGCAATTGCTGACGCAGGCGGGATATACGAACCTGCCGGCGGCGGGAATCGAGAGCGCCGCTGCCGTCGGCGTTCAAGCCGCCGCCGACTCCGCGCATGATCAGTCGCCGGAGACTTATATTGGCTATAGTCGCGCGCAAAACTTCAGCTCACCGGGGAGCATCGTGCAGGACCATCCGCACGCTTACGCGGTCCCTCGCTCGCTGGATCTGAATCAATGGGCGTTGGCTGGGACATGGAGCGTCGATCCCGAGAAGGCGCTGCTCATCTCCGCCCCAGGCAGGATCGTGTACCGCTTCTACGCTCGGGATTTGCACCTCGTGCTGGGTCCGGGGATGGACGGGAAACCAGTGCGGTTTCGCGTGCAACTCGACGGGGTTGCTCCCGGTCCCAATCATGGAGCGGACACCGATGAGAGCGGCGCCGGCGTCATCAGGGAACAACGCCTGTATCAGCTGATTCGCCAGTCCGGCGAAGTGGACCAGCATACGTTTTCAATCGAGTTCTTGGACAACGAAGTTCAAGCTTATTCATTTACGTTCGGGTGAGGGCAACGCCATGGCATTCAAGCAAACAACATCGAGCCGCCGGCAGTTTTTGAGCGCCGGTCTCGCCGCCCTCGCGGGCAGTACGGTGGCCGCAAGGCTGTTCGCGTCCACGCAATCGGGTCCGGCACAAAATCAGGACGTAGCGATCGAAAACTTCTCGCCTGCCGGCAAGAGCGCGGGAATCGTGCGCGTCGCCAAGGTCGTCAAGAGCGACGCCGAGTGGCGCGCGATGCTTTCACCCTTGGCGTTCCGGGTGACCCGCCAGGAAGGCACCGAGGCTGCGTTTTCAGGCGAATACGCCGCCAATCACGCCGACGGTCTTTACCGCTGTATTTGCTGCGATACGGCATTGTACGATTCCAAAACGAAATTCGAATCCGGGACTGGATGGCCGAGTTTCTGGCAACCGATCTCCGCCGCGAACATCGTCAAGAGTCCGGATTCGAGTCTTGGCATGCAGCGCGATGCCATCTCCTGTCGGCGTTGCGATGCGCATCTAGGACATGTGTTCGATGATGGTCCGAGGCCGACCGGATTGCGGTATTGCATGAACTCGGTGGCTCTGCATTTTGTGCCGCGCGCCTGATCGAGTGGGTCAACGCTTTAACTAATCCTGGAGTAGCGATGTCGATTCAACAATCACGTTGGAAATGGATTTCGGTGGTGGCGCTGGCCGCCGTCGGGATGGCCCTATGGCGGGCGCCGCTCTTTGGCGCGGAGCCCCCGGTGATCATTGCCCCGCCCACGGTCGACAACCCTAAAACCCCCGGAGCCGCGCAGACCGCCGTGCTCGCGGGCGGCTGTTTTTGGGGAGTACAGGGGGTCTTTGAACATGTGCGCGGAGTTCAAAAAGTCGTGGCTGGTTACGCCGGCGGCGACAGGTCGACGGCCCAATACGAGACCGTGAGCACGGGTATGACCGGGCATGCCGAATCGGTCAAGATCACCTTTGATCCGGCGCAGGTCTCCTACGGGCAGATCCTGCAAATCGCATTCTCTGTGGTGCACGATCCGACCCAGCTCAACCGGCAGGGACCGGATGTCGGCACTCAGTATCGCTCGGCGATTTTCTATGCGGATGAAACCCAGAAGCACATTGCCGAGGCGTACATCAGTCAGCTGGATCAAGCGCATGCGTTTTCGCGGGCGATCGTGACCCGCGTGGATCCGCTCAAAGGGTTTTACTCCGCGGAGGATTACCACCAGGATTATTTGGTTCACAACCCGACCGCCCCGTACATCGCCATGTACGACATGCCCAAGATCAGGAATTTCCAGCAAACCTTTCCCGAGCTCTACAGTGGGCACCCGGTGTTGGCCAACGCCCGCTAACCGCTACTGGTTATGCCGATGACGCCGTGGCGGCGGGAGGCGCATAGACATATTGTATGAACCCGTGATTTCGCCCGAGCCGGTCGTATAACTGCCGAGCGACGGCGTTTGTTTCATGAGTAAGCCAGTATGGGCTATTGGCGCCGGCCGCTCGGGCGGCCTCGGCGACCGCTTCGAGGAGCCGCCGGCCGCAACCGGAACCGCGGGCCTTTGGGTCCACGTACAAATCCTGCAGGTAGCAGGCAGCGGCCGCCGACCACGTGTCCTCATGAAACAGGTAGTGAACGAATCCGACCAGGACACTGGACGAATCCCAAGCGCCCAAGCCGTGAATTCGTCCATTGTGAAGCCGCTGCCAGGTGACTTCGGTGACTGTTGCGGGAATCTCCACGCCATAAAAGAGCTGATATTCCGACCACAACTGCGCCCAGCGGGCGCGTTCAGAGCGGCGCAGAGGCTCGATACGAATCATGCCAAAACCCCTCTCTTTGAATGACCAGGCGCTTGTATACTAGGCCAACCCGACAACCGTTTTTTCCATTTTTCGACAGGGTAATCACCGTGAGCGCCAATCCAAAAGTTTTGCAGGGCACGACCCCGGAATTTCATTTGTTGATCAACGGGCGCCTGGTTCCCGGCGCGACGACATTGGACGTAATCAACCCGGCGACCGGACGATTACTCACGCGCTGTGCGCGGGCCGACGAGGCGCAACTCAACGCGGCCGTGTCGGCGGCGAAGCTCGCCTTCCCAGCGTGGTCCGTCACGCCGATCGAGGTGCGCAGGCAGGCGCTGCTCCGGATTGCCGACGCGCTCGAGGCCAGAAGCGCCGAGTTCGCTCGGTTACTGACGGAGGAACAAGGCAAGCCTCTGGTGCACGCGGGATTCGAAATTGGCGGCTCGGTCGCCATGATCCGTGCGTTCGCGGCAATGGATCTGCCGGCGAAAACGCTGCGCGAAAACGCTGCGGAGCGCATCGTTCAGGTGCGCGCGCCATTGGGCGTGGTAGCCGCCATAACACCGTGGAACTTCCCGCTGCTTCTGCTCATGCTCAAGTTCGCACCGGCGCTGCTCGCGGGAAACACCGTCGTTGCGAAGCCCGCACCCACGACTCCGCTCACGACTTTATTGTTCGCAGAACTGTGCGCGGATCTTCTGCCGCCCGGCGTATTGAACGTGATCGTCGATCAAAACGACCTGGGCGGATTTCTCACGCAGCACCCCGATGTCGCCAAAGTCGCCTTTACGGGCTCGACGGCCACAGGTAAAAAGGTCATGGCGAGCGTCGCCGGTACCATCAAGCGGATCACGCTCGAACTCGGCGGCAATGACGCGGCGATCGTGCTCGATGATGTCAACGTAAAGGACGTTGCCGCCAAGATCTTTCAGGGCGCCATGGTGAACTCAGGCCAGGTCTGTCTCGCCATCAAGCGTGTCTACGTGCCCGATTCGCTCTATGAGGCAATGTGTACGGAATTGGTCGAGTTGGCGAACGCGACCATCATCGGCGACGGACTCGATGCCGCCACGCAAATGGGGCCGCTGCAAAACAAGGCGCAATTCGAGAAGGTCAAGGGGTTCTTGGAGGATGCGCGCGCTCATGGCAAGGTGATCGCCGGCGGCAGAGCATCCGAACGCGACGGGTATTTTATTCCTCCCACCATCGTACGCGACATTGCGGATGACGCGCGCTTGGTGCAGGAAGAGCAGTTCGGTCCCGTGTTGCCCGTGCTCCGCTACTCCAGCCTCGACGATGCGATCGCGCGCGCCAATAGCACGGAATATGGATTGGGCGGCACGGTGTGGGGAGGCGACTTAACGCGCGCTTTCGAGGTTGCGCAGCGCATCGCGTCGGGCACTGTGTGGGTGAATAAACATCTCGAGTTGCCGCCGGACATTCCCTTTGGCGGTGCGAAGCAATCGGGCTTGGGCACGGAGATGGGTCAGGAAGGATTGGAGGAATTCACTCAGTCCAAGATCATTAATATGGCCAAGTAGCATCGGGAGGCGAGGCAATCAAAGACCTTCTCGCCCGAAATGGCGGTGGCCGGGGCAAGCTCGGGCGGTTGCGGAATAGTCGGCTGTAGCGCGACGCCTATTGCTCGCCGCTCAAGCTGATAAAGGCGGTGTCGAGCGCTCCGCTGAATTCCAAATATGCAAACAACGGCAGCAGCACGATCGAAATGATGGCCGAGATTCGCGCCAGCCGAGCCACGATCCTCGAGCGGCAGTTTCCGGCACACTGATAGGTGGCGACCGTCACATAAATGCTGAAAAGCAATCCAAACAGGACGTAGAACCGCATGGTGAACTCGCTGCCTGAATCGATGAGCAGACCCACCATGCTGACCACCACTGAGCCGAGCAGCCCATACACCCAAAATACACGGGCCAACGAGGTCTTTCCTCGCAGCGGATCCAGAAAGGCGTCCCGGATGCTCATCGGCTGCCGCTACTTTCCTTGCAAACTCTCGGTCGCCGCCGCCGTTCCGACCCATTCCGGCGGAATCGCGGCACTCGGTCTCTGGTGGCATTCGCAGGTCACCACCACGCCGTGCGGTCCGCGGTTCTTGATCGACAGACGCGCGTCGATGGTCGCAGCCCGATACCGCATGCTATCGAGCCCCAACCCGCCGCGGTGTGCCTTGGACCGCGGGAAACCCTCTCCATCATCCGCAACTTCGATTCGAATCAAAGCCGATTCGATCTCGAGCGTCACGACGATGTGCTCAGCCTTGGAGTGTTTCAATGCGTTGTTGAGCGCTTCCTGGACGATCCTGTACATTTGATTGAGCGACTCTTGCGAGAGGGTGAGCGGCGCGCAGTCGCTGACGCGAAATTCCACCCGCCTCCGGCCTCCAATGTTGGCACGCTCGACCGTTTGACGCAGGGCCGCGATCAACGAGCCGCCGCTTGCCATGAGCGGCGAAACGCCGCGCGCGATGTCGCTGCAAGCTTCGACGGCGTGGAGCGCCAGCCCGGAGAGTGCCGAAATCTCCCCCTCCAGGAGCGACTGCGTCCGCTCAGCTTTTTTGGCGAGTGAACTTGCCAGATAGGCGAGACCGCTCAGGTCCTGACCCAGGCCGTCGTGCAGTTCGTGAGAAAGCCGCAGCTGCTCCTGATGGTTGGCATCGATCAGCGCCCGTTCGAGACGCTTGCTGCCGGTAATATCTTCGATGATCCCGAGAACGCGGGTCTTCTCGCCTCCCTCATGCAAGCTGGAAACAGCCCGGCCGACGATCCGTACCCACCGCCGTTCGCCCTGGAGGCTCCGAATGGGCACCTCCATCCGCGCATCCAAGCCGCGCGCCACATCTTCGATGCCGGCGAGTACCGTCGCGAGAGCAACCGGATCATAGAAGCGCTCTCGACTCAGACTATTGAACGTTTCCAAGGAACAACCGTACACGCGTTCAAAGCCTTCGCTGACCCAGGTCATGTGCATGCGGCCCGCGCTCAAGATTCCCTCGTAGACGAAGCCCGGTACCAGGTCGGTAATGGTACGGTAGCGCAGTTCACTTTCGATCAGCCGTGCCTCCGCCTCTCTCCGAGCGCCGATTTCTTGAATCTGCGACACGAAGTACAGCGGTCGCGAATCAGGGTCGCGTACCATCGAAACGGACAAGAGGGTCCAGACGACATGTCCATCCTTATGGATATATCGCTTCTCCAACTGACAGTGGGGAACTGATCCACCGAGCATCTGCCGGACGAATTCATTATCGGTCGCTAGATCGTCGGGATGAGTGATCGCCTGAAACGTCGTCGCGAGCAGTTCCTCGGGCGTGTACCCGACAATGCGGCACAACGATGGGTTGACACGCAGCCAACGGCCGTCCGGCGCCACGAGCGCCATTCCGATCGCCGCAAATTCGAAGGCGCCGCGAAACCGTTCCTCGCTCTCGATCAGTCGTGGGTCCGGCACTCCGCCCGCGTCGCGATCTGCCACCGTCGCCCGTGAAAACACGCCATCACCCGGGTGATTCGGCATCACGTTGACCACACTGCACTCATATCTGGATAGGAGTTTCGCACAACGGACACGCTCGCACCGCGATTCTTCATCGTTCCTCGCATGGCCGCGTAGCGGCCGCCCTATCGTTCGGCCATGGCTTTCGGCACCGCAATATTTGGCAATGGTGCGCCGCGCCGATCCGGCGGCATACTCATTTTTCGCCAAGTTCCTTCAATCCCTCGATGGATTCTTTGTCGCCATTCTCGGCAGCCTTGCGAAACCAGCGGATCGCTTCGGCCCGGTCGGGGGCGACTCCCCAGCCTCTGAAGTACAGGAAGCCGATATTTCTCTGGGCGACTCCATTGCCATGATCGGCCGACTTGCGAAACCAGGCCATCGCTTGCGTGAAATCCTGCTCCACGGCCCAGCCGTTCATATAAAAAAAGCCGACGTCGTTCTGCGCTTCGTTAATGCCTTGATCGGCTGCCAGACGGTACCAACGCAGAGCTTCACTGTAGTTCTGAGGAACGCCCTTGGCCATGCCGTAAAAATTGCCGAGGGCGAGTTGCGCCATTGCATTTCCCTGCGCGGCGGCGGCGCGGTACGATTGCAGCGCCTCGGCATAATTTTCTTGCTTTTCGAAATCCTGACCCTTGCGGTACGCCTCGTCCCCCGCGGGACTCCCCGCAACCGCAGGCGCGCCGGCTGCCGACAGCATCAGGGCTGACATGAGCAAACTTCGCGCCCACAAGAGATGGCTGTGTGCACTTAAAAGCATGGTCTGTCACTCCCCCGCAACCTACGGCGCGCTTAGATTCAAGTCAAATTGAATGACGACTGCGGCCGCGTGCGTCGCAATATTTACAATGTGAAACTCGTCAAGACGCACCGGTGAACCTCCGGTCGCGACGACTTGACGGTGAAGAAACTCGAATACATCGATACTCGCCGAGCGCGGTATCGATTGCGGACTGAGTTGCAGAGCTAGATCGAGCGCAGTGCGGGTCGATTCATCGGCGACGCGATCGATGCGTATGTCATCGAGTATCAATCGGTGGTCAGTCCCGCGCAATTTCCCTGACAGGCTGACATCGGAGGAGAATTCCGCGCCGATGCAGTTGTTCCCCACGCGTTGCCCCAAACGGGATGACAAGTGCGCCGTGAGCACGAGACGGTCGGCCTCAATGCGCGTATGAGGCGACTCGAGATACGTATAGCAGATGCCGCCGTCATCGATGAGGTACCACCGCCCGGCTCGATTGAAGAGTTGCTCGGCAACCAATGATTGCAAGATATGAGGACCAAGAGATAATTCGGATGCTGTTGCGAAAGGAATGATGAAAGCCATTGCGCCGAAGATGCCGAGCGCCTTTCCGGCAACGCTGTTCATTGGGCGATCACCGGCAGCACGACATTCGAGGGGTGATCGCGGTCGAGAAAGACCCTATTGGTCGCGGCCTGCGTGCGCGTTGCCTTCCCCTCGGGCTCGCCGGTGTTGGGATTAAAATCAAAGTGGGGAAAATTGCTCGAAGACACGTCGACGCGGATGCGATGCCCCGCCTTGAAAAGGTTCGACGTGGGAAACGCCTCGATTCTGATGGCATAGACCCGACCGGCCTCCATGAGGCGCGGCTGCTCCCAGGATTCCCGGTAGCGGCACCGCAGGATGCCGTCGGTAAGATTCATCGCATAGCCCTCGGGGTAATCCTCGTTCGGCGGATAGACGTCCAGAAGCTTGAGCGTGAAATCCGTGTCCGGTGCGTCCGAGGTAATCCACAGATGTGCCTCGACGGCGCCCGTCACCTCGACATCCGCCAGCAGCGGCGGCGTGGCGAAGACCAGCACATCCGCTCGCTGCTCCAGCGCTCGATAAGGCGCGCGACTGCCGAAGAACTGTGCCGCCTCCCGTTGATCAAAGGCTCCTCCGACCATGATCGGCAGTCCGGACGTGATGGTACCGCCGATGGTGGGCACCGGCATCTTCGGATCATAGCGATATTGCCGGGGATGACCTCGCTCAGGCGGCAACCGCTCCGATAGCGCCCCGTCCGGCTGCAAGTAGTAGCGGGCCAGGCGCGCTCGGGCAATCGGCCAGGTGCGCTCGGCACGCCAAACACCGCCGTGATCCATCCGCCCCTGGTTGGTGCGGCGACCGGTGCCGCCGCCCATGACGAAAATCTGAACGGTCGGCTCCAAATCAGCACCATTGGGCTTTTCCCTGAGAAAGTGGTCGAACCAGCGCAGCTTCATCGCCACGTAACTCGGCGCAACGTCGTTCTCGAATGCAGACCGAGCGCCAAAATCCACATCGCCGGCAAATGTCTGCTCGCGGTTGCCGTGGGTCCATGGTCCTAGAATCATCCGCACCGCGCCACGCTTGCGGGCGATGAGCGCAGAGAAGTTGTCCGTGACGGTTCTCGGGTAGGGATCGTACCAGGATGAGATGAGCACCGTCGCCGCGTCGCCCCACCGGTCGTAGTAGCCCGCGGCATAAATTCCGATTTGCTTCCAGAAATCGTCGAAATTGCCGTGTTCCCACTGATCGAACACATAATCTTCGTATTCCGGCACCGGACTCAGCGGCGAATGCCCGCGTGTCCACGGCAGCCGAGCGAACCAACTCGGAAGATCGATCGCCTTCATGGCGGCAAGCTTCACGGAATCCCGTTGGAGTTCCGGCGCTTCGAGCGCCTCATTGAAGGCCCACGTGACCTGTTTCAGCTCAAAGGCACCGCCTTGCCGGATGCCGCCCTGATATGCGTTCGAAAAGCCGCCGGAATCCATGAACATCGCGGCCACGCCCGGTGCGCCGGCGCTCGCGAGCGCGGCTTGCGTGTGGGCCGCATACGACAAACCCATCGTACCGATGCGGCCGTTGCTCCAGCTCTGCGCGATAATCCAAGCGCAGCAGTCGAACCCGTCCAAACCGTCGCTCAGGTATTTGACGTACTTTCCTTGCGACTTGCCGCGCCCGCGGCAGTCTTGAAAAACCACCGCATAGCCGTGGCTGGCGAACAAATTCGCAACTTCGATACTCGCGTGCCGAGTACCGTTTTGTGATTTTCCATAAGGCGTGCGCTCGAGGATTGCCGGCACCCGCGAGGCGCTCGCCTCGCCCCCGCGCGCCGGCAGGTAGAGATCGGTCGCGAGCAGTACGCCATCGCGCATGCGCACTTGAATGTCGCGCAGCAAGATGACGTCGTGGGGCCCTGCTTCGCTCGCAGAAATCGCCGCCGGCCGCAGCGCGAGGAGTGCGGCGACCTTAAGGAAGCCGGCGGCGAATTCCCGGCGATCGATGGACGAAGGCTGGCCGCGTGTGTTCACGGAGACGTTTCCTCGGCGTATGGAGGCGGCAAGCTGACCGCGCCTCAAGTGTAGCGGCGGCGGCTTAAAATGACACCTGGACTTCTACGGGGTTAGAGCCGGGCTGCAGCCTGTGTACAATCGGGGACGCAGCAAAGGAGCCTATGTGTCGGTCGATCACTTTGACGTGCTGATTATCGGCGGCGGCCTTTCCGGCATCTGCGCGGGGATTAGCTTGCAGAAGCATTGCCCGCAAAAGACCTTCGCTATTTTGGAAAGTCGCACCCGCATCGGCGGGACCTGGGACCTATTCCGGTATCCGGGTGTCCGCTCGGATTCAGACATGTTTACGCTCGGATACTCGTTCAAGCCCTGGACCGGGGAAAAGGCGATTGCCGATGGCGACACCATTCTCAGCTATCTTAACGAGACCGCGAGCGAGTACCGGATCGACGAGACTATTCGCTTCGGCCATCGCGTCAAGCGCGCCTCCTGGTCCAGTGAAAGCGCTGCGTGGACGATCGAGGCGGAACACGGACCGGATGGACAGATCATTCGATTCACCTGCGGTTTTCTGTTCGCCTGCAGCGGCTACTACAACTACCACGAAGGCTACACACCCGAGTTTCCGGGCAGCTTGACATTTTCAGGCTCCATCGTCCACCCGCAGAAGTGGCCGGTCGGCATGCCGATTGCCGGTAAGCACATCGTCGTCATCGGCAGCGGCGCCACGGCGGTCACCTTGGTTCCCGAAATGGCGAAGTCCGCCGCGAGCGTCACGATGCTGCAGCGATCGCCCACCTACGTCGTCTCGGCGCCTTACCGAGACGCCATCGCTATCTTTTTGCGCCGCCATCTATCGAAAAAACTGAGCTTCCGTCTGGTTCGATGGAAAAATATTCTGTTTACGATCTATTTCTACTGGCTTTGCAAGAACCATCCGGAACGCGCCAAGAAGTGGATTCTCAAACGAGCCCGGCACGCTCTTGGCGAGACCTACGACATCGCCAAGCACTTCACCCCCCGCTACAACCCTTGGGATCAGCGCATGTGTCTCGTTCCGGATGGCGATCTATTTGCAGCGATCAATTCGGGGAAAGCGGCGGTGGTGACGGACGAGATAGACACCTTCACCGCAAGCGGGATCCGGCTCCGCAGCGGCACGGAACTCAAAGCGGATATCATCGTCACCGCCACCGGGCTGAACCTCATTGTGTTGGGCGGGATCCAGTTCAGCGTGGATGGCAAGGCCGTCGATTTTTCCAAGACCTTGCTCTACAAAGGATCGATGTACGATGGTGTGCCCAATCTCGCATCCGTGTTCGGCTACACCAACGCATCGTGGACGCTCAAGTGCGAGCTGACCTGCAACTTCGTTTGCCGGCTGCTCAATCACATGGACAAAAAGGGGTACCGGGTATGCGCGCCGCGAAACGGCGATGCATCCATGCCGGAGGCGCGCTGGCTGAATCTCTCTTCCGGCTATATCCAGCGTTCGATCGATAAATTGCCAAAACAAGGTTCCAAATCGCCGTGGAAGCTGCATGACAACTACGTACTCGACACCATGAGCCTGAGCAGTGGCTCGCTCAATGACGGAGTCCTGAAGTTTTCTCATCACCACGGTGCGGCATAAGAGAGGAGTTCTCCATGAGTGCGAAAAGTGCGGATACTCTGGCAATCAAGCGGCAGGTGAGCGACGCCGAATGGCAAATTCGCCTCGATCTTGCCGCGGCGTACCGGCTCATCGCGCTGTTCGGGTGGGATGATCTCGTCTTCACGCACATATCCGCTCGAATTCCGGGCCCCGATCATCATTTCCTCATCAATCCCTACGGCATGATGTTTGAGGAAATAACCGCCTCGTCGCTCGTTAAAGTAGATCTTAACGGCAAGAAAATGCTGGACTCGCCGTATGAGATCAATCCCGCCGGGTTTACCATCCACAGCTGCATCCATGCGGCGCGTGAAGACGTCGCTTGCATCGTGCATGTTCATTCGCTCAACGGAGTGGCGGTCTCGGCACAGGCGGAAGGTCTCTTGCCGATCTCACAACAGTCGCTCTTCGTTCTGTCATCGCTCGCCTATCACGACTACGAAGGCGTTGCCTTGAATCCCGGCGAGCAGCCGCGCTTGGTCAGAGATCTCGGCGGCAAGAGTTTTTTCATGTTGAGAAATCACGGTCTTCTGACAGTCGGATCTTCTCCCGCCGACGCCTTTCTTTTTATGTATCTGTTCGAATCTGCGTGCGCCATTCAGGTTCGCGCCCAACAGGGGGGCAAGGAATTGATCCGAATACCCACGCCGATTCTTGAGGGTATCCAGGCCGCGGCCACTCAGGTGACTCGGGGGCTGGGCGGTGCCCTCGTATGGCCGGGACTTCTTCGCAAGCTCGATCGCGTGAATCCCGGCTATCAGGATTGACGGGTCGTCCTTTCGGCGACAAAGTCATGGAATCACTCACTGAAGGTGCCGAGGTCTACGAGTTCGGCCTGTTCACGGTGGACCCGCTCAAGCGCCTGTTGCTGCGCGGACCCACGCCGGTACCGCTGCCGCCGAAGGTGTTCGACACCCTCCTTTATCTGGTGGAAAACCCAGACCGGGTGCTCGGCAAGGACGAGATGATGGCGGCCATCTGGCCGGGCCGTGTCCTGGAGGAGAGCAACCTCAGCCAGAACATATTCACCCTGCGCAAAACCTTGAGCGACGGTGGCGGCGAAGATCGCTGCATCGTCACCGCGCCCGGACGCGGCTACCGCTTTACCGCGCCGGTACGCCGGGTAAGCCGGAATTCGACTGCTCCAAATCCGGGCTCCGGGGTGGCGGCGGTTGCCGCCACCGCAACGAACCTCGGTGTGCCCTCTTCGGACGCCGGCGTGCCGGCCTCTGTGCCCCCTGCCGCACCCTCGACGGGACGCTCCCGGAGAGCGCTCCGCACTATGGGACTCATCGCAGGCTTGGCGCTCGTGGTCGGCGTCTCTTGGTATGGTCTCGAGCATCGGCGCGGAATCGCACCGGTCAAGGAGCGCAGCAGAATCTTGCTCACCGGCATGGCCAACCTGACCAACGATTCCGCCTTCGACACGGTGCCGGAACGGGTCCTTGAGATCGGTCTGTCGCAATCGCCATTTCTCATCGTGATACCGCCCCAGCAGGTCGGCAAGACGCTTGAGTTAATGGAACGGCCTGCGGACGCCAAACTGTCCCCGGATCTGGCGCAGGAAGTGTGCCTGCGCAACCAGGGCAAGGCGGTGCTGAGCGGCGCGATCGCGGCTTTCGGCAGCCGCTATGTCGTGATGTTGGAAGCAAGTGATTGCGGTTCCGGCGAGCGCATCGTGCAAAGCAAAATGGAGGCAAGCCGCAAAGAGGACGTGCCGCGCGCACTCGATAGTCTGACGGTCAGCATGCGGACCGACTTGGGCGAGTCATTGACATCGGTGCGCCAGTTCGACGTACAGATCGAGCAAGCCACAACAGGCTCCTTTGACGCGTTGAAGGCCTACTCAGTCGGCGAGCAGACTCGGCTCAACGGCGATTACGAGGCGGCAGTCCCGCTCTTCAAACGCGCCGTCGAACTCGACCCATCATTTGCGCTTGCCTATGCGGAACTCGCAGCCGCTTACGTAGGCTTGCGCCAACCCGAGCAAGCACGACGCTATTACCAGAAGGCGTTTGAATACAAGGATCGGGCCAGCGAGAAGGAAAAGCTGTGGATTTCCGCCGAGTATTTCAAATTGGTGGGCAAACTGTCGGAATCGATCGACAGTTACCGTGCAATGGCGCGGCTATACCCGCATGACGGGCGTCCTTGGGAGTCTCTGGCCGATCTGTACACGCGCATGGCTCGGTATCCGGATGCTATCGACGCCGCTAAGGAAGGCCTGCGCCTGAATCCGGACGAGAGCCGCGCGTATGTGATTCTCGCGCGCGCTTACAAGCGTTCGAATCGGTTCGCCGAAGCCAAAGCCGTCGGCAGTCAGTCAGTGGCCAAGGGCCTCGATGGCTGGAACATCCATTGCCTGCTCTATGAAGTCGCAGTCGCGCTCGGCGATGGCGATCAGATGTCCGCGCAAGCCGCCACAGAAGCCGGTAAACCCAACGAACGCTGGATGCTGGAGTATGAGGCATTGGCTGCGGCGACCGCCGGGAAACTGAAACAGTCACGCGAACTATTCCAGCGCGTGTTCGCCGCGACCCAGGAGAGCACCGGAGAGGAGCAGAACGCGACGCTGTCCGAATTCTACACCGACTATATCGAGATGCTGTCGCTGTTCGGACTGGTGCAGGAAGCGCGAGAGCTGGTCGCGAAGGTACCCGACCTCGAGCAGAACGAGGACGGCCCCTACGTGCTCGCCGCGGTCGGCGAGTTTCAACGCGCCGCGGATCTCGATGCTGAATTCGGGAAGCGATATCCTGACAGCACGCTCACAAATACTCTCACGCGGCCCATCGCTCAGGCCATGATTGCCCTGGGCCAACACCGGCCGGGCGACGCGATCACCGTACTACAACCGGCAGTCCCCGCGAAGCTGCGGACGTTTCACGTCCCCTCATTGCTCGGGCAAGCGTATCTGGAGCTCAAGTCGCCGACCCAGGCGGCAGCCGAATTCACCGGCATTATCGAAAACCGCGGCGTCGACGCGGTGTCGCCGATGTATCCGCTCGCCTACCTCGGATTGGCCCGCGCTCTGCAGTTGCAGGGCGACCTGCGCAAAAGCCGCAAAGCGTACGAGCAGTTGTTCGCATTTTGGAAGGATGCCGACGCCGACAATCCGATGCTCCTGCGCGCTCGGACGGAATACGCGGCCCTCGGCCGATAGGCCAGCTCTAGAAGCCCGCTAGCGCCTTCATTCTCAAGCTTTTTGCGGTCCGGCCGATGAGGATCGGATGGAAGATCGAGCCACGATTGATTTTCTGACGCAGGTGACCGGCGAATTGTCGCAGGGGCCGCTGAATCTACCCTGCTTCCCGGACATTGTCCCGCGGGTGCGCCAAGCGCTCGGCGATCCGAAGAGTACCTCCGAAGATATCGTCCGAATTGCGGGTACTGAGCCTCGATTGGCTGCACGGCTCCTGCAGACGGCAAATTCGGCAGTGTTCAATCCGGGCGGTCAACCGCTGACGAACCTCAGGCAAGCGGTGACCCGGCTCGGACATCACTTGGTGCAATCGGTGACCATGGTGTTTGCGATTCAACAGATGAAGACCGAAGCCTCATTGCGGCCGGTGGCAGGGGCGTTGGGCGACCTTTGGGAAAAGAGCATTGCAGTCGCCTCCATCTGTCAGGTCCTGGCACAGCGACTGCGTGTTCCCGCCGACAAGGTTTTTCTGACCGGCTTGCTCCATGGTATCGGCTGTTTCTACATCATGGTCCGAGCGGCCGGGGCATCCGGCGGTATCGGCTACGATCGCTTGCTCACCAACGCTGTGGCGCAATGGCATCCCTCGATCGGACGCGCGGTGCTCGACAAGTGGGGCTTCGAAGCTGTGATGTGCGATGCCGTCGGCAGCCAACTCGACTATGCGCGAAAATCCAAGCGCGCGGCCGATATCACCGACGTCCTGATCGCAAGCGTCGCGCTCGCCGATGCATTGCTGGAACACCAAGGTGATGTCAGCCGCTGCGCGAATATCAATGCCTTTGCCGCTCTCGGACTCAGCTCCGACGACTTGATCGCCATCTTGAGGCATACCGAGCACACTCTCGGCTCGCTGCGCGATGCGCTGGGTTGCTAGGCGTCAATGACGAAATCGAATCGGGCGCTCATGAGAGCCGGCGTGTCGCTGACGGCCATGAGCAGCTGCGGCCGGAATAATGTATCGACCTGATTGCGCGGTTCTCCCGGGAAAAACAGCTGCGTCGTCAAAACCGGCCTTTCCGGCGCCTGTACCTTGAGGTGAAAATGACGCGTGCGGCCCGGGTAGATCGCGGGCTCAATGGTGCGAAACCGATATCGCCCCTGCGCGTCAGTGAACAGGTGACCGCGGTAGCGAAAGCCGTTGTCATCGTACAAGCCATTTTGATCGGCGTGCCATAGATCGAGCAGCGCATGCGCAACCGGTCTGCAGGAACGCGACAGGACGCGGCCCTCGAGCGTGATCAGATGTCCGTCGCCCTGGGCATCAATGAAATCGCTTCGTTCAGGTGAATCCGGCTTGAAGTATGGGCCCGGAGCGGAGGCTAAGGTCGCCGGTTCCTCATGCCCCTCTCGGCAGCCCGGCGTAAGCGCAGCATCCATGGCCAGCGACAGCTTCGGCCAAGTACCTCCCGGTCCCAGCACCCCTACCGCGAGCGCGCCTTTGAGCGCAGCCCGGCGCGACCATGGATGCCCGTTGTCCATGGTTTAATCCTAGTGGGTTGAGCGGGCGCTTGCAAACGGGCCGGGCCCGCGCGGGGAATGATGCTACACGGGCAAGATCAGCGAAGTGCTTTCAACAGACGAACCCGATCCTCCCTGAATCCGAGCCGCTCATAGGTGCGCAAGGCGCGTGCATTTTCACGAAACACGGAGATGGTCAGCCAATCGAATTGTTGTGCTCGAGCCCAGCCTTCGGCTTGAGACAGCAATTCTCGAGCGATCCCCTTCCCTTCGTACGCTTCGGCCACTACGAGATCGGCAACATGTCCGTTCTTGGTCTCCCGGTAATAGTCGATCTCGGAATGCAGGTGCAAAAAACCGGCCACGATATTACCCTCGAGTACCGCGACCATGACGATCGGATCCAAAGTCTCGGAGCGGAGCGCCGCCTCGATGACCTTGCGGTCCGTTACGCTCATGGTCTCGGAATCGCGCCACGCGGGAGGCCCGAATGCCACCAGACGCGGCACGAGCGCAAGGATCGCCCCCCCGTCGGAGGGGCGTGCGCGCCGTATGCGGAGCGAACTGATGTCGAAGCTAGCCATGATTCATGATTCTAAGCGAAAACCAGGAAAGCGACGGATTAGCCGCGAAAATCGTAGTGCATTGCTGCAGCGTGGGCTTTTTCGGCGTGGTCGAGGAGCATGGCACGCCCTGCATCGTGGCCGCACGCATCAAGATTTCAAGAGGCGTGGTCACGCAACTCGAAACGCTGGTCGTGCGCAACCGCGGATTCCTCTTCAATCCCGCGGCGATGAGAGATCCCTCCACGATGCAGAGCGACGCTGCGCCGCTCGGGCGGCGCTCCCGCAAGGATTACATCTCCTACGCTAACCGGTACTTTGACGGGATCGAACAGGACAACGGCCGGATCATACCGGTCCATCCGCAGTGCACCCGCATCGAGAATGGCGTCCCGACCGTACTCAGCTCGAACCGCGACTTCACTTCGAGCACGGCATCGCAGGGCTTCAATCTGTTCGCTCTAGGCGTCGCGGAGCAGATCGATACGGGCTTTTTCGAATACATCCCGAGAATACGTGACCGGCGTTTCCCGATCGTCGATTTGAGCAGCGGATGCGTCCTCGCCATCGTGATGTTCGACCAGCCCGGCCGTATGGCATGCGGACCGGCTGGTAGCCGCCCGCAACGTTAAGGCGCGACGCGCTGCCCCTCGAGCGTTGCCGCCAGCGGCCCTCTCACTCGATGTCCCTCGGCATCGTAGAAGATCGCGTTCGCGGTGCCGCTAAACGCGTTGCCGGTTACCTTGATCGAAAAGGAAATCTCACCTCGGCTGGCGAACTGGCGCGTCGCCCGATCCGCCGTGACCTCGACGAACTTGCCTTTGATCCGATCGCCCTCCGGCACCCATACGCCCATGCCATTGCTGTCGCTGGTGTTGGGATCTCCGGCGTCGGGATTCGCTTGCTGCATGGTTCCGTCGGCATGGAACGCAAACATATGGTACTGAAACGGCGCCTCGGGAGCCTTCACATACCACACCCCCACAATGGTGGGCTGCTCGCAGGCCGGCAGGCCAAGGCATAAGGCGGCCAGCCCGAGAGCTGCCAGAGGCCTTCGCCTAGGACCGGTCACGCGCGTTTGCGCAGATAGACATGGGTGGCACGCTCGCCCGCGACCTGCTTCGCGCATTCATATCCCAGAGCAGGCAAATCGATGCCGTCCAACAGATGCTCTCCGGAGCCCAGCAAGACGGGCTGCATGGCAAGATGCATCTCATCGATGAGAGCAGCGCGCAGATACTGGCGGATGGTTGATACGCCGCCGCCGAGGCGAACGTCGCCGCCTCCGGCCACTGCCTTCGCCTGCTGCAAAGCTGCGTGAATGCCTTCGGTGACGAAGTGAAACTCCGTACCTCCCTTCATCTTGAGCGGCACCCGCGAATGATGTGTCAGCACGAAGACCGGCACGTGGTAGGGCGGCTCATCGCCCCACCAGCCCCGCCAGCTTTCGTCCGGCCAAGGGCCTCGGACCGGGCCGAACATATTGCGCCCGAGAATCCAGGCCCCGATTCCGGCAAAGCCTTGCGCCGCAATGCCATTGTCGATTCCCTCCTCCCCGTCGGCATGGCCGTGCATCTTCCGCCACGAGCGTGTTTGAAAGAACCACTCCATCAATTGCGGGCCGCCGACGCCGAGCGGATTCTGGAGATCTTGGTTCGGCCCGGCGCCGTAGCCGTCGATAGAGATTGCAAAGCTTAGAACCCGGAGTTTCGACACGATATTTCCTCGCTGCGAGAGCGGCGGCCCTCTGACATCGGCCAAACGATAGCGCACGGCCGCAAAAAAAGGGAAGATATGCAAAGTCGGCAATTGACGGCCATGACGAGCCCGTCTAGTCTCAACCGCTAAAGCCATAAGAGCTGGGTGCCCAATGTCGGAACCTTCGGGTCCGGTCAGCGAGCTGTTGCAACAATGGGTCGATGGGGATCAGCAAGCCCTCGGTGCGGTGGCGCCGGTCATTTACCAGGAACTGCGGCGTCTCGCGCACTACCACCTCAAATCGGAGCGGGCGGATCACACGCTGCAGAGCACGGCGCTCGTCAACGAGGCCTTCATTCAGTTGATGGGCAACCAGCCCGCCAAATTGCAAAACCGCGCCCATTTCGTTGCGATCGCTTCACGCTTGATGCGGCAGATTCTGGTGCAGTATGCCCGCCGCCGCCGGGCAAGCAAACGCGATGGCGGATACCGGATCGATTTGGAGGAATTTGCGGATCTTCCCGTCGCCGGGGATGACGACCTCGTGGCCCTGGACGATGCCTTGGATGAGTTGACGCGGATCGATGACCGGCAGGGAAAGATTGTCCAGATGAAGTTCTTCGGCGGTTTGTCGGCTCCCGACGTCGCGGAGGTTCTTGGGATTTCTTTGGCAACGGTCGAGCGGGATTGGGCCACAGCGAGAATTTGGTTGCGTCGCGAAATGAGAAGAGCCCCATCGCCGTGACCGTGCCCAGCTGGGGGCGCGTCAAAGAATTGCTGCACCAAGCTGTTGCACTGGGTCCAGAGGCGCGCTGCAAATTTCTCGATGAGGTCTGCGCATCCAATGCCGCGCTGCGCGCGGAGCTCGAATCGCTGCTTTCAGTCGGCGACGAGCTGAGTCCCGAATTCCTAGCTTCGCCGCTGACGGGTCAATTACGAGCGGATGGCGACGCGCGCGGCGCCGCAGGCTTGGCGGCGGGACAGCTCTTTGAACAAGTGTTTCAACTCATCCGCAAACTGGGTGAAGGCGGGATGGGGCAAGTATGGCTCGCCGAGCAAACCGCACCGGTGCGCAGGCTCGTAGCATTGAAGCTGATCAAGGCGGGGATGTACGATGCAGCGGTCGTGCACCGCTTCGAAGCGGAACTGCAATCGCTCGCGATCATGGATCATCCGGGCATTGCCAAGGTGTTCGACGCCGGCATCACGCCCCAAGGGCAGCCCTACTTCGTTATGGAGTACGTGTCCGGTCCGCCCATCACCGACTACTGCGATCAGAAGAAGCTGACGATCCGGGAGCGGCTTGCGCTCTTCATCCAGGCCTGCGAGAGCGTGCAGCACGCGCACCAAAAGGCGATCATTCACCGCGATTTGAAGCCTGCCAATATTTTAGTTGTCGAGGTGGACGGCAAACCCATGCCGCGGATCATCGATTTTGGGCTGGCTAAGGCGGCGACGCCCGTGACCGCGGATCAGACGCTCTTCACTCAGTTCGGCCAGTTCATGGGGACCCCCGGCTACATGAGTCCGGAACAAGTGGATCCCAATGTGCGGGACATCGATACGCGTACCGATGTCTATTCGCTCGGGGTCATTCTGTACGTCCTGTTGACTGGGATCAACTGCGTAAATTCATCCGGCGCCACCGCATCGCCGCGGTAGTCGTGGCGGTGGTGGCAGTGCTCGCGATCGCCGCATCAGGTGCCGGATTGATCGCGGTTCGCAATCAGCATGAGGCGGAGTTCCAAGCTGCTCAGGCGCTGCAATCCCAGTCGCGGCTGCTTGTCCAAGCCGCCGCCCGGCGGCTCAAGGACTCGGACGTGGCGGGCGCGCAGGCTCTTATTCTCGAAGTGCTCACGAATCCCGTGTTCGCACGGGTACGTACACCGGCGGCCGACAGCGTCTTTCAGGATATTCGCGCAGCCGACCTACAGCTCGCCGTGCTCTCCGGGCATGGCGACACCGTCACTTCCGCGGCCTATTCGCCCGACGGCGCACGCATCGTCACCGCTTCGGTGGACCAGAGTGCGCGCATTTGGGACGCGCGCACGGGCGCACTGCTCACCGTCCTCAAGGGACATACCGATCATGTCGGTTCCGCGTTCTATTCGCCCGACGGTGCACGCATCCTCACCTCGTCGAACGACAAGACCGCGCGCATCTGGGATGCACGCTCCGGCGCACAGCTCGCCGTGCTTTCAGGTCACACGCAAGACCTCAACTCCGCAGCCTACTCGCCCGACGGCACGCGCATCGTCACCTCGTCGGCCGACAAGAGCGCGCGTATCTGGGATTCGCGCACCGGGGCGCAACTCGCCGTGATCAGCGGACATGGCGACGCCGTCTATTCCGCCGCCTATTCACCCGACGGCAGCCGCATCGTCACGGCATCGGGTGACAAGATGGCTCGGATCTGGGACGCGCAATCGAACGTGCTACTTGCCGCGTTGTCCGGTCACACTGATTACGTCTATTCGGCGCTCTTCTCGCCCGACGGCACGCGTATCGTCACCGCCTCCGGCGACAAGACGGTTCGCACCTGGGATGCGCGCTCAGGGAAGCAGCTCGCCGTGCTCTCGGGGCACGGCGGATATGTCATTTCCGCGGGCTATTCGCCCGATGGCACGCGCATCGTGACCGCGTCTCGTGATAAGACGGCGCGTATCTGGGAAAGGCGCGGATGCCGGCGAACCATACGCGCTGGCGCGTTTTGCCGAACGCGAAGAGAACAACGCCCTCGCTGGAGCTGATCCATCGCGGCAAAATGCGCAACTGCTCAATGCCTTCGCCTTCTACGCGGCGGCTGCCGAGCGCGCACACGAGGAGGATTGGCCAGACGATGCCTGGAAGCATTGGCGCTTTCGCCGCGCCTCGCTCGCACGCCTGCTGGCGCAACAAGGAATGATGCAGCAGGTGGCGGACGCGTACGGCGTCATGCTCGACAAGGTCGGAACGCGGGCCGGCGCGTCGGGATTGTATTGACACCGCGCCGCCACGGCGCGCAGCGTGATAGCGGTTTCGCCGGCTACTTCTTGAGCGTCACCCAGATCAGATCGATCGGGTCTTTGCCTATGTTGCCGGATTCGTGGCCTTCGCTGATGTCGATCGTGGGCATCCACCCGACCTCGCCGTCGGGCGATGCCTCTGGATAGGCGTGCTCAGCTTCGTGCTTCGACCGCGCGGCCCACTGACCGCCCTTAACGTGGATATAGAGCATGTCCGGATGGTGCGCATGCACGCCTTCCCACTGGCCGGGATTCACCGTAAAGCGCTGCACGATCACCAGCTCGTTCTCGAGCAGATCCTCTCCCGGAATGTTCGGATAGTTGAGGTAGCGGTACTTCGGCGGATCGGCAGGCGCCGCGTTCATCGACGATGGCACGGGCTTCAAACTTACGCAGATCATCACAATCGGCGCCGCACCGGCGTTGGTGCTGCCCCCGTCGCTACGGTCCGTGACGTTTTGCCATAGGACGCGGCCGTCCCTCCACAACGTCGACCTTCCGGATTGCGACCGCAGCGCGCCGCCTTTGATGAAGACTATTAACTGATCGCTCGGGTGGCTATGAAGGCCCGTCGCCTGCCCAGGCTGAAGTACGAACTTCTGCACGATAACTCGCTGATTATCCAGCACGACCTCCCCTTGGAGATTCGCAAACGTCGGCGCAATTTGCGTAGGCATCGCTGCAACCCCGCGCGCCGCTAATCCGACCAGCACCGGCATCAGTAGTGCAATCGCAGAAATCGCGGCAGACAAACGCTTCATCACACAACTCCTAAAGGGATTCCTACCATCCCGTAACCATGATCCGATGGTACTGGATCTCGTCAACGCGTGCACCGCCGCGCCTTGCATATATGAGGACGACGCGGGCGGGCGCGGCGAGTAAGATCGCACCCTCACTTTAATATGTGGCGACATTGATGCACGTTCCTTCAGCGGAGCCTCGGGATTCCGTCTTTTATTCCTACCGGATCCACCCCTACCGCCGAACTCCGGACATGGATAGCGGGGTGGCCGGTGCGCCGGTCGTGATTGTGGGAGCGGGTCCGATCGGACTCGTTACGGCACTCGAGTTGGCTCGGTTCGGCGTCGCGTCGATCGTCTTGGAACAGGACTTGCGCGTGGCTCACGGCAGCCGCGCCATCGTGCTCACGCGCCGCTCGCTCGAGATTCTTCAACAAGCGGGGGTTGATGGACCGTTCCGCCGGAAAGGGCTGCCCTGGTCGTTGGGCCGCTCCTTCTACCGCGGCAAGGAGGTTTACCGCATGGTCATGCCTCACGACGAGGATGATCGATTCATGCCCGGCCTCAATATCCAACAGCAATACATCGAGGAATACCTGGTCGAATTCTGCTCGAACAACGCGCTTATCGATTTGCGCTGGGGTCAAAAAGTCGTAGGCGTATCGCCGCTGAACGATGCGGTGGTTTTGCGCATCGACACCCCCGACGGCGAGTTCAGCATGCGCGCTGACTGGGTTATCGCCGCGGACGGCGGCCGCTCGACGATCCGCAAACTTCTCGGACTGCGCATGGAGGGCCGCTCCTACGCGGGCAGCTTCGTCATCGCCGACATCCAGGCCAAGATGGATCTGCTCACCGAACGTCTGTGTCATTTTGATCCCGCTTGGAACCCCGGCAACAATGTCTTGATCCACCGCCAACCCGACGACATGTGGCGCATTGATTTTCGGCTGCCGGATGAGGAGACTCCGCAGCAAGCGCTGGTCCCCGCGACTCTGACGCGGCGAATCAACGCGGTGCTTTCCATGCTCGGCCAAAAGACTGAATGGCGGCTGGACTGGGCCACCGTTTATTCGGCGAGCACGCTCACCCTCCCCGACTTTATGCATGGCCGGGTCGTGTTCAGCGGCGATGCCGCGCATCTCTTGCCAATCTTCGGCGTGCAGGGTTGCAACACAGGATTGCAGGACTGCAACAACATGGCCTGGAAACTGGCTTTTGTCGTTCGCGGCTGGTCACACCCGGCCCTGCTCCATACCTATTCCAGCGAGCGCGTTCAGGCGGCCCGGGATATTTGCGAGGAAGCGGGCAAGAGTACGCGTTTCATGACACCGCCCACGCGCGGCGGCCGGCTGATGCGCGATGCGGTGCTATCCTTCTGTCTGTCGGAGGACTTTCTCAAGGATCTGCTGCACTGGCGTACTTCTCGCCCGCACAACTATCAATTCTCGGCGCTCAACAGTTACCCCGAGGCGAATGCCGCGTTCGCGGACGGCATCGCCTGCGGACAGCCGGCTCGAAATGTGAAGCTCGGCGACGATGACTATTTATTCGATCGTTTCGATGCGGGAGCCGCCTTCCATGTGCTGATCTTTGCGCGTGCTGCCAATCTCGGCGCCGATGTCGAACAAATTCTCGTCGAGACCGGCCGGCAGCCCTTTCCGGTGATTCGATTTCTGATCGGTACCCGGCGCGACGGCGCAGAGACGGCTCGCGCCGACTTGACTATCGAGGACGCCGACGGGCGCATCGCACGGAAGTACGGTGCGCATGAAGGCACGGTCTATGTGCTGCGTCCCGACCTGCATGTGTGCGCTCGCTGGCGCAAGAGCGGCGCCCGCGAAGTATGCCGGGCATTGCGGATCGCGGCTTGTACTAGCGCGGCACCAACGCCAGAACACGCAGCGGGCTGCCCGAGCCATTGACGATCTTGAGCGGCGGCGCGATTACCACGGCGCCGGTCGGCGGCAGCTGATCGAGATTCGTAAGGCTCGCGAGCCCAAATCGGTTGGCGCCGTGCATGATGGTATGACAGGGAAACATGGGGTTGAAGGTCGCCGCCTGACCCGCATCGGTGCCGACGGTTTCGACGCCGACCCCGAGAATGTCGCGCTCGCGGGCTAAAAACGGCACGCACTCGGGATGAAAGCCCGGCGTATGCGCGCCGTCTGCCCCGATATTGAGGAACTTCTCGCCCGCGCGCTTCGACCACTCGGTGCGGATCAGGACCCAAGCGCGGCTTGGAATGCGGCCGTGGCGGCTCTCCCATTCCTCCACGATTCCCTGTGTGAGCAGAAAATCAGAATTCTCGCGCACCTGCCGCGCGACATCGATGACGCAGGCGGGGCCGATGAAACGCTCGACGGGAATGTTATGAGTCGCGTTGTCCGGATAGTCCTTGCCGGTCACCCAATGTACCGGCGCGTCGAAATGCGTGCCGGTGTGCTCGCCGCAGCTGATGTTATTCCAGTACCACGCGGGTCCGCGCGAGTCGTAGCGCGAAATCTCCTCCAGCGCAAATGGCTTCGAAGGAGCGAATTGCTCCGGCAGCCGGATCGTTTGCGTGGACGGCTCCAGCGGGACAGTAAGATCGACCACGCGGATTCCGCCGTGCAGGATGCCGTCGACCAGAGTGGAAAGCGTCTGTGCATGGGTTGCCATTTATTTGCTCACCGTAGTTGAGGTTTGAGTTTCCCGCAATACCCCGTCAGCGCCGCGCCGCAGCGGATGCAGGTGGCTTGGAAGCGGCGCGCCGGGCTGTTGTTGGAGCGTCGTGCCCGTCAGGAGCCATTTCTCCCCGACAAACGCCGTGTCGGTCGCAGTCGCGGCGCGTCCCGGCGCTGCCGACAGCGCCATGATGACGGCGGCGCTCACCGCAAACATCCCCATTCGATATTGTTGTTGCGTAATCACGAGCGGATTTCTCCTCATTTGCGTAAATCATTCAGGACATTGCCGAGATGATGCACTTCGGCAACGGTGTTGTAATGCACCAGCGAGACGCGTGCTGCGCCGGTCCCGATCGCCAGATTCAGCCGCTTCATGAGCCGCGGCGCATACATGTGGCCGTCGCGGATGCCGATGTCCGCGCGCGCCGCCGCTTCGGTCACGGCGCGCGGCAGGATCCCCGGCATATTGAAGCAAAAAGTCGGTACGCGCTCGGCGACGCGGGTGTCGGCATCGATGCCGTAAATCGTCGCTCCGCAATCCTTCAATACGTGCGAGAGCTCGAGCGATAAATACTGTTCGTAGGATCGGATCGCGGTCAGCGCCGACCATACGTCGCCGCGCAGCGAGTGCGCCTCCGGCAGACCTGCCTTGCCGGCGAGGGTACGGCCAACCTGAGCCAGGTAGTTGACGGCCGCATCCATGCCCGCGACATTCTCGTAGATGAAGGTACCGGCCTCGATTTTTGAGGGTGGCTCGTCCGGGATGAAATCCTCGCGAAACGTCGGCAGCCGTTGCAGCGCGTCGTACCGCCCCCAGAGAAATCCCATGTGCGGCGCGAAAATCTTGTAGCCCGAGCAGACCAAGTAGTCGCAGTCGAATGCCTGCACGTCGATCGGTCCGTGCGGGCCGTAATGCACGGCGTCCAGGAAGATCTCGGCACCGGCCCCGTGTGCCAGGTCGGCCGCCTTGCGCACGTCGACGATGCTGCCGAGCGCGTTGGAAGTCAGCGTGCACGCGACGAGGCGCGTGCGTGCGGACAGCAGGGGCTTCAAGTCTTCGGTGTGCAGAGCGCCGTCGGCGCGCATCTTCCACCAGAGGATTTTCGCGCCCAGGCCTTCGAGCGCCAGCCAAGTCGCGATATTCGCCTCATGGTCGAGATCGGTGACCACGAGCTCATTGCGCGCGCCGAGAGTCTGGCCGACCGCAAGGCTGATCAGCCGAATGAACGAGGTGGCATTCATACCGAATGCGATCTCCTCCGGGCGCCGCGCGTTGACCAACGCGCCGACGCTTGCGCGAGCGCGTGCGATGGCGGCATCGACCGCGATGCTGTGCGGATAGCGCCCGCCGCGCTGCACGTTGTGCTCGATCAGGTGCCGATTCACCGCATCGAGGACCGGCTGCGGGACCTGAGCGCCGGCGGCGTTGTCGAAGAAAACGAAGGATCCCGCGCGCTGCAGCGCGGGGAACTGCGCGCGCAAGGATTCTGACGGAAACGGCGGCCCGTTCGGTACCGCATCGCTGGCAATGCGTGTGTTCATCGACCCCTACCGCCGATCGGCGTGATATTTTCGCCGAATCATACTGGACGGAGGCCAGTGGCCTGCCGAAGAATTTAGGCCGGCAGCACTAGATCTGGGTACCGCCGGCTGAAAAACCGGCGTCAGTCGTAATAATTGATGCTGGGATTGTCCCCGGGGCAGATCACACCCACCACGTCGATGCCTTCGGCGGAGGTAGCCTCGAGGGAATGTATCTGCTTGCGCGGCAGAAAAATCACGTCCCCCGCGGCGACGCGCGCCTTTTTGTCCTCGGTCCACATGAAACCCTCACCCGAGAGCACGATAATCGCTTCCTCATAGAGATGGCGGTGCGGCGCTGCCTTCGAGCGCGGAATGTGGCCGATGAACTGCGTAATCACCTGGGAGCCGATCCGCTTGTCGACCAGCACCTGAAAGTACCGGGCGCCCATCGCTGTGCGCTGTGCCGCGTCGACCGGCACCACACGCCGCTCGAAGTTCCCATCAAAATTCAGCGGCATGTGCGCGAGCCATTCGATCTCCGCGAGCGGGCACGCGAGCACGAAAACCTTCAGCGTGCAGCCCGCGTCCGGCGTCAGCTGCAGCGCCTCGCCAGGGCGAATGTAGATCCCGTCGGTTCCCTGGACCCGGAAAATCCGGCCGGATATGGTCGCCGTACCGCTGCCCTCGCCGATGAACAGGATCACATCGCGCGGCCCTAGAGTCAGCACGGGAGAGGGGCCGCCGGCAACCTCCAGGAGCAGCTGCGTCTGATACAGCGCCCCGAACTCTCCCGACACCATCGTGCAGTAGCGCAGCGCACCGCGCGTCTGCATCGGCGCCAGGCTCGGTGAAAACACGTAGCAAGCGCCGTTCAGCCGAGCGCGCGGACCGTCCTCGGCTGCGACCACGGGAATGTCCCGGTTCGCGGCGCTTGAGGGGTCGTCAAGGGGCGAGCCGCCCGGCAGGTTCGTATGCGCTCCGTCGCAGAACGGTGCGTTACGGGTGTGCTTGCAGCCGCAAAAAAGCAGCTCATCGTCTTGCGGCCCCGCCGTGAACTTCATGGGCTGGAATTGCGTGCCCTTGTGCGAACCGTCGCAGAAAGGCTGATTCGATGACCGGCCGCAACTGCACCAAAAATAGGTCTTGCCGGGTTGCACCTGAACCAAACAGGGCTTCGGACGCGCTGCGATGGCGCTCATGTCAAGCGGACTATCCATACTGTGAAGCACGCGGTTCAGGCGATAGCGGCAGGTGCGCGCCCGCGCAGGGCATGGGTTGGGCCGCCAGGCGCCGGATGGTCCCGATACCAGCCCGAATCCATTTCCTGGATCGCCTGCCCGAATACCGCGTAGATGATCTCGCGCTTGTTGCGATAATGGTACTGCAGGTTGCCCTGGCTGATCCCACAGTGTTCGGCGATGCGATTGGCCGATACCGCGGCCGTGCCGTGCTCGTTGAAGAGTTCCAGCGCCGACTGCAGAATCCGCAACTGCGTGGTGCGAGTAGCCATGTTTCATTTATAGTACCTGAAGATGGCCTGATTGCCAGGCCCTATGTGCTGTTCTCGCAACAACAGCAGGCGGATGGATTCTAAGAACTCGCCATGTTCCGGCTCAGCCGCCGGATCAATGCGAAAGCCGCGGCGACTTCGCGCGGCGAGAGCCCGGCCAACAGACGCTTCTCGCGGCGCCGCACCACGGTGTTCAGCGTGTTGAATAAGGCGCGCCCTTTCTCGGTGAGGTAGACCGCGACGCAGCGGGCGTCATCGCGGCGGACGACGCGGCGGACGAATTGCTCCCTCTGCATGCTCATCAGCGCGCGGCTGAGTGCCGACTGCTGCATCATGGCGCGATCGATGATCTCCTTGATGGTGATGCCGTCGCCCATGGCGAGCACCGCCAGAATGCGCCAGCGCGTGACGTTGATGCCCTCGTGACGCAGCTTCTCGATCAGATCGCTGTTCAAAAGATAGGTCAATCGTGCGATCAAGTGCGGCAGGAAATCATCGAACTGCGACTGAGCCGCCGTCTTCAGCGGCCTGTCGGCCGTCGTCCGTTGGGTTTTCCTTCGAGCCATGTGCGCTGGAAAGGGATTTCTAGAAGTCAATGACCTGTCCCACGCCGGCGGCGCGCGCCTTCCGCAGCACGAAGTACGCGGAGGCCAGATCCTGCGGCGCGACGCCGAGAGACTTGTACAGTGTCACGTCGAGCGGCGATGTGCGGCCGATCTTCGAGCCGTTGGCAACCTCGCCGATCTCGCCCTGGATGTGATCGGCTGTGATGGCGCCCGCCGCCAGCGCGCGCAGATATTCACCGCCTTCATGCACCGTGGACTCCCGGCAGTCGACGAAGAACCGCGCTTTCACGACCGCGGATGTATCGATCTCCGCAGTCGCGGCGACGCTCGAGCCGACGACATTGAGGTGCACACCCGGCGCCAACCATTCGCCCAACAGGATTGGTTCACGCGCCTTCGTCACCGTACAGATGATGTCGGCGCCGGCAACGGCCTCGCGCACCGTGGGCGATGTCTCAATGGCGATCCCGAGCCTCGCACCTTCGGACTCGGCGAAAGCTCTGGCGTGGTCGCGATTGCGCGCCCAAATACGCACGCGCCGCAGCGTCCGCACCGTCAACATCGCCTCGAGATGGCTGCGGGCTTGTTCGCCTGCGCCGAGCACCGCAAGATCGCCGGCTTCGGCCCGCGCCAGCAGCCGGGTTGCCAGCCCGCTGGCGGCCGCAGTGCGGATCGCCGTGATCTCCGCGGCATCGAGCAGGGCCACCGGGCAGCCGTGTTCGGACTCGAACAGGAGAACCAAGCCAAGATGCGAGGAATGCTGCGGCGGTTTGTTGCGCGCGATCAGGCTTACGAGCTTCACACCGAAGCATTCCGGGTCAGCGAGGTAGCCCGGCATGTTGCCCAACATGCCGCGATCGCCCGGCATGACCATCACCGACCGCAGCGGCAGCACCACCCGCCGCTCCGAGACGGCGATCATGGTTCGATGCATCAGATCGACGCACTCGGCCATCGGCAGGAGTTTGCGCACCTCCGCCCCGCGCAATATGCGAATCTCCACCTTGACACCTCCGCCGCCCAAGCCTCGCGATCCTAAAGAACTTTTCGTCCGGGCCAGCGCCTAGCGAGGACCGAGCGAGCCGCGCAAGTCTTTCATTGCCGCAATAAAGGAATCCACGTCGTCTTCGTTGTTATAGAAGTGAAAGCTAGCCCTGAGATTATCGTCGCGAAACGAGGTGACAACATCACGTTTCATGAGCTCCGCGGCCAGCCGGCGGCTGTCGCGCGATGGCACCGCCACTGTGGCGCCGCGCCGCTCGTCTTGCGTGGGCGTGATACTGGCCCACTCGATTTCCTCGAGACGCTCCATGCAGCGCCGCGTCAGAGCGTAAACGCGCTTCTCGATGGCCGCCGTGCCCACCCGCAGCAGCATCTTGAGACCCGCTTCGGAGGCGTAGCAATTGACCACGGGCGGCGTGCCCGCCTCAAAGCGGCGAGCGCTCGGCGCCGGCCGGTTCGCGGTGATATCCATCGCCGCAATGTCGGCCTGAGCAAACCAACCGCTGTGGGTCGGCAACAGGGACTGGACCAAGGAATCCCGGGCATAAAGGAAGCCGATCCCGGCCGTGCCCAGAAGATACTTGAGCATGCCGCCTGCGGCAAAGTCGACATCCAGAGCCTTCACATCGACGTCGAGCGAGCCCACCCCCTGGTAGCAATCCAGCAACAGCTTCGCACCTTTGGCACGGGCAAGGCGCACGATGCCGGGAATGTCCAATTTGGCGCCGTTGCGGAAGCAGACCTGGGTGATCGCCACGAGCAGCGTTTGCTCATCGATCGCCTTGGCGAAATGTTCCAGCGGGATATAACCGTCCGCAGCGCGCGGCACATGCACGACCTTCGCGCCGCGCGGCTCCTGCGCATGCCAGATCTGCGCATTGGTGGGAAATTCAAAATCGCTGACGACGACCTTGTTGCGCGGAGCGGAGAAATTGAGAGCGCTGGCCAGCGCATTGAGACCGGCCGACACCGACGCGGTGACCGCGATCTCATCCGGCGCGGCGCGCAGCAGCGTCGCCACCAGGGCGCGCACCGATTCATTTTTCGTGACCCACACATCCCAGTTCGCACCGACCAGGAGCCGGTCCTCCATGTAGGCCTCGAAAGCCGCCTTGACCTCGTTCGCGAGAGCGCAATAGGAACCGCTGTTGAGATAGGTCTTCCGCTTGAGAACGGGGAATTCCTTGCGCAGCGCCTCGAAGTCCGGTTCCATGTTGCAGTCTTCCCGTCGCCATTTCAGCCGGTGATTATTATATGCAATATCATATAATCGAGCAATCACGGGACCGCCGTGTTTAGTGCGCGCCGCCTTGCGCCGCGTCGATTCTGCGCGCCGCCGCGGCGACCGCGTCGCTCCGGGCGCTGCGCGCCTTGACGATGAAATACGCTGCGGACAGAAATACCAGCCAGGGGACGCCGACGAGCCACGAGATGCGCCACACCGATTGATCAAGCCCCATCGTAATCAGGATCGCGCACAGCAGCGCCAAACCGGCCAGCTGTACCATGGGAAAGCCCGGCATCCGCACCGGCAGATCCGCCGCTTGGTGCCTGCGCCGGAAGCTCAAGTGGCTGAGCAGGATGATGATCCAGACGATGATGGCATCGAACAGCGCCACCCCGAACAAATAGTTATAGGCGAGCGGCGTCAATTTCGAGAGACCGGCGGCCACCAGAATGCAGGCGCCCGAAAGCAGGATGGCGGTGATCGGCGTACCGTTCTTGCTGAGCCTGCCCAGGAAGCGCGGCGCGTAGCCGCCCCGCGACAATGAGAACAGCATTCGCGAGCAGAGATATACATTGGTGTTCATGCTTGAGAGCGCCGCGGAGAGCACCACGAAGTTCATGATTCCCGCCGCATGCCGGATGCCGGAGTGCGCGAAGATTCGCACGAAGGGGCTCTGGGTGACCACCGCGGCGCCGGTCTCGGTCCAAGGCACGAAAGTAACCACGATAGTGAGCGCGAGGATATAGAACAGGAACAGGCGCAATGCCATGGTTCGCAGCGCCGCCGGTATCGCCCGCACCGGATCCCGCGCCTCGCCCGAGGTAACGGCGATGACCTCGATGCCGTTGAACGACAGAATCCCCAGAATTACCGCCATCCAGACGCCGCCGAAGCCGCGCGGCATGAACCCGCCGGGAAGGCCCGTGAGATTGTGAAAACCCACCGGTTGCGTCCAGATTCCGAAGATGGACGCGGCGCCGAGAATGATGAAAACCACGATCGCGACCACCTTGATGAGCGCAAACCAATATTCGATGGAGCCGAAATTATTCACGGAGCGGGAGTTGAAGTAGAGCAGCACGAAGGCGAAGCCGAGCGACCACAGCCACACTGGGGTTCCCGGAAAATAGAATGTCATATAGACGCCCGCCGCCACCGCCTCGCCGCCGACGGCGATCACCTGCGCCATCCAGTAGGAGTAACGTGCGATCCAGCCCGCCCACGGATTCAGATAAATCTCCGCATAGGTGCCGAATGAACCGGCGGTGGGGTGAACCACCGCCATTTCGGAAAGGCTGAAGACCATGGCGACCGCGGCAATGGCGGCAATGGCGTAGCTCACGATCACAGCCGGTCCCGCATAGCCGATCGCGACGCCGCTGCCCATGAACAGCCCCGTGCCGATCGCGCCGCCGAGACCGATCATCACGAGCTGCGCGCGGCTAAGATCCTTATGCAGGCCGGCCTCGCGCCCCGCGATTGCGGACGCGTCCACTGCCGCTCGTTCACTTTGCGGCATCGCGGGCCCGTACCACCTTGCCGTTCTTCATGACGAAATCGATCTTGCGCAGATTCTCGATGTCATCGAGGGGGCTCGCGGGCATGGCGACAAGATCGGCATACAGGCCTTCGGCGATCGCGCCGCGATCCTTGTTGATGCGCAGCAGGTCGGCGGCATCGTTGGTCATCGCGCGCAGGATGTCGATCGGCGGAACGCCGGCTGCGCGCCAGACCGCGAGATAATCGAACGTCAAATCCATTCTCGTGCGGCCCGGTATCTCGATGACGCAGTCGGAGCCGAACGCCAATCGCACGCCGATGCGGTGCGCCCGGCGCAGCCGGTCGATGATTTGCGGCGCTAGCACGGCGGGCTCAGGCAGCAGGCCGCCATCGGTCCCGATGATATCGAGTTGCGCGCGCGGGAAATCCGTTCCTACGAGAAAGATGCCCTTGTCCTTCATACGCTTGAGTTGGGCATCGCTGAGCTCGAAGCCATGTTCGATTGAATCGACACCCGCCTCGATCGAGTTCTCGGCGCCCTCGCTGGTATAGACGTGAATCGCGACCGCCCGCCCGGAACGGTGCGCCTCCTCGACCGCGGCGCGAATTTCCTCCACGGAATAGCGATAGGGATTGTTGTCGGCGATCAATTTGATCAGTCCCGCACCGTAGTAGATGTTGGTGCGCACCGCCTTGCGGATCTCCGCCGGGTTGTCCGCATCGATGTACTCGAATTGCCAGAACGGCCCCTCGCGCGGCGGGATGTTGTGCCCTTGGCCGCCGAACGGCGCGATCATCTTTCCCGCATCGATGATCGTCGGGCCCACGAACCAGCCCGCTTCGATCGCGCGGCGCACGTCGGTCATCGAATACTCGCCGCTGTTGCCGACATCGCGCAGGCTGGTGAAGCCGGCTCGCAATGCCATGCCCGCGTTATACAGGCCGCGCAATCCCCTCAAGGTCGAGCTTTCGCTGAGGAAGTACGATTCGTACGGTGCGTCGAAAGCGAGCGGCGGAATGGACATGTGCACGTGCGCGTCGATCAGTCCCGGCATCACCCATTCGGAAGACAAATCGACGATCTCGGCGCCGGCGGGAATCGCCACCTGCGCGCCGATCGCTTTGATCTTGCCGGCGTCGATCAAAATGATCTGATTCTTGCTGCTGGTGGCGTGCACCGGATCCACGACCGTGCCGGCGCGAATCGCAATCACTTGCGCCATCAGCGGCGCGGCCAACAGCAGCCAGAGTGAACCGAGCAATGCCTTCATCGTGGGAGACTCCTGGACGCAATATGAATGAAATACGATTCTGAGGCCAACGATTCCGGGCCGGCCGAATTCAATCCAGGTCGCGCAGCGCGGCGTCGACCGCCTGCGTGATCTCTGCGAGATCGCCGACCTGATTGGCCAAAGCGAGGCAGAGCTTGGCGAGGAAAAGCTGCGCCCGAGCCTCGCCCGCGCGGTCGATCCCATCGGCAATGAGTTCGTAGGCCGCCTCGATCGCCGCGGTCGTGAGTCTCTTTTCGATCATCCTGCGCTCCTCGCGGCTTCCAGCGCCGGGTAGGCACTATGCCTTGACCGGTGGCGCCGTACAACGCGTGCCTCGGGCCACCCGTTGCAATCTCGCCGCCGCGGCGGCTGCTGTACCTGGCGAAATTGTGATACAAGAGCTGTGGCTGGCGGTTGCCCCGCGAATCATCGCGTTTACCCCACTTACAAGAGTACGCCATGAGCAAAACCTACCCCGTTCCCGAGAGCTTTGCGCACACGGCTCGAATCAAACGAGCCGACTACGAACAAATGTATGCGGAATCCGTCGAGGACCCCGAACGGTTCTGGGGTCGTATCGGCCGTCGCCTCGATTGGATGAAGGACTTCTCGCGAGTCAAGGACACGAGCTTCGCCGAGAGCGATTTTCACATTCGCTGGTTCTACGACGGCACGCTCAATGTCTCGAGCAATTGCCTGGATCGGCATCTGCAAACCCGCGGCGGTAAAACCGCGATCATCTGGGAGGCCGACGATCCGAAACGCTCGGAACACATCACCTACCAGCAGCTCTATGAGCGGGTCTGCCAATGCGCGAACGCTCTGAAGTCCCTGGGTGTCGAACAGGGGGATCGGGTCACGATTTACCTGCCGATGATTCCCGAGATCGCCATTGCGATGCTCGCCTGCGCCCGCATCGGAGCGATACATTCCGTGGTGTTCGCGGGTTTCTCGTCCGAAGCATTGGGAGGCCGGATCGCGGACTGCGATTCGCGCCTGGTGATCACGTCGGACGAGGGCCTGCGCGGCGGCAAGCGGGTGCCGCTCAAGCAATTCGTCGATGGCGCACTCAGCATCAAGGGTACGGAGTGCGTCAAACACGTGCTGGTCGTGCGCCGTACCGGCGCCGAGGTGCCGATGCACGCGCCGCGCGATCGCTGGTATGACGAGGTGGTCGAGCAGCAGGCGACCTCGTGTCCGGCTGCCGAGATGGACGCGGAAGACCCGCTCTTCATCCTCTACACTTCCGGATCCACGGGTAAACCCAAGGGTGTTTTGCACACCACCGGCGGTTATCTGGTCTTCGCCTCGTTCACGCATCAGGTGGTTTTCGACTTGCGTGAAGAGGACATTTACTGGGCGACCGCGGACATCGGCTGGGTGACCGGGCACAGCTATATCGTCTACGGCCCGCTTGCCAACGGCGCCACCACGGTCATGTTCGAAGGGGTGCCGAACTACCCCGACTTCGGCCGCTTCTGGCAGGTCGTCGACAAGCATCAGGTGACGATCCTGTATTCATCGCCCACCGCGATTCGCTCGCTCATGCGCGAAGGCGAAGCGCCGGTCAAAGCCTGGTCGCGCAAGTCGCTGCGGCTGTTAGGTTCCGTGGGAGAGCCGATCAATCCCGAGGCCTGGGAATGGTATTACCACGTCGTCGGCGATAGCCGCTGTCCCATCGTCGATACCTGGTGGCAAACAGAAACGGGCGGCATTTTGATTACCCCGCTGCCGGGTGCGATCGACCTGAAGCCGGGTTCCGCCACCGTGCCGTTCTTCGGCGTGAAGCCGGCCATCGTCGACCATGAGGGCCGCATTCTTCCGGGGGCCTGCGAGGGCAATCTGGTGCTGCTCGATAGCTGGCCGGGACAAATGCGCACCGTCTACGGCGACCATCAGCGTTTCATCGACACGTACTTCAAGACGTTTCGCGGAATGTATTTCACCGGTGATGGCGCGCGCCGCGACGCCGATGGTTATTACTGGATCACCGGCCGTGTGGACGATGTCATCAATGTCGCCGGCCACCGCTTGGGTACCGCCGAAATAGAAAGCGCCCTGGTGGCTCATCCCAAAGTCGCTGAGGCCGCTGTAGTCGGTTTTCCGCACGACATCAAGGGACAAGGCATCTATGTGTACGTTTCTTTGATCACCGACGCCGAACCGACCGAATCCCTGCGCTCGGAGCTGCGTGATTGGGTGCGCCGGGAAATCAGTCCGATCGCGACGCCGGATGTCATTCAATGGGCCCCTGCCCTGCCGAAGACACGTTCGGGGAAGATCATGCGTCGCATACTTCGCAAGATCGCGGCCAACGAACATGATCAGCTAGGAGATATTTCCACGCTGGCGGATCCCGGCGTGGTCAAGCAACTCATCGACGAGCGCGCGAAATTGCGCGGCAGCGAAGGACGCCCCGCGCCGAAGAACCCGCCGTGAGGCGCTGAAAATTCAGCGCTCGATCGCGAGTGCAACGCCCATGCCGCCGCCGATGCAAAGACTGGCGAGTCCCTTCTTGGCATCGCGGCGGATCATCTCATGCAGCAGCGTCACCAAGATGCGGCAGCCCGACGCGCCGATCGGATGTCCGATGGCGATGGCGCCGCCGTTCACGTTGATCTTCGCCGTGTCCCAGCCCATTTGGCGATTGACGCCGATGGCCTGAGCGGCAAACGCCTCGTTGATTTCCATGAGGTCGAGGTCCTGATGCGTCCAGCCCGCCTTCCTCAGGCACAACTGGCTCGCCGGCACGGGGCCCATCCCCATGATCTTGGGATCAACGCCCGCGGAGGAGTACGCCCGCACCCAGGCCAAGGGTTTCAGGCCCAATTGGTCGGCCTTGCGCGCCGACATCATGATCACCGCCGCGGCGCCGTCGTTGAGGCCCGAGGCATTGCCCGCAGTGACGGTGCCGTCCTTGCTGAAGGCGGGCTTGAGTTCTCCGAGCGACTCAGCCGTGGTACCCGCGCGGATGAATTCATCCGTGTCGAAACTCACGGTCCCCTTGCGCGAGACGATTTCAATCGGCGCGATCTCCGCCTTGAAGCGGCCGGCTTTCTGCGCGGCTTCGGCTTTCTGTTGCGACGCGGCCGCAAATTCGTCCTGTTCACGCCGGGATATCTCAAATTTCTTGGCGATGTTCTCGGCCGTCGTGCCCATGTGATAGTTGTTGTAGACGTCCCAGAGGCCGTCGATGATCATGCTGTCGATGAGCTTCGCATCGCCCATTCGAAAGCCATCGCGGGATCCTGGGAGAATATGCGGTGAAGCGCTCATATTCTCCTGACCGCCTGCGATGACGATTTCGGCATCACCGCACTTGATCGCCTGCGCGGCCAGATGGGTGGCTTTCAGGCCGCTGCCGCAGACTTTGCCGATGGTCATTCCCGGCACGCTGTCGGGAATGCCGGCGCGGATGAGCGCCTGCCTGGCCGGATTCTGGCCCACGCCCGCGGTCAGCACCTGGCCCATGATCACTTCGGAAATCTGGTCCGGCCGCACACCGGAGCGGGCCAGCAGGGCTTTGATGACTTGCGCGCCTAAATCCGCCGCCGGCACCTTGGCCAAGGAGCCGTTGAATTTTCCGACTGCGGAGCGCAGCGCCGCCGTGATTACTACATCGTTCATGGATGAATCTCCTACTTTTGCAGCACGTATTCGCCGGGCGCATCGCCAATCGGCGGGTAGCCGGACGCGGCGGATCCTAAGGGCGGCGGAGCGACGCGCACCTGCGTCGAATGCTCTGCGAGCCAGCGTTGCCAAACCGGCCACCACGAACCCGGCTGCGGTTGCGTGGTCTCGAGCCACGCTTGCGGCGCGAGCGTCTCGGTATCGTTCAACCAGGAACGCACGCGGTGACGGCGCCGCGGATGCACCGGACCGCTGACGATCCCGGCATTGTGGCCGCCCGATGTGAGCAGAAACGTATAATCGGTAGATCGCGTCAAGCCGCGCGCCTTGTAGACCGATTGCCAAGGCGCTACGTGATCGGTTTCCGTACCGACGACGAACATCGGAATGCGGATCGCGGCGAGATCGACGCGGCGGCCCGCAGCCTGAAACTCGCCGCGCGCCAGCGCGTTATTGAGATACAGTTGGCGCAGGTATTCCGCGTGCATGCGGCACGGCATGCGCGTGCCGTCCGCGTTCCACGCCATCAGATCGTTCGGTGAATCGCGTTTACCGCGCAAGTAGGTGTTCACGGCCGGCGTCCACAAGAGATCGCGCGAGCGCAGCATCGAAAATGCGGCGCCCATTTGTTCGCTCTTGAGCACGCCGGTCCGGTCCATGACCGCCTCGAGCATATCGAGTTGCGCCGGACTGATGAAGACCGACAACTCGCCGGGCTCGCTAAAATCCTGTTGCGCTGCCAGCAGCGATACGCTCGCCAGCCGCTGATCTCCAGCGGCGGCGAAGGCCGCGGCGGCAATCGACAGCAGGGTGCCGCCGATGCAATACCCCACCGAATGGATTTTTTGCCCCGGCACGATCGCTGAAACGGCATCGATCGTGGCGTTGATGCCGAGCTTCAAGTAGTCATCCATGCCGAGACCGCGGTCGCTCGCGGTCGGATTCTTCCAGGACACGATGAACACCGTGTGCCCCTGCGAGACCAAGTAGCGCACCAGCGAATTGCCCGCCGACAGATCGAGTATGTAGTACTTCATGATCCAGGCGGGAATGATCAGAATCGGCTCGGCGTAGACCGTGTCGGTCGCCGGCGAATACTGGATCAATTCCACCAGATCGTTGCGCATCACCACCTTGCCGGGAGTCGCAGCGATGTCCCGGCCGACCACGAATTTCTCGGTGCCGGTGGGTCCCTTGCCCTCGAAGGTGCGCTGGATGTCCTCGAGCCAATGACTGAAGCCGCGCACCAGGTTCTCGCCCGCCTCGACACGCGTGGTATCGAGCAGTTCGGGGTTGGTAGCCAGATAGTTCGCCGGCGAGACCGTCTCGAGCGCGTTGCGTGCCATGAAGTCCAAAGTGCGCTCGTTTTCGGGGGCGACGCCCGGCACGTCGGCCCAGGCTTTCTGCCACCAATCGACGTAATTGCGATAGCTGTGGGCGTAGATATTGAAGGGCCACTGGGCCCAGGCATCGCCGCCAAAGCGCGCATCGCCCGGCGCCGGCGCAACGGGATCGCCGGAGGACGCCCGCAGCGCAAAGGTCCAATTATCGATCGCCTTGGCGACCGCGTCCTGCATGATCTGCAATTGTTTGGGCGGTTCGTTGGCGAGGTTCAAGTACCAGTCCCACCAGGCGTTCACGTAAACGTCGGGAGCCAATCCGCCCGTGACGGTCGCAAGTTGGGCACGCAATGCGCGCGCCAGCTCTTGCGGGTCCTTGGGATCCGGCGATGTCGCGGTGTGGGCGTTAGAATTCGGCATAGTGTCCCCGCTGTGCGGTCCGCCGCCGATGCGGTATTGCTCCCCCGGATTATAGCCTAGTACGCGCAATCACAGCGGGACGCCTCGCAGCGCCCCGCTGTGCCGTATGCGGCCTCAGCCTGTCTTTTTCTTCGTCTCTGCGACGACTTTGGCGGTCGTGTCGGTCACTACATCGGTGAAGCCGGACTGCACGTCGGTAGCCAGCGTCACAAACTCCTGCGCGCGCGCGCGAAGCTTTTCGCTGAGCGCCGTGGTGAGTTCCACTTGCTTGGAAACGAAGTCGGCCGGCGTCTGCGCGCCGAGTGCCGCCTTAGCCTGCGCCAAGCTCCACTCCAGATAATCGCCGGCAACGGCGTACTGGTAGCGGCCTACGCGGTCAAGGGCCTTGACGCCTTCTTGCTGGACCTTGAGGGCGGGCGCGAACGCGCTGCGATAGGTCTCGAAGATGGTCTTGGGATCGAAAGTTGTGTCAGTCATGTCAGCTCCTGCATGGGGGTTGTTCGGTACAGGCAGCATTATAGCTCATTTTGTATGCAGTGCAAGAGGATTTATGTTAATCCTAATTCAAGCATTGTTACCATATAAGTGTATGTTTTAATTACATATAATATCAATCAATAAGGAAATGACAGGAATTTAAGTTTGCGTCGCAAGAGAAAACTCTCGCCATGGTCGACGTCCGCCGCCCCCGCGCGCATGATGGCGCGACAGCGTCAACACGGGCTTGAGCGGTGACCTCAATCCTCCACCACATACAGTCCCTGGAATCCTACCTGGAGCGCATGGGCGCCCGCTTGGTTCGCAGCACCTTGCCCGACCGAGTGCAGGGCCGCGTGATCCACGACCTCATCACGCTGCGCGCGGACTTGAACCCCGAGCAGCAATTCCTCACGCTGGTGCACGAACTGGTGCACTGGCTGGCACATCGCGACGCGGGAGCGCGCGCGCATTGCGCACATTGCACAATCTTCGAATACGAAGCCGAAGCCGTTGAGGCTCTGGTCATGGCGCGCTTGGGGCTGGCGCGTACTCTCGACGATGACTGCCCGACGGACGGCTTGCTATCGGCTTCGGTGGCGCGCGTGATCTCTGCGACCAGCCGGATTTGCCATGCGCTCGGCGTGGAGTAAGCGGGCCTCTAAAGTCGCAAGCCCCCGTCAACCTCGAGGCATCGGCCGGTGAAGAAATCGTTCTCGAATATGAACAGCACGGCGTGTGCGATTTCCTCCGGTTGACCGAGACGTTTCAGCGGCACCGGCGCCGTCAGCTTGTCGAGCACCTCAGGGCGCATCGAGGCGAGAATTTCGGTATGCGTGAAGCCGGGCGCCACCGAACCGACGCGGATACCGTAGCGCGCGAGTTCCTTGGCCCACACCACGCCCATGGACTCGACTCCGGCCTTGGCGGCGCTGTAGTTGCTTTGGCCGGCATTGCCCACGCGTGAAATGCTCGAGATATTGACGATGACGCCGCCGTTGCCGCGCTCGATCATGTGCGCAGCGGCTTCGCGCGCGCACAGAAACACGCCGCTGAGATTCACGCCGATGACGGCGTTCCATTGATCCATCGACATGCGGCCCACTACTGCGCCGTCTTTTACTTTGACCAGCAAGCCGTCGCGCACGATCCCGGCGTTGTTCACCAGGCCGTCGAGGCGGCCGAAATCGGCGGCGACGCTGCTCATCGCCGCGGACACTTCGGCCTCGTCGGCAACGTTGACCCGATAATCGCGCGCTTGCACCGATTGGGCCGCGCACATGTGGGCTGTCTCCTCGAGGTCGGCCGCATTCAGATCAAAGAGTGCGACGTCCGCGCCGTGACGCGCCAGATCCAACGCGACCGCTCGTCCGATACCGCGCCCGGCGCCGGTTACCACCACCGTCTTATGATGAACGTCCATGGGGAATCACTTGCCTTTCTTAGGGTTGTTCTGAGTCTTGTCGGTATTGCGGTTCGCCGCTTTAGCGGGCTTCGCACCCTGCGAGCTCTGCGGCCCTGGTGCGGTTGCTGCGGTTGCTGCGGTTGCTGCGGTTGCTGCGCTTGCCGCGGTCGTTGCGCTTGGTGCGCCGAATGCATTGCGGGTTGCCGCCTGCATTTGTTCCCACATTTCCATATTCTTGCGCGCAAGTTCGGTCAAGGGCGCGAACGGCGTCTGCAATGCCTTGCTCATTTCCGATTGCATCGCCTCTTGCTGACGCAGCATCGTCGTGAACGCCTGTTCCAGATAGCGGCTAAGCAGCGCTTGCATCGGCCCGCCATAGAAGCGGATGATCATTTCGAGCAATTCCGAGCCCAACACCGGCAAACCAAATTGTTCTTGCTCGGATATGATCTGCAGGAGCACCGAGCGGGTCAGATCCTCGCCCGATTTGTCGTCGATGACCTTGATCTTCTCGCCCGCCACAATCAGCTGCCGCAGGTCCTCGAGCGTCACGTGGCGGCTGCCACCGGTGTCATAGAGGCGGCGGTTCGAGTATTTTCGTATCAGGCGTTCTTGTTGCATGGTTCTGATCCAAAATGGCTGCGGCATCCTAAGCGAAGCTTTCGCGTTGCACAACCGACGCTGTCTCAAAGATCATGTGCGCCGCAAGAGTTTGTTATTATGAGCGCATAAAAACAATGTGTTACACCTCATTTACGTTGATTGGCGTAGGACTTTTCGCACGCATTGTGAGCTCTTGCAGTGCATACCGGGAGGCGCGCCGTGGAACATGATTTTTGGCGCCAGTGGCAGACGCTTGCCGCACAATGGGCTCCGGCCGCTGCGCCGGGCGCCGCACGCGGCGAAGCGGTTGGCTTCGCCCCTTGGGCCGATGCCGCCGAGCGGTTCACCGCAGCCGCTCGAAGCTTCGTGCAAGGCACCGCGCAGGGCTCGCCACCCGCCGCCGCCGAGGCCGTTCGCGACTTCGGCGATTTTCTGCGCGAACAGTTCGCCGATGCCTTCCAACTTCCGGGCGGCCAAGCTTTTGGCGCAGCCAGGGGTGCCCCGCCGACGTTCGGGATGGACTTGCCGGCACTCGGCCCGACCCGCGAACATCTTCAACGCGGGCAGCGTGCGGCCGAAGCATGGCGGCGCACCGAGGATGCGCAGCGGCGGCTGCAACGGCTGTGGTCCGATGCGCTGCGCGACGCGGCTCAAGGCTTTGCGGCGCGATTGACGCCGCCTCAACCGGGCGCGGTGAGTCCCGAGGCACTGCACGCTCTCTATGACCAGTGGATCGATTGCGCGGAAGAAGCTTACGCGCGCACGGCTCACAGCGACGCGTTCTGCACCGCGCTGGCTGACTTCGTGAATGCGAGCAGCCAATCGCGGCGCGAGCTGCAGTCGATCGTCGAGCAGTGGGCGAAACTCCTCGACCTGCCGACGCGCAGCGAGATTAACACCCTGGCCCAGCGCTTGAGATCCGTGGAGGCGGAGTTGCGCGCGGCGCGCAGCGAACGCAAGCCGCAGGCCGCGGTCAAGGCCTCGCGAACGCGCCGTAAGCCGAAGCCATGACGGATCCCAATTTGTATGCGGCGCTCGCGGCGGCCAGCCACTCCGCCGCCGGCTACTCACAGAAACAAGCCGTTTGGCAGTCGGGCAAGCTCAGGCTTTACCGCTACCAGCCGATCGCGCGCCCGACCAGTGCCGTACCGCTGCTCATCGTCTATGCACTGGTGAATCGGCCTTACATGATGGATCTGCAGGAGGATCGTTCGCTCATCCGGGGTCTGTTGGCGGCGGGCTTGGACGTGTATCTGATCGATTGGGGCTACCCCGACGGGGCCGACCGCTTCACCACGCTGGCCGATTACATCGACGATTTTCTAGCCGGCTGCGTCGAAGAGATCTTGCGGCTGCACGGATTGGATGCGCTGAATATCCTCGGGGTGTGTCAGGGCGGAGTATTCAGCCTGTGCTATTCCGCGCTCCATCCGCAGAAGGTGCGAAACCTCATCACCATGGTAACTCCCGTGGATTTCCATACACCCGCGGACTTGCTCTCCAAGTGGGTGAAGAAAATCGACGTGGCCGCCTGGGTGGGCGATGGCAACGTCTCGGGCGACGCCCTGAATCAGTTGTTTCTTTCGTTGATGCCGTTCCGTCTGACTCAGCAAAAGTATATGGAGCTGATGCGCGGCCGCGCCGATCGGGAACGCATCGAGAACTTCATGCGCGTCGAACAATGGATATTCGACAGCCCAGATCAGGCGGGCGCCGCGTTCCTGGAGTTCGTAACCTGGTTTTATCAAGAGAACCGGTTGGTGGAAAATCGGCTCGAAATTTCCGGCCGGCGGGTCGATTTAAAGGAACTGCGGCAGCCGATATTGAACCTCATCGGCCGCAAGGACCATCTGGTGCCGCCCGCCGCTTCCGCGGTCCTGCAGCGGCTGGTTGGCAGCGGCGATGTCACGACGCTCGAGTTTGATCTCGGACATATCGGCATGTATATCAGTGCGCGCGCGCAACGCGAGGTGCCCTCCGCAATCGCCGGCTGGCTCGCGGTGCGCTAGTCGGGCCGACGTCCTTAGTCGCGATGAATCCGGGTGCGAGCTAACGGCTGGTTCGGGCTGCTGTCCGCTGCTCGATGGGTTGTTGAGGCGGCGTCTTTGGCTGAGCGGCCGCGGCTGTCTTGCGAACGATTCGCTCGCTCGTGATCTCGATGATCGCATGCATGCCGGTCGCGCCGATGTCCTTGCGCGCGTCGAGACGTTCCTCTGCGAATCGGTCGCGCTCGGCGGCGCTCACGCGTTTGACGGTCGGCTTATCATAATAGGCAGCCAGATAGCTCGCGACTGCGCGGGCGGCGGTTTCTGCGCCAAAGAATCCCAGGCGCAAAGCGTGCATGATGCGGCCCTGATCGAGCCCGGCAACAGAGTACAAGCGGTACACACTGAAGATGTCGAGATTCGGCACGCTGTCCGGATCAAATGCCTTTTCTGCCAGCGATAGTTGAATCACGAACCAGCGCGTCGCTTCGTGGTCCTGCAGTTCCAGCGGCGTCAGCGGTCGAACTGTTTGCGTGCTCTCGAGCATGTCCAAAGGCGTGCTGAGCCGTTCGACATGGTCGGGAATCGCCGCGGGAGCGGCAACGGCAGCTTGGCGCGGCGCCTTGTCGATCACCACTGGCGGTTTGGATACCCGCTCAACCGCGGTGAGCGTGGGAATAAGCGCGGGATCGAAAACCGGCGTCGGATTGACGGCTGTCGCGGCTCGCACCGCTGGCTTGTGCGCCACGACCGGTGCGGGTGCTTCGGGCGCTGCAGGGTTGACAACGACCGCCACCGGTGCCGGGGCTGCAGCAAGGGGGGCCTTGGCAACCGGGGCTTTGGCAACCGCAGGCACGGGCGCGGGAACTGCGGCAACGGGCGCGGCAGCCGCAACGGGGGCGGCGGGCGCTGAAGGGACGGTAACCGGAGCCTTGGCCGCGGGCGCCGCCGGTGCGGGGGCGGCGGCCACTGGTGGCGCCTTGGCGATCGGCGCTGCGGCTTCCGGCGCTGACGCAACGGCAACCCGGGGAGCCTCCGCAATCGGGGCCTTGGCTATGGGCGGCACAACGGCAATCGGGGCGGCGGCTACTGGAGCGGCGGCAATCGGCGCCTCCGCAATCGGGGCCTTGTCTAAGGGTGCAGCGGCAACCGGCGGCGCTACAGGCGCCGGCGCCGCAGCGGGCGCTGAAGCCACGGCGACCGCCGGGGGCGCCTCGGCAATCGCCGCCTGGGCTATGGGCGGCGCAAAGGCTATGGGCGGCGCAACGGCAATCGGCACGGCGGCCGCTGCAGCGACGGCAACCGGAGCCTCGGAAACGGGGGCTTTGGCGGCTGGAGCCGCCGGTGCGGGAGCGGCAGCCACTGGAGCCTTGGTCATCGGTGCTGCGGCTTCTGGTGCAGCGGCAACTGGCGCCGGAATCGGGGCCGGGGCTGCCGGAGGCTCGGCAATCTCAGCTTCAACCGCGGTCGCCAAGGGCGTGGGAGTCTTGGCGACCGGAGCTGCTGGCGCTGCTGCAACGGGACCTTTTGAAAGAACCGGTGCCTTCGGCGCCGCTACTTCGGTCTGCTTTTGCGAAGCGGGGCGCAGCGCATCGGCTTTCGCCTGCAGGGATGCGATCGTGCGCAAATCATCGGTATCCGCAGTCGCCGTCAACGCGCTGGGATAAAACTCTCTGACCTTCGCGAGCACGACATCGGCATCATCCTCATTAAAGAACGGACCGAGACGCAGCCGATAACGCAATCTTCGATCTTCGGTGCGTTTGATCTGATAGACGAGCGCGCAGTCGCTGCCTGGAATGTCTTTGATCGGTTGACTGATAGGCGCGCTGGATGCGCTCAAGTTGATCACGAAGGGACCGGGGCCGCCTAAGCGGGGTGTTTCCGGCAAGGGTTCGAGCAGATCTTCGATGCTCAGGTGCCAAATTTCGCGGGTGAGTGGCGTATTCATCGGCATAGCTTGCGTGCTTTTCCATGAACGCTTCTGGTGCGGATGATATTGGCGAAGCGCGCCGATTGATACCGTGATCAGCGTCTCTACGCGGCGACAAACACAATGAATCCGATTTATGTCAAAGCTTCGCGCGCCCGATCGCTGCGCTGTCGCGCTCCGCGGGTTGCGAGCCAAGAACCCAGCAAAATGAGCGCAAACGCCGTGATCCCGCCGAGACCCAGACGCTCGTGCAGCAGCCACACACCGAGCAGCGTCGCCACCGCTGGGTTGACATATGTAATAAGGGATGCACGCGACGCACCGGCGCTGCTGACGAGATAGAACATCAGCAGCATCGCCAGCGCGGTGCAGACGATGCCGAGTATCGCGATCGACGCGAGCGTGACAGCCGTGGGCATTTGCCCCGGTATTGCGACAGCGGCCGGGATCAAGAGGACTACGCTCGCGATCAGCAGACTCGCGGCCAGCGGACCAAAGGCGTCGAGCCCGTCGAGGTGGCGCTGAATGATCAGGGGGCCGACGGCATAGCCCACCGAGGCGGCCAGCATGCACGCCACGCCGGCCCAGCCGAGTGCGCCGGAAATCGTGCCTAATCCGAGCAGGGCCACGACGCCGATGAACCCGAGCGCGAGTCCCGCCAGGCGCCAGGCGCCCACCGGCTCATGTACCCCGAAAAAGCGTGACAGCAATACGACCCACAGAGGCACGCTGGCAATGAGGATGCCGGTGATCGAGGAACTGATCCATTGTTCGCCGAGCGCGATGACAGACAACGGGATCACGAACTCGACCAGCGCAAAGGCGAATAGCGCCAATTTATGCCGGCCCAGCGAACGCAAGGCGCCGCGTCGCCACGCGATCGGCAGCAAAATGCAGGCTGCGAGCGAAACGCGTCCCCAGGCAATCACCCAGGGAGAGAGCTCCTGCACCGCCAATTTGATCAAGTAATAGGGCACGCCCCACATGATCCCGAGCGCTGCGAACGCCATCCAACTTCTGAAGCTCACTCAACGCTCCGCGACGCTTCGTTGAAAAACGCGGCGCGTTCGGCAATGAATTCGCCGACGGCATCGATCAGCTTCTGCAAATCGAGTTCATTCATCGGCAGGGACAGGTTGAACATTCCCCTGCGGGCGCACCAAATCCCGCGCTCGAGCAGATCGAAATGCAGCAACTCGCGAAGCTTCGCATTGCCCCGCGCCGTGTCGGCATAGCTCATGATCGGTCCTGCGCACATGTGAACATTCATCATCGATCCGATGCCGGTAAACTGCATTGGCAGCGCGCCCTCCTCCGCAAGTGCATTGAGCCGTGTGCGCAGTCGCTCGCCCCGCTCATTGAGGGGCCGAACCGCGTCAGGCGTGAACACGCGGCTGAGCACGGCGATTCCGGCCGCCATGGTCAGGACATTGTTATTGAACGTTCCGGCATGGGCGAGAGGCGCCGCGCGACGCGGGTCGTAGCGATCCATGATGTCGCCGCGCCCGCCAAACGCCCCAAAGCCGAGACCGCCGCCCAGGTATTTGCCAAGCGTCGTGAGATCAGGGCGGATGCCGGCGGCGGCTTGCAGCCCCCCAGGCGCCAAGCGCGAAGTCATGACCTCGTCAAAAATGAGGATCGCGCCGTTCGCGGAGCACCAGTCCCTGAGCAGTTGCAGGAATGCGGAGTCGGCCGGAATGCAGCCGCCGGAACCGAGCATCGGCTCGACCAGGATCGCCGCGATGTCGCCGCCATGCGCCGACAGCAAATCCAAGGTGCGCTCACATCCGTTGTACGGCGCCTCGATGAAATCAAAGGGCGCGTTGATCCTGTTCGGCGGCGATCCAAAGCTCAACACGCTGCCGTGATAGCCTCCTTCAAACACCAACACTCGATGGCGTCCCGTCGCCGCAATCGCCGTGGAGATGGCCATGAGGTTGGCCTCGGTACCCGAGTTCGTGAATCTCAACCGCTCGAGCGATGGAAAACGGCCGCTCAATAGGCTTGCAAACTTCTCTTCCAGCACCGTATGGCCGCCCAACGCCACGCCGGCGCCCAGCGCCTCGCTAATCGCCGCGGCGATGATCGGGTTCGAGTGGCCAGAGAGCCCTGCGGTATAGTCTCCCAGAAAATCCAGATACTCGCGGCCGTCGAGCGAGACGACCCGAGCTTCGCGGCCGGAAACGAGCGTGATTGGGAACGGCGTAGTGAACAGCACCGAGCGGGTATTACCTCCGGGCAACACGCGCGAGGCAAGCTCATGCTGAGCGAGACTTTTTGGGTTTGCCGAGACGAATCGCTTGACGGCCTCAGCGAGCGCGTCATCCAGGCGTTTGGCTTGAGTCACAATCGGTTCGCTTGCTCCGGCCGCAAAATCTGCCTCGGTCAGTATAAACTGCGCGAGCGCGCACCGATCGGCCGCATGCGATTAATCTCATGACCACCAGCCAACATCACAGCAAAAAGCCGCCGCACGCCCGCTCGGGCCATGTTGCGAACAAACCCGTTGGACTCCGGCACATGAAGTTCGGGGAGCGCGAGGTGGTCACGCAGGGTATCGTGCTGTCGGTGTGGCAGGATCTGTTCCATTACTTCATGACCGTCAGCTGGCCGCAGGTCTTCGTCACGATCGCCGCGTTTTTTCTGGTCTTCGATCTCTTGTTCGGCTGCCTCTATCACTTCGTCCCGGGATGCATCGCGAACCTCAATCCGCCCGGCTTCCTCGGCGCGTTCTTTTTCAGCGTCGAAACGCTGGCCACCGTGGGCTACGGGGACATGCACCCGCAAACCCTGTACGGCCATGTGGTGGCAATGACCGAGATCTTCGTCGGCCTCATGATGCTCGCGCTCATAACCGGACTGATGTTTGCGCGTTTCTCGCGCCCGCGAGCGCGCTTTCTGTTCGCAAGGAACGCGGTGGTGCGTCCGCTCGACGGCAGGCTCACATTGATGTTTCGCACCGCCAATGAGCGCCAAAACGTCGTTCAGGAAGCGTCCGCGCAACTCCGCATGCTGCGCGACGAAGTAACCGAAGAGGGCTATCGCATTCGCCGCATCAGGGATCTGGCGCTGGTGCGCGCGCAGCATCCGGCGTTTTCCCTCGGTTGGACCATCATGCACATCATCGATGAGTTGAGTCCGCTGCGCGCGCAGACCGAGGAATCCTTGCGCGATTCCCAGTCGATCTTCATCTTGAGCCTGAGCGGCACGGATGAAACGACGGGGCAAGTGCTGATGGCGCGGGCAGAGTATCCGAGCGCCTCCATTCTTTGGAACGAGGCCTTCCGCGACATCCTGGAGGTGACCGAGAACGGCACAACCTACATCGACTACGGCAAGTTCCACGACGTCGAGCCGCTGGAAAAACCGCCGGCCGAGAGATCGCGGTGAAAGCGCCGCTTGGGTTCCGCCGCAGCCCGCGATACACTGCGGGGTGGACTAGAAAACTAACGATGGGGGCTGAATCCAATGCATCCGCTTAACTCCGTTAAAGGCGCCATCACGACCGGTGTCGTGCTCGCCATAATCATCGGTATCTTGCTCACCAGTTGGTCGGGAACGGCCGTCGCGATCCACCCGATACGTATCGACCGATGGCTGCACATCCTTTCCGGCGTGATGTGGATCGGCCTTCTGTATTACTTCAATGTGGTGCAGACGCCGGGGCTCGCGGCCGCAGCCGCCGACAAAGGTGGCCCCGGCGGCGCCGGCATCTCGAAGTACATCGCACCGCGCGCGCTGCTTTGGTTCCGCTGGGCCGCGGTAGCCACCTGGCTGACGGGCGCCATCTATCTCATGGTCGGATACGGGTCGGATAACGTGATGGGCATCGTCAGCGCCTTTACGTTACAGCCGGGCTATCGGTCGATTGGAACCGGCGCCTGGCTCGGAACCATCATGCTGCTCAATGTGTGGGTCTTCATTTGGCCGAACCAAAAGAAGATCCTCGGACTCGTGCCGGCGACGGACGAGGAGAAGGCGGCGGCGCGCAAGGTGGCGGGCCGGGCCTCGCGCATCAATTTCATCTTGTCCCTGCCCATGCTCATGTGCATGGGCGGTCAGGCGCACGGCTTGCCGTTCTAGGCCGGCGCGCCGCCCCGGGAGGGCGACACCGCCCTCCCGTTTCCATGCACGCCGTCCCCCGATCCGCTCAGTCCTTCAAGGTGCGATCGCGCTGCATGAACTCGTCCAAGCGTTGGGTCACGTCCTGCGGTTGAATCAAATCCATCACGCCCGGCTTTTCAATCTTAACCCACCACGGCAGTTGTTCCGGCTCGCACTTCATAAAGGCCCGCGCCGCTTGAGGAAAGCGGTTCACGCACCATTCTTGACTGCGGTAGGGACCGCTGCGAGCCGGATTGGTCGGCGCATATAGACCGATGACAGGCGTGCCGACCATGGTGGCCATATGCACGGGTCCCGAGTCAGGTGCCAGCAGCAGCGTCGCGCTGCGCAGCAGCGCCAGCATTTCCGGCAATGTGTCGCGTCCAACTTGATCGATCAATTGGGCTTGGGAAAGTGCGATGATTCGATCGCTCATCTCGCGTTCCAGACGGGTCGGACCGCCGCACAGAACCACGCGCATGCCCCAGCGCCCTGCGGCGTGATCGGCGACTCGAGCGTAGAACTCAGGCCGCCAGTTGCGCAATGCATGGCTGGAACTGGGGCTGATCAACAGCGTCGGTTGCGAATCGGGAATGACCCGCTCGGCATAAGCAATCGCTTCCGGCGGCAGCGGCAAGTTCCATTCGAGCCGGCGCTCGGCGATATCGAGCGCCTCGGCGAATCCCCAAAAACTGTCGAGCACATGTTCGCGGCGGCGAGCTTTGATCCGCCGATTGGTGAACAGCCATTGAAAATCGCGCGCCCGCGCGCGGTCGAAACCCAGCTTGATCGGTGCGCGCACCAGCAAGCTCATCAAGCTGGCGCGAAAGCTCACATGCATGTGCAACAAGAGATCAAAGCGGCGTGCGCCGAGGCGCGAGCGCATGTGCGCAAATTCAGCGGCAAAATTGCGCTTATCGACGCTAAGGAACTCGATCTGCGGCAGCAGCGACATCAGCTTCGCCTCGACCCGGCCGATGATCCACGTGATCTTGGTTTCCGGCCAAACGTGCTGCAGAGTTCGGATGAGCGGCACCATGTGACAGGTGTCGCCGATGGCAGAGAGGCGGATGATGCAGATATTTTTAGGGGGCGGCAACTATGGCATCCACGGCGTTCTGGGCAGTCTAGTATTGCATCTTGCTTCGAGAGTCGCATAATGGCGCACACAGCCCGCACCGGGGATGCGTCGTCCGCGGCGCCGGGGCCAAGGAGTTTTCAGGAATTCATGTGAAGTGCGACAGGGCGCGTCGCGATGGACCAAGTCCCCACCAATCTGCTAACCATTACTTTGCTGGAGAAACTCATGCCGCATGCGGCCAAGCTTAAAATGATACCCGTGATATTGGCGAGCGTTGCCCTGTTTGCGGGCTGCGTCGCGGCGCCGCCGCCGCCGGCGCGGCATCCCGCCTATTTGCATGCATTGACGGATTTGCGCGCGGCGCGCTGGCTCATTGAGCATCGTCCCGGCGACTGGGCGCAAACGGCCGATGAAAACGAGGCCGTACGTCAGATTGACGCGGGTATCAACGACATCAAGAAGGCGGCCTTCGACGACGGCAAAAATATCAATGATCACCCGCCGCTCGATGAGCACCCCGATCATCGCGGACGCATCCACGAAGCGCTGCAATATCTGAACAAGGCGCGGGCCGATATCGCGCGCGAAGAGGACAATGCCTATGCCGACGGCCTGCGGGATCGCGCGATCCGGCACATCGACGCGGCGATAGGCTCTGCGCGCCGCGTCTTCAGCGACTAGCGGCCGCGACAACGAGGCCCTTATGACGGACTCGCAAGGATCCTTCGTTTGGTATGAGTTCATGAGCGCCGATGTGGCCGCCGCCAAGGCGTTCTACGGCAAGGTGGTCGGCTGGAACATGGAGGATGTGCCGGTCACCGACCTGACCTACACGTTGCTCAGCGCCGGAAAACGCCAGGTCGGCGGCATGATGACCATGCCTCAGCGGGTAAGCGACGGAGGGATGAAACCCTTCTGGGCGGCGCATATCGCAGTCGACGATGTCGACGCCGCCGCCGCCAAAGTGCAGCGCTTGGGGGGTAAGGTACATCGCGAACCCACGGACATTCCGAACGTCGGCCGTTTCGCCTCGCTGGCTGATCGGCAAGGTGCGCACTTTCTCCTGTTCAAGCCCACGCGGCCGGCGGAGCGTGCTGTTTCGAGCGTACCGGGGGATATCGGTTGGCACGAGCTGCACACGAGCGATTGGCCGAATGCGTTCGAGTTTTATAGCTCGATGTTCGGTTGGACCAAGGGTGATAGCGTTGATATGGGGCCCACGGGCACCTATCAGCTGTTCAAGATCGGCGATGCCAACGCGGGCGGGATGTTGAATAGTCCGGGAGCCAAGTCCGCAAGTTTCTGGTTGTACTACTTCGTGGTGGACGATATCGATGCGGCGGCTCTGCGTGTGAGCGCCAACGGCGGCACGCTCAGGCAGGGTCCCCAACAAGTGCCGGGCGGCGGCTGGATCGTGCAGGCGGCCGATAAGGAAGGGGCCGCATTCGCGCTGCTCGGCGCGCGAAAGTGAGCGTTGCCGGACGCTAGACGGGGCGGTACGCCGCCAGCTTGCTGTGGGTCCGTACCGCGTCCTCGTCGCTCCAGAAATCGGTCTCGGCGAACAGATCGCGCATCACGCGCTCGAATTCCGGCGCCGGCAGCGGCCGGCTGAAGTGGTATCCCTGATATTCGTCGCAGCCCACGGTCTTCAAAAAATCGAGCTGTGCGGGAGTCTCCACCCCCTCCGCGACCACTTTGAGACGCAAACTGTGCGCCAGGGAGACGATGGCGCTCACGATCGATGCGTCCTCCGGACGGCTCGCGATTTCGTTGATGAATACCCGATCGATCTTGAGCTTGTCGATTGGAAACCGCCGTAGATAGCTCATGCTCGAATAGCCCGTGCCGAAATCATCCACGGAAACCAGCACCCCCATGGCGCTCAATTGCTCGAGAATCGAAATCGATTCCTCGGGGTCGCTCATCACGGCGCTTTCCGTCAATTCCACTTCCAGATACTCGGGCGGCAGACGCGCGTCGTCGAGCGCGCGGCGGATCGACTCGATCAAACCGCTGCCGCGGAATTGCGAGGGCGAAAGATTCACCGAGATCCGCAGCGGCGCCATTCCATCATCTTGCCAAGCGCGGGCTTGCCGGCAGGCTTCGCGGACCACCCACTCGCCGATGGCGCCGATCAAGCCGCATTCCTCCGCCAGCGGGATGAAGTCGTCCGGTGAAATCAAACCGCGTGTGGGATGCGCCCAGCGGATCAGGGCCTCTGCGCCGCGCACCGCGCCGCTCAGCATGTTCACCTTGGGTTGGTAGTACAGTTCGAATTCATTTTGCGCAATCGCATGGTGCAGGTCGCTCTCGAGCTGAACTTTGTCCTCAGATCCGGCATTCATGCCGCCTTCGAAGCATTGCACGTTGCCGCGGCCGCGCTGTTTGGCGCAATACATGGCGGCGTCCGCATGAGCGGTCAGCGCCTCGATCGAATTCCCATCGGCCGGATAGAATGCAATGCCGATGCTCGGCGAGGTGTGAACGTCGATTCCGGCGATCCGCATGGGGTCCTGCAGAACCTTGATGGCCCGGGCCGCCAGGCGTTTCGCGTCGTCGGGGTCTTGGATGGAGGTGATCAGGAGGACGAATTCGTCGCCGCCGAAGCGCGCCACGGTATCGACCGTTCGAACCAATCCCGTCAGGCGGCGCGCAACTTCCTGCAGAAGCTCATCGCCCGCGTGGTGTCCCAAGGAGTCGTTGACCAGCTTGAAGCGGTCGAGGTCGCACACCAACAGTGCGAAGGATAGACCGTCTTGATCCGCATGGGCCACTGCCTGCATCAGCCGATCATCCAGCAGCACGCGATTCGGCAAACCCGTGAGTGAATCGTGCGTGGCCAGATGACGCAGCTGCCGGTTGGCCGCCTCCAGGCCCCGCGTTCGCAACGTAATCACCTGCTCGAGACGTTCCATCTGTTCGCGCACCAGGCGCTCGTTCTGCCATTTGCGGGACAGTGCGGTCGCGCACTGCAGCACTTCGATCGGTTCGGCGGGCTTGCGCAGCACGAGCAGTTTGTCCGAGTGCTGCAGCCGGTCGACTACCTCGGACCAGTCATAGTCCGTGTGCGCCGAGCAAATGACCACTTGTACGTCGGGATCCGCCGCCCACAGGTGCTCGATGGTCTCGAGGCCGTCCCAGCCGGGAGGCATGCGCATATCGACGAAAGCCATTGCGTAGGGGCGCCCCTCGGCGAGCGCGGCGCGCACTTTTTCGACCCCCTCCTGCCCTTGATAGGCCGAGTCGATCTCGAAGGCCGGCCGCGACGGCACACTGCGTGCGTCGCCAAAAAGGTCCGCTTCCAGCACTGCCAAAGCTGCCTGTCCCGCATCCTCGGCCTCGATCCCCAGGACCTTGCGAAAGTCGCTATGGATCGCCGCATTGTCGTCGATGACCAGGATGCGGTGCACCACCGTCTTAGGCTTCGGAACGGGCCCCGACACGGCCCCGCGCGGCGACGCGTCGAGCTGCAGCACAGGCGTCGCAGTCGCGGATTTTGCGTTCATCCCCCCGAGGATATCGGTCCGCGCGCTACAAAACTGAAGCGGGGTTCACAGTTGGCCCCGGCAATTCAAGGTATCTGGCGATTGAGCCCGCGGATTCCCAAAAAAGGTTACAGCCCTTTTAATGCTTATTGGTGATTTCCGTCTCAAAATCCGCCGCTGCCTTATCAATCCCCGCGGCCACGTTCTCGAGCACCTGCGCGACCTCTGGTACCTGGCCTTCCGCTTCCCGCCACTTCTTTTCGTCCATGTATTCGCGGACCGCGGCGATCGGCTTGGCGCCGTATCCCGTGTATGCACCCGGCGCATAGACCTGGTTCTTGAACCAGGGCCGTTCCGGAAGGCCTTTCTGGTTGAGGAACAGACGGGAAATGCCCAGCAAATCCGCATTGATCAGCGCCCGCGACTGCGCCGGGAGCTGCGGCGAACCCGCGGCTGTATAAGAGTCCAGAGCCTTATGGTAGCGGTCCGCGCTTTTTTTCAGCGCCGCGATCGCGTTTTTCAAGGGCGCAAAGTTTACGAACGGCGGCACGGTCTCGGCAGGCGGCGGCAGCTCCGGTCTGCGCGGATCCGACGTCGCTTGGTAGACCCCTTCTTGCAATTCGAGATTGCGCTCGGTGAATTCCTCTTGCTTGTCCTTCAGCAGTTTTTCAAGATCGTCCACGTATAGCGCGATGGCGTCCGCCTGCGGGGCGTAGTCGACCGGCAACAGCTCGGCATCCGCAAGCCGCAACATCGCTGTGCCGGCGGTTTGCGCCAGCGCCCGTCCGTAGGCGAAGTCCTTATCGACAAAATGGGTATACCAGTAGAAATCGTCGTAAATTGAGTGATATTGGGTGCCGTCATCCTCGTCGCCGAACCCTAAGTCCAAGGTGGAGATTCCCGCATAATCCTGAAAAGCGGTGTAGTCCGATCCATCTCCGAGCGCCGTCACTTCGAGATCGCTGCGCTTGCGCACCCGGCCGCGTTCCTCGGCATCCTTGGCTTGCGCGATGCTGTACAAATGCGAGCGTTCGTACACCGTCAAGCGGGTTTCCGGATCCTGAATCCCGCGCGCCACGCCGCTCACAAAGCTCTCCAAATCCTGCGTACCGCCCGGCTCCAGGAAGCCCCGCTCATTGGTGTCTGAATTGATGTACACCGCCGCGTGTTGCCTGAGCTCATCGAGATGCGTCTCGACCCATTCGACGGAGCCCAAGAGCCCGGGCTCCTCCCCGTCCCACGCGCAATAGATGATGGTGCGCGCAGGCACCCACCCGTGGCGGTGCAGTTCGCCCAGCATCCGCGCCTCTTCCAGCATCGCCGACTGGCCGGATAACGGATCATCGGCGCCGTTCACCCACGCATCGTGGTGATTGCCGCGAATCACCCATTGTCCCTCGTCCGACGCTCCGTGCAGTGTCGCGATCACGTCATAGATCGTTTTCATGTCCCAGTTGGATGCCACGTGCAGGTGCACCACGGCGGGTCCCGGACCTATGTGGTAGGTGATGGCGAGCGCGCCCCGCCAACCCTCCGGCGCCACCGGCCCTTGGAGTGCCTGGAGCAGCGGCAGTGCATCGCTATAGGAAATGGGCAGGACCGGAATCGTCGTAAGGGTCTTCGCATCCTTCCGCGCCAGCCGCTTCGCGCCGGCGGTCGCGCCCACCCCCGGCGTCAGAGGATCCCCGGGATAATCGGTGTCCATGACGCTGCCGCGCTGCACCCCTTCCTTGGGCCGCCAACCGCCGGCAGGATAGGCATCGCCTTCGTAGTAGCTGTCGCCCTTGGGGTCCGAATAAATGATGCAGCCGATCGCTCCGTGTTCGGCCGCCACCTTCGGTTTGACGCCGCGCCAGCCGTGCCCATAGCGGGCGATCACGATAGCCCCTTTGACGGAAATTCCGAAGCGGTCCAGTTCCTCGTAATCTTCCCGATTGCCGTAGTTGACGTAAACCAACGGCGCGGTGACATCGCCATCGGCCGAGTACGCGTTATAAGTGGGAAGCTGCTCCGCTGTTTGCTTGCTGGTCGGATCGGCGGAGATCGCGGGCTCCCGAAGTTGGGCTTGAAACTTCGCCGGCTTGAGCATTTCCACGATGCGGATCTTCGGCGTGGGAAACAGCACGCTGAAGGTTTCGATCTTTGCATCGAACCCCCATTCCTTGAACTTGGCAAGAATCCATTCCGCGTTGTCCTTGTCGTAGGCAGAGCCGACATGATGCGGCCGCGCACTCAGGCGGCGCATGTTCTCGCGGATATTGTCGGCAGAAATGCCGGCCTGAAATTTCTTCTCCCATTCCTCTTGAGTCACGGCGCCTTGCCGGCTGTAGCCGAGCAGAGGCGCCGCGCCGGAGACGGCGGGATCCGGTTCGGATTGGACGGCGAGGTACGGCGCGGCCACGAGCACGCAGCAACAGAACCATCGAAATGTCATGGTGATATCCCCCGAGGCGGGCGCTGCCGCTTTAGTGCCCGCTAGTGTAAAGACTTTCAGCGGTCAGCGCAGCGCGCGCGCGCCGAATGGCGGTCTCGCCAGCCAGACAAAAGGCACCAAGACGAAAAAGATGCAGCCCAAGGCGAAGAACACATCGTTGATCGCGAGCGTCGCCGCCTGGCTGCCGATGAGCTGATCCACGAATTGAAATGCGCCGGTTCCGTTGATGCCCCGCGTGCTCAACTGCCCCTGATACTGTGTCCATCCGCCGGCGGAATTGCGGATGTGCTCGGTGAGAACCGCATGGTGATAGTCGGTCCGCCGATTCCAAATCCAAACCGTCACCGCAGTGGCGATGCTGCCCGACATGGTGCGAATGAAATTGCTGACTCCGGAGGCCGATGCGAGATCGCGCGAAGGAACGCCCGACAGGACGATCTGATTCAGAGTCAGAAAGAACATCGACAAGCCCATGCCTTGAAAGAATCGCGGCTCGGCAAATTGCAGGAAGCTCGCCTGCTCGTTCAACGTGGAAGTCCAAAACACCGCGAAGCCGAATACGCAGAAGGCGAAGCTCGCCGCCAGACGCAGGTTCAAGCGATTCATATTGCGCCCGATGATCGGCGCCGCCACCAGCGCGAGCAGACCCACGGGTGCGACCGCCAGGCCCGCCCAGGTTGCGGTGTAGCCCAGGGTGGTCTGCAGCCAGAGAGGAAATATGATGTTGACGGCGGAAAGGGAGAAATAGGCGACCGCCAGCACGCCCACGCCGACGCGGAAGTTCAAGCGGGTGAACAGATGCATATCGATGACCGGATGCTTGTCGGTCAATTCCCAGGCGATCAGGAAAGTGAGACTCACGAGCGATACCATGCCCGCGGCGAGGATGATCGGGGAGCTGAACCAATCCTTTTCATTGCCGTTGTCCAGCATGTACTGCAGGCTCCCGACGCCGGCGAGCAGCAGGATCAGCCCCACCCCATCGATGGGCAGCTTCACGATCTCGGACTCGCGGTGACGCAGCAGCGTCCAGCTGCCGATGGCGCAAAAGGCGCCCACCGGCAGATTGATATAGAAAAGCCAGGGCCAGGAGAGATTGTCGGTGATCCAGCCGCCCAAGATCGGCCCGACGATGGGGGCAACGATGACGACCATGCCGAACAAGGCAATCGCCATGCCGCGCCGCTCTAGCGGATAGTTGCGCATCAATATGGCCTGCGCCACCGACATCATGGGACCCGATACGAGCCCCTGGATAAGCCGCGCGGCGACCAACATCGGCAAGCTGGTCGCGAGGCCGCAAACCGCGGAAAACAGCATGAACAGGCACACGGAAGAAACGAACGTCCTGACTTCTCCGAAGCGCCGGCTGATCCATCCGGTCAAGGGCTGCATGACGGCGGCCGTGAGCATGTAGGAACTGACCACCCATGTTCCTTCGGAAATGCTGGCCCCGAGACTGCCCGAGATGGCGGGCACCGAGACATTCACGATGGTCATGTCGAGAATTTCCATGAACGCGGCGGTCGCAATCGCAACGGTCAGGAACAGGAGTTTGCCGCCGCGCAGCGGCGGGTGCTCGCGCGCCATCGCGGGATTTGCGGCCTGCGCCATCCTCGCAACCTCGCCTTTAGGGATTTGCGCCGAGATTGCGCGTCACAATGGCATCCGCTTCCGCGTTCGCTTTCTCGAGGTCCTGGACGTAGACGCGGGTATCGCCCACCGGCTTGTCGGCCGCCTGCCCCGCAAGCACCGGTCCGTCGCGATTCGTGGTGTCGACGGTGACCGTGGCGGAGAGCCCGACACGCAGCGGCGACTCGGCGAGGTCCGTCGCATCGATCTCTATCCTTACCGGCACCCGCTGCACCACCTTGATCCAGTTGCCCGACGCATTCTGCGCCGGCAGCAGCGCGAAGGCGGCGCCGGTGCCGGCCGACATCCCCACGACATGCCCGTGAAAGATGAAGGAGCCGCCGTACAGATCGCTGCGCACCTCGGCCGGTTGGCCGATGCGCAAGTGCCGCAGCTGCACTTCCTTGAAATTTCCATCGACCCACAAAGCGTTCAGCGGGATCACCGTCATGAGCGCCTGGCCCGCCTGAATGTGCTGCCCCAATTGCACGCCGCGCTCGGCGACGTAGCCCGTCACGGGCGCGATCACAGCGTCGCGCCGCGCAGCGACCCAGGCATCGCGAAACGCGGCTTTGGCCTGCAGCACCGCGGGATTGTCCTGCACTAGGGTGCCGTCGACCAAGGCATGCGATGCGCTCGCTTGGCGCAGCGCTTGCGCGAGGGCTGCTCGAGCGAGTTCGACCGACTCGCGCGCATGCCGCACTTCTTCCGGAGCGATGGCGTTGTCGGCGAGCAGGGGTTCGCGCTTGGCAAGGTCGGCCTGCGTACGCACGAGTTCGATCTTGCGCGTATCGATCAATGAGTCGTATTGGCCGGCGGTCAACCGCTGCTGCCGAACCTGACGCACGGCCTGCGCCAGCGCGTTGCTCTCGCGGGCGAGACTGATTTCCGCGTCGATCGGGTCGAGCCGCACCAATACCTGGCCGGCCTGCACCAGCTGGGTGTCATCGGTGAGCACCGCGACCACCGTTCCCGGCACTTGCGCCGAAATGACGACCTTGTTGCCGTTGACGTAGGCATCGTCGGTGCGCTCGCGCTTCGACAGGACCAGCACCCAGAAGATCGCCCACAAGATTCCGATGACGCTGAACACCGCGGCAATGAGCAGCAGGATTCTGCGCCGTTTGCCGTTGGCGGGCGGTGCCGCCGTCGCGGGCGGCGCTTCGATGGTTGCGTTCATGGTGTCGTTTTCGTCCTTTCAAATCCGCCGCCGAGTGCGCGCTTGAGCCCGATGTCCGCCGCAACGGCGGCCGCATCGAGCAGCAGCAAGGCGTCCCGCTGTTCCAGCCAGGATTCGGTCGCCGTCAATTCCATTCTCGAATCCGTGACGCCTTGGCGCACGCGCGCAGCGGCGCTCGCTTTGAGCTCGAGCGCCGCCTCGAGTTCGATCGCGCGCTGCGTCCGTTGCGCCGCTATCTCTGCGAGAGTCGACGCCTGTGTGGCCACGTCGCGCGCGGCGCCGATCACGGCGTCCTGATAGCTCGCCACCGCCTGGTCAAGCGCCGCCTGCGATGCGCCGTAGCGCGCTTTCAACAGGCCCGCATCGAACAGCGGCAAATGCGCCGCGGCGCCGATCGAGGGCACACGGCTGCCGTAATTGAGGAGCGTCGACATCCGCACGCTCTGCACGCCGATCAGCGCATTGATGCTGATGTCGGGAAAGAATTCGGCGCGCGCCGATGCGCGGCTTTGCTCGGCCGCTTCGACCCGCCAGCGGCTGGCGGTGATATCGGCCCGGCGCGCGATCAGATCGATCCGCACATCATCGGGCAGAGCGCTGCCGACCGTCGGCAACGGTTTCTCCGTCAACGGCGGCAATTCCTGGGCGGCATGGCCGACGAGTGCCGCCAACGCCACGACTCGCAGGTTCGCCGAACCGTCGAGCACCGCGATCTGTTCGCGTACCTCGGCCAGCGCGGAGCCGGCGCGCTGCAGATCGTCCTTGGGATCGAGCTCGGCGCGGACGCGCACTGCGGCGATCGCGCCCTCGCGCAGAACCGCGGTCTCGCGTTCGCGCGCCAGTGCGAGACGGTTGCGATCGGCCTGCCACCCAAAGTAGGTATCGGCGACGGAACTTGCGAGCATCAGCGCCGCCGCGCTGCGGTCCGCTTGGCTCGCATGCGCTTCATCCAGGGCTGCTTGGACGCTGTCGCGCTGCTTGCCCCACCAATCGAAGGTATAAGTCGCCTGCAATCCGAGGTCCGCCAGGTTGTACCAATCGAAGCCCAGCAACCGCGGCGGGAAGATCCCGTTGTCGCTGAGCCGCTGCCGTGAGAAATCGCCGTTTGCCTGCAGATGCGCGCCGCTGGCCGCGCTCGCGACCCGCACTTCTTGCCGCGCCGACTCGAAACGCGCCTGCGCGGCGGCGAGGCTCGGGGAGGAAGCGATGGCCATCTCGACCAGCCGGTCGAGGGTCGGGTCCTGATACTGCGTCCACCAATCCGCGGCGGGCCAGACGCCGCCGGCGCCGAGACCGTCGGACAAAGGCGCATCGCTCTTGAGCACCACCGGCTTTGGCTTCGGCGGCAAGCCGGCGCAGCCGGCGATCGACAGCGCGAGCATCAGAAAGACGGCGCGATGAAGGGCGCCGCGATGAAACACAGCGCGGTGCAGGCGCCTCAAGAGCCCCGCTCCGGAATCTCCGCCGCCGTGACCTGATCCAGCTTCATACCCAGCCGCTTGAGCTGGGCGATCAGCTGCTGCTGCTCCTCGTCCGAAAAATCCTCGAGCATCTCGCGCAGCGGCGCGAACAACAGGGGCAGCAAACGCCGTACCAGCTCCTCGCCCTGCTCGGTGATTCGCAGCACCATGCGGCGCCGGTCATGGGCGCTCAAAACGCGTGTGATGAGATCGCGGCTTACCAACGCATCGCTGATGCGCGACATGTTCGCGGGGCTATGCGAGGTCCGTGCGCAGAGATCGCTCGGATGGGCGACTCCTTCCGGCTGCGAGAATAACGTCGTGAGCACGCGAAACTCCGCCTCCGCCAGACCGAACGGACGGATTTGCTGCTCCAGCATGCCGGCCATGCCGCGCCCCAGATTCAACATAAGGCGACTCAACATAATGCCCGCAATGGGTGTATCTGGCATCCTCGCGCTCAGGCGCTGAAGGCTCGCCTCCAACATGTCGAATGGCGGATTAGGCTGAGTATTCATTAGTCATCTTATAATTTGCGCGTTAATATTTTAACAAGAGAATGTCATATTCGCAAATAGTTCTTGCGTTGGAAAACGACACATGTCATTTTTCCGGCGTGCCTGAACCTAAACAAGAAGCAGCGCCGGTCGCGGTCCATCGAGTCGGCCGGCCGCGCCGCGGCACGCAGGCGTCGCGCATCGACACGCTGATCGGCGCGGCGACGCAGGTCTTTTTGCGCGAGGGGTACGGCGCCGCCAGCATCGATAAGGTGGCGCATGAAGCCGGCGTCTCCACGCGAACCATCTACGAGCGCTACAAAAACAAAGCGGACTTGCTCGCCGCCGTCATCACCCGGCTGGTGGAACGCGACATGGCAACGGTGTTCGCGACGGCCGAACTCGAGCGCATGGAGCCCAAGCAAGCGCTCATGACGATCGGCAAGACCGTCACGGGCCGCGCCTGCCAGCCGGACTCGGCCGCGTTGTTTCGGATCGTGGCCACGGAAGCCCAGCGCTTCCCTGCGCTCGCCGCGAAAATGCGCGGCAGCACCAAGGCGCGCATCGACAGCGCCATCGCAAATTATTTTCGCTCGCAAATCCGCCGCGGCAGGCTCACCTTGAGCGACCCGGATCGAGCGGCGGTGCTGTTCATGCAAATGGTGTGCGCCGAACTCAACGAATGCCTGCTGTTCGGTTCAACCGAGGAAATGTCCAAACTCGATATGACGACGCATTTGAATCAAGTCGTCGATCTGTTCCTGAACGGCGCCGTACCGCGCGGCGAGCCCCCGCCCGCGAGGCCAGGTGAGCCATGAGCTGCGCTAAGTATGGCGTGGCCCTGGCCCTGTCGGTGCTGTGCGCCTGCGCCGTGGGACCGGATTTCAAGCCGCCGGCGCCGCCGGCAGGCCCGGGATTCGTGCCCACGGATCGGCGCGTGGCAGCGACGGCGGCATCGCCGCTGCCCGGGGGCGAAGCGCAGCGCTTCGTAGACGGCCTGGATATTCCCGGCCAATGGTGGACTCTGTTTCAGTCGCCGGAACTCAATGCGCTCATCGAGCGCGCGCTCAAGCACAACCCGACGCTCGAGGCGGCGCAGGCGGCGTTGCGTCAGGCGAATGAAAATGTGGCCGCGCAACGCGGGGCCCTGTATCCCAGCGCTTCGGCGACCTACGAGGCTCAGCGCAATAAAGCCACTTTGGCGGCATTTGGCCTGCCGGGCAGCGGGGCGTACATCTACACATTGAACAGCGCCAGCGTCAACGTCTCGTACACGCTGGACGCCTTCGGCGGCGTGCGCCGTCAGATCGAAGCCCTGCAGGCGCAGGCGGATCACCAGCAATTCGCGCTCGAGGCGAGCTACCTCACGCTCACGGCCAACGTGGTCACCGCGGCGATCGCCGAGGCATCGCTGCGGGCGCAGATCGCGGCCACCGATGACATCGTGCGCGCGCAGCGCCTGCAGCTCGACATCACAGAGCGGCGCGTCACCGCCGGCGGCGCTTCGCGCACCGACGTCCTGCAGCAAACGGCGACGCTGCAATCGACTCTTGCGAGCCTGCCGCCGCTGCGCAGCCAGCTCGCGCAGCAGCGCGATCTGCTTGCAACCTACGTGGGCTCGCTGCCGGCCGACTATAGCGGGGCGGAATTTCATCTCGACGCATTGCGTTTGCCCACGGATCTGCCGGTGAGCGTGCCGTCAAAATTCGTCGAGCAGCGTCCGGACGTGCGCCAGTACTCGGCGTTGCTGCACCAGGCCACGGCCGAGATCGGCGTCGCGACCGCCAATCTCTTGCCGCAATTGACGCTGACCGGCAACTACGGCGGCGACGCAGCGCGATTTGCCGACATGTTCTCCCCCGCCTCCATCGTGTGGGGCATCGCGGGTTCCGTGACTCAGCCGCTGTTCAAGGGCGGTCAGCTGGTGCATCAGCGGCGCGCCGCGGTGGCCGCCGCGCAGGAGGCGGCCGCCAACTATCAAGCCACCGTGCTCACCGCATTTCAAAACGTCGCCGACACGCTGTACGCCCTCGAGGGTGATGCCGATGCGCTTGCCGCCGAAATGGCGGCGGAGCACGCCGCGGCGGGAAGCCTCGAATTACTGCAGGCGCAGTACAAGGCCGGCGGGGCCAGCTACTTGCAGGTGCTGACCGCCGAGCAAACCTATCAAACGGCGGCAGTCGCCCTGGTCAAAGCGCGGGCACAGCGCTTTGCAGACACCGCCGCGCTGTTTCAGGCCTTGGGCGGCGGGTGGTGGAACCGCACCGATGTCGCCGCCAATTCAACCGGCTCACCGTAAGGACCCGCTCAAGCATGCCAGCTGCAACGCCTCAGGATGTCAGGAACGTCGGGTACCGGACCATGATCAAACCGCTGATCATCATGCTGCTGATTGTGGCCGTGGTGCTCGGCGGAATATTCGGCTGGCAGGCCTTCATCGGCTCGATGACCCGGAAGTACATGAGCGCGGGAGCGGCCGCGCCGCAGACCGTCTCGACGGTGACGGCCGCCAAAGCGGCCTGGCAGGCGGAGATCCGCGCGGTCGGCACGCTGCGTGCCGTGCGCGGCGCCGACCTGTCCGCGCAGGCAGCCGGCGAGGTCGACAAGATTGAATTCGATTCCGGCGACGAGGTACCGGCGGGCAAGCTGCTGCTGCGGCTGCGGCCCAACGACGACTTCGCCAAGCTGCAGCAACTGCAGGCGGCCGCGGAACTCGCGGCGCAAACCCACAAGCGCGACCAGGAACAATTCGCGGCGCAGGCCATCAGTCAGGCGGTCCTCGATACCGATGTGTCCACCTTGAAGTCGGCCGAAGGGGCGGTGGCCGCCCAACAGGCGCTGATCGAAGAAAAGATCGTCAAGGCGCCGTTCGCCGGACGTTTGGGTATCCGTCAAGTCGACGTGGGTCAGTATCTGACCGCCGGCACGGCGATTGTCACGCTGCAGGCGCTCGATCCGATCCTGATCGATTTCTACGTGCCCCAGCAAGCGCTCGAACACTTGAAGATCGGCGAGACCGTGACCGCCACGGTCGATACTTATCCTGGCGTCAGCTTCAAAGGGAGCGTCGAATCGATCAACTCCAAAGTCGACACCGCGAGCCGCAACGTGCAGGTGCGTGCCTCCTTTCACAATGCCGATAAGCGGCTGGTGCCCGGTATGTTCGCGAATGTCGCGATAGATTCGGGCGATACCACCAACGAAATCACCCTGCCGGAAACGGCGATCACCTACAACCCGTATGGCGATACGGTGTATCTCGTTCAACATAGCGGCGCCGGCGCCGACGGCAAGCCCAAGGACACGGTGTTGCAGCGCTTCGTCAAGCTCGGTGCGACGCGCGGCGATCAAGTGGCGATTCAAAGCGGCGTGAATGAGGGCGATGTCGTGGTCTCCGCCGGCCAGATGAAGCTGCGCAACGGCACGGCGGTGGTGATCAATAACTCGGTGCTGCCGACGGACAGCAGCCATCCGACGCCGCCCAACGAGTAGCGCCGGGATTCCTGCGTGAAATTCACCGATATCTTCATTCGCCGCCCGGTGCTCGCGTCGGTCGTGAGCCTGATCATTCTGGTGGTCGGACTGCGCTCGTACAGCTCGCTGCAGGTGCTCGCGTACCCGAAAACCGAAAACGGCTTGGTCACGGTGTCGACCAGCTTTCCGGGCGCGGATCCGGACGCCATCGCGGGCTTCATCACGACGCCGCTCGAGTCGGCCATCGCCCAGGCGAACGGCATCGATTACATGACCTCGACCAGCCAGAACAGCACCAGCACCATCACAGTGTATCTGCGCCAGAACTACGACACGTCGAAGGCGGCCGCCGAGATCAACATCAAGGTCAACTCGGTCTTGAATCAGCTGCCCACCGGTTCCCTGCAGCCGGTCATCACCGTGAAAATCGGACAAAGCACCGACGCCTTGTACTTCGGTTTCCGCAGCGACACGCTCGCCGCCAACCAGATCACCGATTATCTGACGCGCGTCGTTCAGCCGAAACTGCAGGCCGTGGAAGGGGTGCAGACGGCCGAGATCATCGGCGGTCAGACGTTTTCACTGCGCGCGTGGCTCGATCCTAAGAAATTGTCGGCCTATGGGATGACGGCGAGCGATGTTTCCGCCGCATTGGCGAACAACGACTACATCTCCGCGGTCGGCAACACCAAAGGCCAGATGATCCAGGTGACGCTGACCTCCACCACCGACCTGCACTCGCTGGAGGAGTTTCGCAATCTCATCATCAAGCCGGTCAACGGCGCCAACATTCGCCTGAGCGATGTGGCGCAGGTGACTTTGGGCGCCGACAGCTATGAAGCCCGGGTCGCCTTCAACGGCAGCACGGGTGTATTCATCGGCATTCAGATCGCGCCCACCGCGAACCTGCTGACCGTCGTGAAGGGCGTGCGCGATGCATTTCCCGAGATTCAATCGCAGCTACCGCAGGGCTTGGAGTCCCGCATCGTCTACGATTCGACCAATTTCGTGAACGCCTCCATCCACGAGGTGGCAGCCACCTTGGTCGAGGCGCTCATCATCGTGATGCTGGTCATATTCGCCTTCTTGGGCTCGCCGCGGTCGGTGCTGATCCCCGTCATCGCCATTCCGCTGTCGCTGGTCGGCACGCTCGGGGTCATGCTGGCGCTCGGATTCTCCATCAACTTGCTGACGTTGCTGGCGCTGGTTTTGGCGATCGGTCTCGTGGTCGACGATGCCATCATCGTCGTGGAAAACGTCAATCGGCACTTGGAAGGCGGCATGGCGCCGCTGGCCGCCGCCCTGCAGGCCGCGCGCGAATTGGGTACGCCGATCATCGCCATGACGGTCGTGCTGCTGGCGGTCTACATACCGATCGGGTTTCAGGGCGGACTCACGGGCGCGCTGTTTACCGAATTCGTGTTCACCGTCGCCGGCGCGGTTACGGTATCGGCGATCATCGCGCTGACGCTCTCGCCCATGATGTGCTCGCGGCTGCTGCGGGCGCATCACGCGGACCGCGACGGCTGGGAGAACCGCGTCGTCAAGGCCATCGATGTGCGCTTCGACCGTCTGCGCACCTGGTATCAGACTCGTTTGGAGCGCAGCTTGAGTTTCGCTCCGGTGACGGCCGTCTTCGTCGTCATTGTGCTCATCAGCATTGCGCTTCTCTACAGGAGCTCGAAGAGCGAGCTCGCGCCGCAGGAGGATCAGGGCTTTTTGCTGTCGCAGTCGACGTACGCGCCCGATGCCACCTTGCAGCGCAAACTCCTCTACGGCGCCGAGGTGTACGGGTTGTTGAAGAAGCAAAAGGGCATCGACACGGTTTTTCAAATCGATGCGCCCGGCCAGTCGTTCAATGGCAATATTCTGGCGCCGCTCTCCCAGCGTCCGGGCGCGAACCAGCTCCAGGGCACACTGCAGAAGACATTGAATTCAGTGGCGGGCGCGAAGATCGGCGTGTTTCAGCAGCCCTCGCTGCCGGGATCCTTCGGCTTCCCGGTGCAATTCGCCATCAAGACCACCGAGCCCGCGCTGCGCCTCAACGAGGTCTCGCGGGCATTTCTCGACACCGCCAACAAGAGCGGGATGTTCATGTTCTTCGATACCGACCTCAAATACGATCTACCGCAGTCGGTCATCGAGATCGACCGCGACAAGGCGGCGCAGCTCGGACTGACCATGAGCCAAGTCGGCTCCTCCTTGGGGAGCCTCTTGGGCGGCGGCTATGTCAATTACTTCAGCATGCAGACACGCTCCTACAAGGTCATCCCGCAAGTCGAGAGAGTCTCGCGCCTGAACGTGGAACAGCTGCTCAATTATCCGATTGCCGAAATTGGCGGCGTGTCGGTCCCCTTGTCCACCATCGCCCGGGTCCGCACCGAGACCGTGCCCGAAACACTCAATCACTTTCAGCAGCTCAACGCGGCTACGTTGTCGGGCGTGGCGGCGCTCGGAGTCTCCCAAGCCGAAGCGATCAACTACTTGCGCGACCTCGCCGCCCGGACTCTGCCGTCGGGATACTCCGTCGACTACGGCGGCCCTTCGCGCCAGTTCGTGCACGAATCGAGCGGCGTGATGATGACATTCGGCTTTGCCATCATCATCGCATTTCTCACCCTGGCGGCCCTGTACGAAAGCTTTCGCGACCCGCTGGTCATTCTGATCTCGGTGCCGCTCTCCATCGCCGGTGCGCTGATTTTCATCGCCATCGGCGTCGGCGGCGCTTCTTTGAATATCTACACCCAGGTCGGTCTCGTGACCCTCATCGGCTTGATCAGCAAGCATGGCATCCTCATCGTCGAGGTGGCGAACGAAGAGCAGCAGAGCGGCAAATCCAAGCGCGCAGCCATCGTCGCGGCGGCTGGAGTGCGGCTGCGGCCGATTCTCATGACCACCGCGGCCATGGTGCTCGGGGTGGTGCCGCTGGTGTTTGCGCGCGGTGCGGGCGGCGCCTCGCGCTACGCGATCGGACTCGTGATCTCCACGGGGCTGGGGATCGGCACGCTATTTACTCTTTTTGTTGTTCCCGGCGTCTACATGCTGATCGGCGCCACTCACGGCCACGAAAGCCCGGAAATGTCCTCGTAAGCGATCTCGGCGCGCGTCTTCTAGTCTCTTCCTCTTATTATTCAATCGCTTATATTTATTATAAGATCCGAATTCTAGAAAAAGCGCTATCGGCGACCCTGCAAGTTAATCCAGTAAAAGCGTCAAAACTTTGACAAAGTCCGCGTTGCGTTTTGTCGAATGTCTTGTATATTCCAACCGCAGAGTGTTGATTTGACAAGATTCCGAGAAAGGTTAAAACCTCGAAACTACTTTAAGTGTTCTAGTCTCTTCGGGTGGGGTTCACATGATCAGCGCGTGGGAAAATTTGCACTGTGCAACGTTGGAACTGGTACGTTCCACCCCGATCAAACAGCGCCTGATCGCAGCGTACCGACGCCACCTGGTGTCCCTGCCGACGGATCAACTGCCAAGCGAAGTGCGCGGAACATTTTCCCGAGTCATGCAGAGTCTCGCCGGTGTACAGCCGTTGCGCGGCGAGGATGCAGTCGCTGCGTCGGTGCGCAAGATGTCGAACCAGGAGGCTGACGACTGCGCGTCTCTCATCGTGGAAATCTTCGGACTGATGTGCCGGGCCGACGTCGCGAACGGGCGTCAGAGCGCCGCAGTCGTGCAGCTGCGCAGCGTCGAATGCGCGGACACCGAATTTGAAACTCCGGCGCTCATCGCCACCAACTAATCGTCGAGCTTGAATTCGATCGTATCCCAGCGCGTCGTCTCTTGATGGCGGCCCTGGCGGCGCAGCGCATCGATCAAGTTGCGCTCGTTCCACGCACTCACCTCGTCAGCGAATTCCTTGATGGCCTTGGGCAGGGGTTCCGTGGATCCGAAGTTCTCCAGGGCGACGATCGGCCGGTCGGCGGCTTTTGCGAAGGTCATCTGAAACAACACCAAGTCGGGCGCTGCCCGGTAGGCGGCCGGCAGCACGATGACGACCTCGCAAGGAGCGATTTGCCGGCGTAGATCTTCCCGCTGACTCTCCTTGTCGATGGGCCGCTTCGCCTGCGGCTGGCTGGTATTCACGTAATAAAATGTGCCGGACGCTTCGAGGTATTCGAACACGCGCGTGTAGTCGTCATTCTCCTCCCAGCAATGGGTGACGAATAAGCGAATCGGATTGACGCGCACCGACATTGTCCTAGTGTAGACGATGGTCATGCGCGAAGCACTGCGCGCCGATACAATGCCGGGGGTGCGTTTGCTGATCTATAACATCCGGTATGCCACCGGAACCGGGGCCGCGTTCCATCTTCCCGTGCCGGGAGCCGGGTATCTGCGCTCCAGCCGGCAGGTTCTGTCTCAAATAACCGACTTCATCAAGCGCCAGGACCCGGATGTGGTGGGCCTCATCGAGGTCGACACCGGGTCGATCCGCACCGGAATGGTCAATCAGGCTGATTTCATCGCCCGCTCGCTCGGGCACTATTCCACCTTCGAGTGCAAGTACGGCGTTTCCTCGGTGAATCAATTGGTGCCCATCGTCCGTAAGCAGGCGAATGCCTTTCTGGCCGCGCCGCGCGTACGCGGCGAACGGTTCCACTATTTCGACACCGGCATCAAGCGGCTCATCATTGAACTCGAACTCGATGACATCGCGATCTTTCTGGTGCATCTATCCCTCAAGTTTCGGCACCGGCAGTATCAACTGCGGTATCTCTACGATTTGGTGCGCAAAACGCGCAAGCCCGTGATCGTGGCGGGCGACTTCAATACCTACTGGGGAGAGCACGAGATTTACCTGTTCATGCAAGCGGCCGGCTTGACCAATGCGAATGCCCGCGGCCTGCCCTCCTACCCCAGCTCAAGCCCGCGCAAGGAGCTCGATTTCATCCTGCACAGCGCACAGATCGAGGTGAATCGATTCGAGATACCGGACATTCGGCTCTCCGATCACCTGCCCCTGATTTGCGATTTCACCATCCACGAAAGCGCCCTCGAGGCGGCTTGAAGCATGTCCGAACTGGGTAGCTGGGCCCTGGAGGCTGATCCCGACGGCATCGCTTGGCTGACCTGCGACATGCCGGGGGCATCGACCAACGTGCTGTCCGCGGCCGTCCTTAAGGATCTCGCAGAGGCACTCGGCAAGATTGCCGTGCTGCGGCCCGCCGGGGTGGTGGTTTGCTCGGCCAAGTCGAACGGCTTCATCGCCGGCGCCGACATCAAGGAATTTTTGAGTATCCGCACCCCGGAGGAGGGTTATGCGCTGGTGCGCGCCGGGCAAACGGTGCTCGAGCAGTTGCAGAATCTGCCCTGCCCGAGCGTTGCCGCCGTGCATGGATTCGCCTTGGGCGGGGGCTTGGAACTCGCCCTCGCCTGCGGCTACCGGGTCGGCGCCGATGAGGCCAAGCTGTCTTTGGGGCTGCCCGAGGTACAACTCGGCATTCACCCCGGCTTCGGCGGCACCGTCCGCAGCGTGCAACTGATCGGCGTGCGCCCGGCCTTGGAATTGATGCTCCGAGGCAAACCGCTCAAAGGCGCGCGCGCGCTCGAGCTGGGATTGATCGATCAACTCGTGCCGGCGGCGGAGCTCAAGCTGCGCGCCAAGCAGCTGGTGCTGCGGCCGCCGCCCAAACGGACCGCGCCGCTGATCGAAAAGCTGTTAAATCTCAAGGCGGTGCGGCCGCTCATCGCGCAACGAACCGCGGCGGCGTTGCGGCACAGGGTGCCGCAGGAACACTACCCCGCCCCTTACGCCATACTCGATCTCTGGCAGCGCTATGGCGCCGCCGGCGAGGCGAGCTACCAGGCCGAGGCGCGCTCCATCAGCGCGCTCATGTGTTCCCCGACATCGCGCAACCTGGTCCGTGTTTTCATGCTTCAGGATCGCCTTAAAGGGCTCGGCGGCAAGGCTCAAACCGATTTTCGGCATGTGCATGTCATCGGCGCCGGCGTGATGGGCGGCGACATTGCCGCTCTGGCCGCGCTGCGTGGCATGAGCGTAACTTTGCAGGATCGCAGCGAGGAGTTGATCCAACCGGCCTTCGCGCGCGCCAAGGCCTACTTCGACAAGCGCTTGCGCGAGCCGCAGGCTGCGGCCGAGGCCTTCGGGCGCATGCGTATGGATGCAGCCGGCGACGGCGCGGCGGCGGCGGACGTGGTCATCGAGGCCATCTTTGAGAACGCCGACGCCAAGCGTGCGCTATACGCGGAACTCGAACCCAAGCTCAAACCGGACGCCTTGCTGGCGACGAATACCTCCAGCATCAAAATCGAAACCCTGGCGGAAAAGCTGCAAGATCCAAGCCGGCTGGTCGGGATTCATTTCTTCAATCCCGTGGCTCAAATGCAACTGGTGGAGGTCGTCCAGGGCGCCGGTACGCGGCCCGCGATCCTGCGAAACGCGCTGCAATTCGCCCGCAAGCTCGACAAGCTGCCGCTGCCCTGCCGCAGCGCCCCGGGCTTCGTCGTCAATCGCATTTTGATGCCCTACATCAATGAAGCGCTGTTTGCGCTCGCGGACGGTGTGCCGGCGGCGGTCATCGATCTCGCCGGCACGCGTTTCGGCATGCCCATGGGACCGATCGAACTCGCCGACGTGGTGGGATTGGACGTTTCGCTGCATGTGGGCCGCGTGCTGGCCGAGGCCTTTCACCGGCCCGTGCCGGACATCCTGGTGCAGAAGGTCTCGCAGAAGAAGTTCGGCCGCAAGAGCGGGGAAGGCTTTTACCTATGGCGCGACGGCAAGCCCAAGCGCGGCGCCGCGCAACAGGCCGATATTCCGCCTGATCTCACCGACCGCTTGATTTTGCCGATGCTGAACGAGGCGGCGGCAACTTTAAGGGAGGGTGTGGTGGAGGACGCCGATTTGCTCGATGCGGGCGCGATTTTTGCGACGGGCTTCGCGCCTTTTCGGGGCGGACCCTTGCAATACGCGAAAACTCGGGGCATTGATGCTGTGACTTCACGCCTTACGGAACTCGAGCAGCGTTTTGGCGAGCGCTTTCACCCGGATGCCGGATGGCGAACATTAATCGCCCAATGAACGGCCGCCGGTGTGATCCATTAGGTGGTCGTACCCAGGCCGGCGTATGGTAGCATTCGCAGCCAAAATCATAGGGTTGTAACCGAAGGCTGTGGCGAACTTAAGGATGGATGAACGACCTCTCGATCTCGCGATCCTAAGAACCTTCTCACCCCTCGACGGATTGAAGGCTGAGAATCTGCACGCGCTTGCCCGCAAGACGCACATCCGGGAACTGGATGCCGGCCGCGTTCTGTTCAAAGAAGGCGACACCGACAAGCGCACGTTCTATCTGGTCTCGGGTCAAGTGGAACTGCGCGCCGAGGACCGTCTCATCGGAGTGATCAAGTCCGGCAGTTCGGAGGCACGCGCGGCGCTCGCTCCCGGCTTGCCGCGCAAATTCACGGCACGCGCTGCAACTGATCTCGCATACATCATGATCGACAGCGATCTGCTCGATGTACTGTTGACGTGGGACCAGACGGGCCAATATGAAGTGGCCGAACTCAACGGCGATGGTCTCGATGTGACCGGCGATTGGATGACGACGCTGCTGCAGACCAAGGCATTTCATCGCATACCGCCCGCCAATATCCAGGCGATTTTCATGCGCATGCAGCGCATCAACTACCGCGAACGCGACGTCGTCATCAAGCAAGGCACCGAGGGCGACTTCTTCTACGTCGTCGTGGCGGGCAAGTGCGTCGTCACTCGCGAGACCCCGCTGAACAAGGAGGGCATCAAGCTCGCTGAACTCGGTCCCGGGGACAGTTTCGGCGAAGAAGCCTTGATCGCCGAGGCCAAGCGCAACGCCACCGTGACCATGTCCACCGACGGCACGCTGATGCGGCTCGGCAAGCACGACTTTCAGACGCTGCTGAACGAACCCTTGCTGCAATGGGTCACCTATGACAAGGCCAAGGAAATCGTGGCCCACGGCGGCAAGTGGCTCGACGTGCGGCTGCCGAGCGAATTCCAGAATTTTCGCATCGACGACGCGGTCAACATCCCGCTGTATTTCATCCGCTTGAAACTCAACGCGCTCGACAAGAAAACCCCGTATGTCGTGTGCTGCGATACCGGGCGCCGCAGCTCCGCCGCCGCGTATATCCTGAGTGAACGAGGGTTCGAGGCCTATGTCTTGAGGGGAGGCCTCGCTGCCACCGAGGCGGCGCGCTCGAGTCGGTGATGATCGATGCTGCCTAAATCGCTGTTGCCCAAGCCGGCGGCACCGAAAATCGTGCTCTCCAAACCGACGGCGCCCCGCGCCATGTTGCCGAGAGAGCTGCGCCTGGAACTACCCGAGTACAAGCCGCCCTCCTTTCTCGCACAGCATAAGGGCTTGGCCATTGCATTTGGAATCTTGTTCATCGCGTTGGCGGCGTGGTGCTTGAGCACGCCGCGCGGCTCGCGCTATGCACCGCCGCCGAAGCAGCCGATTTACGTCGACACGGTGGTTCAGTAGGAACCGGCCGATTCGCGCTCAACGGTTGCTGGTACCGCTTCCGATGTTATGTTGCAGCTGATCGCGCTGCTGCTGATCCTGTACCAGGGTCTGCTCGAGCTGGTTCTCAGTCAGACAATGTTCTTCCTTGAAGCGAGTCCCGATGACGGCTTCATCTTTACAGTACAAAACATCGCCGTGCTTGATGCGGGTGTGATATCCCGCCTCCTTGGCCTTTTTGAGGACCTCGGGCGATGGAGCATCAGCCGCCTTGGGAACTGCAGTCGAGGAAGCAGCGGCGGCGGCCGGCGCCGTCGTCACCGGGGCCGCGGCGGGCGCGGCGGCGGCCGGCGCGGGTGCATCCGCGGCGCGCGGCACGGCGGCCGGTGCGGGCGGCTGTTGAGCATGAACCTCGGCGGCAATTCCCAGCATCGAGCAGAATAGAATCAGCGGGCGAAGTCTTGTACGAGTCAAGGCGAATCTCCGGTTTTCTTTTGCAAACGATACAACATGCATTTGCAAATACCAAGCGTGCGATTCGTTCCTACATCGTGTGCGTCGGCTTGTCTCCGCCCAGGGCGCCGGCCAGATAATTCTCGATCTTCTTTTGCGTATTGCCGCGATCTTGATCGCTGAACTGCACGCCGATCCCGGCGGTGCGCTTGCCCTGCGCGCCTTTCGGCGTCATCCAGATAACTCGTCCCGCGACCGGAAGCTTCTCTTCCTCGCCCATCAAATTGAGCAGCATGAACACTTCATCGCCCAGACGGTAGTTGCTGTTGGTCGGAATGAACAGACCGCCGTTTTTCACGAACGGCATGTACGCGAGGTAGAGTGCGCTCTTATCCTTGATCGTCAGGGTCAGCAACCCGGGTTTATTACTTGGACTTCGCAATTCCTGTCATTCCCACAAAATACCTACTTGGACAAAGCGGCCCGACCGCCGAGCAGCAAAGCTTCCAGCGCCAGTTGTTGATTCAGTCCGGTCGATGCAAGACGCCGCAACTCCCGGGCGCCGTCCAGCAGCTCGAATAGAGCCCGTATCTTGGCCTTAAGTAAAGCGGCAGGCAAGCGGACGGGTTCCGCACTTTGAAGTGAAGTGACCGCGCCCATGTGCGCTTGTACGCGCTGTGTGATCCAGTTCTCAAGCCAAATCAGCCGTAGGTTGGGTTCGGACCTTACCCAGCGATCCGCCACCGCGGTGATATCGACACTGCCCGCGTGCAGCTGCCGCAATGTCTCCCGCATTTCCTGCTCGAGCGCTGCGATGCCCGCCGCCGGAAGTTCCAGGGCCATGAGCGGCGCGCCTCCCGCGAGCGTGAGCGGCGCATCCCAATCATGGACGCCCGGATCGCGCGCTTTGAGCCAGGCGAGAGCCTGCGCCTTTGCGGGCGCACGCAGCTGCAATCGCAGGCAGCGGCTGGCGATAGTCGCCGGCAGGCGATGGCTGGGCTTCGCAATCATGATCAGCAGCGTTTCTCCGGCGGGCTCCTCCAATGTCTTCAGGAATGCATTGGCGCCGTTCGCATTGAGCGCCTCCGCGCCCTCGATGATTGCTACCTTGTAGCCGCCCCGATAGCTCGACAGCGACAGCGAATCGATCAGCGCGCGGATCTGATCGACTTTGATCTGCTGCGCATCCTCTTCGATCCGCACGACATGGGAATCCGGATGGCTGTCCGCGCGCAGCAGCTGACAGGAGGCACAGGCGCCGCACGGGCGTGCGGCGCTCGCCTCGCACAGCACCAGGGCGGTGATCCAATTCGCGAGCTCGACTGCGCCCAACCCGGGCACGCTCGTGAGCAGCAAGGAGTGCGGCAGCCGCCGCGCCGACAGAGCGGCGCGCAGGCTTTGCTGCGGCTCGGCGAGCCATGGCAGGGAATCAGCGCTCAGGAAATCCATGTTCTCGCACGCAACGCCGCCGTGATCGCCGCGCTCACCTCATCGGCCGGGGCACCGGCATCAATCACCACGATGCGCGCGGGCTCGGCGGCGGCGCGCGCCAAATAGGCGGCGCGCACGCGCTCGAAGAATTCCGCACGCTGCGCCTCGAAGCGGTCTGCGTCGCGGAGCTCGAGGCCGGCGCCGGCATTGCGCTCCCGGGCGCGGTGCAAGCCCACGTTCACCGGGACATCGAGCAATAGCGTCAAGTCCGGCCGCCGCGTTCCTTGGACCAGAGTTTCCAATGCACGGATGGGGTCCGCGCCGAGGCCGCGTCCCGCTCCCTGATAGGCATAGGTCGCATCGGTAAATCGATCGCAAAGCACCCAGCGGCCGGCCGCCAAGTTCGGTTCGATGAGATTCTTGAGGTGCACCGCACGCGCGGCGAACATCAGCAGCAATTCCGCGGCGTCGGGCAATTCTTCGGTGCGCGCGTGCAGTACGAGATCGCGGATCTGCTCGGCAAGCGGCGTGCCGCCGGGTTCGCGCGTCGTCACGTGAGCGATGCCGAGGCCGGACAAGGTTTTGGACATTCTCGCGAGCTGTGTGCTCTTGCCGACTCCCTCGATTCCCTCGATGGTCACGAAGCGCGCCCGCTTGGATTCAATGTTCATAAGGGCTTAAGGTTCAATGCTCATCGCGCCGCCTCCGCCGATTTCTGCCGCTGCCGCGCGAGATACTGCGCAACGGCGGCATTTTGCTCCTCCAGGGTCGCGGAAAAAATGTGGCTGCCGTCGCCCTTGCCCGAGGCGACGAAGTATATCGCGTCGGTCTTCTGCGGCCGAGCGGCGGCATGAATAACCGCGGCGCCGGGCAGTGCAATCGGTGTCGGCGGCAAGCCTAGGCGAGTGTAGGTATTGTACGGCCCGTCGGTGCGCAGATCGATGCTGTGCAGTTCGCCATCGTAGCGCTCGCCCAGCCCGTAGATGATGGTGGGGTCCGCCTGCAGCCGCATGCCGATGCTCAATCGATGCAGATAAAGGCCGGCAATGATCGGCAGCTCCTGCGGCAAGCCGCTCTCTTTTTCGACGATGGAGGCCATGATCAGGAGCTCATCGGGACTCTTGAGCGGCAGCGTCGGGTCGCGTTCCGCCCACGCGGCGTCGAGTTCGCGCACCAGGGCCGCGTGCGCCTGGCGCAACAGTTCCACATCGGCGGTACCGCCCGGAAAGCGGTAGGTCTCCGGCAGGAACTGTCCCTCCGCGTCCTTGTCGGCAACTCCCAGCTTTTCCATGAGAGCGCCGGGCGATACGGGCAAGGTGTGGGCGATATCGGGGTTACGCCGCAGCGCGAGCAGCAAATCCTGCACGCGCCAGCCGTCGACGATGGTGAACGAATGCAGCACCACCTGGCCGCTCACCATTTTGTCGAGCAGCGCGCGCGGTGTCGTACCGGGCTCCACTTCGTACTCCCCGGCCTTGATGCTGGCCGCGAGGCCCTTCCACCTCGCATACAGCACCCAGGCTCGCGGCTGGGCGATGACGCCGCGCGATGCGAGGTCGGCAGCCACGCGCGCGAAGCGCGCGCCCGGGGGCACCATGAAGCGCAGCGGCGCGGCGGCGTTCACCGGCTCATCGAGGCTCTTGAGTCCGCTCCACCATAGCGCGCCCGCCGCCGCGGCCAAGACCAGCAGCGCGAGCGCAGCGGCCACGCCGAGCCGCCTCACAGTAGCTCCAAGCGCGCATGCAGCCGGGCTGCGGTTTGAGTGTGTGCGAACGCGATGCGGTCGCCGCCCCGCTGAATGACTGCAATCGGCACGATGCCGGCGACCGCATTGGTCGCGAACACTTCCTCGGCTGCGCCGAGCTCCTCCCAGCGCAATCGGCCTTCGAGCGCACGCAGGCCGAGAGCGGCCGCCTGCTCCAGAACCCAGCGGCGCATCACGCCCGCCACGCCGCAACGATCGAGCATCGGCGTCAGCAAGAACGGACCGCGTGTGATGAAGAAGTTCGACATCGTGCCGGAGATCACATTGCCGTCGGCGTCACTCATCAGTCCATCCCAGACGCGGGCGTCCCGCCATTCGGCGCGCGCCAGCACCGACTCGAGGCGATTCAAGGTTTTGAGGCCCGCGAGCGCCGGGTTGGCGCCGAGCGGTGTCCGGCACATGCGAAGATGCTGCGGTTCGAGCGCGGCACGCGCCGGCCTCTGCGGCAGCCGATGCAGCGAAATCACCCGCGTGCAACGCTCCTGGCCGCTTGGGAGGTAGCCGCGCGCTCCGATCCCGCGCGTCACGATGAGTTTCAGCACGGCGGCGGCGCGCGGCGCCGCGTGCTTCACGAGCTCACGCTTGAGCTTGCCCGCCTCGGGCGCGCGGATGCCGAGCCGCCGGCATCCCTCGTAGAGCCGCTGCAAGTGATAATCCAGCAGCCGGATGCGGCCCTGCGCTACCCGCATGGTTTCGAACACGCCGTCGCCGTACTGCAGGCCTCGATCGCGATGATCGATCCCGGTGGCTGCCCGGCCGTTGATCCAGCTGCTCATGCGCGTGCCCCGACGGCGCGCAGCAAGCCTTCGGCCTTGGCGCGCGTCTCAGCGAGTTCAGCAGCGGGATTTGAATCCGCGACGATGCCGGCGCCGGCACGAAACTTCAACGCATCGCCGCACGTGGTGATGGTCCGGATCAGAATGTTAAGATCGCAACTACCATCGCGATTAAGGTAGCCGATCGCGCCCGTATAGGCGCCGCGGCCGGTGCGCTCGAGTTCGGCTATGATTTCCATACAGCGCACTTTCGGGCAACCCGTAATGGTGCCGCCGGGGAACAGGGCGCGAATGGCCTGGACGGGAGAAACTCCATCGCGGAGCAGTCCGCTCACATTGGACACGATGTGATGGACGTGAGCGTAAGTTTCCACCGCCATGTATTCATCGACGCGCACCGAACCGCCCGCGCAGATCCGGCCCAAATCATTGCGTTCAAGATCGATCAGCATCACGTGTTCCGCCCGCTCCTTCTCGTTGCCGAGCAGAGCTTTGATCAGCGCCGCGTCCTTCTGTGGCGTTGCGCCGCGCGGCCGCGTTCCGGCGATGGGCCGGGTCGAGACGATGCCGCCGCGCACCGACAACAGGCGCTCCGGGGAGGAACTGATCAGGGCAAAATCGCCGTCGCGCATGAGCGCCGCGAACGGACCGGGATTGGTGGCGCGCAGACGTTTGTAGATCGATGCCGCGTCGATCGGTTCTGATGCGCGGCCCTGCCATTGCCGCGACAAATTGGTCTGATAGACATCGCCCGCGGCAATGTAGTCGAGGGCGCGGTCGACGGCATTGAGGAACTGCGCGGGATCCTCCTCCTCGAGGTCGAATCGCGGTGCTGCCGCCACCTGCGACGCAGCGGCGCGCCGTACATCCTCCGCGAACCGCTCGAGCAGGGCTTCGTGGCCGGGCTCCGCGGCAACCCAGGAGCGTTCGCTTTGCCGGTCGCGGATCCAAGCCGCCGGAGTGCGGATCGCGAGCGCAACCACGGGATCCGAGCTCGGCGGCAGCTTGAGCTTTGGCTCGATCTCATCCGCCAATTCATAGCCGAGATAGAGCAGCCATCCGCCGGTGAAAGGCAAGGAGGCGGCTTCATGGGGCACGCGCAGCGCCTGCCACCAGCTCTCCAGGGCCCCTAGAAATCCGCTCGCGCCGGCCGCATGCGGACCGGAAAGGCCGCGGTCCGCATCCAGGCGCAGGCACTCGCCGCAACCTATCGGAAGAATGTCGAAGCGGCCGCCTTGGGTTCCTAAGCCTATGGGAGCGCTGCTCTCGAGCAGCCCCGGGTACGTGCCGGGAAACTGCGCGACCAGGCCGAGGGGCTCAAATTCGGCGGAAAACGAGCGAACCGTTGGTGCCACCGAAGCCGAAGGAATTGGACAGTGTGTACTCGAGCGCCATGGATCGCGCGATCTTCGGCACGTAATCGAGATCGCAACCCTCGCCGGGATGATCCAAATTGATGGTGGGGGGTGCGATTTGATCGCGCAGCGCGAGCACGCAAAATATGGCCTCCACCGCCCCGGCGGCTCCCAGCAAGTGGCCGGTCATCGATTTGGTCGAGCTCACCGCCAGTTTCCCGGCGGCCGCACCGAAGGCGCGATGAATCGCCGTCGTTTCGGCGCGATCGCCGAGCTCGGTCGAAGTGGCGTGGGCATTCACATACTGCACTTGATCCGGATTGATCTTGGCGTCGGTCAAGGCATTGACCATCGACTTGCGCGCGCCTTCGCCGTTCTCGGGAGGCGCCGTGACGTGGAAGGCGTCGCCGCTCATGCCGAAGCCGAGTATTTCGGCGTAGATCTTGGCGCCGCGCGCCTTGGCCTGTTCATACTCCTCGAGCATCATGGCGCCGGCCCCATCGCCCATCACGAATCCGTCGCGATCCTTGTCCCAGGGACGGCTGGCCGCTTGCGGATCCTCGTTGCGCTGTGACAGGGCCTTGGCCTGGGCGAAACCGCTCATGCCGGTGACGCACATGGCCATCTCCGAACCGCCCGCGAGCATGGCGTCCACTTCGCCGTACTGAATCATGCGCATGGCCATGCCGAGCGCATGCGTGGAGGTGGTGCAGGCGGTGGCGACTGCGAGATTCGGGCCGGTGATATTGAAGACGATCGATAAATGACCGCTCACCAGGTTGATGATGCTCGCCGGAATGAAGAAGGGCGATACCTTCTTCGGCGAGTGCGTTTCCAAATACTTGTCGTACGTGTCCTCGATCGACTCGAGTCCACCCATCCCGGAACCCATCAGCACGCCGATACGCTCCGAGTTGGCCTCCGTGACCGCCAACCCCGAGTCGCGCATGGCCTGCATGCCGGCGACGACCCCATACTGCATGAACGCGTCCATGCGCCGCACGTCCTTGGGACTCAAGTAGGGCGTGAAATCAAGCCCCTTGATCTCGCCGCCGAAATGCGTGGGGAAGGTACTGGTGTCGAAGCGGGTGATTGCGGCGATGCCGCTGCGGCCCGCGACGATGGACGCCCACGCGGCCGGAACATCGTTACCGACGGGGGACACAATTCCAAGACCCGTAACAACGACGCGTCGTTTGCTCAACGGCGACTCCTCAAAAGGATGCTTGAACCGCGGCCACGCGAGACGCCCGTGGAACTCTTGGGCCCTGCCGCTGCTTCAGCTCCAATGGGTATCAGGCCTTGCCCTTGTGCGAATTGATATAGTCGATGGCCTGCTGAACCGTGGTAATTTTTTCGGCATCCTCGTCCGGGATTTCAGTCTCGAATTCCTCTTCGAGTGCCATGACCAATTCAACCGTGTCCAGCGAGTCTGCACCCAGGTCGTCGACGAACGAGGCGTCATTGGTGACTTCTTCTTCTTTGACGCCCAACTGTTCGGCCACGATCTTCTTAACCTGCTGCTCAACTGTACTCATCGTTATGGTGTCCTTTCGGGAAAAACTTAAAATTCTTTGCCGCTTGCATAAGGGCTCGCGGCCAGCCTCAAGGCATCGGCAGGGCGCGTATTTTATGTGAACGCGGGGACGGCGGCTACCTTGAACGCACAATTGCCTTGGCCGCCCATAAAAGCTCCCTTGACAAACGCCGCGGGTTAAGGGTCCGGCCGGCCGCTATGCCATGTACATCCCGCCATTCACGTGCAGGGTTTCGCCGGTGACATAAGCCGCTTCGGGGGATGCCAAAAATGCCACCGCGGCGGCGATGTCCGCCGGCTGGCCCAGTCTGCCCAAGGGTACTTGGCCGCTCAAAGCGGCGCGCTGCGCCTCGGTGAGCGCCCGTGTCATGTCCGTATCGATGAATCCCGGCGCGATGACATTCGCGGTGATGTTGCGCGAGCCCACCTCCCGGGCCAGCGACTTGGTAAAGCCGATGATGCCGGCCTTGGCCGCCGCGTAATTGGCCTGACCCGGATTTCCCGTGAGGCCCACGATCGATGCAATACTGATGATGCGGCCTTTGCGGGCTTTCATCATGCCGCGCAGGACCGCCTTCGACAGACGGAACACCGACGCCAGATTCGTCTGTAGAACGGCGTCCCAGTCTTCCGGCTTCATGCGCAGCAACAGGGTATCGCGCGTGATTCCGGCGTTGTTGCAGAGGATGCCGATGGCTCCCTCGTGAGACTCGATATCGCCGATGAGGGCATCGATCGACTCCTGGCTGACCACGTCGAGAACCGCGCCCCGGCCGCCCGTCGCGGCCAGGGCCTCGCTGACACGCAGGGCACCCGCGGCGGTGGTGGCGGTTCCGATGACGCGGGCTCCGTCCGCGCTCAAGCGGGCAGCGATGGCGGCGCCAATTCCGCGCGAGGCGCCGGTCACGAGCGCGACTTCGCCGTTCAGCATGAGGTGCGGCTCTGCATTTGATCTCCCTGCAACGCGGCGAGCGCTTCGCCGAAGGCTTGGTTGTCCTCGAGCGCCAGCATCTTAAGATCCCGATTTTTGTCGATCCGGCGATTCAGGGAGGTCAACACTTTGCCGGGTCCGCACTCGACGATCTGCGTGGCGCCGGCGGCGATCAGGGTGCGCACCGTCGCGGCCCAGTAAACGGGCGTATGCAGCTGTTTGACCAGTGCGGCGCGAATCTCATCGGGTTGCGTATGCCTTTTCACGTCCACTCCATAGACCGCGATGCTCAAGGAGGGCGGCAACAGTTGAACGCTCGCCAGCCGCGCGCGCAGCCGCTCGGCCGCCGGCAGCATGAGCGAGCTGTGCGCCGGGACGCTGACAGGCAAGGGTACCGCGCGCCTCGCACCCTTGGCCGCGGCGGTCTCGATGGCCCGCGCCACACCAGCCGCTGTGCCTGCGATCACTACTTGACCGGGTGCATTGAAATTGACCGCCTCGACCACCTCGTCCTGCGCCGCCTCGCGGCAAGCCGCTTCGATGTCGATGTCCTCGAGCCCGAGGATGGCGGCCATCGCGCCCTGACCCTGAGGCACCGCGGCCTGCATGGCCTCGGCGCGAAACTTGACCAGATCGACCGCTGTCTTGAAATCGAGAGAGCCCGCCGCGACCAGCGCGCTGAACTCACCCAAGCTATGTCCCGCCATCAAGCGCGGAACGGCGCCGCCGCGCTCGATCCACATCCGGTAGGTCGCGACACCGGCAGTCAGCATCGCGGGCTGCGTGCATTCCGTGGCATTCAAGGCCTCGGCCGGACCCTCCTGGCAGCGCTGCCACAGATCGTAGCCGAGCACCTCCGAAGCTTGCGCAAAGGTCGCCTCGATGACCTTGGAGGATTTTGCCAAGGCACTCAGCATGCCGACGGATTGCGAGCCCTGCCCGGGGAAGACGAATGCAAGTGACATGCGGAAAGCCCTAGGAGCCTGATCGGGAGCGAATTATAGCGGTACGCCACGAGAGTGCAGCTCCGACCGCGAATCCGCAAGCCGCGCCGTACAGGTGAGCGTCGACGACGATCAGCGGCGCCTCGTGGCCCGGCAGCTGCTCATAAGCCAGCTTGGCGCACAAGCCGATGAGCAGCAGCCAGCGGTCCCAGGCGCGCTCCGCGAGGTGCTTGGCGGTGCCCGCGGCCATGACGGTGTGCAGCACGCCGGACGCGCCCACATACCACTCTACGCGCGGGCTCAGCCACCACAAGCCGCAGCTGATGGCGAGCGCACCGGATAGCACGATGACGCACCACTCGATCGGGCCGTAGTCCTGTGCGAATAGCGACCACATCAGGATCAGGCCGAGCTCATTCAGCAACAGATGATGCCAGCCTAAGTGCACTGTGTGGGCTGTAAGCAACCGCCACCACCCGCCCGCCGCAATGGCGCTGCGGTCGTAGCGCAGCAAGCCGCCTACGTTGTCGCCAAGACCCAACACGAGATCGAGAACCAGCACAATCAAAAGCAACCAAAGCCATCGGCCGCGATCCCATTGCAAAGCCACGGCGAACTGTGCAAACCGATTTGCACCGTCACGAGGCATCGCTCACTCCTATTTTGGTATCATTCGTGTAATTTTCGAGGTCACTATGACTAAGCGCCAGAGCGGTTTTACCCTGATCGAAATCATGGTCGTGGTCGTCATTCTCGCAGTGCTGGGCGCCCTTGTGGTGCCTAAAATCCTGGATAAAGTCGACCAGGCTCGAGTGGCGGCCGCGCAAAGCGATATTCGCGCCATCGGGACGGCCCTTGACCTCTATCGGCTTGACAATTTCAAGTACCCGACCACCGAACAAGGTTTACAGGCCCTGGTCACGCAGCCGACGGATCCGACCATCACACATTACCCAACCGGCGGCTACTTGAAGTCACTGCCGATAGATCCTTGGCACAACCCCTATCAATATGTGAGTCCAGGCGCCAATGGACGCGACTACGACATCACGAGCTACGGACGCGATGGCAAACCCGGCGGTGACGGCTACGACGCCGACATCAGCACCTCGACCCTCGATCAAAGGTAGGCTGCCCGCTCGCGGGTGCCGCGCCATGCGCAGCAAGGGTTTTACGCTGGTCGAAATCTTGGTCGTCGTGGTGATCATGGCCGTGGTCATCTCGCTCGCGGTGCTGTCCATCGGGACGACGGGACGCGACTCGCAGCTCGATGAAGAGAGCAGGCGCATCGAAGGCCTGGTCGGGTTGCTGCATGAACGAGCGGTGCTCGAGGGCCGCGACTTTGGATTGCGCATCGAGCCCACCGCCTACGAGTTCGTGGTCTATGAACCGACCCGCGATCGCTGGTTGGTGTTCACCGACGAATATGAATTTCGCCACCGCGATCTGCCAAAAGGGGTGAGCTTCGCATTGCAGCTCGATTCGGTGGACGTCGTGCTCAAACCCATCGATCGAAATTTGGTCAGCGACGATCCGCCCCCGCCGCCTCAGGTGGCGATCGCGGCGAGCGGCGAGGGAACCCCGTTTCGCTTGACGCTCTCGCGCGATGCGACCCAGGCCAAGGCGTCGGTGGACGGCGATGCCTTCGGCAAAACCTCGCGCGAGAATTCGGACCAGCCGGAAAAGCGCACGTGAGGCGCGCAACGATGCGAGGCTTTACCTTGGTCGAGGTGTTGGTCGCCCTGATGATCGTCGCGATCGGTTTGGCCGCATTGATGACCGCGGTCAGCGGCACGGCGCGCACCAGCGGCTATTTGCGCGACAAAACGCTCGCCCAATGGATCGCTCTCAACCGGCTCTCCGAGGTGCGCCTGACGCTCAACAAGCTGGGGGAAAACCAGGATACCGGCGAACTGAATTTCGCCAATCGCACCTGGCATTACGACACCCGCTATTTCGACACCAGCATCTCCAGCATGAAGCGCGTGGTGGTGCGCGTTTGGCCAGGAGACGCCAAGACCAAGGGCAACCCGCTGGCGGAGTCCTCGAGCTTTCTCGGCAGCGCGCTCGCGACGCCGGGCTCTTCCAATGTCGATTGGACGTTGGGCAGCACCGTGCCTCCCTGTACCCCCGCCACCGGCGCGGCCACGACCCCCGGACTCCAGGGTACCAACTCCGCTACGAACACGGGCACGAACACCGGCACCACGCCCGGCGCATCCGTGCCCTGCACGCCCACGGGCGGCGCGGCCAACCCCACCTCGCAAACCACAATCCCGAGCACGGGCCAGAACACACCGTGATGCGCCGGCAGGAATCCTGTTCGCTGCGTGCCGCAACCGGCGGCTTCACCTTGATCGAGGTGCTGGTGGCGCTGCTGATCCTCGGCATCATGTCGGCCCTCGGCTACGGCACCTATCGGCAAGCACGCATTTCTGCGGAACGAACCGAAGAGGCGCTGAAGCGCTCGCGCGAAATCGAGTACGGCATGCGCGTGCTGGTCATGGACTTCGCGCAAATCGTGCCGCGTCCGGTGCGCGATCCCTTGGGTCAGACGCGCGTGCCGGCATTGCACGGGTTCTCCGGCAACGGCACCACGGCCGGCACTGCCGGCTCCGGTTTCTTGAGCGCCAGCGCAGCGTCCTCGAGCATGCATTTCAATTCCGATCCAGGCTTCAATTCGAGTTTCAGCAACTCGACCACGACAACGATCGCGCTCGCGGAACTCACGCGGGCCGGCTGGTCCAACACCGCGGGACAGCAACGCGGCACCTTGCAACGAGTCTCGTATGCGCTGGTCGACGATGTCCTGAAGCGCAGCTACACCACGGCGCTCGATACCGTGCAGGGAACCACGCCGGTGATCCAGGATTTGTTCAGCGGCGTGAAAACCATTCAATTTCGCTACTTGGATGGCAATCAGACCTGGCAGAACCAGTGGCCGCCGCCGGCCTTGATGCAACCGGAAAGTTTCTGGACCCGGCCGGTCGCGGTGGAGGTCACCATCGAATTCAAGGATTGGGGCCGCATACGCCGTCTGATCGAGGTGGCCGGATGAGCGCACCGCGTGCGCGCAAGACAGCGCGGCGCGAGCGCCGGCCAGCCCGCCGCCGCCAGCGCGGCGTGGCGTTGATCATTGCGCTCATTCTGGTGGCCCTCGCCACCATTCTCGCCACGAAACTGAGCTTTGACGGCTGGCTCGAGCGGCGCCGCACCATCGGCGTCATCGCAGCGGAACAGGCCTATCACTTCGGCGTGGGTGCCGAAGCGCTGGCGGCCGACGTGCTTGCTTCGAATGGCCAAAATCCGGCCAACCCACAAAACGCCCAGAATGGGCAGAACGGGCAGAACGCACAGAACCTGCAGAACACGCAGAGCGGGCAAGGTTCGCAGAACTCGCAAAATGGTCAGAACACGCAAAACTCGTCGCAAGTCACCCTGGCGCAGCCCTGGGCTCAACCGACGCAGCCGTTGCCCATAACGCCGGAAAACGATCCCGAAGGCGAGCCGATCGGGAGTATCCAGGCCGCGCTGGAAGACATGCAGGGCCGCTTCAATCTCAACAATCTGGCCCGGCTCACGGGCGACGGCAAACAGGATCCGCAGCCGCTGGAGCAATTTCAGCGGCTGTTGGTTTCCGTGGGCTTGGAGCCCAAGTGGGCCGGCATCGCGCGCGATTGGATCGACGCGGATGATCAGCCGGGAGAGCCGGACGGCGCGGAGGATGCGGTCTACACCCAGCAAACTCCGCCCTACCGATCCGGCAATTGGCCGATGACCAGCCCGAGCGAACTCATGAATATGCCGGGCTTCGGCGCCGACCGTTATCGCAAGATTGCGCCCTATGTCACCGCGCTGCCCACGGCACTGGCGACGATCAACGTCTGCACCGCGCCCGCGCTGGTGCTCGAAAGTCTCGCGGACAACTTGAACCGCGAGTACTCGGGCAGTCCCGAGGTGCTGGTGAATGCCCGCAAGACAGGCTGCTTTCCCGATGTCCCCACATTCACCAATGTCTTGGGTCAGGCGGTGGCCTCGAAAATCGCCAATCGCTTCTCGGACAAGAGCGCGTACTTTCGCCTCACTACACGGGTCGTGCTTGGCACTACCGAGTTCACCTTGTACAGTCTTTTGTGGCGCGGTACCGGCGGCAAGGTCACGCCGCTGTTGCGCACTTTCGGAACGATCTAAACGCCCATGCCTCACACATTGCTATTGCGCCTCCCCCCGCCGGGTCAAGAAGACACCGAATGGCTGGGCGTCAATGAGGACGGCACGCCGACGACCGCGAAGCAGCGTGGGCCATTGAGTCTCGCCGCCGCCGTGGCGCGCACGGCCCGGGTCGTGGCGCTGGCGCCGGCGACGCAGATTTTGTTGGCCGAGCCGGAGCTGCCCCCGGGCAGCGGCGTCAAGCTCGCTCGGGCCGTGCCCTTTGCCCTCGAAGAGCAGCTCACCGAGGACATCGACCAGCTATGTTTTGCGCTGGGGAAGCGTCATGCGGGCGGCCGGACGCCGGTCGCCGTCGTGTCCCGTAGCGTGCTTCAGGGCTGGATTTCAGCCTTGGGCAGCGTCGGCATCGAACCGGTCGCCATGTACGCAGATATGTCATTGGTCCCTGAAAACCCCGGACAAACGGTGCTTTGGCTGGAAAAATCGCGCCTCGCCGTGCGCCGGCCCGGCATGTTGCCGTTCGCGGTTGAGCTCACGCCGGTCAGCGAAGCGCTGGTGGTCGCCGGGGTCATCCCCGACCCGCTCGAGGAATCCTCGGAGCCGAAGATTTTGGAGAGCGCCATCCTGTACGTGACCCGCGAAGACTGGACACAAGTGCAGGATGAGTTCGAGGGTATCGCGGGCAAGTTCGCGTCGCTCAAAATCCAGCTGCTGCCCGACGGCCCGCTGCCGTGGCTCGCGCGGGATATTGCCGCGACCGATGCGGTGAATCTCTTACAGGGCGAATTCGCCCGAGGCACCGATTACACCGCGCGCTGGCAGCAGTGGCGCATCGCAGCGCTGCTGGCGGTTGGCCTGCTCCTCTGTCACGTCGCCGCCGAGGCGCTGCAGATTCATAAGGCCAATCACGAGACCGCGGCGCTCGACGGCGAAATCGCGCAAGTGTTTTCCCAGGCCATGCCCGCTGAAACCTTGCAGGATCCGCGCCGCCAGATGCAGACGCGCCTGGACCGCATTCGCCGCTCCGGTCCGGGACCGGAGTACTTCCTGCGGACCCTCGAGGCCCTGAGCGGCGCCGTTTCCGCATCCTCGAAGACCAGTATCGATGCGCTCAGCTTTCGCGACCAGTCGCTCGATATGAAAGTCACCGCGCCGAGTCTCGCGGCACTTTCGCAGCTGTCTCAAACGGTGGGCAAACAGGGCCTGACCGCCGAAATCCAGTCCTCCACGCCGGTGGGTTCCGGGGTCGAGGCCCATGTGCAGGTGCGCTCGCAAGGCGCAAAGGCACATCCATGAACGATCAGATCTTGAAGCTCAAAGCCTGGTATGCCGGCTTGCAGGAGCGGGAGCAGCGCGTGGTCGGCATCGGCGCCGCCGCCCTCGCCCTGCTGCTTCTGGTGGGCGGCATTTTGCTGCCGTTGCAATCGGCGCTGTCGAACGCCGTGCGGCGCACCGAAACCAAACGGGAGGATTTAGCCTGGATGCGCGCGAACGCAGCGGAGATCCAAAGCTCCGGCGGCGTACTCTTGGGCGCCGGGGAACCGCCGGTCGTCGTGGTGGATCGGGTCGGCAGGGAAGCCGGCCTCGGCACCGCGCTTCGGGGAACTCAACCGAGCGGCGCCGGGGTGCGCGTGCAATTGGAGGCGGCGCCCTTCGATACGTTGATTACGTGGCTTGCCTCGCTCGATCAGCGCTACGGTCTGGCGGTCGAATCCATCACCGTCGATCGCGCCGCCCGGCCGGGAATGGTCAATGCCAACATCACCTTCGCCGCGCCGCGCCGCTAAATCACCGGCGCCGGCCGCGCCACCCGCGCCTTCCCGCTCGTTCTGGCCTTTCATCCTGCTGATTTTCGCGGCGGCGGCGCTCGCGGTCGCCGTGAGCGCCCTGCCCGCCTCCATGGTCACGCGTTTTCTGCCGCCCGCGGTGCACGCGGAGGATTTCTCCGGAAGCGTTTGGCATGGCTCGGCCGGCAAAATCACGGTGAATGGGCAGAGTGCCGGCGCGATCGAATGGCATCTGCATCCCGAGGCCTTGCTGCGGCTGCGCGTTGCCGCCGACCTGCATTGGGTGAAAGGCGGCTTCGTGCTCGATGGAACCGCCGATCTCGATCGGCACGGCCTCACGGCGTCGAACCTGCAAGGCGGAGGTCCGATCGAGGATCTCACCGACTTGGGGTTGGGTCGGGGATGGCGCGGCACCGCCAAGATTCAAATCCAGGAGCTGAAGGCGGTTGTTGCCGCATCGGCGACCAGCGTGGAGGCCGCGGTCGGTGAAATCAGCTTGTCGGATCTCACGCTGCCCCAGGTGGCGGCGGGCGCGGATTTAGGCGGCTACGCGCTCAAGTTCGCCGACCCCGTCATTGCGCCGGGCAGCGATGCGACAGCAGAGCTCAGCGATACCGGCGGCCCCTTGAGCGTGGATGCCGCGATCCGCTTCTCCGGCACGGATCGCAGCGGCGTGCTCTCCGGCACGGTCAAGGAACGCAGCGATGCCCCGCCGGCTCTGCGCAATCAATTGGACAACCTGGCGAGAATGCATGCGCGGGATGCGCAAGGACGAATTCCAGTCGACCTGGAATTCACGCTGTAGCGATTGTGACGCTGATCGCAGTTTTGCCGCACAATCAAGGTAACGTAGATTCGTCACTGTAGAGGTCCACCGCTCATGCTGTTGCTCGCCGCACTCGCCCGTCTTCTGTCCGCACGCGCGCTTAAGTCCGACTCGGGGTCGGTGCAATGGAATTCCGCCGTGGGGCATGTCGGCCTCGCGATCATCGCGCTGGTGTACGTGCTGATCACGGTTTGGCGCGGCTAGCAGCCTGTCTAAAGTATTCCGCGGAACGGCTCACACTCTATCTCGCAGAGTACTTGACGATACAGCGTCAACTCGCTTAGAGTTTCACGGTGCAAAGGCTTAACCCGTTGGCGCAACTGCAATCCGACGTCCCGGTATCCATCGAGACGCGTGCGCTCGGCACGCTTGCCTACATCCGCACGTCCATCGAATCGTCCGGCTCCATGGCCGTGCCGGGCATGGCCGGAGTGGTGATGGGCTGCATCGGTGTCATTGCCGCGATACTGGCATCGACGGCTCGGGGAGGACCGCACTGGCTCGCGATCTGGCTCGCCGCCGGCGGCACCGCATTTCTCGTCGGCGGCGCGCTCATGGCGCGGGAGGCCGCGCAGAGCGGACATGCGCGCTATTTGGGTCCGGTGAGGAAATTTTTGTTATGCCTGTGCCCCGCGCTGCTGGCGGGCGCGGTGCTGACGTTCGTCCTCTGGCACGCGGCAATCGAGGAACTTCTGCCGGGCACCTGGCTGCTTCTGTACGGCTGCGCCGTACTTTCGGCGAGCACGGTGACCATCGCCAGTACCATGCGGCTCATCTGCATCATGGGAGCGCTGTTTGTGGTGCTCGGATGCTTCGCCTTCGCTCTGCCTCCCGGTGGACAAACCGCGATTCTCGGTTTGGGGTTCGGTGCGCTGCACATCATCTTCGGCCTGTTGGTGGGACGCTTGGGTCATGCCGAATAGATCGAGCGCCAGCAAGCGCCATGAATCGCATGGAGCGGCCCCCGTGAAGCCGTTAACGCGGCCGGTACCGGTGCCGAATACGCCGGGGATGAGCGACAGTTCCGGCTTCGATCGGCTGATCTATGAGAGGGTGCGCCTCGGCATCATGAGCGCGCTGGCGATGAACGATCAGCTTACCTTCAACGAACTGAAATCGCTGTTCAACGCGAGCGACGGCAATCTCGGCGCGCATGCGCGCAAGCTCGAAGAGGCGGGCTACGTCGCGTGCAGCAAATCGTTCGAGGCGCGGCGGCCGAAATCGATCTACCGCATCACGGTTCTCGGGCGCAAGGCTCTGCTGCGCTACCTCGAACACATCGAGGCGGTCATCAAAGCGACACGGCGCGGGTAGCGCGCGGCTTTTTGTACGATGCATGTCGCAATCATCATGGATGGCAACGGGCGCTGGGCCACGCAGCGCGGACTGCCGCGCACCGCCGGTCATGTCGAGGGCGCAAAAGCGGTACGCACCGCGGTCGAAACAGCCGCGCGCGCCGGAGTCGATACCCTGACCATCTACGCCTTTTCGGCCGCCAACTGGGCTCGTCCGCCCTCGGAAATCGCGGCCCTCATGCGCCTCTTCGGCCAATATCTCTTCACCGAGACACGGCGTTGCGTCGAGCAATCCATCCGCATCAACGTCATCGGGCGCCGCGATCGGTTGAGCGACAGTCTGCTGCGGTCGATCGAGCAGAGTGAGCGATCGAGTGCCGCGGGTTCAGGCATGCATCTGCGCATTGCCGTCGATTACTCCTCTCAGCACAGCATCGTCGAAGCCGCCCGCCGCGCCGGCCGCGCCGCCGATCTCACCGCGGAAGGATTCCATCGGCTGCTGCACGAAGTCGATCATTGCGCGTATCCGGCGAGCGAAGTCGATCTCCTGATTCGCACCGGCGGCGAGCGGCGTCTCAGCGATTTCATGCTGTGGGAATGCGCGTATGCAGAGCTGCATTTCGCCGACTGTCTGTGGCCGGACTTCGATGAACAGCGATTTCGCTCCGCGCTCGAGGACTACGCCGGGCGTCAGCGCCGTTTCGGCGCCCTCATTGGCGAGACGCGCTAAAGACTACTTGACGGTAGCCGCGCCGGCCTTGCAGGCCACTTCGTCCTGGGACCCGGTGCCCCCCGAGCAGCCGATCGCGCCGATCAATTTTCCTGCTTCGATCAGCGGAATGCCGCCGCGTGAAGCGATCACGCCGTCAAGCGTGAGCGTGTTGTAGTTCTGCTTCAGCTGGATCGCGTCCTCCATGACTCGCGTCTCGCGCCGGAAGGCAGCGGCCGCTCGGGCCTTGTGTTCCGATACGGCGATGGAGGCGAGTTGCGCGCCGTCCATGCGCTGGAAGGCAACCAGGTTGGCGCCCGAATCGACCACCGCCACATTGAGCTTCCAGTTGTGCTTCTTCGCTTCGGCAACCGCCGCCGCGATGGCGGCCGCGGCACGCTCGAGGGAGATCGGCGCACCATAGGGGACATCAAAGGGCATGTTCTCCGGAACGGCGTCGAGCGGATTGGCGGCCGGCGAATTGGCCGCGGGCGGGGTCTCTGCCCGGCCGGTGAGGCTTACGCATAAGTACGCGACGGCGGCGGCGGCGGCGAGGCGTTGGGTACGCATGGAGTTCCTCTTTAGGCCTAGGGCTTCTTGAACTTGGCCGTGCCGGGCAATATTCCCCGCATGCTAAGCGCGACCGTGACGCCTACTTCCAGGCCGAATATATAAAGCCCGTATTTTTGGAAGAATACTCCCGCCGCGGCGGCACCGGCGGCATGGCCGGCTGCATACGACTGCGTGGATGCGCCGGCGATTCCCCCGACGATTGCGCCGACCAGCATGTTGCCGGCGATATAGATGGGGACAAACCATAAGCACGCAATCACGATCCGCACCAAGGGATTTCGTTTTATGGGGTTGGACGGTGGTTCCGGGATCATTTCAACCTCAGGGCAATCGATGCGATAGGGCAACTTTACCGGGCCCGCGCGCCGGAGTCACGGGGATGAGGACAATTCCAGCGCCTGCAAACGAGGTCCCTCCAATTTGCCGATCCGCACCGATGCATCGTAGAGCACGACGGCGAACCCTATGACGGCGATCAGGATGGCGATCGAAGCCTTCACGTGGCGCGATTGGAAAGTGCGGATCGCGGCAGCGAATGCAAACAGTCCCAGCACCGCCGCCACCAGGATGATCGCGTCGACGCTCGCCCGCTGCCAATAGCTGCCGCCGAGATGCAGCCACATCCCGAATTCATCAAAAGTCAGCGCCATCGCGACGCCATAGGCCAAAGCGGCGTAGCGCAGCTGCTTGGTGCCGCGGATGCTGAATAGGAGATAGGCCCCCACTCCGGCCAGCAGAAAGATGCCGTAATTCAAATGATGCACGTGGGTGCCGCGCAAAAAGAAATACAGATTGGGCATCCGGTTCGACATGATCAGGAGCACCACCGTGCGCGCCGCGATGAACGTGAGAATGAATCCGAACTAGGCGCGCCGGGCAAGCTGCGCCGACTCGGAGGTCTCGGGATCCGGCTCGGTCCGGCTCACATGGTGCTTCGCGTCATCAATTTGTCCGTGATTTTCCATAACTGGTCAAAAATTCGCCACATCAAGATAACCGATTGAATGACGATGACGTTTTGCCCGCACAACCTGGTTATGCACAGGGTTATACCCCGGTACGGGGGATACTGAAAAAGCAAGAGCTAATTGGCTTATCAGCAAAATAAATTCTTAAGCTCGAAGGGTCAGTTGCCGGAATCCGCCGGATCGACCGGGGCGCAGTTGCTGCGACCCTGCATCACGCAGTCCTGAACTGCGGACATCCTTTTCAACTCGTACACCAAAAACAGCCCGCCGAGCACCAGCAACAGACAAATGACCAGTCCGATCAATGCCGCGCGTTGCGAGTTGCTCTCTTCGCGGCGGTGCGAGTCTATGTCGGTCATGGCGCATAGTGCCATAGGAGGTCAACTTTCCGCCGCCCACTCGCGCCAAGCGCCCATCAGGGGGAAGTACAGGCCGACGCGCACCGGCTCGGGCCCGAGTTTTTTCGCCAACATGGCATACCGATGCAGCTGCGGCCGGTAGCGCTCGACTTCGCGCTCCAAAAACTCCTGAAGACCTCCGCCGGCATGTTGGCTGGTCTTGTAGTCGATGATCCAGCGAACCCCGTTCTCGTCGATAAAGCTTCTGTCGAACACCACCCGCGCTAGGGCGCCGCCGTAATATCCTGATACGGCATGTTCGCGCAAGTCGTCGCGATAACCCCTCTTGAGTATCCAGCGGCCGCGCGCGTCGCGATGTACTCCGATCAATGCGGCCGTGACGCGCGCAACGGCATCATGCAAGCGTTCCTTAGGTACGCCCTTGAGTTCCAACCAGCGGCTGAAATGCGCGGCCCGCGCGCGAATCGCGGCCTCGTCGCAGTGCTCGAGATCCATGACTTGAAGCTCGGCGTGCACCAGACTGCCGACGCGCCGCGCCGTCTCTCCGGCCCAATCGAACACCGGGGTTTCCTCGCGCAGCGACTCCAAGCCCGGGGGATCTGCCGCCGGCGGCGAGGAGCCGTGCTCGAGCGGCGACCAGCCTAAGGGCAGGCGCTGCAGCGGGCCGCCCCGCAGCGCGGTTTCCTGTTGCGCCGCCGCGGCATCCTGCGCTGTCGGACTCGCCCTGCCGATGCCGAATTCCCCCTCCAAGATAGGCCACAAAACCGCGAGCAGGCTACCCGCCCGGGGTTTGCGCCAAGACGCCGCGGGATCTGGCGCACGGACCGCCACGGCCGGGGCATCGGCCGTTTCATCGCGCGTTTCGCCGGCCGTTTCGCCGGCCGTTTCATCGGCCGTTTCATCGGCCGTTTCGACCACGGTATCGTCCGCTGTATCGTCGATCACGGCGCCCGCCACGTCGTCGGGGTCCTCGCGCACATCCAGGGTCGCGGTCAAATGCAGCTGCCACTTGGCGCGGGTGCAGGCCACATACAGCAGGCGCTCGGCCTCGAGATCCGCCGCATCCCGAGCTTGGCGGCGCAAGAATTCAAACAGCCGATTTTTGTCCGCGCCCACTTGAGGGCGGGCGGCCATCACCATTCCATCGCGCTCCGTCCGCGCAAACTGATGCGTGAGCAGCAATTGCCCGCGATTGGGCCGGCTATGCCGGTCGAGCGCCGGCAGTATCACCAGGTCGAACTCGAGCCCTTTGGCCTTGTGAATGGTCATGATCTCCACCGCGCTCGAGCCGCCGCCATCGGCATTGAGGTCGGCGAAGCTCGCGACCAGGTCAGCCGCGTCCGGCAGTCCGCGCTGTTCGAGCTCCCGCAAGCGCGCAAACACCGCACTCACGTGTTTGAGCTCGCGCTCATCGCCGGCGCAACTCGGGCCGCCGAGGCCGAGCCATGCGCGCTCCACCCAGCGTGTGATGGTGCCGTGGCTGCGTACGCGGAAGGCGGCCTCGATCTGCCCGCGCAACTTAAGACAGCGTGCCCTGCCGTCCTCGCTCAAGCGCTCGAGCACGGCGCCGTCGCAAACGGCGTCCCAAATGTTCGCCTCGGCGCGCGCCACGATCAGAAGATCGGCGAGGCTGAGTCCCGCCCACGGTGCGCGCAGCACGGCCAACCACGCGATGCGATCGCCGAGATGCAGCAATGCCGAGATGAGCATGACCAAATCGCGCACCACCGGGCGATCCTGCAGCGGTTCGATGTCCACGGCGTGAAATTCGATGCCTCGCATGCGCAGCCGATGCGCGATCTCGCGCGCGTGCGCCTTCGCGCGCACCAGCACGGCAATCCGCCACTTAGGATGCAGCCGGCGGCGCGCCTCGATCAACTCTACGATCGCGAGCGCCTCGGCGCCGCGGCTGGCGAAGCCGCGGATCGTGACTCCCGGCTCCTCGCCGGCCGCGGGCGCCAGCATCGAACTGCTCGGCCGGAAGGCAATGGCGCCGCGCTCCCGATCGTCGCGCCGCGGCATGATCGCTCCGAAGCAGAGATTGACCCAGTCGACCAAGGCTCGCGCCGAACGGAAATTGCTGCTCAAGCGCTGCACCTCGAATTGCACGTCGCCGATCCCGTCCTCGGCAAGCTCCAAGAACGCTCTGACTTCCGCTTGCCGGAACCCGTAGATCGACTGCATCGGATCGCCGACGCAAAAGACGCTGCGTCCATCCGCGCGCTGCCAGCCGGCCGTGAGCAGCCGCACGAGTTCCAGCTGCGCACTCGAGGTGTCTTGAAATTCATCGACCAAGAGATGCTGCAGCCGATAGTCGAGCCGCAAGTTCAAATCCGTGGGCGCGTCCGCGCTGCCGAGCGCACGCAGCGCGGCCATCGACACGGCGGGAAAATCGGCCGCTCCCTGCTCGCGGAACACCTGCTCGAGCTCCGCCGCGGCGAGCACCAGGACCTTGGCCACATCGCGAACCCGCGCCCAATCATCCTCGGCGTACTTGGGGTCGGGCAGCGCGCGCAATTCCTTGAGGGCCCGCAACGCCTGCGGCAGGAGCGCGAATTCGGACAACAACTGCATCATCAGCGGCTTCTCGGCACACTTCGGCGGAAACCCCTCGCTCTTGGTCAAGCGCTTGCGCAATGCCGAATCTTTCGTCAGGCACAGGGCCGCGAGGCCGCGCCAGCGCTCAATCTCTCCGGGCTCGGGCTGTAACGGCGGATGATCGATCCGCCACGCGGCGATTTCCGGCGGCGGTACCTCGATACGCCGCGCGGCGGCGCGCAGCAGCGGCGATAGAGCGGCGATCCTTTCGCCGCCGAGCGCATCGTAAGCGGCGCCGAGCGCGCGGGTGACCAGGAGCTGTAGGTCTTCGTCGAAATGCCGGCGCACCAGCTCGAGCTGCCTCTCGTCGAGCGCACTCGCGGCCTTGAGGCGGCCGGCGAGCAGCGGCAGCCAGCGATCGCGGCTGGGAAGCATCTCGGCGATCAAGTCGACCAGCGGGCGCCAGCGCTGATCGCCGAGAACGAGCACGCGATCGACGGCCGCCGCGAAAGAATCGGGCTCGACGTGAGCCAATGCGCGCCGCGCCGCCTCATCGTATAGCGGCTTGGCATTTTCGATGAGATTGAGCCGCGCCCCCGCTCCCGCCGTAACCGGCAGCTGGCCCGCCAGCCAGGCATTGAAGGCATCGATGGTTTCGATGCGCAGCCGCGACGGATGCCGCTCGATGTCGATTTGCAGAGCCTCGAGATGCCGTTTTGCGGCAACCGCCAGCGCCCAGGTTTGACGGTTGAAATTCTCCGGGCACTCGGCAAGAGCGGCGGTTCCAAAGGCGCGCACCACGCGCTCGCGCATTTCCTGCGCGGCGCGGCGCGTGAACGTCAACGCCAGGATGCGTTCCGGCGCGTCGACCGAGGCCAATAGCTTAAGGTAGCGCTGTGCCAGGAGAGTGGTCTTGCCGCTGCCGGCCGGCGCCTGCACCAGCACTGAACCGCCCGCGGCGATGGCCTGGTGGCGCGCGGCGCTGTCGGGTGGTGCGGCAGGCGCGCCGGTCATGCGCCGTTCTCGCCTTCGCCGAGTACCGCGGCGATGTCGAGAGCTGAGGGAACCCGGCATAGCCCGTGTAGATGGCAGGAGCGGCAGGCGTGCAGCGTCGGGTCCACCGCGGCGCGCCCGTCGGCAAATTCCTGGGCGAGCTTCTCGATGCGCCGCGACCAGAGCGCTATCAGGTCGGCAAAGCTCGGCATGCCTTCCATTTGCGACGCCCGGCTGCCGGAGCCGAAGATGCCTTTGCGCTCCGACTCCGCCACAAAATCGCATCCCGCGGCGCTGATGCGCCCATACGCCACGGCCACCAGGGCTTGGGGCTGCAGCAGAGCATAGATCGGCAGCTGAGGATTGTCGGGTCTCTCGCCGCGCCAATCGGCGCTGGCCAAACCGCTTTTGTAATCGATCAAGACCCGCGAGCCGTCCTGAAGCTTATCGACCCGGTCGATGCGCACCGAAAATGCGAGCCCCGCATGCCGAGCGATCTCGACGTCTTGTTCCAAGCGTTCGACCGCGAATGGCTCGCGCTGGGCTTCGATCAGCAGCCACTTGCACAGGAGGTCGCGCAAACGCCGCTGTTCGCGCTCGCGCCAGCGGATTCCGGGATCGCGGCGGCGGCAGAGTCTCGCGATGGCCCGACGTACGCTCGCATCCGCCAAGTCGGCCAGTGCATCGGCTTCCGCCGCGCGTGCCGCCAACCCGCTCGAGCCCTTAAGCTCGGACCAAATCTGCTGCAAGGCGTCGTGCAGCAATTCGCCGCGCTCGCGGTCATTGAAGCCGGGCACGGGCCGCTCGAGAGTGTCGGTCTTGAGCCGGGTCTCCGCAAAGCCGCGAAACGCGCAGCGCGATTGCGCCCGGAGGGTCGATACGCCGCGGGTGCGCTCATTCGCGCCGAATGCGGGAGCGACCTCATCGGTCAATTGTTCGAGCGGAGGGGCCGAGGTCCATTGCGCGCGCCAATGCGGCTGCGGCACGCCCGCAAGATGCGGCAGCGGCGCGCTTTGCGCAGGGTCGGCGCTGATCGCGGATAACAGCGGGCTCGGAGCCGCGTGACGGCCGTCGCCGGCGTCGGCGCAGCTGAACACGCACAGGCTCGCCCGGAGCCGCCAGCGCCGCTGCAGATCCTCGGCGAATTGCAGCTGCGAATGCACGGCCGCCTCGATCACTCCATACTGCCGCTGCAAACGTACCGGCAGCAGCGGGATGGGATCGAGCGGCGGCGGCCAGCGCTCCTCGTTGCATCCGCTGATCCATAGACCGTCATAGGCGAGCCACGGGTCCATCAATTGTCCGCTGACCCAGATCGGCGGAATGCCGGTCTGGATTTGGAACGCCGTATCGCGCGCGGCGCGGCGCAGGATGCCCTCGGCTGCCTTGCGTGAATGGCTGCCGAATAAGGGATCGGCGGCCGCGAGCGCGCCGAGCAATTCGCGAAATCGTTCGGCGGACTGATACTCGACGCTCGACCAACGCGCGCGCAGATTCCAAGGTCCCGCCTCGAAGGCGCTGATCCACAGCGCGGCCCAACGCGAGAGCGGATGATGGCCGCGCAATTCCCCGAGCGCTCCCGAGGCGCTCTTGAGGCGCCGTAGCGCCCCGATCGGCCCGATTCCGGATTCACTCGCAATGCGCTCCGCCAGCGCGAACCATTCGGGGAGTTCGTTCTCACTGGGTGCGCGCGTGCGCAATGCCACGTCGAGCTTCGCCGCCACGCTCGCCTCCGCCGCCGCTGCCTGCAGCTCGGGCGCCCGCAACAGCGCGCTGAACTCTTCAAACGGCACCGCACCTGAGTTCGCCGACAACAGACGCAGCGCCGCCCGCACCGGCGCGTAGTCGGCGAGCGGCGTACCGCCGGCGACCGCATAGGGCGCGCCCTCTTCTGTGTCCTCAAGCGAGAAGCGCCGCGGCGCGAGTTCCGCGTCGAAGGCATCGATCAGTTCCGCGCGGCACAGGCCCAGGTCCGGAACACAAACCCAAGCGCGAAAGCCTGCGTCAGCCTGCAGGTGCGCCTGCGCCCATTGCGCGATGGCCGCGAGTTCGGCGGCGGGTGAGACGGCGTTCAGCCACCGCGGCGCGCCCGGCCGCGCCGCCGCGGGCGGTTGCAGCGGAACGCCCGCATGGTCCTGCAGCCAGCGCCGCGCGACCGGCCGCCATTCCGGGCTCTCGATCCAGGCGATGGGCTCGGCATTTTCCGCGGCCGTGCGTGCCCGATCCAGCGATTCCGGCAATCGATCGGCGCTGATGCAGTCAAGTACCCGGCAGCGTTCTTCGAATCGTGCATTCCACTCGAGCAGCGCCAGCGATTCCTCCGTGCCGTAGGCGGCAACCGCGCTTACGGGAATGCCGTACTCCTGCATCGCGCGGCGTGCGCGCCGCGCGGCGCGCGCCGCACCCGAGGGTTCGAGGAAGTGCCGGCTCGATTCGCTTTCCAGGACCACGGAACGCCACAGTTCGCGTTCTTCGACATCGGTCAAGCAGCGCGGCGATGCTGAATCCGAGAATTGCCGCTGAACGTAGAGTTCTTTGAGCCAGGTGCCGAAATCGCGAACGCGCGGGGTCGGCCAGATGTCGCGGCCGGAGTCGCGGTGAGCGCGCTCGATGGCGTCGAACAGCGCATTCGCAATCTCGATATTCGGGACCAGCACCGTCCGGCCCGCGTCGGCGGCCTCAATCAAGCCGGATGCCACGCAGAGCGTCTCAGGCAATCTGCAGCGCGGGCGCGGCTGCCGCTTGAGCCTCGAGCAGTTCTTCGATGCGCGCGAACACCGTGCCGAGCACCTGGGGTTCCGGCAGATTGGTGATGCGAAAGCAATTGCGGTACGGCACGCTGAAGCTCACGCCCGGAGCCACCAACACATGCTTGTTCTCCAATAGATCGAGTGCAAACGCCTGGTCGTCGAAGTCCGGCAGCAGCTCGCTCTTCACCTCGACGAAGGCATACAGCGCCCCCATGGGGCGCGCCAGCTTGAGATACTTGCTGCGCGCAACACTGTCCAGAATCATCTGCCGCGATTCGTACAAACGTCCCGACGGGCGCGTTAATTCGCGAATGCTCTGGTAGCCGCCCAACGCGGTCTGCACCGCCCACTGGCCGGCCACATTACTGCACAGCCGCAACGAGCTCAGCAATTCGAGGCCGCCGAGATATTCCGCGGCATTCTCCACGTCGCCGGAAAATACCGCCCAGCCGACGCGATAGCCGCAGGCCCGATAGACCTTCGACAAGCCGCTCATCGTGCAGCACAGCGTGCCGTGTACCAGGGTCGCCATGGGCACGAACTCGGCATCATCGTACAGAATCTGATCGTAGATCTCGTCCGCCAGGACCACCAGCCGGTGCTGCTCCGCGATTCGCGCAATCGCCTCGAGGACGCCGCGCGGGTACACCGCGCCCGTGGGATTGTTCGGATTGATGATGACGATGGCGCGGGTGTGCCGGGTGATGAGCGCTTCGATCTCCTGCGGGTCCGGCACGAAGCCGCGCTCGGCGCGGCACGGATAATGCACCGCGTGTCCGGTGTTCAAATTGACGGCCGCCGTCCACAAGGGGTAGTCGGGGCTCGGGACCAGAACCTCGTCGCCGGGATTGAGCAGCGCGCGCAGGGCAAGATCGATGAGTTCGCTCACGCCGTTGCCGATGAATACCTCCTCCGCCGTGACGCCGCGCACGCCGCGCTCTTGCTGCTGCATCACCACCGCCTCGCGCGCCGGAAAAATTCCCTTCTGATGCACGTAGCCTTCGCTGTGGCGAAGATTCTCGATCATCGCCAGGCGCATGGTCTCGGGCGTGCGAAACCCAAAAGCATAGGGGTTGCCGATATTGAGCGACACGATGTCATAACCCTGCCGCTCCATGGCGAGCGCCCGCCGCGCGAGCTTGCCGCGAATCTCGTAGCGAACGTTCGCCAGGCCGTCGCTGGCGCGCAGCGGTTTTCGTTGGGTCATGGGCTCAAGAATACACGAGCTCGCGCCAGCGGTGGCAGGCAACGGCATGCCCTGCGCTTACTGGCTCGAGCTCGGGGACGCGAAGCGCGCAGGCCGGCTGCGCATAGGCGCAGCGGTTGCGAAATACGCAGCCTCCCGACCCTAAGTCGGCGGCGGGCAGCTCCTCGCCCAAGGGCTGCGGCGTAGGGCTAAGCGCCCGCGTCGGATCCGGCACGGCGGCGAGCAGCGCCCGGGTATAGGGATGCACGGGGGCGGCGAACAAGACCTCTCGGCTCGCGAGCTCGAAGGCCCTGCCCAAATACAGGACCAGCACTCGATGGCTGATATGCCTGACGACCGCCAGATTATGGCTGATGAACAGCATCGCGGTGCCAAACTCCTGCTGCAAATCCAGCAGCAAGTTGACGATCTGCCCCTGGATGGACACATCCAGAGAACTGACCGGCTCGTCGCATATCAGAAGCTTGGGGCGAAGCATCATGGCGCGTGCGATCCCGATGCGCTGGCATTGTCCGCCGCTGAATTCGTGCGGGTAGCGCCCGGCCATGTCGCGCGACAGGCCGACGCGTTCCAGCATGTCCTCGATCCGTGCCCGCCGCACCGGTGCGCGCAGCGTGGGCTCGAAGATCTTCAGCGGTTCGGCCAGAGTTGCGCCCACGGTCAGGCGCGGGTTGAGACTCGCCAACGGATCCTGAAAGACGATTTGCAGATCGCGGCGCTGCCGGCGCAAGCTGGCCGCGTCGCAGGCGAGAAGATCGATTCCCTGCCACAACACCCGGCCGCGCGCTGCGGGAATGAGACGCAGGATTGCGCGCGCCAGGGTCGATTTGCCGGATCCCGACTCCCCGACCAACCCCAAAGTCTCGCCCGGCCTCAAGTCGAAACTCACGTTCGTGACCGCGGCATAGGCACCGAAGTCTACGCCGAGGCCGCGCACCTCGAGCAGCGCGCCGCTCACGGGGAGATCGGGTGGTGGCATGCTGCTTGGCTTCCGCCAGAGAAATCCCGCAACAGCGGCCGCTCCGTGCGGCAGCGTTGCGTCGCGCGCGCGCAGCGCGGCGCGAAGGCGCAGCCCTGCTCGGCGGCCGCCGGGCTCGGCGGCTGACCCGGGAGACTTGGCATGCGCTCAAGACGTGTATCGTTGAGATTCGGGACGCATTTCAGCAAAAGATCCGTATACGGATGATGCGCGCGCCGTAACAACTCGCCGGCGGGCGCGTTTTCCACCACTCTTCCCGCATACATCACGAGGATGCGGTCGGTGAGTCCGGCCACGACTCCGAGATCATGGCTGATCATGACGATGGCCATTCCCAATTCACGCCGCAGCGTGCGCAGCAAGTCCATGATCCGCGCCTGCACGGTCACGTCGAGGGCGCTGGTCGGCTCGTCGGCAATCAGGAGCGTCGGCTCGCACAGGAGACTCATGCCGATCATGACTCGCTGACGCAGTCCACCGGATAATTCATGAGGATACTGCTGCAGGCGGCGCCGCGGTTCCGGCACCCGCACGCGCTCCAGTGCCTCGAGGGCGGCGCGCTCGGCATCGCGCCAGGTAAAATCGCGGTGGCTCACCAGCACTTCGGCAAGCTGCACGCCGATCTTCAAGTGCGGCGTGAGCGACGTCATGGGATCTTGAAAGATCATGGTGAGCTTCGAACCGCGCAGCCGATTCAGCGCCCGCGGCGCCGATCCCAAGATTTCCTGACCTTCGAAACGCACGCTGCCGCTTGCATGGGCGTTCTTGCCTAAAAGACCCATGACCGCCAAGCAGAGCTGGGTCTTGCCGGAACCCGATTCTCCGACGATACCTAAGGCTTCGCGCGGCGCCACCGCCAGCGAAACGTCACGCACGGCGGCAATCGCTTGTCCCTCGAGCGCAAAGGTAACCCGCAGACTTTCGATGCTCAAGGCAGGTGTCTCGACCGCCGCACTCATGGGAATCATCAGTGTTCCTTGGCATCGAAGGCATCGCGCAGCCCGTCGCCGAAAATATTCAAGCAGAGCAGCAGCAGGGCGAGAAAGATGCCGGGCACCAGCAGAATCCAAGGCGCCGCTTCCATCTCCCCGGCGCCCTCGGCGATCAGGGTGCCGAGGCTTGCGTGGGGCTCCTGAATCCCTAAACCGAGAAAGCTCAAGAAGCTTTCGAACAGAATGATCTGCGGCACCGTGAGCGTGGCATACACGATGACCGCGCCGATGACGTTAGGCAGCACATGGACGCAGAGGATGCGGGCGGTGCCGGCACCGGAGGCGATCGCCGCCTCGATGTACTCTTGCCGGCGGATGCTCAAAGTCTGGCCGCGCACGATGCGCGCCATGGTCAACCAGCCGACGGCGCCGATCGCCAGAAACAACAGCAGCTCGCTGCGGCCGAAGATCACCGTGAGGAAGATGATGAAGAAAATCAGCGGTAGGCCGCCCAGGATCTCGATGAGGCGCATCATCAAAAGATCGGTCCGTCCGCCGACATAACCCGCGACCGCGCCATAGCAGAGTCCCACGCTCAAGCTCACCGCGCTTGCCACGACGCCGACCGCCAGCGACACGCGCGCTCCGGCGAGCGTGCGCACGTAGAGGTCGCGCCCCAGCCGATCGGTCCCGAACCAGTGCGCATGCGCCATGCCGGGAACTGCCGCCACGTGCGCCCAATCCAGCGTATCGATGCGATTGCTGCTGAACCACGGCCCGATCAACGCCATCGCCACCAGGGCGGCGATGATGCAGAGTGCAATGACGGCACCGGAATGGGCGAAGAGACGCCGGCCTGCCCCGCGCCAGATGCCGCTCACCCGCGGTACCTGATGCGCGGGTCGAGCCACGCGTACAGCAGATCAACGATGAGCCCCATGCCGATCAGCGCCGTCGAATAAATGATCACCATGCCCATCACCAGCGTGTAGTCGCGATTGAGCGCGCCTTGCACCAGGTAGCGTCCCACTCCCGGCAGTCCGGCGATCGATTCCACCACCAAGGAGCCCGTCATGATGGAGGCGACGGCGGGTGCCAAAAAGCCCGCCACCGGCATCAGCGCCGGACGCAGCGCATGGCGCAAGATCACCGCATGCAGCGGCAGACCTTTGGCGATCGCCGTGCGGATGAAGTGGCTGGAGAGGACTTCGAGCATGCTGCCGCGCGTAAGGCGCGCAATGTATGCGAGCGGCGGCAGCGTGAGAGCGATGACGGGCAAGACGAGATCGCGAATCGACCCGGGTTCCCACCCCGCCACCGGCAGCCAGTGCAAGTGGATGCCGAAGTAGAGACCCAGAAAAGGCAGCACCACGAAGCTCGGTATCGCTAATCCTAAGACGGCAAGCGACATGGCGGCGTAGTCCGCCGCGGAGTTATGGTGGAGCGCCGCGAAAGTGCCGATGGGAATTCCGAGGCCCAACGCGAGGCCGAGCGCGATCGTTCCGAGTTCCAGCGTAACCGGAAGGCCCTGGCCGATGAGTTCGGTGACCGTAAAATCCTTGTACTTGAACGAGGGACCAAAATCCCCATGCGCCAAGGCGCGCAGGTAGCGGGCGTACTGCACCCATACGGGTTGATCGAGGCCATAGGCGCTTTGCAAGTTCGCCATGATTTCGGGCGGCAGGGTTTGCTCTTGGTCAAATGGTCCTCCCGGGGCCACTCGGACGAGAAAAAAAGTCAGGGTGACAATGACCATCAGGGTGGGGATTGCCCCAGCCAAGCGCTTGAGAAAATAGCGGATCATCGCGGTGAGTCTATCGATTGACCGCAAGGTGGACAAGCGAAGCGGTGATCCCTAAACTAATGCCCTCTCAAATTTGAGGCTCCATGGAATCCACACGCCCCATCCGCGCATTGATGCGAGGTCTAGACGCGCTGACGGTACTCAATTTACGCGACGGCGCGACCGTCTCGGAAGTCGCGCATGAAATCCGCTTGCCGCGCACCACGGTCTACAGAATCTTGGAAACTCTGTGCAATTCCGGCTATGTGTTCCGCGACTCGAGCGACGATCGCTATCGCCTGACCATCATGGTGCGAGCCTTGAGCGGCGGCTTCGACGACGAGGCCTGGGTCACCAACATCGCAAAGCCGTCGATCCTGGAGTTGTGCCGCGAGATCGTTTGGCCGGTCTCGATCGCAACGCTATCGGGAACGACGATGATGATGCGCGAGACCACCGACCACTTGAGCCCTCTCGCGATCGAGCGCTATTCCGCCGGTTTTCGCGCGCCGTTATTGACGAGCGCACCGGGCCGCGCGTATTTGGGGTTCTGTCCGCTATCGCAGCGCGAAACGCTGCTCGACATGCTGGCACGCTCCACCAAGGAGGACGACAAGCCGGCGCGCGCGCAACGCACCGATCTTACGCGCATGCTCAATGACATCAAAGCTCAGGGTTACGCAACGGCGTCGCGCACGCGGCGTCTGGTCGAAGAAATCGCCTTGAGCGTACCGGTCATGGTGGACGACCGCGTCCTCGCCTGCCTCACCGTGCGATTTGCCGCCTCCGCCGTACCCTTGAATACGGCGCTCGATCGCTTCCTGCCGAAGCTGCGCCAGTGCGCGGCTCGCATCAGCGCATTATTTTCGGAACAACAGAACGAAGCCTTGGGTTTGGACAGGGTCGCATCGACCCCATAAATTCGGCGCCTGGCGCCATTAGGAGAGTGGCAGTGCAGAAGATTTTGGTTTGCATCAAGCGTGTGGTCGATTACAACGTGCGCGTCCGCGTCAAGCCGGACGGCAGCGGCGTGATGCTCGACGGCGTCAAAATGAGCGTCAACCCGTTCGATGAGATCGCGCTCGAGGAAGCCTTGAGAATCAAGGAACGCGGCGCGAATATCGAGGTGGTGGCGGTGAGCATCGGCGTGGCCGAGACGCAGCAACAGCTGCGCACCGCCTTGGCGATGGGCGCGGATCGGGCGATCTTGGTGCAGACCGACGCCGCGGTGGAACCTTTGATCGCCGCGCAGACCTTTCTCGCCGTGGCGAAGAAGGAGAATCCCGATTTGATTTTCCTCGGCAAGCAGGCCATTGACGACGATGCCAATCAAACCGGACAGATGCTGGCCGCGATTTGGCAGCGCCCGCAGGCCACCTACGCCTCCAAGGTCGAAATCACGGGCACCAAGGCCGCCGTGACGCGCGAGGTCGATGCCGGGCTCGAAACCATCGAAGTGGATTTGCCCGCGGTCATCACTGTCGATTTGCGCCTGAACGAACCTCGCTACGTGAAGTTGCCCGACATCATGAAGGCAAAGAAGAAGCCGCTCGATGTCACTTCGCTCGAGGCGCTGGGAGTGAGCGCGGGCCAGCTTCTCAAGACCGTGAAGACCGAGCCTCCCGCCCAGCGCCAGAAAGGCGTCATGGTGAAGGATGTAGCGGAACTCGTCGATGTACTCAAGAAAAAGGGTTTGATCTAATGCACAAGGTACTCATCATCGGTGAGCACGACGGCAAGACGCTGAATCCGGCGACGTCGAAATGCGTCACCTGCGCCAAGACCATTGCGGATGCCGAAATCACCATCGCCCTGTTGGGCGCGGACACCGCGGCAGTGGCCGCGCAGGCCGCCGCCGTTGCCGGCGTAAAATCGGTGCTGCGCGTGGATCGCGCGGAAAATGCGCATCCGCTCGCCGCGATTTTCGCGCCGCAGATCGCCGCACTGGCGGCGGATTTCACTCACTTATTCGGCCCCTCGACCAGCTTCGGCAAAGATCTCATGCCGCGCGTCGCGGCGCTGCTCGGCGTACCGCAGGTGAGCGACCTGATGGCGGTCGAGAGCGCCTATCGGTTTCGCCGGCCGATTTACGCCGGCAACGCCATCATCACGGTGGAGGCGGATCCGTCGCGCAAGCTGGTCGCCACCGTGCGCGTCGCCTCTTTCGAAGCCGCCGCAAACGGCGGCAATGCCGCGATCGACTCCAAGAGCGTGAACGCCGCCCTGCCTTCGCACACGCGCTACGTGGGCGCGCGGTCCGGCTCGACCGATCGGCCCGACTTGCAGACCGCGTCCAAGGTCGTGTCGGGAGGGCGTGCCCTCGGCAGCGCCGAGAATTTCAAATTGCTGTTCAGCTTCGCCGACAAGATCGGTGCCGCCGTCGGTGCGTCGCGCGCGGCGGTCGATGCCGGCTACGCGCCGAATGAAATGCAGGTGGGCCAAACCGGCAAAATCATCTCGCCGGAGATGTACATCGCCATCGGCATCTCGGGCGCGATCCAGCATTTGACCGGCATCAAGGACGCACGCACCATCGTCGCAATCAACAAGGACAGCGAGGCGCCGATCTTCGAAGTCGCCGACGTGGGATTGGTGGGCGATCTGTTCCAGATCGTCCCCGAACTCGAACGCTTGGTTGGGAGTTAGGAGCCCGGCGCCAACCGCAAAACACTGGAGCGCCACGCGTTAGGCGTCGCGCCCGCCGCGCGCATCGATCACCGTCGCGGCCGTGTCGATCGCGGCGACCAAGAGATCCGCGTGCTCGGGACGAAACGGCATCGGCGGCCGCAGCTTGAGCACGCTCGCCTGCGGCCCTTCGTAGCCGATGAGCACGCGGGCTTGCGCTGCCAAGAGATTGATAATCTGTTTGGCGCGCCGGCTCGCCGTGTGCGGCCCAAAACCCAAGACCTCGACGCCGAGCAGCAGGCCGGTGCCGCGCACCAAGCCCAGGCACGCATGTTGAGCCGCCATCTCCGCCAGCCGCTGCTTGAGATACTCGCCCGTGCTCGAGGCGTTCGCCATCAGTTGCTCGCGCTCGAGTACGTCCAGCACCGCGTTGCCCGCCGCCGCCGCCACGGCGTTGCCGCCGAACGTCGAGAAAAAACCGTACTTCGCCTGGAAAGCTTCGATGAGCGCGCGGTTGGCGATGACGACACCCATGGGGAATCCGTTGCCCACCGGCTTTCCCAGCGTCACGATGTCCGGGACGAAGCCGCGGCGCGCGAAGCTCCAGAAATGCGAACCGCACCGGCCGAGACCGTACTGCACTTCGTCGGCGACGATGAGCGCGCCGGCGGCGCGCACCCGCGCCGCGACGGTGGCGCCCCAGGCGGGCTCGGGATCGTGAATCCCGGAACTGGTCAAAGAGGAGTCGATGAAGAATGCGGCAGGCGCGAATCCGCGGGCCGCCAGCGTTTCGACGGCCCGGTCCGCATTTTGCGCCACCGCCGCGAGCTCCGCAGCAGTCAAAGTGTCGCAGCCGCCCGACGTGCCCGGCGGCACCGCCAAGGTCGTGACTCGGGAATCGCGCGGCTCTCCCTTGCTCGGCGTGAGCGCCGCCACGGCATCGGTGATCCCATGATAGGCGTGCTGCATCACCAAACCGCCCGTATGCCCGGTGGTCGACTGAGCGATGCGCCACGCTACGTCATTCGCCTCGCTGCCGGAATTGACGAACATGCAGGTATCGAGATGTGCGGGCAGCGTTGCCGTGAGCCGTTCCGCGTAGTCGAGTATGCCGCTGTGCAGGTAGCGGGTGTGCGTCGCCAAAATGGCCGTCTGCTTCTGTATCGCCTGCACCACCGTCGGGTGAGCGTGACCGACATGAGCGACGTTATTGTACACATCGAGATAGGAATGACCGTCGGCGTCGTACAGCCAAACGCCCGAGCCGCGCACGATGTGCAACGGCCGCTCGTAGAAGAGCTCGGCGCCGGCGCCCATCAATCGGTGCCGGCGCTCGAGATCGACCGCTGCCGCCGGCGGCGCCGGCGCAGCGGCGCCCCCGGCCGTGCCCGCGGCGTCGTGCCAGGATTGCGTCAGAGAGTCGCGGCCTGACTGCATCAAAAGATCGAGGGAGCGTGCGGCCTGGGCCGCCGGCCGGTCCAGGATCCGCGCTCCGTCGGCGTCGTGCCGCGATCGCCAGGCGTGCACCAGAATCACCAAGGCGTGACGCGCCGCGATGAGATCGTAGAGGACCTCGATGTCGGCGCTATCCAGCGGTTGCTGCTTCACGTAGCCGCGCAGCATAAGGGGCAGCGCCGGCAGCGCGACCAGCTCATCGGTGAGCAACTCCGACATCGCGACCGCGGGCTCTAAAACGCGAGGCCCGTGGATCATGTCGCCGAAATCCAAAATTCCGCTGATCGCGCTTGCCTTCGCATCGACTAAAAGGTTGTGGCCATGGCAGTCGCCGTGAATGGCCTGACTACGCAGTGCCCGCAGGGCGGGAATGCGTTCCTTGAGAGCCGCGGACACCGCCTCGACCGTAGTGCGCAGTGCCGCGGATGCGAGGTACGGCGAGAACTCCACGAGATCCGGAAGCCGCCGCACGTCCCAGGCCAAGCGCTGCGCCAGGGCCGGATGAAAGAAGCCCTGCAAGGCACGGTCCAACTGTGCGAGGGTTGTCCCCAAGTTGTGAAGCAGCGGCGCTGCGAGCGCAGATTGAGACAGCAATCGCCCCTTGAGATACCCCAGGAGACACGTCGTGTGGCTGCCGCCGGTGCTCGCGAAACGGCCGCAGTCCTCGCCCTCGAGAGTCGCGAAAATGCGCGGCACCGGCAGCTTGGCGTCGGTCTCAGCCAGATGGCGCAGCACTTGGATTTGGCAGTCCGTGGCCGCACTGCCGGCCGCAAGATCGACAATCTTCAAAACATATTCGCGTTGATCGGCGGTGCAGAGATGGAAATTGCAATCGCGCTCGCCGGATAGGGGACGCGCCGACACCGCAAGCCCATAGAGGTCGCGCGCGATCCCAACGGCTTCCGCAATGGTGAAGGCCGGCGAAGAAGTCCGCAGAGCTAACAAAGCGCGGGAGCTAACGCTTAAAGCTGCTTCAGGATAAAATCAGCCGCGGATACCTTGAATTCGCCCGGCGCTTCGACGTGCACCTGGGTGGCGACGCCGTCCTTGACGATGATGGCGAAGCGCTGCCCGCGCACTCCCATGCCGTAGCCGGTGGCATTCAGTTCGAGTCCCAGAGCCTTGGCGTACTCGCCATTGCCATCGGCCAGCATCAGGATCTTGTCGCCCACTCCGCCGGACTTTCCCCAGGCATTCATCACGAACACATCGTTGACGGCGGTGCAGGCAATGGTGTCCACGCCTTTCGCCTTGATCTTATCGGCAAGTTCCACGAAACCCGGCAAATGCTTGGCATCGCAGGTCGGAGTGAAGGCGCCGGGAACGGAGAACAGGACCACGGTCTTGCCCTTGAAGAGCTCGTCGGTGGTGAGCTTTTGCGGCCCATCCTTGGACATGCGCGTGAATTTGCCCTCGGGCATCTTATCGCCGGCTTTGATCGTCATCGCATTTCTCCTTCGCCTGTGTCGCTAACTGAGCGTGGCGCCGTACAAGTCATACAGCTTGAGCACTCGCGGGCTGATGTTCGGCACATTCTTCAAATTCGCGAAAGCCTTCTTGGCTTCCGCGTTATTCTTGAGCTGCACCTGCGCCAGGCCGAGATAGACGTAGGCTTCGTCTTGGTGCTTGATCTGACCCTTTTGCAGGGCCGCGGTGATCGCATCCACGGTCTTCTGATAATCGCCGAAGCCGTACTCCACCTCGCCGAGCTTCACGCCGAGCTCGCCCGATGCACTCTTGGCCGCATCGGCCTCTTCCTGGGGCAGACCCTTCCTGTCGGTATCCGCACGGGCCTTCAAGGAATTCAAGAGACGCGTGGTGCGCTCCTTTTGCTCGGGCTTGATGAGACCGGTGCTCATCGCTTTGTCCAAAACCGCAAACGCCTCGCCCGGCAGCGCCGCATCACCCAACAGCTGCGACATCTCGATGTAATCGCTGCCCTCCGTCATGGAATTCGTGTTGAACATCACGCGGTAGAGCATCAATGTATTGTGGTCGTCGCGCTCGTCCTGGCGCTCGATACGCAACAGGTCGTTCCAATAAGTGGTTTTGTTGGTCAGCCGGATCAGGTCCACGAGGACCGGTATCATGCCGGGCGTATCCCCGGCGTCGGAGGCGCACTGCAGCTTGAATTGGAACCAGTTTTCCTTAACCGGCTCGCCCGCTTTGCGCGCAGCGGCAACGGCCTTGTCGGTCCACGCCCCTGAATTCTTGCAGTCCTTCTGCAGGTAATACAACTGACTGATCAGGCCGAGGTCATCGCTCGTCGCGTTGCCGGCCTCCGCCATCTGCTTGCCGTACTCGATCGCTTTCGGGTACTGCTGATTGCTGGCGCTGATGCGAAACAGCTTCTTTATGGTCTGGGCCGCCTCCTCCGGCGTATAGCCGCCCGTCGCCATCGCCGCCTCGTAATTCGTCTGCGCGGACTTCAAGTTGTTGAGCTTGATGTACGCGAAGCCTCTGAAGTCGTCAATGGTCTTCTTGTCGAAGGTCGTGAGCCCACTCTTTTGCTCGGCCGCGTCCAAATTCTTGATCGCTTCGGCCCACTGCTGAGCCGCGAGCGCCTTTTGGGCCGCGGTCATTTCCTTGGCGATGACGCGGCTTACCTCCTGCTTGGGCTTGTCTGCCGCCGCCGACATTCCCGCTAGACCAGAGACGCACGCGGCGGCAAGCAGCACGCTGAGGCTTATGCTTCCGATCCAGCGGTGAGAGATCATCGAACCATTCGATTGAGTCATGAACAAACCCTCGCAACCTTACTCTTAAAAATTGTTTTTGTGGCGAGGTCAAACAAACGGCGCGTGAAACCCAAAATGTAGGGGTTGACGCGCCGCAATACCCGCCGGGAATCCTATCTAGAAATAGTCGTTGTTGACGAATCCAATCTTCTTCAACCCACGGTGCTGCAAATCGGCCAAGGTCTGCGCCACGATCTCGTACTTGGCGAATTTATCGACCGTAATGTGTACTTCGGGCTGCGGCGACTTGCTGGCCTCTTGACTGATATCGTCCTGCAGCTCCGCGCGTTTAACCGGCACCTTGTTCCACAGCAGCGTGCCGTCGAAGTCGATGGTCAAATCGATCACCTCCGGCGGGACGGGCGGCGGCGGATTATTGTTCGGCAAGGGATTGTCGATCTTGACCGCATGGGTCTGGCTGGGAATGGTGATGATGAAAATGATCAGAAGCACCAGCATGACGTCGATCAAGGGCGTCATGTTGATGTCCGAGTAAGACTGCCCTTCGGTACTGCCAACGCTCATCGCCATCTTGAATGTCTCCTAGGTTCCGGGGCCGAAATGATCGGGCGTGGTAATGAACGCCACTTTGCGTATCCCGATCTGCTGAGTGGCCACGAGCACCTGTCCCACGTATTGATACCGAACATTCGAGTCGCCGCGGATATGCACTTCAGGCTGCGGATCTTCCCGTACGATGCCGCGCAACCGCTGCTTCAGGTCATCCTGCCCGTTCAGCCGCTGCGTATTCCAGAAAATATCCCCTTCCTTGTCGATGGCAATGGTGATGTTTTCCGGCTTGGTCTGCGTCGGCAAATTGGTTGCCTTCGGCAGCTCCAAGGGCACTTGCTGAATGATGACCCGAATCGTGATGATGAAAATGATCAGGAGCACCAACATCACGTCCACCAGCGGCGTGACGTTGATGTCCGACATCGCTTCGCCTTCCTCGCCACTGCCAACGGTCAGCGCCATGGAATATTCCTAGCGCGCCGCGACTGGGGCGGGTTTGACCACCGGCGGCGGTCCGGGCGGACCTTTGTCCATGCCCAAGCCCATCTTGGCGCCGGAAATCAAATAGGCATGCAACTCGTGGGTGAAATGGCTGACCCGCTCCTGCACACCCTTATTGCGGCGCAAAAGGATGTTGTAGCCCAAGACCGCCGGCACTGCGACGGCCAAACCGATGGCGGTCATGATCAAGGCTTCACCGACGGGTCCTGCCACCTTGTCGATGGACGCCTGGCCTGCCACGCCGATGGCGATCAAGGCGTGGTAGATGCCGATGACCGTGCCGAGCAGACCGACGAACGGCGCCGTGGCGCCGACCGAGGCGAGTACGGGCAAGCCCGCTTGCATGCGGCTGATCACAATGTCCGCGGTGCGCTGCAGCGATTCGGTGATCCACTCGCTGGTGCCGATGGCGCCCGACAAGCGTGTCTTGTTGGTCTCATGGTATTCGTACGCCTGCTTGCCGGTCTCGGCCAGCGCGCGAAACGGATTCGACGTGCCCTTCAGCTTGCTGATGGCATCAGTCAGGCTCGAAGAGCTCCAAAATTCCTTTTCGGCGGCGATTGCCTGGCGGCGCGTACGCCGCTGATCGAAAAACTTGGTGATCATGATGAACCACGTCAAGAGCGACATGATCAACAAGATGAGGAGGATCGATCTGGCAATTATGTCGCCATTCGCGATCAGCGCACCAAGGCCATATGGGTTATCAACAGCTGTCTCTTGCATTGACCGTATCCCTCTGCTTATTGAACCTTAAAAATAATGGAAATTAACTCGCCAATCTGCGCCGGCAATTTACTTCGTGAGCTTCCAGACAATGGGGAGCGCCACCGTTTTCTCGACCGCCTTGCCGTCTTCCGTCGCGGGCAACAGGCGTTGCCCATGGACACCCTTCAAACAGGCTTCGTCCAGGCGCGGAAAGCCCGAACTGGTCTGGATGGATTCGCTGGTAATGCGCCCGTCCACCGCAACCGTTACCGTCACGATGCAGCGGCCCTCTTCGTTCGCGCGCTTGGATGCATCGGGATAATATTCCTCACCGATGTGCAGCGGATGTTTCGGATCCATCTTCGGCGCGGTACCCGGCCGCGGCGGCGCCGCCTGAACCACCGGCGCGGGCGCCAATTTTTGCGTGGTCTGCGTAATGGCGGTCGTCTCTACCTGCGGCGCCTGAATGTCGACGAACTCGGGCGGCGGCACAAACGGTTTGATTTCTTCGAGCTTCGGCGGCGGCGGCGGCGGCTTGTCGATGTCCTTCGGCTTGTCGATCTGCGCGATCTCCACCGGCGGAATCACTTTCTGAATAAGTTTACCGGCGAGCCCCGTATAAAAAGCCCAAACGATGCCGACATGCAAAATGATTACGGCTATGAGAGCCGCGCCCCGCGTACCCGAAAACAGTGACGGCTGTTCGTATGTATACATAAGTCTGTTTGTGACCTAGCCCCTAAACTCTAACGCGCCGCATGCGCCGTCGCACGCTTCAAACGCATGTCTGGAAACTAACGCGCTGGGTCCCAGCAGCGTCCCTTCAAGTCCCCTACGGCAAGTAAAGAGACTGACACACATCCCGCCCGAACTGCAAGCGCCACTTGGCCCCAAGGCTCACTCGAAGTCGGTCACCGCGCCCAAGGACGCACTGCTTACATACCGGGCGTACTTGGCCAATGCGCCGCGCCGGGCATAGGGTTTCGGCGGCCGCCATTTCTTGCGGCGGCGTTTGAGTTCGGCGGCGCTGACATGCAGTGAGATTTCACGACGCTCTGCATCAATGGTGATCTCATCGCCGGCCGCGACCAGGGCCAAGGGACCGCCGAGCGCCGCCTCTGGGCATACATGGCCGACGACGAAGCCGTGACTGCCGCCCGAAAATCGGCCGTCGGTGATCAGCGCGACCTCGCTGCCGAGACCTTTGCCGACGATGGCGCCCGTCGGACTTAACATTTCGCGCATGCCGGGCCCGCCCTTCGGGCCTTCGTAGCGGATCACGACGATGTCGCCGGCTTTTACCTTGTCGCCGAGGATCCCCTGCAGTGCGTCCTCCTCCGAATTGAAGACGCGCGCGCGGCCGGTGAAGCGCAGTCCCTCCTTGCCGGTAATTTTTGCAACGGCTCCTTCCGGCGCGAGATTGCCGTACAGAACCACAAGATGACTGTTCTTCTTGATGGGATCGCTCAAGGGCCGGATGATTTCTTGACCGCCGGCATAGGGGGCGACCTCACGCAGGTTCTCCGCCAACGTGGCGCCGGTCACGGTCAGACAATCGCCGTGCAGCAAACCGGCCTCCAGCAGAGTCTTCATCAAGGGTTGGATGCCGCCGATCGCGACCAATTCGGACATCGAGAACCGGCCGCTCGGGCGCAGGTCCGCGAGCACCGGGACACGCTTGCCGATCCGAGTAAAATCATCGAGTTCCAGCTTGACGTTGGCCGAGGAGGCGATCGCCAAGAGATGCAGCACCGCGTTGGTCGAACCGCCGAGCGCAATGCTCACCGTAATGGCGTTCTCAAAAGCCTTGCGGGTCATGATTTGACGCGGCCGGATGCCCCGCTTGATGAGTTCGACGACGGCTCGCCCGGCTCGGCCGCAATCGTCGCGCTTCTGACTCGAGACGGCGTCCTGAGCCGAACTGTTCGGCAGGCTCATCCCCAAGGCTTCGATGGCGGACGCCATGGTGTTCGCGGTATACATGCCGGCACAGGAACCGGGGCCGGGAATCGCCGTGCGTTCGACGAATTTGAGCTCGACTTCCGAGACGGTTCCCTGGGAGTAGCCGCCGACCGCCTCGAATACGGAAACGATGTCGCGCTTGTCAGCCCCCGGGCGAATCGTGCCGCCGTAGACAAAGACCGCAGGGCGGTCAAGCCGGGCGAGGGCGATCAGACAGCCCGGCATGTTCTTGTCGCAGCCGCCGAGTGCGACCACGCCGTCAAAGCCCTGGGCGCCGACTACCGTTTCGATCGAATCCGCAATGACTTCGCGCGACACCAGCGAATAACGCATTCCCGGCGTCCCCATCGAAATTCCGTCCGAGACGGTAATGGTGTTGAACGTCACCGCCTTGGCGCCCTGCGCCTCGACTCCTGCGGCGGCCAAGCGCGCCAGCTCATCGATATGCATGTTGCAGGGAGTCAAATTGCTCCACGTCGATGCGATGCCCACCTGCGGTTTGGTGAAATCCGCCTCACTGAAGCCGACCGCGTGCAGCATCGCGCGGGCCGGCGCCTGCTTGACGCCGTCCACCACGAGCCGTGAATAGTTGCGCGTATCGATCGAGCGGGCGGGCTTCGCCGCGGTTTTTTTATTCATGGCTACACCGTACCGTAGCGCTCGAGCAGGTAGCAATAGACGCCGCGCACCGCCTGCGCTTCGGCACCCACGCCGCGGCCCGGACGATCCTTGGGGTTCCAGGCATACAGGTCGATATGCAGCCAGTGCCGCGCCTCGGTGACGAAGCGCTTGAGAAACAGCGCGCCGAAGATCGCGCCGGCGAGACCGGACGCGGCGACGTTATTGAGGTCCGCTATCTTGCTGCCGAGTTCGTCGTCGTAGCCCATCCACAGCGGCATGGGCCAGAGAGGATCGTGGACGCCCGCGCAGATGCGCGCGAGCTCCGCCACCACCGCTTCGTCGGTGCCGAACAGCGCCGGTAATTCCGGCCCGAGCGCAACACGCGCGGCGCCCGTCAACGTCGCAAAATCAATGATGAGGTCGGGATGCTCGGCGTCGGCCAGCGCCAGTGCGTCGCACAGCACCAGGCGTCCTTCCGCATCCGTGTTGCCCACCTCCACAGTCAGACCCTTGCGCGTCGCAAGCACATCGCCGGGCCGATAGGCATTGCCGCTGATCGAGTTCTCGACGGCGGGGATCAGCACACGAAGTTCGGCGCGGATACGAACGCTCATCAGCATGTGAGCGAGCGCCAGCGCCACCGCGGCGCCTCCCATGTCCTTCTTCATCAAAGCCATGGCGGAGCTCGGCTTGATATCGAGGCCGCCGCTATCGAAGCAAACGCCCTTGCCGATGAGAGTCAAGCGCGGCAGCGGTGAATCGGCGGGCGCCCGCCAGGAGAGCTCGACCAGGCGCGGCGCGTCCGCGCTCGCCCGGCCGACCGCATGGATGGCCGGAAAACCGCTGCGCAGCTCCTCGCCTGACCATTCCCGGTAGTTCGCCTGATGACGCTTGCCGAGCTCACGCGCGGCTGCCGCAAGTTCGCTCGGCCCGAAATCCGAGGCCGGAGTGTTGATCCAATCGCGCGCCATGCGCAAGGCCTCGCTCGCCAACGCGACGAAGGCGAGATCGGCGTTCAGCGGCGGCTCGATGCTCGCCGCACGTTCCGCCTTGGAAGGCCGGTAACGCTCGAAGCGGTAGGCTCCATAGGCAAACCCGAGACAGATCTGCGTGGCGTCGCTGGCACTCCATGCTTGCGCCAAGCGAAAGCGGCGCGGCGGCAGGCGCTCGGCGAAGCCCGCGGCGTGCCACAGCGACAAGCCGCCCTGGCGCTTGCCCAAGCCGCCCACCGCGAGGCACAGGGCGCCGCTTGCATCCGGCACCGACAGGACGCGGTGCTTCTCCGCCTTGAAATTCTGATCGCTGAGCCAGCTTGCGGCCTGGACGCTCTGGGCCGCGCGCCAAGCATCGAGCTCGTCTTCGTACAACAACCACAGCGGAATGAGAGCGGTGCCATCGACGGTCATGAGGTTTCCTTTCAGGCGCGGCCCTGCGCGCCGGCAGCCCTTGCATGATAAGAGATTCTGTGTTGCTATCTGCGGCTACTTTTCAGGAGCACTGCATGCGTTTGTATTCGCACAAGGATGTCGACAAAAAAGCGCTGCGCGGCGCGCGTATCGCCGTTTTGGGCTACGGCAGCCAGGGCCGCGCGCATGCGCTGAATCTCTCCGACAGCGGCTTCGACGTGGTGGTCGGCGTGCGCAAGGGCGAGAGCTGGAATAAGGCGAAGAAAGACGGTTTGAAAGTCATGGAGCCGGCGGCGGCGGTCAAGGGCGCGCAGCTGGTGGCGATGCTGCTCCCCGACATGGGACAAAAAGCACTGTATCAAGAACTAAAGCCGGTCATCGAGAAGGGTGCGACGCTCTTGTTCGCGCACGGTTTCAATGTGCACTTCAAGCAGATCAAGGCGCGCAAGGATCTCGATGTGGTGCTGATTGCGCCAAAGGGCCCGGGCGATCTGGTGCGCCGTCAGTACCAGCAAGGCCGCGGCGTGCCCTGTTTGCTCGCGGTGTCGCAAAATCCGTCGAAGCGGGCCAAAGCCAAGGCGCTCGCCTATGCCGACGGCATCGGCGGCACCCGCGGCGGCGTACTCGAAACGACCTTCGCCGAGGAAACCGAAACCGATCTGTTCGGCGAGCAGGCGGTTCTATGCGGCGGCGCCACCGAGCTCGTCGTCAAGGGCTACGAAACCCTGGTCGAGGCCGGCTACCAGCCGGCGGTCGCGTACTACGAATGTCTGCATGAACTGAAATTGATCGTCGATCTTCTGCATGAGGGCGGCATCACCAAAATGCACCGCTTCATCAGCGAGACCGCCAAGTACGGCGACTTGACGCGCGGGCCGCGCATCGTCAACAAGGCCACCAAGAAGGAAATGAAAAAGATTCTGGCGGAGATTCAGCAGGGCAAATTCGCGCGCCAATGGATCTCGGAAAGCCGGACCGGGCGGCGGAAATATTCCAAGCTGCTGAAAGCCGATCTCAAACATCCGATCGAAAAGGTCGGCGCGCAACTGCGCGCACGGATGCCCTGGCTGGAATCGGGCAAAGCCTAGCAGCCTGGCTGCGCCCTCGCCCGCCATGACCGCCCGCACATTGTTCGACAAGGTTTGGACGGCGCACGAAGTGGTGCCCGAAACTTCGGCTACGCCGGCGGTGCTGTATATCGATCTGCACCTCATCCATGAGGTGACTTCGCCGCAGGCGTTCAGCGTTTTGAAGTCCCTGGGACTGCCGGTGCGCCGGCCCGAGCGCACGCTCGCCACCATGGACCATTCGACACCCACGCAAAGCGAACAGGTGTTCGGCAACGTGCCGATCAGGGTGGATGCCGCGGCCAAACAGGTGCGCCAGCTCGAACGCAACGCCGCCGATTTCGGCGTTGAACTGTTCGGCATGCGCGATGCGCGGCGCGGCATCGTGCATGTCATCAGCCCCGAGCTCGGAGCCACGCAGCCCGGCATGACCGTCGTCTGCGGCGACAGCCACACGAGCACGCATGGTGCCTTCGGCGCCCTTGCCTTCGGCATCGGCAGCACCGAAGTCGGACACGTGTTCGCGACGCAGTGTCTGCTCCAGCGCAAACCGAAGACCTTTGCCGTCAACGTCGCAGGTCCGCTGCCGCCGGGCGTCACCGCCAAGGATTTGATCCTGGCGATCATCGGCAAGGTGGGAGTGTCCGGCGGTACCGGCCATGTGTTCGAATATCGCGGCTCGACCATCCGTGCGCTGTCGATGGATGAGCGCATGACGATTTGCAACATGTCGATCGAAGCGGGCGCGCGCGCCGGTATGGTCGCGCCGGACGAAACCACCTTCGAGTACCTGAGAACCAAGCCGCGCGCACCGCAGGGGGCAGCCTTCGAGGATGCCCTGATCCGCTGGCGCGCGCTGGCCAGCGATGAGTCCGCGCCGTTCGATGCGTCGATCGACATCGATGCGGCGGAGCTCGAACCGATGATCACGTATGGCACGAATCCCGGCATGGTCGTGCCGATCAGCGCCGCGATCCCCGAAACCGCCGGCGATGCGATTCATGACAAGGCGCTGCGCTACATGGGCTTTCGCGGCGGCGAGGCCATGCTCGGCAAGCCGGTGAATGTCGTGTTCATCGGCAGCTGCACCAACGGACGGCTCGAGGATTTGCAGGCCGCGGCGCGTATCCTCAAAGGGCGCAAGATCGCGGCGGGCGTGCATCTGCTCATCGTTCCCGGCTCACAGCAGATCAAGCGCGACGCCGAGGCCGCGGGCCTCGCGGAGATTTTCAAGGCGGCCGGCGCCGATTGGCGCGAGTCCGGCTGCTCGATGTGCTTGGGGATGAACGGCGACACGGTTCCCGCCGGCGAGTATGCGGTGAGCACCAGCAACCGCAATTTCGAGGGCCGGCAAGGCGTCGGCGCGCGCACCCTGCTGGTGAGTCCGCTGACGGCGGCGGCGAGCGCCGTGCAGGGCAGAATTGCCGATCCACGAGAACTCCTGTGATGCAGGCCATACAGCGCGTGCATTCCCGAACCGTGGTGCTGCCATCCAGCAACGTCGATACCGACCAGATCATTCCCGCGCGATTCTTGACCACCACGACCAAGGAAGGCCTGGGCAAGCAGCTGTTCGCCGATTGGCGCTACTTGGCGGACGGTACGCCGCAGCCTGACTTCATATTGAACCAAGCGGCGGCGCGCGGCTGCCAGGTGCTGGTGACAGGACGCAACTTCGGCTGCGGCTCCTCGCGCGAGCATGCGCCTTGGGCGCTCTTGGACTATGGGATCCGCGCGGTGATCAGCACGGAAATCGCCGATATCTTTCGTAGCAATTCTTTGAAGAACGGGCTCTTGCCCGTCATCGTGGACGAGGCCACCGCCGCGTGGCTTCTCGATCATCCGGGAGCGGAAGTCGATATCGATCTCGCAGAGGCCCGCCTGACGCTGCCGACGGGCGCAAGCGTCGCCTTTCCGATCGAGCCGTTTGCGCGCCATTGCTTATTGAATGGACTGGACGAGCTCGGCTATTTGCGCAGCAAGCTCGCCGATATCGAGCGCTTCGAAGCCGCACGCAGCGGCCCGGCAGAGGCCAATTGCAGGCGCTGATTGCGGTGCTCGCCGGCGACGGCATCGGCGGCGAGGTCACGGCCGAGGCCGTGCGTGCGCTCGAGCGCGTGGCGGATCGCTTCGGCCATTCCTTTCGCTTCGAGCAAGCGCTCTTGGGGGGAGCGGCGATCGACGCCACCGGCGAAGCGCTGCCCACGGCCACTTTAAGCCTGTGTCGGCGCGCCGATGCCGTGCTGTTGGGCGCCGTCGGCGGCCCGCAATGGTCGGACCCGAACGCCAAAATGCGGCCTGAACAGGGTTTATTGCAATTGCGCAAAGCTCTCGGGTTGTTCGCCAATCTGCGGCCGGTGGTACCGCATCCCGCGGTTCTCGATGCCTCGCCCATCAAAGCCGAACTGCTGCGCGGCGTCGACATCATGGTGGTGCGCGAACTCACCGGAGGAATCTATTTCGGCGACAAGCGGCGCAGCGCCACCGAGGCGGTCGATGTGTGCCGCTACAGCGCGGCGGAAATCGAGCGCGTGGTGCGGCTGGCGGCGGAAATGGCGCGTGCACGCCGCCGCAGGCTCACCTCGGTGGACAAGGCCAACGTGCTCGAAACCTCGCGGCTGTGGCGCGAGGTCGTCGAGCACATCCTGCCCACCGAGTTCTCCGACGTGAGCTTCGAGCACATGCTGGTGGATTCGGCCGCGATGCATCTCCTGAAGCGGCCGCGCGATTTCGACGTGATCGTCACGGAGAACATGTTCGGCGATATTCTCACCGACGAAGCTTCGATGCTGGCAGGTTCGATGGGTCTGTTGCCGTCCGCGTCCATAGGCGCAAGCGGGCGCGGCGGTATATTCGAGCCCATTCACGGCTCCGCCCCGGACATCGCCGGCCGCGGCATTGCCAATCCCTACGCGGCGATACTGAGCGCGGCCCTGCTGCTGCGCTACGCGCTCAAGCTCGAAACCGAGGCGCGTGTCCTCGAAGCCGCCGTGTCTTCCGCCGTGGTGTCGGGCGTACTGCCCGCCGATCTCGCGGCGCCCGGGAGCACGCCGGTCACGACGCGTGCCGCCGGCGATGCGGTTCTTGCCGGGCTTTAGCGACGGGCGTAGCGCCGACCGCAGCGGCGCGCTCGAGACCCGCGGCAAGATCGGCGAGCAGGTCTTCCGCATCCTCGATGCCGACCGACATGCGCAACAGTCCCGGCCCAATCCCGGCGAGCGTTCGCGCCGATTCTTCCATGCCCGCGTGCGTCATGCTGACCGGGTGAGCGATCAGACTTTCGACGCCGCCGAGTGATTCGGCGAGCGTGAAGCACTCGAGCCCAGCGAGAAACGCCGCCACCGCGGTTTCACCGCCGAGGAGTTCAAAACTCAACATGGCGCCGAAGCAGCTCTGCTGGCGGCGCGCCAGTTCGTGGCCGGGATGGTCGGCAAGCCCGGGATAGTAGACCCGCTGCACTGCCGGGTGACGGTTCAACAGCGCGACCACCGCCGCCGTGTTTTCGGCGTGCACCCGCATGCGCGCGTGCAGGCTGCGCACGCCACGCAGGCTCAAGAAGCTGTCGAACGGCGCGCCGGTGACGCCGATGGCATTCGCCCACCATGCGATGCTCTCCGCGAGCGCCGGCGTGGCGGCGATCACTGCGCCTCCGACCACATCGCTATGGCCGTTCAGATACTTGGTGGTGGAATGCATGACGAGGTCGGCGCCGAGCGCCAGCGGCTGCTGCCATAGCGGCGACAAAAATGTATTGTCGACGACGACCAGCGCGCCCACCGCGTGGGCCGCCTCGGAGACTGCGCGAATGTCGACGATGCGCAGCAGCGGATTGCTCGGCGTCTCGATCCACACCAGCTGCGGCTTGACCGCGAGCGCTCTCTGCAACGCCACGGCGTCGCCCTGATCCACGAACTGCACCGCCAATTTCCCCTGAGCGTGCAATGCCGCCAACAGCCGATAGGTGCCGCCGTAGCCGTCATACGGCGCGACGATGCGCGCGCCCTGCGGCAGCGTCGCCAGAATCAAGGTGATCGCCGCCATCCCGGTGCAGGTCACCACCGCTCCAGCGCCGCCCTCCAAGTCGGCGAGCGTCGCGGCCAGCAGGTCGCGCGTCGGGTTTCCGGAGCGCGTGTAATCGTACTTGCGCGGCTTGCGGTAGCCTTCGAATGCAAAATTCGACGACAAGTAGATGGGCGGCACGACGGAACCGTACTGCGCGTCCGATTCCAGTCCCGCGCGCACCGACCGCGTGGCCAAGGATTTCTTTGGTTTGCTTTTCCCGCTCATGTCGTCTGCTCCGCAAGGGCTTGTTTGATGATTGGCGTGAGGGCCGCGCCCTCTTTCAAGAACGCGTCGTGACCGAATATGGAATTGATTTCGATGAGCTGGCGCGGACCGTTGAGGCGCGCTGCCAGGCCCTGCATGTCGTTGAAGGGCACCAGCTGATCTTCGCGCACCGCGATCAGCGTGGCCGGCGTACGCACCAGCGTCGCATCCATTTGATGCAGGTCGATCGACTCGCTCAACGCGAGAAAGGTCTCGGCGCGGTACTTCTGCACGTAATCGTCGCCGCGCGCGAACAGATAGTCCTCGATCGGGAATCGAAAGCGATCCGCCTCGCGCACCGGAGGGCCGCCGAAACGCAGCTCGAATTCGATCGGGCTGCGGTACGTCGCCATTGCGAGCGCCCGCGCGAGCTTCAAGCCCGCGGGCCCGTCGCCGCGCGCGATGGCTTCGCGCACGATCTGGCGCTGCACGCTGCGCCACGCGGTGGACAGTACCTGGCCCTTGTCGGCGGCGCTCAGCACCACGATGCGTCCGATGAGGTCGGCGTGCCGCGCCGCGAAGCACAGGGCCACCATCCCGCCGTACGATGCTCCGACAATGGCATGCAGCGATTTCAATCCGAGATGCAGCACGACCTCGCGCAGCGCCTGCGCCTGGTCGAAGGAACTCAACGGCGGAAACTTCGCGTTGGGCAGCGGCGCGGAGCTTTCGCCGCGGCCGCCCAGATAATCGATGCCGAGCACCCGGAAACGCTTGGTGTCGACGCCGAGCCCCGCTCCGACGATCTCCGGCCACCAGCCTGCCGCGCCGTCGACGATGCGATGCGCCGATATGCCGCCGAGCACGGCCACCACCGGCGCATCTTTCGCGCCCGTCAAGCGAAAAGCGATGCGCGCGTCGGCCAGCTCATCGCCATGGTGCAGCCGCCAGGGACTCGGCAGCTCGAGCACCGCGTCATATAATGGCGGCTCGCCTGGGGTTATCGCTGAGTCGTGGGATTTTTTCGGCACCTTACGCTGGCTCCTCCAAGGTTTACCATAACCCCTTAGGAGCGGCGCCGCTCTTTAGGCTATTGACGCGCGCGTCAAGCGCCCGTGCAACTCGCCGCCTATCTACCGGAGTTTGAGGCGATCGCCGCAACGCTCCGCAGGAGTTGGCACCGTTCCTAAGGTCTTGCGGCCTTCGGTGGTTGCCCCGGCTTCTAAGGGCCTTTCCCTCAGCCGGTCTAGATAAGCCCGTAAATATTATCAGGCGCGGCGCAGGCGTCAAGCAATTTCCGCTTGCGCTATTTTATATAATGTATTAATGTACTAGCGCATTATTACAAGCGGAAGCGCCCATGAAAACCAATCGCGCGGTCACCCTGCGCCAGGAACAACAGCACGAACGCGCGCTCTGCGCCGCGATTCTGGCGCTGCGCGGCGTGGAAGAGTGCCGCAGCTTCTTCCGCGATCTGTGCACGCCCGCGGAGCTGCAGGCCATGGCCGATCGCTGGGCCGTGGTCGAACTCCTGGAGCGCGGACTGCCGTACCGCGAGATCCACAGGCAAACCGGCGTGAGCGTCACCACCATCGGCCGCGTCGCGCGCTACCTCACCTCAGGGAACGGCGGCTATCGCGCGGTGACCGAACGGCTCAAGCTCAACGCATGAACGCACACACCCCGATGCGGCTCAAAATCGCCGTGCAGAAGAGCGGCCGGCTCACCGACTCATCGCTCGATCTCCTGTCGCGCTGCGGCCTCAAGTACAGCCGCGGCAAGGACCAGCTCATGTGCTACGGCGAGAACATGCCGCTCGACGTACTGTTCGTGCGCGACGACGACATACCGGACCTGGTGCAGGAAGATGTCTGCGACTTGGGGCTGGTCGGCCTCAACGTCGTCGAGGAGAAGCGGCTCGCCTTTCAGGCGCGCGGCGTCGCGCCTCTGTTCGAGACGGTACAGACGCTGGATTTCGGCCGCTGCAAGCTCTGTATCGCGGTTCCCGACGGCTTCGACTACCGCGGCGCGGCGTCGCTCGCGGGCAAGCGCATCGCGACGACCTATCCGCACATCCTCGGGCGCTTTCTCGCGGAGCGCGCTATTCACGCCGAGGTCGTGGTTCTGTCCGGCTCGGTCGAGATCGCGCCGCGCTTGGGGCGCGCCGATTTGATCTGCGATCTCGTGTCCACCGGCTCGACCCTGGCCGCGAATCATCTGCGCCAGGCCGAGATCGTGCTCGAGAGTCAGGCGGTGCTCATCCGTACCCCGGTGCCCATCCCGGCCGAAAAGCAGGATTGGACACGCCGTCTGTTGATGCGCATCGACGGAGTGGAACAGGTGAAGGGCAGTAAGTACATCATGCTGCACGCGCCCCGCTCGGCTCTTGCCGCGATCGCGAAGCTTTTGCCCGGGAGCGAGACTCCGACGGTGATTCCGCTCGACGGGGTCGGCGATCGCGTCGCCGTGCACGCCGTGTGCCGTGAAAACGTATTCTGGGAGACTCTCGAGCAGTTGAAAATCGCCGGCGCGAGTTCCGTGCTGGTTCTACCGGTCGAGAAGATGCTGGCCTGAAGGCCATCGCTCTGCATGCGTATCCTCGACTGGAATTCGCTGTCGGCGGCAGAACGGCGCGCCGCCCTGCAACGGCCGGCGCAGCGCGATGCCGAGAGTGTCGCGTCGGCCGCGCGGCGCATCATCGATGCGGTGCGGCGCGGCGGCGACGCCGCCCTCATGGAATTGACGGAAAAGCTCGACGGCGTTCGGCTTGGGTGTACCGCCGTGTCGGCGCAGGAATTCTCCGCCGCCGAGGTGAGCTTGAGCGCCGCGCAGCACGCGGCGCTCGACGCGGCGATCGCCATGGTGCGCAAGTTCCATGCGGCGCAATCATCCCCGGCGCTCTGCATCGAGACGGCGCCCGGCGTGATGTGCGAACGCATCAGCGTGCCGGTGCGCGCCGTCGGTCTGTACGTACCTGCGGGCACCGCGCCGCTGCCCTCGACCGCCATCATGCTCGCCGTGCCGGCCGCGCTTGCGGGCTGTCCGGTACGTATCATGTGCACGGCTCCGACCCGGAGCGGCGGCGCGGATCCGGCGGTTCTGGTCGCCGCGCGCAAAGCCGGCATCGAGCGGGTCTTCAAAGTGGGCGGCGCGCAGGCCATCGCGGCCATGGCCTACGGCACTGCATCGATACCGAAGTGCGACAAGTTGTTCGGTCCGGGCAACGCCTGGGTAACGGCAGCCAAATTGCTGGTCGCGAACGATCCGGCCGGCGCCGCGGCCGACCTGCCGGCCGGCGTGACCGAAGTGATGGTCATCGCCGACGAGAGCGCGCGCGCGGAGTTCGTCGCGGCTGACCTTCTCGCCCAAGCGGAACATGGCGCCGACGCGCAGGCCTTGCTGGTCACTCCCTCGGCGGCCCTCGCCGAGCGCGTTGCGCGCGCGGTGGAGCGGCAAGTCCGCTCGCTGTCGCGCGCCGCGATTCTGGCCGAGTCGGTGGCGCATATGCGGCTCTTGGTGGTCGACTCCCTGGAGGCGGCTTTTGCCGTGGCCAATGAGTACGCACCGGAGCATCTCTTGCTTGAGATCGGCGAGCCGCGTACCTGGCTCGCCCGCGTCCAGGCGGCCGGCGCGGTGTTTCTCGGCAGCTGGTCGCCGGAGACCATGGGCGACTATTGCAGCGGGCCGAATCACACGTTGCCGACGTATGGATATGCCAAAGCCTACAGCGGCCTGTCGCTGGAGGACTTCCAGAAGCGCATCACGGTGCAGGAGCTCTCGCCCTCAGGGTTTCGCGCGTTGAGCGAAACCGCCCGCGTCTTGGCGGCGCTCGAAGGCCTGGACGGGCATGCGGCGGCCGTCACGGTGCGGCTCGCCGCCCTCGACGAGGCAAGCGCGTGAATCCGCTGCTGGCGCTGGCGCGTCCGGACATACTCGCCGTCAAAGCCTATTCGCACGCCGCCTGGCTGCCGTCGCTGACCCGGCTGCATGCCAATGAGGCGCCATGGCGGCCGGCCGGCGACACTTCGGCTGCCGGGCTCAATCGTTACCCCGAGCCGCAGCCGAAAGCGCTGGTGGAACGCCTGGCCGCGCTGTACGAGGTCCCGGCGGACTGCGTGCTCGCGACCCACGGCAGCGACGAGGCCATCGATTTGCTGTCGCGCATTTACCTTCGCGCCGGAGTGGATGCGATACTGCAATGCGTACCGACCTTCGGGATGTACCAGACGGCCGCGTACATTCAGGGGGCGGGCGTGATCGAGATTCCGCTGCAGCGTGCGCATGGCTGGAGCCTCAATACGGAGCAGCTTTTGGCCGCTTGGCAGCCCCATGTGAAGCTCGTGTACCTGTGCTCGCCGAACAATCCGACCGGCAACCTGCTTAGGCCAGGGGCGCTGGAACGGGTGTGCCGCGCACTCGACGGCAAGGCCATCGTGGTGATCGACGAGGCGTACGTCGAGTGGTCGCGGAGCGCGAGCCTCGCTTCCTGGCTGCGGCGTTTTTCCACCCTGGCGATCCTGCGCACCCTGTCGAAGGCCCATGCGCTCGCGGGCGCGCGCATCGGCGCGCTGCTCGCGCCTCCTCAGTTGATCGAATTGGCGAGACGCGTCATCGCGCCCTACTCTCTGGCGCAACCCACCATCGAAGCGGCGCTGCGTGCCCTCGAGCCGCAGGAAATCGCCGCGTCGCGCGCGCGAATCGATGCCCTGCTCGAGGAGCGCGAATATCTCAAGGAAGGCCTGGCAGGATCGCGCTTGGTCGACAGGGTGTGGCCGAGCGATACGAATTTCCTGCTGATCGATTCTCCCGACGCCGAACGCTTCATGCATTTGAGCATGGCGGGCGGCACCGTCGTGCGCGATCTCACCGGGAACCCCGCATTGCCGAAATCGCTGCGCATCTCGGTGGGCACACGGGCCCAAAATGACGCGCTGCTCTACAGTCTGGAGGCCGCGTGAGCGGCCGCCGCATTCTATTTCTCGACCGGGACGGCACGCTCAACGAGGAGCCGCCCGACGAGCAAGTGGACAGCCTGGAAAAAATCCGCCTGATGCCGGACGTCGTGCCGGCGCTCTTGAGACTCACGCGGGCGGGGTTCACGTTCGTCATGGTCACGAATCAGGACGGCCTCGGAACGCCAAGTCTGCCGCGGCAGAGCTTCGAACTTGCGCACCGCTTCATTTTGAATCTATTCGCCTCGCAGGGGATCACATTCGATGCGGTATTCATCTGCCCGCATTACGAGCGCGAGAAGTGCGGCTGCCGCAAACCCGAGCTCGGCATGGTACGCGCGTACGTCGATGCCGAGCCGATCGATGCGGCGCGCAGCTACATGATCGGCGACCGCGACACGGATCTTAAGTTCGCGGCCAACCTCGGCATCCCGGGGGTACGAGTGCGCCTGGGAGGGACGCCGGAGGAAACCTGGCCCGCGATCGCCGCGCGCATCTTGGGCGAGGCGCGCCGCGCACAGGTGCGGCGTAAGACCAAGGAAACGGAGGTCATGATCGACGTGGATCTGTCGCGCGAAGGCCCAAGCAGCATCGCCACCGGATTGGGATTCTTCGATCACATGCTCGAACAGATCGCCAAGCATGGCGGATTCGCGCTGCAACTCAAGTGCCAGGGCGACCTTCACATCGACGAGCATCACACCATCGAGGATTGCGCCTTGGGACTCGGCCTCGCGCTGCGCGAGGCCCTGGGTGACAAACGCGGCATTGCGCGCTACGGCTTCCTGCTCGCCATGGATGAGGCCGAGGCCCAGGTGGCGCTCGATCTTTCGGGCCGGCCCTACTTCGTTTGGGAAGGCCGCTTCAATCGCGAGCGCATCGGCGAGATGCCCACTGAACTCGTGCCGCATTTTTTCCGCTCTTTGGCGGAAACTCTGGGGGCGGCGCTGCACATCAGCGTGCGCGGCGACAATACGCACCATATGGTCGAGTCCTGTTTCAAAGGCGTCGGACGGAGCTTGCGGCAGGCCATTCGGCTGGAAGGCGCCGAACTGCCCAGCACCAAGGGCGTCCTTTGAGCCAACGCGATGTCGTGATCGTCGCGAGCGGCGGCGCCAATATCGCATCGCTGCAATTCGCCCTCGAGCGGTTGGACGCGGCGTGCGACGTATCGGCGGATGCGGCGCGCATCCGAGCGGCCACTCACGTCATTCTGCCCGGAGTGGGGGCAGCGGCGGATGCCATGGCACGATTGCGCCAGAGCCGCCTGCACGAGGTGATTCCGGCCCTGACCCAGCCGGTGCTCGGCATCTGCCTGGGGATGCAGCTGTTGTACGAGGCATCCGAAGAAGGCCGCGCGCACTGTCTCGGCGTCATCCCCGGGCTCGCCGCGCGTTTCATCGAGGCGCCGGGCCGTCCGGTGCCGCACATGGGATGGAATACGCTGGAAATCCAACGAGAGTCGCCCTTGCTCGCGGGCTTAGGCGAAGAGGATTATGCGTATTTCGTCCACAGCTATGCGCTGCCGATGAGCGAGGCAACCCTCGCAATCAGCCGCTATGGCGTCCCGTTCAGCGCCTGCGTGGAATGGCGAAATTTTTACGGCGTACAATTCCACCCGGAGCGCTCGGCCGCGGTCGGTGCGCGGGTGCTGCAGAACTTCCTCGCAATCCCTTGAAGATCCAACCGACATGCGCCTGATCCCCGCCATCGATTTGAAGGCCGGACACTGCGTCAGACTGTTGCAGGGTGATTTCGCGGCGGAAACACGCTACCACGCGGATCCGCAGGCGCTGCTCGCCAAATATCGCGATATCGGCGCCGATTGGCTGCACATCGTCGATCTCGACGGCGCGCGCGACGGCAGTGTCGGCAACCGCTCGATAATCGCCGGCCTCACAGCCCAAAGCGGCGTCAAGCTTCAGGTGGGCGGCGGTTTGCGCAACACCGCGGCGGTCGCGCAGATGCTTGGGCTGGGCGCGGCCCGGGCGGTCATCGGCAGCGCGGCTCTCATCAAAGGGGACCAGGTGCGAACTTGGCTCAACTACTTCGGCGCGGATTGCATCACGCTGGCCTTCGACGTGCGTCTGGATGAGAGCGGCACGCCGTGCGTCGCCACTCATGGGTGGCGCCAGCAAACGACGATGTCCCTGTGGGACGCGGTGGAGCGCTTCGTGGACTTTGGGCTCCGGCATGTGCTCTGCACCGACGTGAGCCGCGACGGCGCGCTCACCGGCCCCAACGTCGATCTGTATACGGAAGCGGTGCAGCGCTTCCCGCAAATCGAGTGGCAGGCTTCCGGCGGCATCCGCGACGCGGCCGATCTCTCCGCCCTCGCCGCCTGCGGTGCGGCCGCCGCCATCAGCGGCAAGGCGCTGCTCGAGGAACTCATACCCATCGAGGAGCTGCGAGCATTCTTGCCAAACGCATAATCCCCTGTCTCGACGTTCGCGAAGGCCGCGTCGTCAAGGGCGTGCGCTTCCGCGACCACCGCATCGTCGGCGACATCCTGGATCTCGCCCTGCGCTATCGCGACGACGGAGCCGACGAACTGGTGTTCTATGACATCGCCGCGAGCCCGGAGGACCGGTCGGTGGACCGATCCTGGGTCAGCCGTGTCGCGCGCATCCTGGACATTCCATTTTGCGTCGCCGGAGGCATCCGCTCCGTCGCCGACGCCGAACAGGTGCTGGCATCCGGAGCTGAGAAAATCTCCGTCAATTCACCGGTCCTCGAGGACCCGGAGCTGATCGATGCATTGAGCGAGCGCTTCGGCGCACAATGCGTGGTGATCGGCATCGACAGTCAGACGGTCGGCACGGAGTATCGAGTGCAGCAATTTACCGGCGACTCGGCGCGCATGCGCGACGCCGCGCGGCATACCTTGGATTGGGTGCTCGAGGTGCAGCGGCGCGGCGCCGGCGAAATTGTTCTCAATTGCATGGCGAGCGACGGTGTGCGGCAGGGCTATGACATCCCGCAACTTCGCGCCGTGCGCGCCATCTGCCGCGTGCCCCTGGTGGCCTCCGGCGGCGCCGGCACCGCACGGCATTTTGCGGAGGTGTTCCAGGCGGCCGAGGTCGATGCGGCGCTCGCGGCCAGCGTGTTTCATTCCGGCGAGATTGCAATTCCGGATCTCAAGAGGCAACTGCGTGCGGTCGGCATCGAGGTGAGAGCGTGACTGGTCTCGACAATCTCCTGGACAATCTCGATTGGGACAAGGGCGCGGGACTCCTGCCTGCGATCGTGCAGGATGCCGACAGCGGCGCCGTGCTCATGCTCGGCTACATGAATCGGGAAGCTCTGGCGGCGACTCAGGCGAGCGGGCGCGTCACCTTGTGGAGCCGCAGCAAGAACAGGCTCTGGACCAAGGGTGAAACCTCGGGCAATTTCTTGAAGCTCACCGGCATCGCCGCCGATTGCGACGGCGACACGTTGCTCGTCATGGCGGTACCCGAGGGGCCTGCCTGCCATACCGGCACGCCGACCTGTTTTGGAGAATCCCCGCCGCGCGCGGCCGCCGAGCAATTGGCCTTCTTGGGGAAGCTCGAGGACGTGATTGCCGAGCGGATCGCCGCGCGTCCGGAAGGCAGCTACACCGCAAAATTGCTCGCCGAAGGAACCCGGCGCATCGCGCAAAAGGTCGGCGAGGAAGGCCTCGAACTGGCGCTCGCCGGCGTGGCGCAGTCCGACGCCGACATCATCGCCGAAGCCGCGGATCTTCTGTATCACACCTTGCTGTTGCTGAGCGTGAAGGACCTGTCGTTGGCGCAGGTCGTCAGGGAACTCGAAGCGCGGCATGCAGCCGCGACGTGATACCCACCCCGGAGAATTTGCGGATCACCGTGCAGAAGCAGGCACGCACGCTCCTTTTATATTCTCTGGATCGTCTCGAGCGCGCCTATCCCGTGGCCCTCGGCAGAAACTCGGCCGATGACAAGGCCGTCGAGGGCGACGAAGCCACGCCGCTCGGCGAGTTTTACGTATGCGCCAAAAATCCGCGCAGCAAGTATTTTCGGTCGCTGTGCATCAGCTACCCCAATGCGGAGGATGCCGAGCGCGGCCTCGCGGCCGGACTGATCGACCGCGAGCAGCATGCACAAATTCTTGCCGCCATCCGTCGGCGTGTCACGCCGCCGCAGCACACCTTACTCGGCGGCGAGATCTACATTCATGGACGCGGCACGGGCGAGCCCCACTCCGAACTCAAGGACTGGACACGCGGGTGCATCGCCTTGGACAATCCCGACATGCAGGAACTCTACGACCGGGTGCCGATCGGTACCCCGGTCCTCATCGTGGCTTGAACCTTAAAGGAGCCGCCATGTCGAAGCGGATCGATCAGCATGCAGTCGCTGCCGTTACCGGTTCGCGCGAGCGCCGCGCGCGCTAGCCATGCCGGCCGACCGCAGCGCCGGCGTGCTCATCGTCGGGGCGGGCCCCACCGGGCTGGTGCTCGCCCTCTGGCTGACGAAGCTCGGCGTACCGGTGAGAATCATCGACAAGACGGCCGGCCCGGGAACGACCTCGCGGGCGCTTGCGGTGCAGGCGCGCACGCTCGAGTTGTATGCACAGGCCGGTCTCGCCGACGCCCTGGTGGAGCATGGCCGCAAGGGTATCGCGATCAATCTCTGGGTCGGCGGCAAACGGGCGGCGCACGCGGTGCTCGGCAGCATGGGCGAGGGCTTGAGTCCGTTTCCGTACGCGCTCATCTACCCTCAGGACGAACACGAGCGGCTGCTGGCGGCGCGCCTGTCCGAACTCGGCGTCGAGGTCGAACGCCGCACGGAATTGCTGGGTTTCGAGGAGGTGAACGGCCGTGTGACCGCGCGCCTCCAGTTGCCGGACGGAATCTCCGAGCAGTGCGAGGCTGCGTATATCGCGGGGTGCGACGGCGCCCATTCCATCGTGCGCGGCGCGCTCTCGGTCGGGTTCCCGGGCGGCACGTACGCGCATCTTTTCTATGTCGCCGATGTCGCCGCGAGCGGCCCGGTGATGAACGGCGAGCTTCATGTCGGCCTCGACGCGAGCGATTTTCTCGCCGTGTTTCCATTGCAGGGTGAAGGGCGCGCGCGGCTGGTCGGCACCCTGCGCGGCGCCGCCGAAGACTCCCGCCAGGATCTGTCGTGGGAGGACGTCCGCACGCGTGTGATCGAGTGGCTCGAGCTGCGTGTCGATCGCGTGAACTGGTTCTCGACCTACCGCGTGCACCATCGCGTGGCCGATCATTTCCGCGGCGGCCGCGCGTTCTTGCTCGGCGATGCCGCGCACATCCACAGTCCGGTCGGCGGCCAGGGCATGAACACCGGCATCGGCGATGCGATCAATCTCGCCTGGAAACTCGCCGCAGTGCTCGCAGGCCGCGCGGCCGAATCGCTGCTCGATAGCTACGAGCCGGAGCGGATCGCCTTCGCCCGGCGCCTGGTCGCAACCACCGACAGGGCGTTTACGGCGGTGACCAGTACCGGGGCGGTCGCTCGGCTGGTGCGGCTGCATATCGTGCCGTTCTTTCTGCCGCTGCTCATCAAATTCGCGGCGCTGCGCCGGCTGATGTTCCGCACCGTCTCGCAGACGGCGGTGAACTACCGCGAAAGCCCCTTGAGCGCGGGCCGCGCGGGAGAGGTGCACGGCGGCGACCGATTGCCCTGGGTCAAGATGGACTCGAACGAAATCAAAGATAATTTCGCTTCGCTGCGTTCGCTCGACTGGCAGGTGCACGTGTACGGTGAAGCTCAGGCCGATATTCAGGAATTGTGCGGCCGGCGGAAGCTGCCGCTGCACGTCTTTGCCTGGCGCCCGCAGATGAAACGGGCGGGCCTCGAGCAGAACGCCCTCTACCTCGTGCGGCCGGACGGCTACGTGGCCCTGGCCGATCCCGCCGCGGGCACGGCGGCGCTCGCAGCGTATCTCGATCAGCGCGGCATCATTGCGGCAACTTAACACCGCTCGACGTCTTAGGTTGAGGTCCGCCTGCGATTGCGCTGCAATGCGTAGACGGCGATGCCGAGCCACACCACGTTGAGTCCGACGGACGGCCACGCGCCGTTGCAGCCGCTGTTGATGATGAAGCCAACCGCTCCCGCGATATTCATCCACTGATAAATAGCGGCGCGCGCCTGCAGCTTGCCGGTGGAGATGAGCCCGTAAGCGCAGAGAATGAGCACTGCGGCGCCCCAGCCGGCAATGTCGATGACGGTCTTCAATTGCATGACGCGTCAGTTCACGGCGGGTGACTGCGTGGCCGCCGCCGAATCGCCCACCACGGCCAGCCGCCGGCGGAATTGCCCGCGCACCAGCCACAGGCTCACCAGCGCCTGCGAGGTCATGCTCGCGACCGATGCGTACCAGAGTTGCGTCAGCTGAAACTGCGGCTGAGCGGCGAGCCAGAGCGCGGGCACGACGAAACTCAAGAGACGCGTCGCCGAACTCAAGACCGCGGGCAGGGTGTTGCCGAGGCCTTGAAATACTGCCGAGCAAGTGAACACGAGCCCGGATGCCACGAAATTCAACGATATGATGTGCAGGAACTGCACCGCCACCGCGGTGGCCGCGGGCTCGGTGGTGAACACATGCACCGCCCGCTCGGCGCCCCACTGACAGTAGAGCGTCAGAATCAGCATGATCACGGCGACGATGACCGCCGCGATTCCGAAGGTTTGCCGGACGCGCGCAAATTTGCCGGCCGCGAAATTCTGTCCGACGATCGGCGCGGTCGCGAAGGCGACGGCGATGGCCGGCAGAAACATGCTCTGATTAAGCCGCATCGCAACGCCAAAGCCGGCCTGCGCATCCGCGCCGAATCGCCGGATGATCCAATAAATGACCGCCATGTAGAGAAACATCAGCGCAAACTCTCCGCCTGCCGGCAGGCCGATGCGCAGCACCCGGCCCCAAACCGCGAGCTTGGGACGCCACGCGGACGCATCGAAACCGACATAGTGTTCCAAGCGGTGAAAATACACGCCGAGGAGCACCACTCCCACCGCCACGGCAAGGGAACTCGCAAGCCCCGCTCCCGCGACGCCGAGCGGATGTCCCGTGCCCCACCCTGCGATCAACACCGGCGCCAATACCGCGTTCAGCGCCACGGTGAGCACCTGCACGATCATGGTCGGCTGCACGATTCCCGTGCCGCGCAGCGCGGAACCCATGGAGACCAGCGCGAATTGCAGCCCGAGACTCGGCAAGAACCAGTACACATATGCGACGCCGGCGTGCACCGTCGGCCCGTCCGCGCCCAATGCGTTCATGTACGGTACTGCCAGCGAATAGCCGAACAGCAGCGTGATCAAGCCGCAGCTTGCCGACAGCAGCAAGCTTTGATTGAAAACCAGGGTCGCGTCCGCCTGGTCCTTGCGTCCCACGGCATGCGAGATCAGCGCCACCGTGCCCACGCCGAGCACCTGGGTCAGCGCGAATACGAGGAACATCAGGTTGCCCGCGGCGCTGACGCCGGCGATGGCCGCATCGCCCAAATGCGCAACGAAATAGAGGTCGATCAAAAAGTACAGTGTTTGAAAGAACATGCCCGCGGCAATCGGCACCGCCATCCGCAGGATGTGTTTGCCGACATGATCGTCCGTTAGGTCCTTCACAGGGTATCCTTATGGGGAGGAAGTTTGTCTCATCAGGGCCGCGGCGTCTCGTGCCAGCGCTTCGATGCCGGCCCAGTCGCCCGCCGCCATGAGGGCCGCCGGCGCAACCCAAGAAGCGCCCACGCACAGCACACTGGGCAGCGCCAGATAATCAGCGGCCGTCGCGCGGGTGATGCCGCCGCTCGGATAGAAGAGCACGTCCGGGAACGCCGCCGCCAGGGTTCGCAGCAGGGCGACGCCACCCGCGTGCTCCGCAGGATAGAGCCCGAGCACATTGAATCCCGCATGACGGGCCACGATCAGTTCGGTCGGCGTCATGATTCCGGGCAGCAGCGGAAAGCGCGCACCGCGCGCCGCGGCTGCCAACTCCGGCGTCAGGCCCGGCGTCACGCCGAAGCGGGCGCCCACCCGGTCGGCGGCCGCGAAATCGACGGCGCGAGTCAGGCCGCCGACACCGATGACCGCCTGCGGCACCCCTTTGCGGATCGCTTCGATCGCCGCGAGGGCGACCGGCGTGCGCAGCGTGATTTCCATCGCAGCGAGACCGCCCGCCGTCAGGGCGCGTGCGAGCGGCACCGCATGTTCGAGTTCAACAATCTTGAGCACCGGAATCACCGCTGCCAGCGCCGCTATGTCACGAATATTCACCCTGTATCCTCGATGCCGACCGTGCGCAACATAGAACACTTACTCGGATGCCGGCGCAAGTGCTACGCTCTGCCGGTAGGCAATCGGCCGCGACGGATTCGCTTGGCATGACAACCTCTGAGAGCAAACTCAAGCGCTACGCGGACATGGACGCGCTGTCGCGTGAATTCGCGGGCGAGATCGCGGCGCAGCTCGAGCGCGCCATCACGCTCCGCGGTCTTGCGAGTCTGGTGGTATCGGGCGGCCGTACGCCGGCGAAGCTGTTCGAGCAATTGCGCACGCAGCCGCTCGACTGGAGCCGCGTCTGCGTGGCGCTCGCCGATGAACGCTGGGTCGAGCCCAGCGACGCAAACAGCAACGAGAAGCTGGTCCGCGACACCCTGCTGCGCGATAAGGCCGCCGCGGCGCGTTTCGCGGGCCTGAAAAACGCGGCCCCCTCGCCGGATTTAGGCGCGGTCTCGGCCTGGGAAACCTTTGCGCGCGTGCCGCGCCCCTTCGACATGACGCTGCTCGGCATGGGTGATGACGGACACACGGCATCGCTGTTCCCCGGCTCGCCGAATTTGCGAAGTGCACTCAATCCCGCGGCCGCCGCCGGTTGCGTCGGCATGTGGGCGCCGGACGCGCCGCAGCCCCGTTTGAGCCTGAATTTGAGCGCGCTGCTCGATTCGCGGCGCATCGCGATTCTGCTCGGCGGCGAGGCGAAATGGCGCACCTTTGAAGCCGCGAGCGGCGCCGGCGCGGTGGAGGACATGCCGGTGAGAGCCGTGCTGCGTCAACAGCGCACACCGGTCGAGGTGCTTTGGGCGCCATGAGGGAGCCCGAAGGCGACCGCACGGCGCTCAGCAAGGACGCGATCAAGAACGCATTCTTGGATGATTTGTTCTACATGCAGGGCAAGTTCCCCGCGCTTGCCACCCAGAACGACTACTACATGGCGCTGGCATACGCCGTGCGCGATCGCATGCTGCAGCGCTGGATCAGCACGGCGGCGCTCTACACCAAGCAGGGTTCCCGCACGGTCGCCTATCTTTCCGCCGAGTTCTTGATGGGCCCCCACCTCGGCAATAATCTCATCAATCTCGGCATCTTCGAGCCCGTCAAGCAATGCATGGCCGAACTCGATTTGAACTTCGAGGAACTGCTGCAGCAAGAAGAGGAACCCGGTCTCGGCAACGGCGGCCTCGGACGCCTGGCGGCCTGCTTCATCGACTCGCTGGCCACCCTCGAAGTACCCGCACTCGGCTACGGCATTCGCTATGAATTCGGGATTTTTCATCAGGAAATCATCGACGGCTGGCAGATCGAAAAGACCGACAAGTGGCTGCGCAACGGCAACCCGTGGGAGCTCGTCCGCCCGGAATGGTCGGTGAGCGTCAAATTCGGCGGCACGACCGAGCAATACATCGACGAACACGAGCGCCTGCGGGTGCGCTGGGTGCCGCACCGGATCGTCAACGGGGTGCCCTACGACACCCTCATCTTGGGTTATCGCTGCAACACCGCCAATACTTTGCGGCTGTGGCGCGCCGAGGCGCCGGAGTCCTTCGACTTTGCGGTGTTCAACAGCGGCGATTATTACGGCGCCGTCAATCAGAAGGTCACCTCGGAGAACTTGACCAAGGTGCTCTACCCGAATGACGAGCAGCTGCGCGGCAAGGAATTGCGGCTGGAGCAGCAGTACTTCTTCGTTTGCTGCTCGATTCAAGACATGTTCCGCATTCTGCGCACCCAGAAGCTGCCGGTGGCGGAGTTTCACGAAAAATTCGCGGTGCAGCTGAACGACACGCATCCGGCGATCGCGATCGCCGAACTCATGCGCGTCCTGGTCGACGAATATGTGCTGCCCTGGGCGGAGGCCTGGGACGTCACCAGCCGCGCCTTCTCCTACACCAACCACACCCTGCTGCCGGAGGCGCTGGAGCACTGGTCGCTCGAGGTCTTCGGCCGAATATTGCCGCGCCATTTGCAGATCATTTACGACATCAACGCGCACTTTCTCGAGCAAGTGCGGATGCGCTTTCTGGGAGATGAGGATCGCATCAGGCGCATGTCGCTGATCGACGAGAGCGGCGAACATTATGTCCGCATGGCTCACTTGGCCTGCGTCGGCAGTCACGCCATCAACGGCGTGGCGGCTCTGCACACCGAACTCTTGAAGCGCGACGTGCTCAAGGATTTCTACGAGCTTTGGCCGTGGAAATTCAGCAATAAGACCAATGGCGTCACGCCGCGGCGCTGGATGGTGCTCTCCAACCCGCGGCTGTCGGATCTGATCACGGAGCACATCGGCGCGGGCTGGATCAAGGACCTGGCGCAATTGAAATTGCTGGAGCCGCTGGCCGGGGACGCGGAGTTTCGCGTCCGTTGGCGTGCAATCAAGCAGCACAACAAGCGCAATTTCGCCGCCCTCGCCTTGCAGCGCACCGGGGTCGTCATGGACCCGGATTCGATGTTCGATGTCCTGGTGAAGCGCATTCATGAGTACAAACGCCAGCACTTGAAGGTGCTGCACATCGTCTCGCTGTATCACGCCATCAAATCGACCCCCGGACTCGCGGCGGGACCGCGCACCTTCATCTTCGGCGGCAAGGCGGCTCCCGGCTATCACCTGGCCAAGCTCATGATCCGCTTGATCACCGCGGTCGGCGAGGTGGTCAATCGCGATCCGGACATGCGCGATCGGCTCAAGGTGGTGTTTCTGCCCAACTTCAATGTGACCAACGGCCAGCGCGTGTATCCGGCGGCCGACTTGTCGGAACAGATCTCGACCGCCGGCAAGGAAGCTTCCGGTACCGGCAACATGAAGTTCTGCATGAACGGGGCGCTCACCATCGGCACGCTCGACGGCGCCAATATCGAGATTCGCGAGGAGGTCGGTGCGGAAAATTTCTTTCTATTCGGCTTGAGCACCCAGGAAGTCCATGCGCTGCGCGCGCAGGGTTATCGGCCCATGGATTTTTACGCCGCCAATCAGCGCTTGCGCGACGTGATCGATCTCATACGCAACGGCTTCTTCTCGCGCGGCGATACCGAACTATTCCGGCCCCTGATCGACGGCCTGATGTATCACGACCCGTACATGCTGTTCGCCGACTTCCAGTCGTACATCGACTGCCAGAATGAAGTCTCCGCAGCCTACTGCGATACCGAGCGCTGGACCCGGATGTCGATTTTGAACACGGCCCGCAGCGGCAAATTCTCCTCGGACCGCACGATTCGCGAATATTGCGCGGATATCTGGAGGGTCGAATCGATTCCGATCAGCCTGCTCACGCAGCAGCAAGCAGGAAGCGCATAGTGCGCCGCAGGGGTTCGGCCGCGCCCCACAGCAGCTGATCCCCCACCGTAAATGCCGACAGATACTCCCCGCCCATCGCGAGCTTGCGCAGCCTGCCGATGGGAACGCTCATCGTGCCGCTCACCTTGGCGGGCGACAGCTCCCTGATCGACGCGGCCCGGTCATTGGCAATGACTTTGACCCAGGAATTGCCGCCGGCGATGAGCTCTTCGATCTCGCGCAATGGGATATCGCGTTTCAGCTTGATGGTGAGCGCCTGGGAGTGGCAGCGCATCGCGCTCACGCGCACGCAGATGCCCTCCACCGGCACCGGGTGAGCCTCAGTACCCATGATTTTGTTGGACTCGGCGCCGGCCTTCCATTCCTCCTTGCTCTGGCCATTGCCCAAATCCTTGTCGATCCACGGGATGAGGCTCGCCGCCAGCGGCACGCCGAAATGCGCGGTCGGAAAATCGGCCGCGCCCATGGCGCGGGTAACCGCGTGATCGATCTCGAGAATGCCGGACTTGAGGTCGGCCAGCGGCGCCGCGGCGGCCTGATGCAAGGCGCCCATCTGTTCCACGAGTTCACGCATGTGCTGCGCGCCCGCTCCCGATGCGGATTGGTAGGTCATGGCGGTGATCCACTCGACGGCCCCGGCGCGCAGCAAGCCGCACACCGCCATGAGCATGAGCGACACCGTGCAGTTGCCGCCGATGAAGTCCTTGATGCCCTGTTCGCGCGCGGCCTGCATGACCGGCAAATTGACCGGGTCGAGAACGATGACGGCGGAGCGCTCCATTCTCAAGGTTGACGCCGCATCGATCCAGTACCCCTGCCAGCCGGCGGCGCGCAGGCGCGCGTGCACGTCTTGCGTGTAATCGCCGCCCTGGGTGCTGATCAGCATGGGCAGGCGCGCCAGTGCCTGCAAATCGTGGGCGTCCTGCACCACGCCTGCGCGCCGGCCGATATCGGGCGATGCGGCCCCCGCTTGCGAAGTGCTGAAGAACGTAGGCTCGACCCAGTCGAAATCCCGCTCGGCGCGCATGCGCTCGAGCAGCACGGAGCCGACCATGCCGCGCCAACCAATGATGCCGATCTCCATCATGCGTCGATCACCCACTCTGTCGCCGGAGGCCGCAGATTATAGTGCGACGCCATGGCATAGCCATATGCGCCGCAATTCGCGATCACGAGCACGTCGCCCTCTTCGGTCGGCGGCAGCCAGCGGTCGCTGCCGAGCAGGTCCGCTGTTTCGCAGATCGGTCCGACGATAGTAACCTTTTGACTGGACGGTTCCGCGAGGCGCGTCAGATTACGGATATCGTGATGCGCGCCGTAGAGCGCCGGCCTGATCAAGGAGTTCATCCCCGTCGCGATGCCGACGTACCGCACATCGCCCTTGCTCTTCAATTGAGTCACCTGGGCTACCAGGACGCCCGACTTGGCGACCAGGAAGCGCCCAGGCTCCATCCAGAAATCGATGCCCGGGAATTGCCGCTTCAGGCGCGCCACGCCGGCCTCGAGCGCGCCGAAGTCGATTCCGCCCTGCCCCAACTGTTCCGGGACGCCGATTCCGCCGCCGAGATCGATGACTTTTACGTCGGGAAAACGCTGCGCCAGCGAGGAGAGCAGCGCGCCCGTCTCGGTCCAATTGGCGACGTCGAATATCCCGCTGCCGGTATGCGCATGCAGCCCGGTGACGCGCACTTGCGCCGCCTGGGCCAAGGCGGCGAGTTCGTCGGCTTCAGCCAGCGGCACGCCGAACTTCGAATGCAGCCCCGCGGTGCGTACATGGTGGTGGTGGCCGCGGCCGATCCCAGGATCGATGCGCAAAAAGATCTCGCGGCCGCGAAACAGGCCGGGCCACATCTTGAGCGGATAGAGGTTGTCCAAGGTGACCCGCACGCCGCGCTTGAATCCGTATTCATATTCGGCGCGCGGCGCGAAATTCGGAGTGAACAGCACACGCGAAGGTGCGAGCCCCGGCACGGACTTGAATGCGTGGTCGAGTTCACCTTGCGATACGCATTCGAGCATGAGCCCCGCGGCAACCATGCGCCGCAGGATATCGGGGTGCCAATTGGCCTTCATGGCGTAGGCCCACGCCGCCACCGACTCCACTTTTTGCACCGCGGCGATCGCGGCATCAACGCTCGCCATGTCGTAGACGAATGCGGCCGACTCGCGGGCGGCGATGTCGAGCAGGCGGCGGCGCTTCTGCGGCTCTTCCCACCAGTTGGGCGCGGGCGCCGCCGGGTCTGGTTGCGGAGCGAACAACTGCATCCACGTGGGGCCCAATACGTGGTCGGAGCCGATGCTCTGGATCAGCCGCTCGTGCAGTTGCTGCACCAGACGATCGCCCTGGGATTCGTCGATCACGAAGGTGAAGTTCAGATCGTTCGCCGCCTGGCTCACCAGGTATATTTTATGATCCTGGAACAATTCGAAAGCCGAGCCCAACTCGTGCAGGATGCCGCGGATGTTGTGGCCCAACAGGCTCAGCGAGGCGCACGGCCCCAGCACTTCAACCCGGCACAACTCGCTGAGCGCCGCCGTCAGTTGCGCGAGCGCCGCCGCGCCCAAGGTATTGGCGGTTGGATCCAGCGATACGGTGACGTTGGTCTCCGAGGTGGAAATGAGGTCGACCGACATGCCTTGTTGTTTGAAGATCTGAAACGCATCGGCCAGGAAGCCGACCTGATGCCACATTCCCGGACTGTCCATCGAGACCAAGGTGATGCCCTTCTTGATCGCAATCGCCTTGACTTGCGCCGCGCTGCCGGCGACGTTCGAGGAAATGACCGTGCCCTCGAGGCCGGGGGCTTGCGTGGCATAGACATGCAGCGGGATTTTGTACTGGCGCACCGGCAGCACGCAGCGCGGGTGCAATACCTTGGCGCCGTTGCTGGCGATCTCTTGGGCTTCATCGTAATGCAGGGCGCGGAGCAGCCGGGCGGTGGGAATGACGCGCGGGTTGGCGCTGAACATGCCGGGCACGTCCGTCCAGATCTCGAGGCGCGCGGCCGCGAGTTTCGCAGCGAAATAAGAAGCCGAAGTATCGGAACCGCCGCGGCCCAAGAGGACCGTATCGCCGGCTTCATTGGCGGCGATGAACCCTTGAGTGATCACGACTTGATCGGACGCGCGCCACTTTGCCTGCAGGCGCGCATCCGGCGCGAAATCGCAGGTCGCCGACAACAGACCGGCCTGCAGATTCGTACCATGACGCCGTTCGGCTGAGAGTGCGTGGCGGGCATCGACCCACATCGTCTCAATGCCCTGTGCGTTCAAAAACACGGCGCCCAGAGAGGTCGCCAATAACTCCCCCATGGCCATGACGCGGGCACGCATCCGGTCGCTCACCTCGCGGCTTTCCTCGACGCTCGCCGCCTGGCGCTTAAGATCGGCCAGAAAATCTTCGAAGCGTTGGTCGGGAACTACGCAGAGGCGCTCTGCGAGATCTCGATGCAGGGTCTCGATCTTCTCGACCACCGCCGTATGAGTCCCGGTCAACGCGGCGGCCAACAGCGATTCCAAGCGGTCAGTGACGCCGGAAAGCGCGGAATGCACGACAACGGGATGCAGGCCTTGGGCTATGCGGTCCTTGAGGACGCCGACGATGTTGTGCCAGTTGTCCGCTGACGACACGCTGGTGCCGCCGAATTTGAGCACGACCCAAGATTGGCTTTTTTCAAACACGGATCAGGGCGCGCATTTCGGCAGGCATGCGGCGAATCGACGGTCTCGCACACAAGGGAGATTAATCGTCTTCGAAAATATCGCGCAGCTCTTTTTCCAGCTGCCGCTCGGCTAGGACGTCCTCGACTCGACTCCAGGCAGCCTTGCCGCGTTTGGCGGCCGCCGTGGCCTTGGGCCGCCGTTCCGTCCGTTCCAGCAGAGGATCGAAATCATGGGATTCTTCGGCTTCGCCAAGAAACTCATCGTCGATATCGAAATGTTCGTCTTCGCGTTCACTCATTGTCGAGAAAAGCCCTTGAAATCAATGGGATCGATCAGCTGGGGTGCATGAAGCTGCGCACTATATCCGATTCTGCAACGCATTCAACTAGCACGACGATATTCCGCGTGCAGCCTGAAGCAGGGATTCGGGGCGGTCGGACACGATTTCAAGGCGGAATGACAAATAATTGCTATATCATCAGCTTACGGATTATATCTCGCATAGATACTCAGGTTCGGCCGGCCTTTCAGGTCCCGGTTTTGGCATCGTTTCGGCGCGCGGGCAAGGCACCTCCGGCGATGGCGCGATTGACCGCCGACAATATGGCGAGCAGCGAGGCCGTAATGATGTTGGAGTGCATCCCGGCGCCGAACAGGGTGCGGCGCGAGCGCGTGGTGATCTCGATGTAGGACACGGCCAAGGCCGCACTGCCCTTGCCGCGCGAATGCTCCTCGTAGGACAGGACGTCGCAAGGCAATCCGATCGCCGCCACCATCGCATCGATCGGTCCCGACCCCTGCCCGTGCCAAGTCTCGAGCCGGCCGTCCCGCTCCACCTGCAGCGACAGGCGCTCGCTGTCGGCACCGTCGGTCGACGCCGCAAGCTGATGCGAGCGATACACAAAGGGTGCGCGCGGAGTCAGGTATTCCTTGGTAAAGAGGGCCCATAACTCCTGGGAGGTCAATTCCTTACCGGTGATATCCGCGGCGGCTTGGACGACCTGGCTGAATTCAATCTGCAGCCGGCGCGGCATGACCAGTTGGTAATCGCGCTCGAGCAGGTAGGCCACTCCGCCTTTACCCGACTGACTGTTGACCCGAATGATCGAATCATAGGAGCGGCCGAGATCCGTGGGGTCGACCGGCAGATACGGGACGTCCCACCAGTCGGCGTCGGTGCGCGCCGCAAGTCCCTTCTTGATGGCGTCCTGGTGCGACCCCGAAAAAGCCGTGAAGACCAAATCGCCGACATAAGGATGGCGCGGATGAATAGGCAACTGGTTGCAGCTTTCGGCGCAGCGCGCGGCCTCGTTGATGTTGGAGAAATCAAGTGCGGGGTCGACGCCCTGGGTATAGAGGTTAAGAGCGAGAGTCACAATGTCCACATTGCCCGTGCGCTCGCCATTACCGAACAGGGTGCCCTCGACGCGCTCAGCCCCCGCCATCACGGCGAGTTCGGCCGCCGCGACGGCCGTGCCTCGGTCATTATGCGGATGCACACTCAAGACGATGCTGTCGCGCTTGCCGACATGCCGTCCGAACCATTCGATTTGATCCGCATACACGTTGGGCGTCGCCATTTCGACCGTCGCCGGCAAGTTGAGAATGGATTTGCGCTGCGGGGTGGGTTCCCAGACCGCGTTGACGGCATCGCAAATCTCCACGGCGAAATCAAGCTCAGTGCCGGTGAAGCTCTCGGGACTATATTCGAACAACCACTCCGTGCCCCGCTCGCGTTCGGCATGCTTGCGTACTTCCGCCGCACCGCGTACGGCGATATCGATGATGCCGGCGCGATCCAAGCGAAACACCACGCGCCGCTGCGCGATCGAGGTTGAGTTGTAGACATGCACGATCGCGCGCCGCGCGCCCTTGAGAGATTCATAGGTGCGCGCAATGAGCTCGGGACGCGCCTGCGTCAGCACCTGAATGGTGACATCGTCCGGAATCAGACGCTCATCGATGATCTCGCGCACGAAATCGAAATCCGTTTGCGAGGCGGCGGGAAATCCGACCTCGATTTCCTTGAAGCCGATTCTGACCAGCATGTCGAACATGCGGCGCTTGCGCGCGGCGTCCATGGGTTCGATCAGCGCTTGATTTCCGTCCCTGAGATCGACGCTGCACCAGACCGGAGGGGCCGCGATGACCGCGTTCGGCCAGGTTCTATCGCCGAGACCGACAGGGGTAAAGGCGCGATATTTCATCGAGGGATTACGCAACATGATGTTCTCTCATTCGGGCCGTGCATGCCTGCCGGCAAACCCACACTGAAGTCTTAAGCGGTTTGCCTGCGGGGATTTGTTTCGGTCTTGTGTGCGCCGACCGATAGCGCGTAGGGTGTGGCGCCTAGCGGCGCAGCAGCAGCAGAGCAAGCGAGCCCAAGCGCCGGGCGCTCGAGGGGCTGTCAATCGGCTTGGCTTGCGATGCGGGCATATACTAGGAATCTAGCATTGCTCGCGGCTCCTCCGCAAGCGAGCCCGGCCGTGCACCGATATAGGTCAGCGGGCCGGCGGGTCCGCCTGGGCGGTGCGCTTCAGCCGGCGCCGTACGCCCGGTTCTTCCAGCTCGCGCCCGCCCCGCGCCAATAATCGAGCGCGGATCCGAACGTCGCCGCCATGTAGAACAATGCGATGAACGGCAGGGCAAGCGACCAAAACCGGCTGCGCCCATAGCGTCGCAGGGTCGGCCAGTACGTGAGCGCTGCGAGCGCAAATGACGCCAGACCATAGGCGCGCTCCCAGCGGTGGCCGAATGCCGCCGTCCACACGGGAACCAGCCAGACCAGGGTCAGGCTGAGCAGGGTGAGCGCGAGCAGCGCCGCCGAGTAGCGCAATTGCGTGAATGCGGTGCGCGCGATCATGCGCCAGATGTCGATGAAATGCGGATACGGGCGAATCGAGGTTGCTAGACCGGAATGGCCCAGATAAATAGCGCCGGCGCCTTTCACTGCCTTCGCGAGAGCCACATCGTCGATGAGCGCATGGCGCAGCGCCTCGATGCCGCCGATGCGTTGCAGCGCCTCGCGGCGAATCAATACCGTGCCGCCGGCCGCGGCGGCCACGCGCGACCCAGGATCATTCACCAGCGCAAATGGATACAGCATCTGAAAGAAATACACGAACGCCGGCACCAGCGCGCGTTCGGCGACGCTCGCGCAATTCAGGTGCACCATCTCGCTGACCAGATCCACGCGCGGCTCCAGCAAGCGCGCGACCAGCGCCGATAAATGCCGCGGGTCGTGCACGATATCGGCATCGCTGAAAAGTAAAACTTCTGCGCGGCTCTGCGCCACGCCCTGATTCAAGGCCCACATCTTCCCCGACCAGCCCGCGGGTTTGGGCTGGCCGCGGATCACCGTGAGATTCGCGGCCCTGCCGGCGCACTCCGCCGTCGCATCGGAGGAGTCGTCATCGACGAGGATGATACGGAACTTGCCGGCGTAGTCCTGCGACACCAACGAGGCAATCGCACGGCCGATGGTTTGCGCCTCATCGCGCGCCGGTACCAGGATATCCACGTCGGGAAATTGCTCCGCCGCGGCGCCCGCGGCGCTGCTCGCTCCGGCCGCCGGCGGCAACTCCGGCGCGGACGCCCAGAATCTTCCATGCGCAAATACGAGGTAACCCCAAATGCAGAGCGAGAGCAGCGATATGATCGAAAGTGTGGGCATTTTATATGTTTTTAATCAATTAGTTACATATTGGCGTGGCGGTCATCGTCATTGAGCGCAGCCACCAAACTCAATCGCGCGCCGCCCTGAGCCAGGAAATAATCGCGCGATCCGATCGCCACTTCCTGCAGCGTCTCCAGACAGTCGACGGCGAACGAGGACGACACGACGACGAGTTTGGTGAGGCCGCGCTTGGCCAACGACTTGAGCGCATCTTCCCGGTGCGGCTGCGGCCAGCCGCTCCCGCCGAAGTATACTGCCTGGGAATGCACCCCCGCACCGCCGTGTAGTTTCCAAAGCATGATGTGGCTGAGCCCGAGTGAAAGCGAGGCCCTGACCTTAAGCTTGAGCGTGGCGACGCGCAGCGTCGTGGTGAGTTTGCCGCTGGCGATCCTGTTTGCCTGGATACTCACGCGGCGGCAATTCCCGGGGCGCACTCTGCTCGATGCGGTGGTGCACTTGCCGCTGGTATTGCCGCCGGTGGCCGTCGGCTACGCGCTCTTGGTGTTATTCGGCACGCGCGGCCTCATCGGCGCATGGCTCGAGAGAGCCCTTGGCGTGGAGCTCATTTTCAATCGCAACGGCGCGGCGCTCGCGACGGCTGTCATGTCCTTCCCCTTGATGGTTCGTGCCATACGCATTTCCCTGGAAAACATCGACCGCGGGCTCGAGGATGCCGCACGCACCCTGGGCGCCGGCAGATTCGATCGATTCGCCACGGTCACGCTGCCTCTGATGCTGCCGGGGGTGCTCGCCGGCGCGATCACGGCATTTTCCGCGGCGCTCGGGGAATTCGGCGCCGTCATCACCTTTGTGTCGAATATTCCCGGTGAAACTCGCACTCTGCCGCTGGCTCTGTATTCCGCCTTGCAAGTGCCGGACGGCGAGTCGGCCGCGGCGCGGCTCGCGCTCTTGTCGGTGGTGCTCGGCCTCGGCGGCCTCTTGGTCGCGGAATGGTTCGCGCGCCGCGTGCGCCGCATGCTGGGGCGCTGATGCTGCAAGTCGCCGTCAGCAAGCAGCTGGATTCATTCAACCTCCACGTCAGCTTCGATCTACCGACGCCGGGCGTGGTCGCGCTGTTCGGTCCGTCGGGCTGCGGCAAGAGCACGACGGTGAATATCATTGCCGGGTTGACCCAACCGGACGCGGGCCGGGTGATGCTCGACGACGGCGTACTGCTCGACACGCAGAGGCATATCAATATAGCCGCCGAGCGGCGCCGGATCGGTTATGTCTTCCAAGACGCGCGGCTGTTTCCGCACCTCAAAGTCACGGCCAATTTGCAGTACGGCGAAAAACGCGCCGCGGGCCGCCGCTATGTGAGTTTCGATGACGTGGTGGACCTCCTCGAGCTCGAATCCCTGCTGCAACGGCGCACTCACCAGCTCTCGGGCGGCGAACGTCAGCGAGTGGCCATCGGCCGCGCGTTGCTGTCTCAGCCCCAGCTCCTGCTGCTGGACGAGCCGCTGGCCTCGCTCGACCAAGAGCGCAGCGAAGAAGTCTTGCCGTATTTGGAAACGCTGCGCGATCAGCTGGCAATTCCCATGGTCTACGTCAGTCACCAATTCGACGAGGTCTTGCGGTTGGCGACACATATCGTGCTGATGCAGTCCGGAACCGTCGCCGCGCAGGGCAGCATCGGCGAGATCAGCCTCGACCGGCGCTTGCGATCCCTGATCGCAGCCGATGCCGTCGGCGCGGTCATTGACGGCATGGTTCTCGGCGATGACGCCGCGAGCGGCATGACCCGAGTGCGCGTGGGCAGCGGAGAACTGCAAGTGCCGGCCTCGGGGCTCAAGCCGGGAACGGCGATGCGCATACAGCTCTTGGCGCGCGACATCATTGTCTCGACGCGGCTCCCGGAGCACTTGAGCGTGCGCAACAATCTCGAGGGAACCATCACGGCCATCGCCGACGATGAGGCGCACTCGGATCTCGTTTCGATCGACATCGGCGGCACGGAAATCATGGCGCGGGTCACCAAGGCCGCGACGCGCGAACTCAAGCTCGTACCGGGCTTGCCCGCCTGGGCACTGGTCAAGTCCGTTTCGTTGCGGCCTATTTCAGCGCTGTACCCAGATGGATGATCCCCACGATATGGTCGTGCGCCTTGAGACCCACGACGGCTTTGACCCCGGGATCATAGGCCGCGGCTCCGGTCTTCCACATGACGCCGTAGCCTAAGCCGTGCGCCGCCAAGAACAGGTTCTGCGCGGCGGCGCCGACGGCAACGACCTGTTCGATTTCGGGGATTTTGGGATTCTCGCGCACCGCACAACCGACCACCACGATGGTCGGCGAACGCATGATTTTCTCGCGTTCGGCGCCCAGCTGTTCATCGGTCAGCGATGGCAAGCGCGCCCGCTTCGCCGCAGCGGCCGCCACGGCGAAACGCTCCTTCAACGCTTCGTCCAAAACCACCAGGTGCCATGGTTTCAGGCGTCCATGATCAGGAGCATGCGCCGCGGCCTCCAAGATGCGGTTCATGTGCTCCGCGGTCGGGCCGGGCGCCGTCAAGCGTGCGGCGGACGAGCGGCTCAAAATCGCTGCGAATAGTTCCATCTCAACCCTCTAAAATTCAGGAGACGCGCGCGAGCAGCGCCATATCGGCTATGATTTGCGCGCGAATTATACCCATTGTAGTCAAGGAGCCCCCATGAACCGTATTGTTTTGGCGCCATTCGCCGCGCTGCTCTGTGCCTCGGCCTTCGCAGCGCCGGTCACCTACGTCCTCGATCCGCACCACACATTTCCGAGTTTTGCGGCGGATCATATGGGCGGCTTATCCGTATGGCGCGGTAAATTCACCGATACCTCGGGCAAGGTCATCTACGACAAGGATGCGAAGAGCGGTTCCATCGAGGTCACGGTGAATGTGAGTTCCGTGGATTTTGGTTTCGCCAAGCTTGATGAGCACGCCAAGTCGGCGGAACTGTTCGACGTGGCGAAATTTCCCACGGCAACTTTTTCCGGCCAGTTCACTCAGTTCAACGGCGCCGCGCCGACCGAAGCGCAGGGAACCTTGACGCTGCACGGCGTGACCAAACCCTTGACGCTCAAAATCAACTCCTTCCTGTGCAAGCCGAATCCCATGACCAAGAAAGAGGTTTGCGGCGCCGATGCGTCGGCGAACTTCAACCGCAGCGACTATGGGCTCACATTCGGCGACGCGTATGGTTTCAAGATGTGGGTGAAACTCGACATCCAGGTCGAGGGCAGCCCGGCGGGCTGATCCAAGGCGGATAGCGACGATATAAATTCGGCTCGGCGCTCACGAGAGGCAACGGAGCGTCGGGCCGATCGGCGAGGCTTGGCGGCCGATCGCTTAGTGCGTGTTCCAGCAGATCCAGATGATCATCGTCCAGACGGCGATGCCGGCGGCAATCCACAGCCATGCGCCGTGCGCAGGGCCGGCGTAGTCGTCTTCGATTTCCCATTTCCAATTTTTCATAATGTCCTCACCCGCTCTTCCATGAACTCGACGCTCGGGGTGAAGTTAGCAGCGGGCGCAGCGCGATTTGATGCGTGAGGTCACATCCGCGCAGGTGGCAGGGTTTTGCGCCGCTATTTCCGCGGCATGGTTCGCATATTGGCCGGCATCAAAAGGTAATGCGCACGCCGCCGAACACCTCGAACGGCGCGGCCGGGCTCAAGAATCGGTTGTTGACCCCGGGACCGTTGGTTACTCCGTCAACGGGAATCCCCGGCGCTCCGATGCCGGTCGGGTCGCTCAAGATGCCCCAGGTCGCGTACTTGCGATTGAAGAGATTATTGATCGAAGCAAAGATTTCGAAATGCGGCACCGGCTTATAGGACGTATGCAAGTTGACCGTCGTGTAGCCTGGAATGGGAGCGAGCTGATTGGACTCATCCCCGACGTAGTAGAAGCTGCTGACGAGGTTCAGCGTGGCGCCCACCGTCCAAGACGGAATGATTTTATATTCGGCTCCCAGCTTCAGGCGGTGATCGGGTATGCCGGGCAAGTGGTCGCCCGGTTTGACTTGAATGTCGCCGAGCGCGTTCTGGTACGGGTTCGAAGGTCGCGCATCCTATCGTTGGAAAACCAGCGCCAGCCGTCCCAATCCAATGCGCGGCCCGCAACGTAGAAGCCAAACGCACCCGAGTTGATGCCGAGCTCAACGGTCACCGCGCGTTGCAGATCATCATTGATGTTGACGCTGCTGAGATTCGAATTAAGAGCACCGGTAAGGTTTGCCGATCCTTCACGAGTCAAATCCGCCGCGGAGAGAACCTGAACATTTCCCGGGATCTTATCGATATCAATCTTCGTGCCCGGAATCGCCGTAGACTCGACCACAATGGTCTGCAATTGCGGGCCCGCGGCCGCCGATTCTTCGGCGCGCGCGGAAGCCGTGAGGGAGAGCACAATGGCAAAGCAAGAAGGAATCGCCCCGATATAAGCACGGTGGTTCACTGGTAAAGCTCCCCTGATTATTCTATGTTGCGGGGAGTGTCCACGAACGCCATGCGAGTAACCAGAGAGCGATTCCCAGGCGAATTTGGGAGTTTTTCCCGACTCGAGAGAAATAATGACTAAAGCCGAGAAAACTCCGGTGAGCGTACTCTTGGTCGATGATCACGCCGTGGTACGCGAGGGCTATCGCCGGCTGCTCGAGCGGCACGGCGATATCGCCGTGATCGGCGAGGCGGCGGACGCCGCCACCGCGCACTCGCTATTTTGCTGTCTGGTTCCAGAGATCGTGGTGATGGACATCACCCTGCCCGGGACCAGCGGGATCGAGGCCATGCGGCGCATGCTGGTCTACAACGCGGATGCACGAGTTCTGATCTTCAGCATGCATGAGGATGCCATCTTCGCGCGCCGCGCGCTGCAAGCCGGCGCGTTCGGCTATGTGACCAAGGCGAGCGCACCGAATGTACTGGTGGAGGCCATCCATTCGGTCGCGTCCGGAAAGAAATATCTCAGTCCGGAGATAGCTCAGAAACTCGCGTTGCGCGACTTCTCACTCGACCAGGCCGACGGCTTATCCGCGCGCGAATTCGAAGTGCTGCGCCTTCTGGCAAACGGCCGCTCCGTCAAGGAGATCGCCGAATCCCTGGGACTCAATCCGAAGACGGTCGCCAATCATCAATCCGCGATCAAGCAGAAACTCGGAGCGGATACCGCCATTCAGCTGCTGCGCAAGGCCAATCAGCTCGGGTTGGAACCCCAAAGCTGACAAGGGCCGCGCCCGGCGGTCCCCAAAGGTATACTCAACGAGGATTACGTGATTCCACAAAAGGAAGCCGCTGGACCGCATATGAAAACTCCGCCGACATTTCGATGGCTTGCATTAGGCGCTTGCGGCGCGGCCCTCCTGGCCGCGAGCCCCACGCCGGCATCGGCGCAGGCCACGGCGTCTGCCGCGGCCGGCGGCGCGTATCAGATTTACGTCTCGAACGAGCGGTCCGGCGATGTGACCGTGATCGACGGTGCCGACTTCAAGGCGGTCGCGACCATTGCGGTCGGCAAACGGCCTCGCGGCCTGCACGCGAGCCCCGACGGTAAAACGGTCTACGTGGCTTTGAGCGGCACGCCGATCCAGGCTCCGCCGCAGCTCGACGCACACGGCAATCCGATTCTGCGCAAGGTCGGCGACGACGATGACGACAGCGACGTCAAGTCGGACAAGGCCGCCGACGGCATCGGTTTCGTCGACGTCGCGCAGCGCAAATTTCTGCGCAAGATCTCCTCGGGTTCGGACCCGGAGGAATTCGCGCTGAGCGCGGATGGAAAAGAGCTCTACGTTTCAAACGAGGATGTGGGAACGGCAAGCGCATTCAACATCGCTGACGGCAAGGTCGAGCACATCATCGCGGTGGGGCGCGAACCCGAAGGCGCCGGCACCTCGCCCGACGGCAAGGTTTTTTACATTACCTGCGAAGCCGGCGGCGAAGTGTTCGCGATCGACGCCAAATCCTACAAAGTGCTGGGGCATTTTACGGTGAATCCGCGCCCACGCAGCATTGATTTTCTACCCGACGGCTCGCGGGCATTCGTCCCATCGGAATCCACGGGAGAGCTCAACGTGATCGACACGGCAACTTACAAAGTGCAAGACACCATCAAGCTACCGGAGAACACGCGGCCGATGGAGGTGCGCCTGGCGCCGGGCGGGAAGACGATCTATGTCAGCGGCGGCCGTTCCGGAACCGTCGTCGCGCTGGATGCGAAGACCTATGCCGTGATCGGCAATATCAAGGTCGGCACCAGACCCTGGGGAATGGCGATATCACCGGACGGGAAGTATCTATTCACCGCGAATGGCCCCTCCAATGACGTGTCGGTGGTGGACCTCGGCGCCGGAAAAGAAGTCACGCGCGTCAAGGCCGGCGGCAGCCCTTGGGGTGTTGCAATCGTGCCGAACGCGAAATAATTCTGGGGCTGAGGCCGCCCAGCCCTCTGCCCTAACCTTTCGGCACGAAGACCTGCTGCGCGGTGATGCTTCGCGTGAATCCCGGCTTGTAGGCCCGCGCCCGCACCACTTGAGGCACCGTCAACGCGAAAGGTGCGGCGTACACCGCGTCCGAGGTGGTCGGTTCGCTGCCGTCAACGGTGTAATGAATGACTGCACCCGGCTCCGCCTCTAGCAGAGTCACGGTGACGGTTGTGTCGAAACTGCCGCCGGGCGGCGAAATGGTCGGCGGAGCGAGCACCGGCGGTCCCGGCATGCTCTCGATCCATTGCCGCAGAAGTTCAACGCCGGCGGTGTCGATCGTCATGCGCGCCAGGGGCGGCATTTTGATGCTGTCGTCGCTATTCACCCGCATGAACAGAATCGAGCGCCAGATGTCATTCGGCGCAATCACGCGCGGCCTGTCGAGATTTTCATCGATCACCACCGGGCCGCCGATCAGTCCTTGCTTCGCGAGAGGGGTATCGTATCGCGCATCGAAGTTCGCGACCGTGCCGCCTGGACGGTGACATTGGGAGCAATTCGCATCGAGATAGGAACGCGCGCGATCCTCGAGACTCCGTGACGCGTCCTTAGGGCCCGCGAGTTTCGGCAGCGCGGCGATCTCGGAACCATCGAGCGCCGCATCGAACAAGCCGACATGGCTCCAGGCGCGCAACTGATTGTCCGTAACGCCGGATGGGTAGGTGATGTCCCGATCCATCTGGCGAGTCTTGACGCCGAGCGCGCCGCCCGCGTTTGACGTATGGCAAGTCAGGCAATCCTTCGGGCTTGGGTAATACCAGGTCTGCGTACGCGTGCCCGAGGCGGTTTTTATGGCAATGTGCTCCTGGACGCTTCCGGTCACCAGATCCGCATCGCTGTAGTCCGGCCGCCACTTGTAAGTGACGCCGTACACGCCGCCATGGCGATCACGCACCAGCAAGCGGGTTTCGAGACGGCGTTTGATGGCGGGATTGGTGTCGTCGATCGGCAGATCGAAATGCTTTACAAAGACCGTGCCGTCCGGAAAGCCCCATTCCCCCGTCGCCGAGAATCTGATTTTCCCCGCCGGCACCGATACCCAGCGCGACTTGGCCGCGCCATCGGACCAGAAGGCTACGATGAGATCGTAGGGTATCAATGATCGGTTGGGCGTCAGAGTACGGACGTTGTCGAATGCGCCGGTCTGCGAGAGCAGCACGGGAAATTTGCCGTTGGCGAGTTCCGGCATGGCGAGATATGGCTTCGAAGCTGTGCGCGCGGTCAGGCCGAAGGGCTCTTGGCCTCCGGCCGCAGCCAAGCTTCCGTGTTGGACCACCGCCGCCACGAACGCGGCGGTCAGCGCGATAACCTTCACTTTCAAGCGCAGGGTGCGAACGCAGTGCTGAATCTTGATCGCCATGATTCAATGACCGAAGTTACTCGAATGAATGCTGCCCAAGCAAGCGTCAATTCTAAGTGCAATCGCACGAAAAAGGCGGAAACGAGAGCGGCGGGAGCCATTCTCATTTGCAGCTGGCGGCTCTGCTTCACTTCGTTGCGCAACCCGCCGCCGCTGGGTCGCGTCATCCATGACGCTTCATCGCAGGTCGATTGCGTGCGATCCTTCATGAAAAAACGTATCCGGCGTGATTAATGTTGCGGCTGGTGGTATGTTTTCGCCCGACGCTATGCCACTCAATCGGACACTCAAGGTAGTTTTTGCGCTGTTCCTGGCGCTGACATTGCCGCTGCAGGGATACGCGGCATCGGCAAACTGTGGACCGCCTTCGGCCCATGCGGGAGCGCTGGCCGCGGCGCCAAGTTCACACTGCGGGAACGGCCCGGATGTCCGTCACCATCATGACTGCGGCAATGGCTGTTGTCTGGCGGCGATCGCACTCACCCCGGCTCGCTGGATCGTTCCGCGGTCGGCCGCCCCCGAGATCGCGGGCCGGCTGATTTGGCCGCCGCCTGCCGTCTCTCTCGACCGTCTGGATCGCCCTCCCCGCACTCTCCTCGCCTGACCCGACGGCGCGCGGCGCAATGCGCGGCGCTTTTTTCCGGAACCTCCGGCTTTCGGCAGCGAGGACGATCATGAATATCTCGACGATGCGCGGCGGTGCGCGTTGGCACCGGCTCTGCTTCATCACACTCCTGTATGCGGCGGCAGCCGCCGGCTGCACGACATTTTCGCAGGACGGCGGCTTTGACGCCGTAGCATCCGCCGCGCAAGGGCGGCTGGGTAAAGAGGTCCGCTGGGCGCGCACAGAGGACGAGCACGCAAAGATCGATCGGGAGGTTGCCGAACTTAAGCTTAAGCCTCTTTCCGTGGACGACGCCGTGCAGATCGCCCTGCTCAACAACGGCGCGCTGCAGGCTTCCTTCCAGGAACTCGGGATTTCGGAGGCGGATCTCGTGCAATCCGGGAGGCTGCCGAATCCGCGCTTTACTTTGCGCCATGCCAGTGCCGGCGCTCTCTATGACATCGAAGAGACTCTGAGCGTGAATGTGCTGTCATTGTTGACCATGCCATACGCTCGCCGGATCGAAGAGCACCGTTTTGCCGAAGTACAGGACAGCGCCGTAATCAATGTGGTGCTATTGGCCGGCCGTACTCGCGAGGCCTATTTCACGGCGCTCGCGGCGCGCGAGTCCACTCTTTATCTGCTCAAGGTGAAGGCCGCGGCGGATACCGGCGCGGAACTCGCCCGCAGAATGCGCGCGGCGGGCAATTGGAATAACCTCGATGAGGCACGCGAGCGCGGCTTCGATTTGGATGCCGCGCTCGCACTGACGCGGGCGCAATTGGCGGAGAGCATCGCACGCGAAAACCTCGCTCAATTGATGGGGCTGCCCGGAGAATCTTCAGAGTTCCGGCTCGCCGACCGCCTGCCTGACTTGCCGCGCGCCATCGAAGAGCTGCCGAACGTCGAAACGGCCGCGCTGCGAAACCGCATCGACTTGAGTCTGATGCGCGCGCGGATCGATGAGCTCGCAGAGCGTCTGCATCTGACCAAGGCAACGCGCTTCATCAACGTGCTCGACGCGGGCCCGACGCGCGTACGGCAAGGCGAGCGCAGCGAGCCTTTTGAGTCCGGTTATGAGGTGATTCTCGAAGTGCCGATATTCGACAGCGGCGCGGCGCGCGTCAGCAAAGCAGAGGCGATCTATGCGCAGGCGGTCGAGCGCTATGCCCAAGCGGCGCTCGAGGCACGCTCGGAAGTGCGCAAAGCCTACGCCCGGTATCGCGCCAGCCACGAGTTGGCGGCGCGGGAACGCGACGAGGTCCTGCCGCTGCGAAAATCGATCGCGGAGCAGGATTTGCTGCGCTATGACGCCGCCCAGATCAGCGTCTTCGATCTGCTCGCCGACGCGCGCGCAGAGATCGGCGGCGTCAACGACTATATTCAAAGCGCCCGCGATTATTGGATCGCGAAATCGGCGCTCGATACGGCAATGCTCGGCAATCCCTCTCACTGAATCGAAGGTCACGCCATGGTTACACGACGAAGTCTTTTCAGCGGCATGGGCACCGCGGTCGCCGCCGCGGCGGTCGGCAGAACCGCGCTCGCCGGGTTGCCGCAAATCGTTTCCGCCGACAGCGCGCGGATGCAGCCGCCGCTATCGCCGCCCAACGGACAGCCCTATCAGCCGGTGGCGACCCTGAACGGTTGGACGCTCCCCTGGCGAATGCGCGGCGGCGTCAAAGAATTTCACTTGGTGGCGGAACCTGTGAGCCGCGAAATTGCCCCCGGTATGCGCGCCAACCTGTGGGGTTACAACGGACAATCGCCGGGCCCCACCATCGAGGTGGTGGAAGGCGATCGCGTCCGAATGTACGTGACCAATCGCCTGTCCGAGGCGACCAGCATTCACTGGCATGGTCAACGGCTGCCCAATGGCATGGATGGCGTGAGCGGACTCAATCAACCGGCGATTCAGCCCGGTCAAACGTTCGTCTATGAGTTTCAAGCGCAGCGTGCCGGCACCTTCATGTATCACCCGCACGCCGATGAGACCACTCAAATGGCGATGGGCATGATGGGCTTTTGGGTAACCCACCCGAAGAATGCGGAGTTCATGCGGGTCGATCGGGATTACGTGTTCCTACTCAATGCGTATGACATCAGTCCCGGAAGCTACACGCCCAAAGTGAGCACCATGCTCGACTTCAATCTGTGGACCTTCAATAGCCGGGCCTTCCCGGGAATCGAACCGATGGTAGCGAGGCTCGGAGAGCGTGTGCGGATCCGCGTCGGCAACCTCACCATGACCAACCACCCGATTCACTTGCACGGGCATGAGTTCGTCGTGACCGGCACCGATGGAGGGTGGATTCCGCCGAGCGCACGTTGGCCCGAGGTGACCACCGACATCGCGGTGGGCCAGATGCGGGCGATCGAGTTCACCGCCGCCGCGGCCGGCGACTGGGCCTTCCATTGCCATAAGAGCCACCACACGATGAACTCCATGGGGCATGCGGTACCCAATACCATCGGCGTCGAGCAGGCCGATTTGGCCGAGCGGATCACCTCGCTGGTACCGAATTACATGGAGGGCATGCAGGAACAAATGCCGCTCCCGGAAAATACGCTGCCGATGACGGCCGGCGCCGGCCCCTACGGCAACATCGACATGGGCGGCATGTTCACCGTCGTCAAGATACGCGCCGACCTCGCGCACGGCGACTACCGCGATCCCGGTTGGTACAAGCCGCCGAAGGATTCAACGGCCTATCTCTGGCAAGGCGAGGAGCTTCCCATCTCGCGTTAGGGCCCTTGCGGCGCGTCGGCATCCCTTAGCGGGCGCGTCCGTATCCCTTAGCGGGCGCGTCCGTATCCCTTAGCGGGCGCGTCCGTATCCCTTAGCGGCGCGTTGGTATCCTTAGCGGCCCCTTAGCGGTGGGGACATAAAGTCAAATCGGTTATGTCATGAGCCGCGAGAAACGCGCAATCGCGATTGACATATGCGCAATTGGCGCGGGTTTTGCGACGCCCGTCACGAGCTTTGCAGCGGCTGTCGCTGTTTTTAGACGCCCCGATTAGCCGAGAATATCACCAGCGCAATGCATCGCAGCGCTTCGTATCTTGGACAATTGGGAATCTCGAAATGACGCCAAGACCCCGACACAGATTCTGGTTGTTCGTAGCCGGTATTTTCGCTGTGCTCCTCTGCCTCGCCGCCGGTTATCGCCATGGCGCTGCGCCATTGACGGCCAACTCTCCTGCGCGTCCGGCGACTGCTCTGCGGCATCCCTACATCGTTCAAGCCGACAGCGCGGCTTCCGCGCGCGCCGCCGTGCTGCGCGCGGGCGGCACGGTGACCAAGGATCTTGCCATCATCCGCGCCGTCGGCGCCGTGCTCGATGAGCGTGAAGCGGCAGCTCTGCGCGCGGCAAACACCCTGCATCTTAAGGTCTTCGATGACGCCCGGGTGACCGCAAGCTCCGCCGGGGGCGTGCTCCCGGAGACGTACTACCCGAGCGAAGTTTCCGCTCAAGAGCTGCAAATCGGCGGCATCAACGGCAGCGGCGTCACCGTTGCGGTGATCGACTCGGGTCTGTGGAATCAAGAAGGCCCGCTGCAAAGCGCACCCGGCCATGGCAATAGCCGAGTGCTCGCGCAGTACGACGTGATCTTGGCGCGCGAGCAGCCGGGCTATTACGCACCGCCGCCGCTCGAATCCTATAGCCGCGACATCACGGATCCGTATGGACACGGCACGCATGTCAGCTCCATCATCGCGAGCAGCGGCCTCGCCGTAACCGGCAACTACCAAGGCGTGGCCCCGGGAGTGAATCTCGTGTCCGTGCGCGCTTTGGACGGCAACGGCATGGGCCTCGACTCGGACGTCATCAGCGCCATCGAATGGGTGATCAGCCAGCAGTCCCGTTTCGGCATTCGCGTGCTCAATCTATCGCTCGGCGCACCGCCGTCGGGACCCTACTGGGAGGATCCGCTCAATCAGGCCGTGATGGCTGCATGGGCGTCGGGCATCGTGGTCGTCACCGCCGCCGGCAACTCGGGGCCCGGCCCCCTGACCATCAACGCGCCCGGCAATGTCCCGTACGTCATCACGGTCGGCGCGGTCACCGACAGCTACCATCCCCTGCAGCCGAGTCAATATCGGCTGGCCACCTTTTCGTCGGCCGGTCCGACGCTCGAGGGATTCGTCAAACCCGATGTCGTCGGCATGGGCGGCCACAATCTCGCCTACGCACCCGACAACGGCACCTTGGCGCAGGAATTTCCGCAATGGGTGGTGCAGCCGTACAGCGACTTCATCATGTCGGGCACCTCGCAGGCCACTGCCGTGGTGAGCGGAGTGGTCGCTCTGATGTTGCAAGTGGATCCGTGGTTGACTCCGGATGAGGTGAAATGCCGGTTGATGTCCGGCGCCCATCCCGCCGTCACTTCCTCGGGGACGCTCGCCTACACGGTGTTCCAGCAGGGCGCGGGGCTCGTCAATGCGCACGATGCCGCCTACAGCACCGCCACGGGGTGCGCCAATCAAGGAATCAATGTGCTGCTTGATCTCGCCGGCCTGCAGCATTATGGCGGCCGCGCCAACGAAAATGCCAACGGCAATTTCTACATCATGTCGGCGACCCAATCGCCCGGCGGCACCGTGTCCGCGCTGCTCAACGATGTGGGCACCCTGGCGGAATCAGTCCCGGTGGTCAGCACCTTGTTGCAGGATTTGCCGCTGTTGGGAGACGGTCTGTTCTGGAACGGTGCCTATACCGCCGGCAGCGGCTACACCTGGAGCACGGGCTATACCTGGAGCACGGGCTACACCTGGAGCACGGGCTACACCTGGAGCACGGGCTATACCTGGAGCCAGGGATACGCACCGGCCAGCAGCTCTTCGGGGATCAATCCCCCCGCTCAGCAATAGAGCGTGCCGCGCATGCCAAGACGCGGGCGGGTGCGCGAGACCTTCCTCGCCTGCGTAGCGTTCGCGGTGCAGGGTCTGGCGCTCGCGGCCGTGCCGGTGCCGGCGGTGCGGCCGATGTACTTCGAGCATCTGACGATGCGCGACGGGCTGTCGATGAGCACGGTCAACAGCATCCTGCAGGACTCGCAGGGCTATCTCTGGCTCGCGACTGAAAGCGGTCTCGACCGCTACGACGGCTATTCGATCCGCGAATACCGCCGTGAGCGCGGCAACGTGCGCGGGCTTGCCAGCGACTACATCTGGGCGATGGCCGAGGATCAAGTCGGCGATCTGTGGCTCGCCACCGACGGCGGCGGCGTGGCGAGATGGGATCGGCGCACGGAACAATTTCAGCAATTCAGACACGACCCGCGCAATCCGCAATCCCTCGCCAGCGATGCGATGCGCACGCTCCTCATCGATGCCGAGGGCCGCATCTGGGCCGGAAGTCTGGATCAGGGGCTCGATGTCCTTGATCCGAAGAGCGGGGCCGTAAAGCATTTTCGCCACCGCGAAGGCGATCCGCGTTCTTTGGCCGCGGACGCGGTGATCGCGCTCTATGCGGACCGCGAGGGCCGCATCTGGGTGGGCACTCAGGGCGGGCTCTCGCGTTACCAGCCGTCGAGCGATGACTTCGTGACCTACGGCGGAACCGCGGGCGATGCCGCCTTGAGCGGTGCGCGTGTCCTCGCCATCCGCGAGGATCATGCGGGCGTACTGTGGATCGGCACCTACCGCGGCGGGCTCAATCGGCTGGAACCCGGCACCGGCCGGGTGACGGTCTTTCGCCATGATCCGAAGGATCCTCGTTCGTTGAGTCACGATCGCGTGTTGGCGGTACTGGAAGACGATGCGCAGCGGCTCTGGGTGGGAACGGCCGACGGGCTGAATCTCGTCGACCGTGAGGGAGGCACGTTCGTGCGTTACGGGCGGGACGCCGATAATCCGCAAAGTCTGCGCGACAGCGATGTGATGTCGCTGTATCAGGACCGCGGCGGCGTGCTCTGGGTGGGCACACGGGACGGCGGAGCCAGTCACTGGAACCCCCGCAGCTGGCTGCTCGGACATTATCGCAGCGATGCCTTTCGCGACACGCAAGTAAGTTCCTTCGCGGACGACGGCGCCGGCAACGTGTGGGTCGGGACCATCGGCGCGGGGCTGGTGGAGATCGACACGCAGAACCGGCTTGAACGTCATTACGGCGCGAGAGCGGGCGCGGCGGACGGCAAGCCCGCGGCCGCGGGCAAGCCCGCGACCGCCCAGCTCAGCGACGATCGGGTCATGTCGCTGCTTTTCGACTCCCAAGGCGCGCTGTGGATCGGCACCATGACCGGCGGCCTCGACCGGCTCGATCTCGCCGGCGGCGCGCTGCGCGTGTTTCGCTTCGATGCCGCGGATCCGGGCACGCTGCCGGCCAACGGTGTGATGTGTCTGTATGAGGACCGGCAAGGCCTGCTCTGGGTAGGAACCTTCGGCGGCGGTCTCGCCAGCATCGATCGCGCAACCGGCAAGGTCACGCGCTACCCCTATGGCGGCGCAGCTCCCACTTCGCTCTCAAGCTCGCGCGCGAGCTCCATTGCCGAGGACGCACTCGGCAATCTATGGATCGGCACCGAGGGCGGCGGCCTGAATCTGCTCGATCGGAAGACCGGCCGCTTCTACACCTACCGGCGCAATGACCGCGATCCGGCCAGCCTCAGCGACGACACGGTGTACGCGCTGCGCGTCGATTCACATGGAGATCTGTGGGTCGGCACGGCCGGCGGCGGCCTCGACCGCGTCATCGGCAGCTCCGCCCTGCCGAACGCCGTGCACTTCGAGAACCAATCCGGCCGCGGCGGTGTGCCCAGCCAGGTGGTGTACGGCATCGAGACCGACCGCGACGATCACCTCTGGCTGAGTACCAACAACGGACTGGCGCGCCTCGACCCGCGTGCGCATGCGGTCAAATGGTTTCACCAAGTGCACGGCCTGCAGGACGAGGAATTCAATTTCAATGCCCATTATCAGAGTGCGGACGGTTCCCTCTACTTTGGCGGCAACAATGGCTTCAATGCGTTCGCGCCCGACGTGACCGCGCCCGCGCCGCCGGCGCCGCGGGTGGTGCTCACAACCGCGGCGAAGCTCAATGTCTCCGTGCCGCCGCAAGAGCTGCCGCAGCAAAACCACCCGCTCGCCCTGGCCTATGACGACAAGCTCGTGACGCTCGATTTCGCCGCCCTGGACTTTACGTCTCCCGCCAACAATCACTACACCTATCGGCTGGAGGGCTTCGACTCAGGCTGGATCGACGCGGGCACGCAACACCGGGCGACCTATACGAATCTGGATGCGGGCGACTACGTCTTCAAGGTTCGCGCCGCCAACGCCGACGGCGTCTGGAGCGCGGACGGGCTCTCGGTGCCCATTCATGTGGCGCCGGCGCCGTGGAAAACCACGGCAGCGCGCGTGGCATATGCCGTGCTCGCGCTGCTGGTGCTCGGCTATCTGTGGCGACTTTCGCGGCTGCGCCGCGAGCGCGAACTGCGCTACAGCCGCGAACTCGAACATACCGTACACGTACGCACGCATGAGCTCGAAGAACGCAATCAGGAGCTGCAGGTGCTGAGCCGCGCCAAGAGCGACTTCGTCGCGCGCATGAGCCACGAATTGCGCACACCCATGAACGGCGTTCTTGGCATGACGAGCCTGTTGCTCGACACGCGCATGGATCCCGCGCAGCGGCGCTTCGCCGAAGCCATCCACCGCTCCGCCGATTCGCTGCTGTCCATCGTCGATGACGTCCTCGACTTCTCCAAGATCGAGGCCGGCCGGCTGCAGCTCGATCCGGTCGACTCCGACGTGATCGAATTGGTCGAACAAACCGTCGAGATGCTGGCCGCCCGTGCCGCGACCAAAGGCATTGAACTCCTGTGCGACACGCCGCCCGCACGGCTGCCGCGGGTGCGCGTGGATGCGGTGCGCCTGCGCCAGGTGCTGGTCAACTTAGGCGGCAACGCGGTGAAATTCACCGAGCGCGGCGAGGTGACTCTCCGCATCGTGCCGCTACATATGCATGAGGGTTCACTCACGCTGCGCCTGGAAGTAGCCGACACGGGCGTCGGGATAGCGCCGGAAAATCAGTCGCGAATTTTCGAGGAATTTGCACAGGAAGACGCCTCGACCACGCGGCGTTTCGGCGGCACCGGCTTGGGGTTGGCGATTTCGCGCCAAATCGTCGAACTGATGGGTGGGCGGCTCGAGCTCAAGAGCGCGCCCGGCTGCGGATCGACGTTTTCCATGGAGTTGTCGCTGCCGCTCGCCGAGCCGGAGGCGCAGCCGCCGCTCGCGCCGCAGAGCCTCGATGGCCTGCGTGTACTAGTCGTCGACAGCAACGCCGCGGCGCGCGCGCTGGTGGGCAGGGCCTTGCACCAATGGCAGGCGAAGCCCAGCGAGGCGGCTTCGCCGGCCGAGGCGGAGCGCGAGTTGAACGCTGCGCGGTACGACGCCGTCGTTATCGACGATCGCATGCTCGGCGATGCCGGGCCGGCCCTGCGCCGTCTCCTGGAAAGCGAACATCCGGCGCGGCCTCGCACCATTCGTTTGTTGAGTTTCGTGACTCTGCAGCCGCGTACGCAAGCGATCGGACCGCGCTTCGATGCGGAATTGACCAAGCCGTTGCGCCTGCGGCATCTGCACCGCGCCTTGTGCGACGGTACCTACCAGGGCGTTGCGACGCTGGTGGGAGCCGACCCCACGGTTGCTTCGGCTAAGAACCTGTCGGTTCTCGCCGGCCGCGTGCTCGTGGTCGAGGACCAGCCGCTGAATCGCGAGGTTGCGACCGGCATGCTCGCTTCGCTCGGCTTGCGCGTGGAAACCGCGCGCGATGGCCGGCAAGCTCTCGAGCTGCTGCAGGAACAGCGTTTCGATGCCGTGCTGATGGACTGCGAGATGCCGGTGATGGACGGATTCTCCGCAACCATGGCCCTGCGCCGCCGCGAGCCCAAGGGCACGCACACGCCGGTCATTGCATTGACGGCCGACGCCACGAACGCCGGCCGCACGGCGTGTCTCGCGGCGGGCATGGATGACTATCTGGCCAAACCGTTCAGACGCGACGCGCTGCATGTCACTCTCAAGCGCTGGCTCGGCGCGGGCGGCGCCGCGGCGGCGGGACAATCGGCGGTCGGTCATCCAGGGGCGCCGCGTGAATCCACGCTGGACAGCGCAATTCTCGATGCGCTGCGGGCGCTGCCGCGCAGCGGGGCGAAGGATATGCTGAGCCACGTCGGCGAGTTGTACCTTTTGGATTCACGCACGCTGGTCGCGTCCATCGAGCGCGCGCTGGAGGCAGGTAACTCTGCGGAACTCGCACGGGCGGCCCATGCTTGGCGCTCGTACAACGGCAACGTCGGTGCACAGGGACTGGCGCGCCTCTGCCGGGACTTGGAGGAAAATGCGCGGCTCGGAAACTTAAGCGCGGCCCGCGAGGTCTACGCACGGATCCGCATCCTGCATGATCGGGTCCGCGATGAGCTGCAGCGCGAAATGCGGAGGACGGCGTGAGCCCGCCGCCGCCGGTGCGCGTGCTGATCGCCGACGACGACGCGATCCTGCGCGAAATCGCACGCGCCATGCTGGAAAATTCCGGCTTCGAGGTCGAGACCGCCGCGAGCGGCGACGCAGCCCTCAAAGCCAGCGCCACGCGGCTCCCGGACATCGCCCTCTTGGATGTGGAGATGCAGGACGGCAACGGTTACCAGGCCTGCCGCAACATCCGCGCGTTGCCCGGCGGCGCCGACCTGCCCATCGTCATGGTGACCGGCCTCGATGACTCATCGTCCATCGACCGTGCTTACGAGGCCGGCGCTACCGATTTCGTGGTCAAGCCCATCAACTGGGCGCTGCTGGCCCACCGCATGCGCTACGTGCTGCGGGGAGCCCGCACCATCGACGCCTTGCGTTTCAGCGCGGAGCGCATACACCGTCTCGCCTATTTTGATTCGCTCACCGGCCTGCCCAACCGTGAATGGATTCGAGAATATCTCGCGCAATCGATTCTCGAAGCCGCCGAGCGTCAGCGCTGCGTCACTTTGCTGTACATCGATCTGGATCAGTTCAAGCGCATCAACGACACGTTGGGGCTTGCAACCGGCGACGGCGTGCTGTGCCAAACGGCGGAACGTCTGCGCACCGCGCTCGCCGAGATCCGCGGCGGCGACCCGGAGGGTGAACCCAGTCAGAGCGCCAGGCTCGATGCCGCGGCCGGATCCCTGCGCGGGCAACTCGCGCGGGTCGGGGGGGATGAGTTCCTGGTGGTTTTCGCCGGCGACACCGGCATTCGGCACGCGGAACACGCCGCGAAGCGTATTCTGTCGCTGCTGTCCGCCCCCTGCATGCAGGAAAGCAATCCGCTGGTGGTGACGCCGAGCATCGGTATCTCGGTGTATCCGGATCACGGCAGCGACGCGCAGAGCCTGCTCAAGAATGCCGACGCCGCGATGTCCGAGGCGAAGACGAACGGCCGCAATCAATCGCGCATATTCGACAGCGCCGTGAGCGCACGCGCCATGAAGCGGCTGTCGCTCGAGATGGAACTGCGGCGGGCCATCGAGAATTCCAGTCTGGAAGTGTATTACCAGCCAAAGTACCACGCCCGCAGCCTCCGGTTCCTGGGCGGCGAGGCGCTGCTGCGTTGGTTCCATCCGGAACGAGGTCAGATCCCGACCGGCGACTTCATCGCCGTCGCCGAGGAAACGGGATTGATCGGTGACATCGGCCGTTGGGCGATGAAGCGCGTGTGCCGCGATCTTTGCGATTGGCGGGCGGCGGGGTTCGCGCCGCCGAACGTGGCCGTGAACGTGTCCGGCCGCGATTTCATGCATCCCGAATCGCTGCTCAATCTCTGCGACACGGTGAGCCGCGCCGGGCTTGATCCTTCGCTGTTCGAGATCGAACTCACCGAAGGCGTGCTGATGCAGGACGCCGAAGCGGGACGGCGTTCTCTGCTGGCGCTGAAGGAATTCGGGTTCGCGCTCGCCATCGACGACTTCGGTACCGGATACTGCTCGCTCAATTACCTGAAGCGCTTCCCGCTCGACACGCTGAAGATCGACCGGTCATTCGTGGCCGACATCAGCACGGACCCGGACGACGCAGCCATCGTGCGCGCCATCGTCGCACTCGGCCATAGCCTCGAGCTGCGCATTGTGGCCGAGGGCGTCTCGACCCAAGCCCAATTGCAGTTCCTTCAGGGCGTCGAGTGCGATGCCATCCAGGGATTCCTCATGAGCCCGGCCATACCGGCGAGCGCCTTCCGAGAATTGCTCGCGCGCCCTGACACCGCCGGCGCGATCGAGATCGCTCGGGCGCGGCGCATTGCCCGATAGGCGAGCCGGTCCCGCGACGGTTCCACGCAACGGGGTTCAAAGCTCGAAGTACGCCACGGTGCGAAACTCGATGCTGCGCCGTACGCACGCGTTGGGATAGGTGAAGTCGCGAAACGAGGTGTGCGGCGTGCGCCACGCGGTCGAGTGGTCCGAGTCGTGAAACTTGAGCACCAGAACCTCGTCGCGAGTCATATTCGGGAAGTACCACCACCGATGCCTCGGGCTGAAGTGGAACACGGATGCGGCCGGCAGGTCGTCCTCGCTCGGCAGTTCGCTCTGAATCGTCTCGGGCTCCGGCAGCTTGTCGACGATCACCATGGTGTTCTTGACGCCCTCGCTCGGGTCGACGCTGTTGCCGTCGCAGACGGCGAGCGGCCAGTCCTGGGGCGGATCGGTGAATGCGCGCCAGCAACTCGTCGCCACAAAGCGCCGGTAGCCTGGGCCGCCGGGCACACGCTTCTCGTAGAGCGCCTTGGCAAATCGATGCGCGCGGTCCGGCGCCATGTCCACATGGACATCGCTCGCCGGCGGCTGCACGCCGCCCTGGTGCGTATAGCCGGCCGGCTGTTGTGCCGGGGTGGGCAATTTGCCGGACGAGCGGACCATCCAGCCCATCGGCAACACGCGCGTGGCCCCGGTCACGCGCGTGATCACGTCGATTACTTCGCCTACATAGCGCGATTCAATTCGGGCGTTGTCGGTAAAGTCCCTGACCTCGCTCTCGGCATGAGCGAGAACGAAGCCGTGGCTATCGAACTTAAGACGGCTCTCGAACGGCCGCGCATTGCGAATATTGACGCGCCGCGGCGCATAGTGACCCGTATTGATCTCGGCGCCCGGCGCGACATAGCGCCGGTTCACGCGCGATCCCGGTTCCAGGTAATGCAGATCCGCTTCGACGCCCGCCGCGCCGGTCTCTTCTTCAAGTGTGTTCATCGACGCTCGAGACCTGACGTTGATCCCGACTGGTTGGCGACGTAGGCCAGGGCCGCAAGCCTGATCGCGTCGGACTGCGCCGGGTAGGTATGCAGAATATTCGCCAACTGGCGCATACCGATTCCCGCGCTCATGACGACCGACATTTCATTGATCATTTCGCTGGCGCGCGCCGCCACGATAGTCGCTCCGATGATGGTATCCGTCCCCTCGCGCACATAGACTTTGACAAACCCGTCGTCTTGCGCGTCCGTGATCGCGCGATCGACATCCTGCATCATGACCGTGTAGCTCTTGACCGAAATGGCGCGCTGCCGGGCTTCCTTCACGCGCATGCCGATGTGAGCGATTTCCGGGCTGCAATAAGTGCACCAGGGGATCAGCAAATGGCTCTGGCGCCCGCCCTCTTCCCCGAGTGCGTTGCGCACCGCCATCCGGCCCGAAGTCTCGGCGATGTTGGTGAATTTCAGCGACTTGCATACATCGCCGGCGGCGTACACATCGGCATTGCTGGTTTGCAGAAAATCATCGACCTTGATGCCTCCATCCTCGCAGTCGATGCCCGCGGCCGGCAAGTCCAACTCCTCCACGTTCGGAATTCGACCGACGCTGAGCAGAATCTCGTCCACCGGAATGGAAAACTTGAGATCGTCGTTGACCGCGTCGAGCAATTTGCCGTGCTTCCCAGGGCGCGCACCGGCAACGGTGGTATTCAAGCGCGTTTCGACGCCGTCCCGCGACAACGACATGGACAGAAGCTCCGCCGCGTCCCGCTCTTCGCGCGGCAGGAATTTCGGCGCATTCTGCAGGATGGTCACGTGGGAGCCCAGCCGGCAGAACGCCTGGGCCAACTCGCAACCGAGCGGACCGCCGCCGATGACGCCCAGGCGTTTGGGCAGTTCGGCGAGGTCGAAAATCGTGTCGCTGGTGAGGTACCTCACCTGATCGAGCCCCGGAATCGCCGCGGCCCGCGGCCGCGCACCGGTCGCGACGATGGCCTTTTTGAAGTGCAACCGCGTATCCGCGGCGAGCAGCGAATTGCGGCCCGCAAAACGGGCGTCGCCGAAGAACACATCGATGCCCTCTGCGCGGCAACGCTCGACGGAATGATATTCGGCGATGCGCGTGCGGATCCGCCGCATGCGCGCCATCACGGCGGCGAAATCCGTGGGCGGCTTGCCGGACAGCGGGACGCCGTACTCCTCGCCGAAGCGCATGGCGGCGAATAGCCGCGACGTGCCGATGATCGCCTTGGAAGGAATGGAACCGGCGTTGAGCGAGTTGCCGCCGAGGCGGTAGCGCTCGATGAGCGCCACCGTGTAGCCCTCGCGCGCGGCCGATTCGGCCGCCGCCAAACCGGCGGGTCCGGCGCCGAGAACGGCCAAATCATAAACGCTCTTCGGGGCCGGATTTTTCCATGCGGCCGGCCTGACCCGGCGCAGAAACTCGTCCTGCATGACATCCAAGGACATCAGGCGAGCCAGCCGCCGTCGAAGCCTGCGAGCTTGAGGCCCGCGCGGACGCAAGGAGCGCCGCGCGTGATTTCCCAGATGAGCCCGCTGCGATGATTTTCGATCATCATCACCAGCAACCCCTGATCGAGCCCGAACCATCCTTCGGACAGCCAGCTGTTGCCGCGTTCCGCCAAGGTCGGATTGAAGCCGCTGGAGAACCGATCCTGAGTGCAGACCTCCGGATAGGCGCGCAGCAGATGACGCGTGCCATCGAGCGCGGCAGCCGCGCCGAACGGCACGGTGGCGAGCATGGCCCACGGTGCGATCGTTCCATCGTCCGGTCCATAGGGCGCGCCGCGGGACATGTAGCCGAAGAAGCGCCGATCGCGGCTGCTTTGGCGCAGCTCCCGATTGCCCGGCCCATCGCCCGCGGTGATTCCCCATAAATCCCGATCGTAGCCCTCAAACCCCCGGGGATTGCGCGCGCAATACTCCCGATGAATGGCAATGGTGCGTTTGCTGTTTTCGAAATAATCGCTGTCTTTTTCGCGCATGAACGAATCTCGAATGCCCCGATAGTCGACCCAGGCATGCGAAAACAAATGAGTGAAGAGCGGACCCGAATACAAGACGTCCTGACCGAGCAGATTCTCCCATTGATAGGTGGAAGTCCAGCCGGCGAAACTTTCCTTGGAAAGCCGATGCGTCGGCGAACCCAAGCCGAGCACATAGAGGATGGTCGCCTCGTTGTATCCCTCCCAACCATAATGAAGAAAGGCGCATTCCGGCTTCCAGCCCTGAGAGATCGTTGCTTGTCCATTCTCGGCCCATCGCCAATCGACGCGTCCGTAAAGCTCATCGCAGAGCGCGCGGATTTCAGTTTCGTCGCCGCCGCCGCTGAAGTAGCGCCCGGCCGTGACGATTCCCGCCATCAACAACGCGCTGTCGACCAGCGACAACTCGCACTGCCACACGCGGCGCCCGCTCTGCATGTCCAAAAAGTGATAGTAAAATCCCTTGAATCCGGTCGCATCCGGACGGTCGCTTTGCTGACTGCCATGGAAAAATCGCAGCGCCTGCAGCGTTTGCGCCGCTGCCGCCGCGCGCGCCATCCAGCCTCTTTCCACGGCGATCGGATAGCACGACAGCGTGAATCCGACCACGGCGATGCTGCAGGGAGATCCGGGGCGCGAGGTGTCCGCGACCAGTCCGTTTTCCGGGTTCGTGTATTCGGTGAGGTAGCCGAAGGCGCCCCTCTGCAGGCGATCGAGCAGCGCTTCATCCGGCAGCGCGGCGAGCGTCTCGAAGTCGCTCGAGTCAGGTGAGTTCAATGACGGCAACCGATAGCGGCGGCATGACGAGGTCGAAGTTCACCGTGCCGTCCTGCACGCGGATGGGCTGCGCGTCGCTGCGCAGGCGCGAGGCTGCATCGAGTTCCCTCACCTGCGGCGCGGACAGGTACGCAGGCTCGCCCATCTTGACCCACAGAGCCTTGGCATTGCCGTGCTCCGAATCGATGCGGCGAATGGCCGCTCGCGCGACGGAGTTCGCGCCGTGCAGCGTGAAATGAACGGTTTCCGACGCTATCGAATGACGCGGCAGCGCGAAATTCGTCAAAACAACGCGAGCCGCGCCCGCGCCGCCGCGCACCAACCAAGCGGAGAGCGTGTCATGGCTGCCTGCCACCTCCAGCAACTCGTCGCCGAGTCCGTGCAGCAATTGATAGGCGCGATAAGAAGGCTTGGCGATACCATGAATGTTCAGCAACCCAAAGCCGCCGTGAAAAGGCACCGAGGGAAAATAATTCTCCTCGAAAATATCCGAGAACGTCCAATAGCTGTAGCCTTCGACCAGACCGTTCGCCTCCAACACGGTCTTGACGATGAATGCCGCCGCATACGGCTCATCGTGCAGATCATCCCGCGGATTTGAAGAGGTAGACCATTCGGTATAGTAAACCGGCAACTTGCCGGCCTGCCTTCTTACCTCGCGCGCCTCATCGCGCAAGGCGCTGCGCGAGCTTTCCGACAGTTGCGTGACCGTATCATCGCCGGGCTTGCCGAACGCATCCGTCGGGTAATGGTGCGTCGTGATGAAATCGGCTGGCAATCCGTTGCCCCGGCAAAACGCGATGAAGTCCTCCACCCACGCATTGTCCGCGGTTGCCGGACCTCCCACTCGAAGAGCGCCGTCGACGCTCTTGATGGCCTGCGCGGTGTACCGGTACAGCTCGAAATAATCGTGCTGTTGGCCGCTGCCGAACGCGGTAAGGTTCGGCTCGTTCCAAACTTCGAAAAACCATTGGCGCACTTCAGCAACACCGTAGCGATCGCACCAGTGCCTGACCAGCCTGCCGATCAGCTCTGCCCATTGCGCGTAATCCTTCGGCAAAGTCACGTTGGCACGATAGTGAAACACGATTTGGCCGCCGGACGAGAGCGCCGTCGGCATGAAGCTGAGTTCCACGAACGGCTTCATGCCGATGGACAGCAGGAAATCGAAAATCTGATCCGCGTTGAAAAACGAGTACAACAACTGGTCATCCTGGCAGATGAGAGTTCCCATGTCGTCCGACAGAATCCCGTGGAAGCGCACATGCCGCATACCAAGTTCGGCATGCGTGCGTTTCATTTGCGCCTGCCAGTCAGCGCGCAAAGCCAGGGTCGCGTGCCCGCTGCCGATGGTGTGCTCCCAAAAATGCGGCAATGCCGATGATCGCCCGCTCAAGGTCCCCGCAAAATTCGCAGGCATATTCTAGATATGATCCATAAGAGTTTGATTTAATTCAATATATATGGTCATCGGCGACGGCTAAGCTCGATACCGCTGCCGATCGGCAGCAGCACGGAATCGAACTCGAGCTGCCGGATCCTGCGCCGGTAGTTTTCGGCATCGGCGCGCACCTCTTCCGGAAGAATCATGTTATCCGCCACCACGAAAGCCCCCGGGGCGAGCTTCGGATAGATGAGATCGAGGCAGTCGACGTACAGGTCCTTCCATAGGTCGATGAGCACAAAATCAAAAGGTCCTTGAAGCTCGGGCAGCGTCGCGAGAGCGCTGCCGACATGAATGGTCACGCGATCGGCGAGACCCGCCCGCGCCAGCGCCTCGCGCGCATATCGCGCCTTGTAATCGGCCAGTTCCAGGCTCACCACCCGGCCGTCCGTGTGGCGGGCCGCGTCGGCCAGCCACAGGGTCGAATATCCGTAGGAGGTGCCCACCTCCAAGATCGACCGCGCCATGGCGCTCTTGATCAGTATATTGAGCACCTGCGCAGTATCCGGCCCGATCGGCAATAGAAACTCGTCCCGCCGCGCGATGAACTGCTTAAGGTCCACCGCTTGCGTCAGGCGCCTTTCGGCCGCGATGCGCCCCTCATATTCGGCGAGTACCCGCCTGACCGCCTCATCCATTGGGGTTACCGCATCGATTCGCCGGTTGTGTTTCCATAGGGGCCAGTCTAGGTCGGATCTCATGTCAATCCAAGCGGCGCGCGTTATAGTGGATCCATGGACAAGCTCTTTGTTTCAGCCAATTCCCTGCTTCAGGATTCGATAGAACTCGCCCGGATGATCGTGAGCAGCGGCTTTCGGCCGACCTTCCTGGTCGCGGTGTGGCGCGGCGGCGCACCGATTGGAATCGCCGTCCAAGAGGTGCTCGAGTACCATTCGATCCACGCCGATCACATCGCGATTCGCACCTCCTCGTACACCGGTATCGACAAACAAACCAAGACGGTGCGGGTTCACGCCGTGGACTACCTCGTGTCGCGCTTGTCGGCCGAGGACGAACTCTTGCTGGTCGATGACGTGTTCGATTCGGGCCGGAGCCTCGAAGCGGTCATCGCAGAGCTCAAGCGGCGCTGCCGGCGCAATTTGCCGGACAAGATCCGTATCGCGACCGTCTATTACAAGCCCGCTAGAAATCGCAGCTCCCTGGTGCCGGATTACCACGTGCGGGAAACGGACCGCTGGCTGGTGTTCCCGCACGAGATACAGGGATTGACGCGCGAGGAAATTTTAGAGCACAAACCGGTGCGAGAGAACTTCTTCGCCGACTGGACCGGGAGCTCTTGAAACCCGTTCGTAGTCCTTAAGAGGACAGGAAACTCGAATCGCGGTGCCACGCGGCGAGCAGCGTTCGATTCGCAGCGACCCGCCGATGCGCTGGGCACGGTAGCGCATGATGCGCAGGCCGAGGCCGACCTCGGACTCGCTGCCTGCCGGGCGGTCCGCCAATCCGATTCCGTCGTCGGCGATGGTCAGGTTCAGTTCCGAGGCCGTCATCCGCACCGCAATCTTGAGCTGCGTTGCATGAGCATGGCGTGCCACATTGCTCATGGCCTCCTGAACAATGCGGTAGAGGTGCGATGCAGCGCGGCTCTCGACGGCCGACAGCAACAGCGGATCGATCTCCAAAAGGACCTGCAATCCGTAGACTTCCCTGGCGTGCGCCGACAGCGCAGTCAACGCTCCCATGAGACCCGCCCGTTCGACCCCGATGGGCGACATACCGCTGGCCAGCCGGCGCGTGTCTTCGATCGACTGCGACACCAGCGCGTTGATGCGCTTGAAGTCCGCGGCATGGGCAGGTAATTCGCGCACGATTTGATTGCCGAGACCGCGAATAAACAACGCGATGCCGGTGAGCTGTTGACCCAGCCCATCGTGCAGATCGTGGGCCAAATGAGCCTGTTCGCGGCTCGACACATCGAGCAGTTCCTGCTCCAGCGTAAGCCGCTCGGTCATGTCGCGGCACACCATCAAGGTCATGAGTCTGCCATCCATCGGCGATTGCGACGCCGCGATCTCGACATACACGCTGGCGCCATCCGAGCGATGCAATCTTGCGGCCAACACACCGGTGCGATGGGCCAACAAATCTCGCCGGCAGCGTGAATCAACGAAGCGCTCCAGACGTTGCCCGACCAGGATGCTCGCGTCTTGCAGGAGCAGCAGTTGCGCCGCCGAACGATTGGCATACACGATTCGGCCGCCGCGGTGAACGAGGACCGCATCGGGACAGGTTTCGGCGAGCTCGCGGTAGCGCGCTTCGCTCGCGTGCAGCCGATCTGCATCGCGATGACGCTGAATGACCGCGGCGGCGAAGATCCCGATGATTCGAATCAAGTCCTCCTCGGCCGCTGTGGGCGCCCGCGGTCGCGAGTAGTACATGGCGCAGGTGCCGAGCAATTCACCATGGCTGTCGAGCAGCGGCACGGACCAGCAGGCCGCCAGCGCATGTTCCCTGGCGAGCTCGGTGTAGCCGCGCCACAGGGGCGATGCTGCGATATCGCTGACGATCACGGTTTTGCGGCGCGCGGCGGCCGTGCCGCAGGAGCCGACTCCATCGGCAATGGGGAGCCTATCGATTGCGAGGGTATAGGCCGGCGGCAAACTGGGGGCCTTGCCGCTGCGCAGGACGCCGGCCGACAAATCCGCAAGCAGGATCGAGCAGCGCATGTCGGGCGTCAGCTGTTCGACGAAGCGCAGCAGCTCATCCATCACGGTGGCGAGCGGCTCGGCCGATGCAAGCAGAGGCGCGAGCGCGTTGAGCGTGTTCTCGCCGACCCACGACGATGCGATTGGCCCTGTCATCGCGTACACAGTCCTATTGCGCGAGCCGTGGCGGTGCCGACAGCATCCCCGCATCTTTGGCCGGGGTATGTCCGGGAGAACCCTAATATGGCCTTCTTGCTATTCTGGGCGGCGGCCGGCGCCTTAAGGCGGATCGAAGGGGAGGTCAACGTGATCATTACGGACGAGCAGAACGTCACCGCAGCGGTGCTGCGTGAAATTGAACGCGCGCCGAATCCGCGCTTCAGGGAAATCATGTCGGCGGCCGTACGTCACTTGCATGCTTTCATCCGCGAATCGAACCTCACGGCAGCCGAGTTCCAGCGCGCTTGCGCCTATATTGCCCGGCTCGGACAGCTCACCACGGCTTCGCACAACGAGGTCGTACTGACCGCCGGCTCGCTCGGCCTGTCATCGCTCGTCTGCCTGCTCAATAATGGCGCTCGCGGCACGGCCGATACCACGGCTAATCTGATGGGCCCGTTCTGGCGCAGGCAGGCCGACATGAACCTGCGCGGAAAATTCACCACCGATGCACAAGGCCAAATCGCCCGCGCATATGCATTTCATGATTTACAAAGCCGGCTATAAAACTCAGTTTTCGCAGGTTTACTCGAGCGACGATCCAAACCTCGATACGGACGTGCAATTCGGCGTGACCTCTGCGCTCATCGGTTGCTACGTTCTGCATGATGGCGCACACGAAGAAGCGCCCGACGCCGACGTCAAGGGTACTTGGTACGCGCTCGATCACAGCTTTACGATCGAGCCGGGAGAGGCGGCGCTGCCTGCGCCGCCGGTGACCGGTAAAGCGCAAGGCGATCGCCCGCCGCTTGCGATCTTGGAGCGCCGCGAGACTTAAATTGCCCCGGTACCGCGTTTGACCGGGCGCTCGGACGCGAATCGCCGCTTACTGTGATTGTTCACAGCGAATGATCACAGTAGCTCTCCCTTAACGACATCGACATCATTCGCGGACCGCGCGGAGCCGCGAATTGATTTGGATCAAAGGAATCAGCTGAATGTTGAAGTATTGCGTGCGCTGCGTGATGCCGGCGACCAAGCCGGACCTGCATATAGATGCAGAAGGGGTCTGCAACGGCTGCCGCGCGTATGAGCGCCGCGAGCAGGTGGACTGGGATC